>JADDYB010000319.1_pt1 | contig 14984 bp, 14 predicted proteins | sample 8641941 | NCBI WGS metagenome assembly JADDYB01 (sample SAMN16275377, study PRJNA637457) | freshwater sediment metagenome | isolation source: Lake Kineret sediment | place: Israel: Lake Kineret | collected 2013
GGGATTAAAGATCCCTTATCGGCAGGAAGAGTAAACCCCTTTAGGAATAAAGGGATCTGACCCGCACCTTTCAGAGATTAAGAGTTTTCTCCCTCTGGCCAAGGTGACGTTTTCCCAAAAAGGTAAAGGGGAAGATTGACATTTGAAGAGATTAAAAAACGAGCGAAATCTCAATGGGAGTTCTTAGAGGGTAAGACCCATATCCTTGTTGGAGCTGCTACCTGTGGAAAAGCAGCGGGAGCTTTGGATGTCATTGATGCTTTTAAGATTGAACTGGCACGTCAGAGCATTGATGTACCCATCATTCAAGTTGGGTGCATCGGTTTATGTTATGCTGAACCCCTAGTCATCATTTTCAAACCGGAATCCCTCCGAATCGTCTATCATAACATCACTCCAGATTTAGTCCCTCGTCTAATAGAAGGATATATTCTAGGTGATGATCCTTGCCTTGAGCTTGCATTAGGGACTCTCGAGACAGATGGAAGGGAGGCTCCTTATATCCCTGAACTCCCAAGATTTGAACATGAACTTCGCCTCATATTGCGCCACTGTGGTTATATTGACCCGGAAAATATCGATGATTATATTGCTAACGAAGGTTATAATGCATTAGAGAAGGCTTTAAAGATGCCGCCCGAAAAGATAATCGAAGAAGTGAAAAAATCAGGCCTCCGGGGAAGAGGAGGGGCTGGATTTCAAACCGGGCTAAAATGGGAATTATGTTACAAAGCTGATAGCAAAATAAAGTATGTCGTTTGTAATGCGGATGAAGGTGACCCTGGCGCCTTTATGGATAGGGTCATTTTAGAGAGCGATCCACAAGAGGTCATCGAAGGCATGATCATCGCTGGTTATGCGGTCGGGGCCCAGAGAGGCTATATTTATGTTCGTGCCGAATATCCATTGGCTATCGAACGGGTCAGGAAAGCTTTAAGACAGGGAGAGGAGATAGGGGTCTTAGGGAAGAATATTCTTGGTAGTGACTTCAGTTTTCATATTGAGATTGCAGAAGGGGCTGGTGCCTTTGTCTCTGGAGAAGCAACGGCTCTGGTCGCGGCCATGGAGGGAAGGAGGAGCGAACCGAGAGTCAGACCCCCTCGCCTTGCTGAGGCCGGTTTATGGGGGTGCCCTACCCTTTTAAATAATGTGAAGACCTTCTCCTGTATCCCATTGATTGTCGCTCGTGGATCAGATGGGTTCACTTCGATTGGAACAGAAAAAAGCGCTGGCACAGCTGTATTTACTCTCGCCGGGAAGGTCCGGTATCCAGGCCTCACAGAGGTCTCCATGGGGACAACGCTGAGAAGAGTGGTTTACGATATTGCTGGTGGTATGCTGAATGGGAAACAATTTAAGGCGGTGCAGATTGGCGGTCCTTCGGGGGGTTGTATTCCTGAAAGCCTGATCGATATCCCCATCGATTTCGATTCCCTTTATGAAACCGGGTCGATGATGGGCTCAGGTGGCATGATCTTCATGGACGAAGACGATTGCGCTGTGGATACGGCACGATTCTTTCTTGATTTCACTACAAAAGAATCTTGTGGCAAATGCACGATGTGTCGGATGGGCACGTTGCAGCTCTTGAGCATCCTGGAGGATATCACTACCGGTAAGGCCAGAATGGAAGACCTTGAACTTCTCGAACAATTGGCTGAAGATGTCAAGATGGGATCGCTTTGCGGTCTGGGACGTTCCGCTCCCAATCCCATTCTGACCACACTGCGCTACTTTGGCGACGAATACAAGGCCCACATCCTCGAAAAACGCTGCCCTGCACTGGTCTGCAAGGATCTGATCGCCTACTACATTCTTCCTGATAAATGTGACCGAGCCTGCGAACACTGTGTTTTGGTATGTCCCACAGAAGCAATCAAAGGGGGAAAGGGAGAGGTCAAGATAATCAATCAGGAGAAGTGCTCAAAATGTGGAACATGTCTTGAGGTATGTCCTCCCGAATATCACGCTGTGGTAAAAATATCCCCAATAAGCAAACTTCCATCAAGTCCGATGGATAAAGAAGTTTCGGCCCAAGGAGGTAGATAGCATGGCAAGAAAGATCGTCTCCACAGGGAGAGGGGGGACAGGAAAATCAACCTTTGTCGCCTTAATGAGTCGATACCTCACCCCCCCCTCTCTATTCATCGATCTGGACCCTGACCTGAGTTTAGCGGATATGCTTGGAATTGATTTGGCGAAAGAAGGGAAGAGAACGATAGTGGAAGCCCTTTATGATGCTGTGAAAGAGAGACAACATGGAGGGAGTCCTCTCACCCCAGTGGAGGATCGATTCAGGGGATTCATTTGGGGAGATTGTCTTTATGAAGGGAGAGGATTCGATGTCATGACCCTCGGGACGAAGGACCTCGAGGGGTGCTATTGTTACCCCGATCATCTGCTGAGAAAAATTATTTCCGACCTCTCCAAAAATTATACGAATGTGGTCATCGATTCCCCCGCAGGCTTAGAGCATCTCAATCGCAATATCGTCTCTGAGGTAGATGACTTATTTATCATCCTCGATCCCTCTGAAAAGTCCCTAACCCATATCAAGAAGGTAAAGGTCATTTTGAGGGAGGTTGGGATGATGTACCAGCACTTCTACCTTGTTGGAAATTATATGTTTGATGAAGCATCAGAGAAGTATTTTAATGATGTAGGTGAAATCTATTTGGGGCGGATTGATTATGATAAAAAGGCTGAAGAATACAATCTCAAAGGAGAACCCTTGCGTAAACTCCCTGATGATTCACCGGCGTGTCGTTCGATCAAAAAGATCTTACAGAAAGCGGGGTTGATTTAGAATGGGCAAAATCAATGTCATTACTGGCAGAGGTGGGACGGGAAAATCGACTTTTACCGCTCTCTTTGCAAGATACATCCATGTGAAATCCCTTCTCCTCATCGATCTCGATCCCGATGGAAGCCTGGCGAAAATGCTCGGGGTGGATTTGGAGAAAGAGGCCAAAGTAACCATTTCGGATGCACTTTCCAAGATCATTGAAAAGGGGAAGAAAAGCAAAGGAAAGGATGATTCTCCAGATTTACTGAGGCGCATGATGGAAGAAGGGGAGATCATTTACCGGGATAAAAAGTTTGATCTCATTACCCTTGGAACCAAGTTCGCCCCCGGTTGTTACTGTTTACCCGATGAGATGATTAAAGAGACCATCAGGAATATCCATAAAAATTACGAGATGATCGTTGTTGATTCCCCTGCAGGATTGGAGCATCTTAACCGAAAAGTAACACCTGACATCAACGACCTTTTCGTCGTGCTTGATCCGTCTGAAAAATCGGCAAAACACATTGACAGAATCAAATATGTCACCAAGGGGGTCAACATCAATTACAATAAGTTTTATCTCATAGGAAACTATCGGTTCACGGAGGAGGTAGAAACTTATTTATTGAGAAGCGGAGAAAAATATCTGGGAAGAATTGCGTATGATCCCCTGGTCCGGGAGTACAATTTAAAAGGTGAACCTTTGTTTAAAATTCCGGATGACTCGCTTTCTTCCATTTCTGTCAAAAAAATATTATTGGAGGCGGGTTATGTGCTCGTATGAGGATATCTCCAAAGAAAGCTTTGAGCTGGCTCTTAATTTGGCTACTAAAAAGCTCTCGAACATGAAGGCTGAAGAGATATGCCGCAACAGTGGGGCCTCTCGAATAGATGACGATCGCATCCTTATCCACTATTTAAACCGCCCTTATCACGTCGCACTTTCCACTGGGGAGATTTCGCTGAAGGAAAAAGAAGAGAATGTCCCCATCAAGGATCAGATATTGATCCTCCACTACTTAACACAAGCGAAAGGCACACCTTTTACCAATAAAATAATCACCTATGGGCAAATAGGGGGAGGAAAGTTCTACGTTCCGGTATTTATAAAAAGGAATATAGACCCTCTGCTAAAAAGTTTCAGTCACAGGCCCGAATTGCTCCTTGAGCTGGCCCAAAGAATAGGTGGGACCAAGGCAGCTTATGGGGATGTCTCCGTAAGTATTGATGCTTTTCCAAGGGTACGGATCTTCTTTATTCTCTGGAAAGGGGATGACGAAGTCCCTCCCAATGGCACCATCCTGTTTGACGGAAATATACCGCATTATCTCGCCAGCGAAGATGTCTGTGTGTTAACCGAAACGTTGGTCTGGAAATTGGTCAGAATGGCTTAACCCCCTTCCCCCTTTGGCAAAGGGAGGTATTGCGAAAATTATTTCCTATGGACTTTGAAGCTAAATGTGGGACGACGGCGATGGGCATCATGCCCCATAAGGATGTGGACAAGGCCCTTGAGCTTGTTTTGGATCTGGATATTCCCTTCTGGCCGCAACTTCCTCATGTAAGCCTATACGAAGATATGTACGTCCAGACCTCCCAGAATTTCCCTGGTATAGAAATCGATTTTGATAAGGGAAGGCTCGCCTTTCATACAACGAAGTTTCAAGAAAGCCTTGGGGATTATTTTACAAAAATGGAGCAAATGGAAATCTATGCTCTGACTCCGGAGTACTCCATTGTCTTTCAGAAATTTCTTTCTCAAAACCTCCAGGACTATAGGGCGATCAGAGGCCAGATCACTGGACCCGTGAGCTTTGGTTTTAAGGTTCTGGATGAAAACCTTAAACCCATCATCTATAATGACGAGGTTAAAGCGATCTTATTTGATTTCATTCAAAAAAAGGTGAACGTTCAGTATCAGGAGCTAAAGGCTAAAAATCAAAATGCCTTTGTCTGGGTGGACGAACCAGGTCTGGGATATGTTTTCAGCGGTCTTTCAGGGTATAATGACCAGCAAGCCAAGGAAGATTACTATCAGTTTGTTCAAGGGATAGAAGGGCCGAAAGGGCTTCATCTCTGTGCTGAAGTAAACTTGCCCTACCTCTTAGAATTGGGAGTAGAAATCCTTTCTTTTGATGCTTTTCAAATTGGGTTCATGCCTAAAGAATACACACAGAGTGTTGCTGAGTTTATTAAAAAAGGGGGGATCATTTCATGGGGTATTATTCCCACCGCGTTTAAAGCCTTGGAAACTCAGACACCTGAAAAGTTAGCATCCCTTCTCACCAGCTATTGGGAGGTCATTTCGGGAAATACAGATGTCTCTTTGGACCAAATCGCTGAGCAGGCACTGATCGCACCAGCGCGGTGCTGCCTGGTCGAGCTCACCATTGAAGCAGCTGAGAGATCCAAAACCTCCAATATCGAGGAGAAGATTGTAGAGAAGGCTTTCTCCTTTTTACCGGAGCTTTCACAGATATTGAAGAAGAGATATGGATTAAAATGACCCTTCAAGCTTTCTTACCTATCGGAATCGGCAGCCTGCCCCATAGAAATCCCTTTAAGGCGAGTGAGGTCATATTAAATTATTTTCCCGAGTCTCCTTACTGGCCTCAACTCCCTTCCAGGAACTTTAGAGAAGGAATGCTCACCCAATTTACTGAAGGGATGCCCGGGGTAGCCATGGATGGAGAAAGGGTCTATTTCCATTCTCCCTTTAACCCAACCTCAGAGTGGGAGAAGTTCTATGAAGTCTCCTCTGAAGGTCATCTCGACGATTTTAGAGTCGGAAAAGAATATGCCTCAGGATTCCATGCCTTTTTAGAATTGATAAAAAGCAAGAAACTCTTATTGGTCAAGGGACAGATCACTGGTCCCATCACCTTCGGTTTAGGCGTTTCGGATGAAAAGAAGATACCCATCCTTTACGAACCTAACCTAAAGGAAATGCTTTTGAAGATGACCGCCTTAAAGGCGAGATGGCAGGAAAGGAAGCTGAGGGAGGTGGTTCCGGAGGCTGAAACCCTCATCTTTTTTGACGAACCTCTTCTGAGTGGCTATGGGTCGATCAGTATGAACCTTGGAAAGGAAGAGATCGTCGAGTGTCTCAATAAAGCCATCTCCGCTCTTCATGGTTTATCAGGGATTCATATCTGTGGGGCTACGGATTGGTCAGTGATTATGCAAACCGGGATCAAGGTAATCCACTTCGACGCCTACCGATTCTTCTCCAATATGCTCGATTACGCTCCTGAATTGAAACAATTTCTTCTCAACGGGAGAAGATTGGCATGGGGAATTGTTCCCTCAGAGGAAGAGTTTTTAAAACAAGAGACGACTTCAAATCTGCTGAAGAGTTTGGAAGAAAAGATAGGCCTCTTAATCAAAGAGGGAATCCCGGAAGAGATCCTGGTTAAAAACTCTCTTATTTCTCAAAGTTGTGGCCTCTCCACTCTCTCAGAAGACTTAGCTGAAAAAGCCTTAAAGCTAACCAAAGAGGTGTCTTTGGAGATGATGAAAAATGTTCACTCCTTCTAAATCTCTATTTCCTTTATAATCTCCTTTTCCTTATCCACCTCAAAATCTCCAAACACAGTCGGTGCATGATTTTTTAATATCTTTAGAATTTCAATGGCAACCCTCCTGATCTCCCATTGAGATTGGGATTTTCCTCTCAGGTTGATGATATGGCGCCACTCCCGGAAATTCGCGCTCACCACAATCTGGCTTTCCACCGCATTGGGTAAAACATACCTTGCATCCTCCTTCTTAATCTTTAAGCGATTTAACTTCAGATAGGCCTCCTTTGCTTTATCCATGAAATCAACAAAAACAGAATGGGCCTCTGAGTTGTTCCTGATGGAATCAGGTTCAATATAATTAAAACTACTTTCGTCAACATATCTTTGCGATTGCTGAATAAAAGAGCATAACCGATGTCTCACCAACTGATGAGTGGAGGATCTGGAGGCGCCTGAAATCCTGAACGTCGCATAGGCATGCTCCAAAACGGAGTGATGCCCGCTCTTGACGAGCATTCGTATGAACCGTTTCTCGGTATCCTTACCCTGTTTATCGAATGACATGTAGGCGGTACGTCCAGCCGCTTCAATCAGCTTTTCTGCATTCGGGGTAATCGAAAGCAATTCAACTTTTGGAGTGAACATACCTCATATCCCTTTCTGTAGGGAACGCATATAGTCCTATCCATTCGGTAGGTGGGCTCTTCCCCCTGGAGACTGTTTCGTAATTGTTTTTTTGTCACCCTGAATTTATCTCAGGGTCTCTTAATTGGTTGAATTAATTAGATCCTGAATCATGTTCAGGATGACATTATTGCCAATTCCCCTATTATGACACATCCTCCGTAAGGGAGAGAGGGAGGTTGAGGGGCACTCAAAACTTAACCGAGGGGAAAAGGCGTTCCCGATCGATATGAGGCAAGTAGAGTGACGCCATATACTCGTCGGCAAAGAGTGCGAATTTAGAAAGTTCGATATTCGTGATCGATTGGGAGATTCCAACGGCCTTTTCAAAGACCTGAAAGGAGAGAAGGGCCATTCGGGCTCCCATCAGGGAACTATTTCCGACAAATTCTATTCTCTTTCGCGGGATATCTGGAAGCAATCCTATGCCAACGGCCTTTTCAATATTGAGATAGTTTCCAAAACCTCCGGCCACATAAATCTTCTCAAGCTGGTCGAAGGTCAGCCCTGCATAATCGATGAGTGATTTGATGGCGGCAAAGATGGCTGCTTTAGACCGCATAATATTATCGATATCGGTTTGAGCAATGGTCAAGGCCTCACCCGTCTCTGTTTCCTCAGGAAAGGCCACGATGTATTCCATTCCATTCTCCCCCCGGACGATTCGTTTGTCCTGGAGGGAAGGAGAAAATTTGGCATCGATCTCTAATATTTTGCTTCTGGCCAGTCCATAAATTAAGTCGATCAGCCCGGAGCCGCAGATCCCTCTCGGTTTGACTTTTCCAATCGTCTCGTAGAGGACTCTGGCACCATTGATCTCGACCTTTTCTATAGCTCCTCTCGTTGCCCGCATGCCCCATTTCGTATCCCCTCCCTCAAAGGCAGGACCAGCAGAGGCGGAACAGGAAAGCAACCACTCATTGTTTCCAATGACAATCTCTCCATTGGTACCAATGTCGATCAGACAGGTCGTTTCCGGTCTGTTTGCCATATCACAAGCCAGAATACCAGCAACGGTATCGCCACCAATATAGCTTGCGATGCTCGGCAGGACATGGATAATCCCTTGAGGATTGATGTGAACCCCTATCTCTTTAGCCGATATCGGAGGATAGAGGTCAACCGTTGGGATATAAGGATCCTCTCTGATGGAACACGGCATCAATCCCAGAAGAATATGGCTCATAGTTGTATTTCCCGCGGCCACAATGCAGGTAATATCTTCAACCTTTATTTCTTTTGTTCTGGCCAAGATTTCGATCAATCTGTTGATATTTTCGACAACGGCCTTTTGAAGGAGATCCAAGGAACCTTTGCCGCAGACATAGGCAATTCGCGACAAAACATCTTCACCGTAGTGAGCCTGCAGGTTGTGGTTACCTTCTACCCCTATCACTTTACCTGTTTTGAGGTCCACCAACTGGGTGACGACAGTGGTGGTCCCTACATCAACGGCTGCCCCATAATTCCTATCCGCCGTATCGCCCTCTTCGATTTGTAAGATTTGGCCCATCTCATTGTGTCTGAAGAGTGTAGCTGTAATTTTCCAATCAGAGCGACGGATCTTTAAAAAAAGATCTTGTAGACAGGGTAAGGTTATTTCATAGGAAGGGTATTTGAGTTTTCTCCGAAGCTCCCTCACCATGCGACCCGAATCAGGAATATTATCATCAATGGTCGGTTTTGGAAGTTCAATATATATCTTGTTCGTCAGAGGTTCAAAAAGGGAGGCCGGGTCATTCGGTCTTTTGTGAAGCGAAACCCAATCCGGATCGCTATAATGGATGGGAGGGCTCTCTCTCCAGTTCTTCCGTTGATTCTCAATTGACTCCCCTAATATCTGCTCTTCCTCAATGCGAGATTCTGGAGGGATTAAGATCTCAAGATTTTCTCTGACTCGGGTCTGACAGGCAAGGGTATAAACTTTCTCTATTTCCTCTTTTGTAAAAAAGGTGACGGAGTTGCCGTCCACTTTTGCATTCCCTTTAATGATCTGAACACGGCATTTACCGCAAACCCCTTCCCCGCCGCAAAGACTATTGAGGTAGACCCCAGCCTTCTCCGCGGCTTCAATCAGAAGAGCTTCTTCGTTTACCTCTACCTCTTTCTGGTCAGGTAAAAACGTGACCCTATACTTTTCCATAAAATCTTCTTTCCCATTTTAAATGTTTTTTAGCATAACACGACTCAGAGTTCTATTCAACCATCCCAGAGGTCAAAGGTCAAGGGCTGGGGGCTCAAGAATCCGGTTAAGAAGGCCTGGCTGGTCGTCCCCTGAATATTTTATAGAATTTGACTTAAGTCAATGTAAATCTTTCAAAGAAGGGTTAAAGTTGTTCTTAACAAGGATATAAGGAGGATAAAAAGATGAGATGTCCTGGCCAAGACCCGATGTTCTGGAAGCCCGATGATGTTTTTGAAATTTCGTGTCCAAAATGTGGTTACGGAGTGGAATTTTTTAAGTTTGATGCAAAGAGAAAGTGCCGGTGTGGTCATGTAATCGTCAATCCAAAGATCGACTTTGGATGTGCGGAGTGGTGTCCATACGGAGATAACTGCATCGAGGGATTACCTGAAGAGATGAAGGCCAAGACAAAGGAAGAAAAGAATAATCGGTTGAGGGAGAGGATCGACTACGAAATGAGAAAATATTTTGGCCAGGATACGAAGCGTATAAATCACGCCCTTAAGGTTGCCCAATATGGGGAGAATATTTTGAAGATAGAAGGTGGTCATCCCCTTGTGGTTCTTGGGGCTGCCTATCTCCACGATATTGGGATCAAGGAGGCTGAAAAGAAATACGGAAGTGTTTCAGAAGAGGACCAAGAAAAAGAAGGTAAAGTGATTGCAGAGGACATTTTAATGAAATTGAACATCCAGAGGACAATCGTGAATGAGATCTGTGATATCATCGGGCACCACCATCACCCCAGAACGAGAGAGACGCTCAATTTTCAAATCCTCTTTGAGGCGGACTGGTTGGTCAACATGCAGGAAAATGGATTCTCCAAGGATCCAAAGAAAGTAGAAGAAACGATTGAAAAAAACTTCAGAACCGTGACAGGGAAAAATTTGGCCAACGAACTCTTCAGCCAAACATGAAGCGATAGGGTATGCCAAAATCAGCACTCGATTGAGCAAATATCATCGAGTTAATCTCCGATGAATGGTTACACCTAAAAAGGTGCAGTTCCGTTAAGACTAAACCACCAAGGATTACTGGTTGAAAGCCCTATCTCAAAGTTTAAGAATATTACAAGTCTCCCAGGGTGCGATCAAGAAGGATTCTGACTTTGCAGTTTTGATTAACATCAACGGACTTGTAAACATCATAAGTTGGATTCTCGGAGTAATACTCTGTCTTGCATCCAATATCTTTATAAATAATGAGTGTATCTTCCGTTTTTATATTAAGCAAGTAATGCTCGTGCCAAATGGTGCAGGGTCCGCCATTCCTTTTAAACCATGAACCAAGCTGGGTCTGATTCAGAATATAAATACCCGTTTCACGGCAGGGGTCTTCGTCTGCTGAGGCCAATAGCGGAAATAAAGTCAGAGCAATAACCATAAGAGCGGGAACCATTCTCTTAAATGGAAATCCTTTTACGATTGATGCAAACATCGTGTTCTCCTTCCTTATCTTGAAATCAAAAAAGAAAAGGGGTCAAATCTTTATATTTGACTTTACTTTTAGTTTGTTTCATCAAGAACGGTATAGAAGCTCTCCTCCAAGCAGCCATGTCAAGAATAAAGATTTGACCCCTTTCTGGACCCCTTTCCGAGAGTTGACGATTTCGGGTTGAAAGATTGGCGAACGCCGCTGCTCAGCATTGCTTTCTTAATTTTCCGTTTCTGACTATGGATGCCACCCTGAGTTATAAGTAGCACCAAATAGATTTACGGAAACATCCTCCTGATCTCTGATGGATCTGTAATCAGAGCGAATGGCTCCGTGTCCCAATACAGGTTTTGATACGTGATGGCAGACGTAAGTGCAAGGTAAATCGCAAAGATAGCGCCGAGAATAAGACCTCGGGAGTTGAGCGCGCGAAGAATGAATTCGGCTATGACGAAGGACGAGAATACCATGCATAACATCATTACAAAACTGGCGGCAAATGCATCACGCTGTATTATGACATAGATGAAATATGTGGAGGGAACAAAGAAGAACAGGGTATTCTGTTCATTTCTGTTTTTCAGCCAAGCATATCCAGAAATTAGAACCGAAGGAGCCAGGCCAGTGCTTAGCATTTTGTAGCCCACACTTCCCCAATCAGAATATCCTCGTTGCATACCCAAGCTGATTAGTAAACCTCGCATGCTTTCGAACCCATCCACGCAGTTGATGATCAGAAAGGGCAAGAGCATTCCAACGCAGGCCAGCCAAAAATCTCTCCAGAACTTCCTCGTTAGCAGGTAAAGAACGAATCCAACGAAAAAGACGGCCACCCAGAACTTAAATAGAAATCCTAAGCCCATCAACAACGAGGAGTAGAGCGATCTCTTCCTGTTCACATACACAAGTATCCCCAGGCTGAAGAACAGCACCGCTAGATTATCATCAGGCTCTCCTGCCACCACGTTGCGGTTCGTGCCCACATAGAACGCGAACAGGAAGAGGGCTATGACAATTCCCCTCTCACTATATCGTGTTCTTCCCAGAAAATATTGAGTCAGAAATAACAGAGCAAAGATCAGTAGGTTGAACAGCTTCAAGCCAAGTATGCCAAAACTCTGATAGAGGTAGAACCAGAGAGTTGGTCCCAGGAACGTTTTGTTTCTTATAAAGTCTGTGTGAATTGACAGGATTTGCTGATCAATCGAATAACCGAAGTGGATTGCTCTGGACACATCTCCATAAACCCGACCTTCAAGGTGCCATATAAAAACTACCTTTATAAATAGCGATGCTAGAAGAATCAGCGCAATCGCGCCTGCTTGGTTAATAATGGGAGATGAAGCTGATCTGGGTTCCAGGTTCACTTCTTGTCCAGCCCGTTCTGCGGGTCTGTTGCTACCAGAGCATTGGAGAAAACAGGACTGCATCATAATAAAAAGCGAGTTCGGGCGGCTCCGGTCCAACGTCTGTTTAGACACCTTCGGGCTTAGTGTCAATGTAAGCTATTACGGGCGTCTAACAATAATTATACTGCTGTGATATTTATCCTAAAAGCCAGCTCTCCTATATCCTGATAAGGGCCTTCTTATACACTCTGCACGGCCTATCAAGAGCCCCTTTTTGCATTATCATTATAATGTTATTTTAGCAATGTTATATTGTATTTATATAATTATTAAAAGAAGATATCCCGCCCTCCGTGTCAGGGTTATTAATTGTGAAATGCGGATTGTAATATACACCTTTTTTAAGAATTAGAGAAATGAGAGTTACAAGAGTACTTGATATGCTCCTTTAGGGTAAGCATCGGGTGGAGTCCCAGTACGTTTGGTCTTATAAAAAAGAACTCTTTAAAAAGACTTACTCCGTCTGGTCTGTCGATTTTTACACGCATGGAAAGAAGGACTCCTGATGGAAGATCACTCCTTTAAAAAGAGAGCATCTCCTCTCTTTCCTCGGTTTTGATAACCACTTAGAAATATTAGAGAATTTATTTAAACCATACAGATTATAAGAGATTACTCAAGGGGTCATATTTCCCTTGACAAAATATGCGAAATAATTTACAAATTTTTGTGAATAATTTCTCATAATTCAGCAACCTGTTTTTGGCAACTTTAATGAGTGTTAGAGTATAAGAGGTTAAGGGGAAAAATCATCAGTCCAAGGCAACGAAGATTGGAATCAAGGGATGGTGGACTGAAAAGAATTGTAAGGGAGGATCTCAATATATGAAATCGGGAAGCCGTCTTGAAAGAACCCTTGAAGCTGGACAATTTGCTTTTACCGGAGAACTCGGCCCTCCTCAGGGAGCAAATACTGAACCAGTTAGAAAAAAGGCAAGTTACCTAAAAGGTATCGTTGATGCGGTGAATATTACTGATAACCAAACCGCTGTGGTGCGAATGTCCAGTTGGGGCGCTGGTTTAATTGCCATCCAGGAAGGGTTGGAACCCAATTATCAGATGGTCTGTCGGGATCGCAACCGCATCGCCATGCAGAGCGACATCCTGGGGGCTTATGCCCATGGCATCCGAAATATGCTTTGTCTATCAGGGGACCATCAACAATTTGGAAATCATCCTCTGACCAAAGGTGTTTTTGACATTGACTCCATCCAGCTGATCAACATGGTCAAAGGGATGCGAGACGACAAGAAATTCCTGAACGGAGATGAGATCGATGGAGCCCCCCAGATATTCATCGGTGCAGCTGAAAATCCTTTTGCAGAGCCATTTGAATGGCGAGTGCACCGCTTGGCAAAAAAAATTGCTGCCGGTGCCGATTTCATTCAAACCCAATGCATCTACGATATGAAAATGTTCCGGGACTGGATAAAACAAGCCAATGATATGGGATTAACGGAGAAGGTCCACATTTTAGCCGGTATCACCCCTCTTAAATCTGGAGGTATGGCGCGATACATGGCGAAGAATGTCTCCGGGATCATCATCCCGGATGAAATCATCAACCGGATTGTTCAAGCAAAAAAAGCGGCCGATGAAGGGATCAAAATCTGTGTTGAGCAGATCGAAGAGTTGAAAGAAATGAAAGGGGTTCACGGAATCCATCTCATGGCGATTGAATGGGAACATAGGGTGCCAGAAATTGCTGAACTCGCAAAATTAGTACCGAGACCCCAGGTTTAACCAGTAGTTTAGTTCGGAGAAATTTAGTTCGGAGACTCCGAACTACGAACTCAGTTGCTGATTCTGAATTGCAAGTCAAGGAGAGGCTCATGCTTAATTTTGTTCAGGGACAACTGGTATCGATTTCAGTGATTGTATTTATTCTGGGACTCTTCTATCAAGGGATTCAATTTTTCAAATTGACCAAAAAGAAAGAATGGGTCTTTCCGCCTTTACCCATGGAAAATAAACCTAAAAAGAAGACGGCCGGGCAATGGATCATTCAATGTTTCAGCTCCCTGGATGGTACTCTGTGGAAGACAGATCGTACTTTAACCATTATTACTTCTGTATTCCATGTCTGTCTGATCGTCGTACCCCTTTTCCTCCTTGGGCATAATATCCTTCTCGATCAATCCTGGGGATTGAGCTTTTTCAGTCTTCCTGAATCTTTATCCGATTTTTTAACCTTCATCGTATTGGTCTGCGGAGTCTATTTCCTTGGCCGTCGTCTCTTCCTCGCCCGGGTCCGAGCCATCACAACGGCCTACGACTATCTCATCCTTCTCATCGCTATCGCCCCCTTCCTAACGGGGTTCTTGGCTTACCATCAATGGCTGGATTATGAGACGGTCATCCTTCTCCATATCCTCTCAGGAGAACTTATGCTCATCACGATCCCATTTACGAAATTGGGACACATGCTCTTTTTCTTCTTGTACCGTTTCTTCATCGGAACCGAATACAGTTTCGCCCGGGGGAGTCGAGCCTGGACCTGGTAATTGAAAAATTTATGCTATGGAGATCAAAATGACCCATCAGGAAATGAAGCCCGTTGATACAAAACAGATCAAAGAGATGCTCAATCAGAAAAAAGGCAAAATGAAACGATTCTTGTCCTATTGCGCTCATTGCAGTCTTTGTGCTGAGAGCTGTTTTTTATATATGGAGCATGATAAGGATCCCCAATACATGCCCTCTTATAAAGCGATCAATTCCTTGGGCAAATTATATAGGAAAAAGGGTAAGGTGGACCGGAAGCTTCTGACGGAGATCAAGGGCATCGTGTGGAGAAACTGCGTGCTCTGTGGACGCTGTTATTGTCCAATCGGTATTCATATTCCCAGTATGATCACTTTTGCACGAAGCATCCTCAGGTCTCAGGATGTCTATCCTCAGCTGGATGAGGTTTCGTCGGAGAGTTGGTTATAAATCTGAATCGGAAATCCGTTCTCTAAAGA
>JADDYB010000320.1_pt1 | contig 14969 bp, 10 predicted proteins | sample 8641941 | NCBI WGS metagenome assembly JADDYB01 (sample SAMN16275377, study PRJNA637457) | freshwater sediment metagenome | isolation source: Lake Kineret sediment | place: Israel: Lake Kineret | collected 2013
CGAGGGCATGGCCTTGGGCGCGAGCTCGTCAGCGAAGGCGTGTGTGTGGATGTCGACGATGATTGTCACGAAAGCCATTGTCGCATGCCCGAACGCGGGAACACATGTCGAGAGAGGCACTGTCGCAACAGACGGGAGTACGTGATGCCAGCATCGCCGCCCGACCCGACCATCCTCGTCGTGTTCGGAGCGACGGGGGATCTGATGTCGCGTAAGGTCGTGCCGTCGCTCTTCTACCTGTACGGGCGCGGGAAGCTGCCCGAGCGCTTGTGCGTCGTGGGTTTCGGGCGCCGTGAATGGGACCACGTCGACCTCGAGAATCACGTGCGCACGATACTCGCCGAGCGCCTGCCGCACGCGGACCCTGACGATGTGGACCGCTTCGTCCGGTACTTCCGCTACCTGAGGGGCACGTTCACGGACGACGCGGCCTACGCCGAGACGAAGGCATATCTCGGCGAGATCGAGTCCGAATGGGGCGTCTGTGCGAACAAGCTCTTCTACCTGGCCGTGCCGCCGGTGAACTATGAGGATATCTTCCGGCGCCTGGCGGCCAGCGGTCTCACCGCCGAGTGTGGTGGCGAGAGCGGCTGGACGCGCGTCTTGGTCGAGAAGCCGTTCGGCGACGACCTCGAGACCGCACGCGAACTGGACACGCTGCTCGGCAGCCTGTTTCGCGAGGAGCAGGTCTACCGCATCGACCACTACCTGGCCAAAGAGATGTTGCAGGGCATCATCAACTTCCGTTTCACGAACAACCTCTTCGAGTCCGAGTGGAGCCGCCAAGCCATCGAGCGCATCGACATCACGCTGCTCGAGGAGGTCGGTGCGGAGAAGCGCGGTGCCTTCTACGACGCCGTAGGGGCGCTGCGTGACGTGGGCCAGAACCACCTGCTGCAGATGCTCGCGCTCGTCACGATGGACCAGCCGGCGAGCGGCTCGGCGCACGACGTGCGCGAGGCTCGCGCGGCGCTCATCGAGTCACTGCCGCTCATGTCGCCGGGAGAGGTGGCGTCCGAGACCTTCCGCGCCCAGCACGAGGGCTTCTGCGACATCCCCGGGGTGGAGCCCGGCAGCAAGACGGAGACGTACTTCAAGATCCGCACGGCGATGACGGGACCGCGGTGGGCAGGCGTGCCCGTGACGATGGAGTCCGGCAAGCGGATGGGGCGGCCGCGCAAGCGCATCGTCGTGACGTTCCGGAGGCCGCAGGCGTGCATGTGCGAAGCGCATGAGCGGCTCGCGAACCGCGTCGTGTTCACCCTCGAACCGGAGGACCGCATCGAGATCGTCTTCTTCGCGAAGCGCCCCGGCTTCGAGACTGAGGTCGAGGAGCGGCACTTCTCGTTCTTCCTGTATGAGAAGTCGGAGAAGACCCAGTACGTCGAGGAGTACGGCAAGCTGCTCTACGACGCGTTCCGCGGTGACCAGACGCTGTTCGTGTCGACACGCGAGATCGATGCGGGATGGCGCTTCATCGACCCGATCATCAGTGGTTGGGAGGAGGGGCTCGCCCCGCTTCACGCGTACGAGCCCGACTCCGCGGAGGTTGCGACCCTGGCGGACGAGTTCTTGCGTCGGCACACCGTACGAGGCCGCATCGGTGTCTGCGGGCTGGGGAAGATGGGTGCCGGGCTCGCCCGCAACCTGATGGACAGCGGCTGGGAGGTGGCGGGGTGGAACCGTACGCCCGCGGTCGCGGTGGGGATGGAGGCCGAGGGCCTGCACGCCGCAGAGTCACCCACTGACCTGGTGGCTGCGCTGCCCACACCCCGCGTCATCTGGCTCATGGTCCCCGCAGGACAGCCGGTGGACGACCTCGTCGCGGGGCTGAAGCCGCTGCTCGCGCCCGGTGACACCGTCATCGATGGCGGCAACTCGCACTACGCCGACGCACAGCGCCGGGCGGACACGCTCGCCGAGACGGGCGTCCGCTTCGTCGACTGCGGCACCAGTGGCGGCCCGGCGGGCGCGAGGCACGGCGCGACGCTGATGATCGGGGGTGACCGGGCCGCGTTCGAGTCCCTGGAGGCGATGTTCGCCGACGTGGCGGCCCCGGGCGGCTACCGCTTCTTCGAAGGACACGGCGCCGGCCACTTCGTGAAGATGGTCCACAACGGTATCGAGTACGGCATGATGCAGGCCGTCGCCGAGGGGTTCGAGGTGCTGCACACCGCACCGTTCGGGCTGGACCTCGAGGCGGTCGCCGACCTCTACCAGCACCGCAGCGTCATCGAGTCACGCCTCGTCGGATGGTTGGAGGATGCCTACGGACGCCTGGGAGACGACCTCGAGGGCGTGAGTCCGGTCGTCGGCCACAGCGGAGAAGGCGAGTGGACGGTCGAGACCGCGCGCGAGATGGGGGTAGAGACGCCGGTCATCGAGGAGTCGCTCGAATTCAGGAAGCGTTCCGCCGAGAGGCCCTCGTACGCGGGGCGCGTGCTCACCGCACTGCGCGATGGTTTCGGCGGGCACGGCCTAGGGCCCGGGGGCAGACCGAGACAGTAGGTGCGAGGGACCTGGCGCTGCGTTACTCGTCGCAGCAGCCGGGTTGCTCGCGGTGACAGCGCTCGCAGACCTCGCGCTCGTAGGCCTTGACGAGTTCGGCCAGGCGCTCGTGATCCGTGGGGATGAGGTCGTCCGGGATGCGGTTCAGCGGCAGAACGTCGATCGAGTGGAGCCGGGCGCAGCTTGTGTTGTCACCGAGGCAGTACTGGGCACGCATCGCCGCCTGGAGGTCGATCGAGTAGCCGACTTCGTCGGTGAAGAAGGTGCACGTCTCGGTCCACGAACAGCGCGTCATCGAGCCCCCCGTATCGTCTCCCTGTTCTCTTTGAGTGTACCGCAAGCCCGGGCTATTCCATCACCTTCGTCGCCTCGGCGAGGTCGAGACGAAAGATGCGGCGGACGGGCGGGATCTCGGAAAGCAGCATCACGATCAGCATGAGCAGGCAGATGCGAGCGATGCTCTCGGGGTAGATGAACGCCTCGAGTGTGTAGGACTCGGTCTCGAACGATGCGAACAGCGCGTCGGTGGCACGGACGCCGAGCCAGATGCCGAGCGGCAGGCCGAGAATCGCTATCGCCACGTTCTCGAGCGTGATCATCGCCGTCAGCCGGAGGTTGTCCTCACCGATGGTGCGCATCGTCGCGATCTCCCGGGTTCGCTCCGTGACGTTCGCCGTGAACGTCGTGAACACCACCACGAACGCCAATGCCGCGCCGAATGCGAACAGCACGGCTCCGAAGAAGTCCATGAGTTCGAGCATGCTCGCCAGACTTTCGACGAGCCCGGCCTTCACCTGCACGCTCGCCGCACCCGGCATGTCGTACAGGGCGTCCTGGATCCTGTCGGCGTGGACGGGGTCGGCGTCGAGGTACAGCACGTTGTAGCTGGTCACCGGCGAGCCCACCAGCGCGGATGCCGCCTCAAGCGAGACGTAGGCGGGTTGGCCGAGCATCTCGGCGGAGATGGCGCCCACGCGCATGACGACCGGGTCGTCAACGAGAGGCGAGTCGACCTTCACGCGCGCGCCCGGGGTGACGCCGAGCTTCTTCGCGGTCGAGCCGGCAAGCACGATGTCGCCCGCCGCCAGGGCATCCGCGGGGAGCGCTCCGCCGACAGGAGTGAAACCGTGGAAGTCGGCGTCCGGGGTGGTCGCGGTGAGGACGATGTCCTCCTCGGAATCCCCTGACGAGAGCGCCACCGGGAGGATGAGCGCCTTCTGGATGCGCTCGACGCCGGTGAGTCGCCGGACCTCGGCGATGCGTGCCTCGCCGAAGGGAGCGTCGAAGACGGCCATCACATCCCACGCCTCGACTTCCGTGAACGCCTTGTCCATCAGGTAGTCGATGGAGTCGAACATGGCCACCGTGGTCACCGACAGCACCATCGCGAAGGCGATTCCGAGCACGGTGTAGAGACTTCGGCGGCGCGCCCGGAACACGTTGCGGAGCGGCACCCGGAAGGTGAACGAGCGAGGCAGTATCGGGGACAGGATGCGCTCGGCGAGCGAGATGCGCCCACCGGCGAGCGAGCGGTTGGGGTCGGCGTGCATCGCCACCGCCGGCGCCAATCGCGCGGAGCTCCACGCGGGAACGATCGCCGCTGCCGTGCAGGAGACGAACGCCAGGCCGACGGCGATCGCGATGACGTGGGGGTAGAAGCCGCTCTCGAGGAAAGGGATGCCCAGCATCGAGGTGTAGCTCGCGGCGATTCCCCGGGCGCCCCACAGCCCCAGGAGCACCCCGAGTATCGAGCCGCCGGTGGCGACGATCAGTGCCACCGTCAGGTAGTGGCCGAGGATCTGCGTGTCGCTGTAGCCCAGCGCCTTGGCCAGCCCGATCTCTCCGCGCTGTGCCTGGACCATGCGAGACAGCGCGATGAACAACGACATCGCGCTGATCGCGAGCACGAGTGCCGGCATGGAGCGCGCCATGAGCCGGTTCTGCTGGAGCTCGGACTGGAGGCCGTCGTAGCTCGGCATGTCCTTTCGCAGCGCCGTCGAGACCAGCCCGTAGGGGCGCACCTCGTCCTCGACGTCGTCGGCGAGCTTCTCGGCGTCCGTACCGGGGGTGGCGCGGACAACGAGGTCGTTGCCGGAATCCGATGTGCCGAGCAGGTGCTCGACAGCTCGCTCGGTGACGAAGACGAGCGCGAACGAGCCCGGGGTCGGCAGCCCGCCCTCGCTCTGCATGGCGTACAGGTACTCGGGATCGGTGCCGACGCCGACTACACGCACGCTCACGCGCTCGCCACCGATGCGCAGGACGACGCGGTCTCCCGGGTGGGTATCGGTGTCGGTCGAGAACTGCGAGCTGATAACGACCTCGTCGCGGGCGTCCGGGTGGGGGAAGCGGCCCGCCTCGAGGGTCACCGCGTTGCTGCTCGCACCCGCGCCTGCCGAGCTGATGATGCGGGCCGTGGCCTGCTCGCCGCCCCCACGTTCGAGCCCGACGTCGGTCACCGTGCGCACGCGCGCGTCGGCGACGCCCGGGAGCCGCTCGATGTCGCGAGCCGCGGAGAGAGGCATGCGCTCGACGCGCACCGTGAAGTCCGCGAACCGCAGCGTCGAGTAGGCGTGGTCGAGCGAGGCCTTGAGGTCGTAGTAGCCGTTCTGGAAGGTGACGTAGCTCATGATGCCGAGCGCCACCAACGCGATGAGGGAGAGGAACTGCCCCTTGTGCGCGAGTGTGTCGCGCCAGGCCTTGAGCATCAGCGTGCCGGCGAGACGCCTCACCAGGTCACATCCTCCGGCGGCACCGGGTGCTCGTTGACGACCTCCTCGGCGATCTCGCCGTCGCGCAGGTGGAGTACGCGGTCGGCGATCGCGGCGAGCGGCATGTTGTGGGTCACGAGCACGACCGCGGCGCCCTCCTCGCGGTTCGCGTCGCGCAGGGCGGCGAGGACGAGCTTGCCCGTGCGGAAGTCGAGGTTCCCGGTGGGCTCATCGCCGAGGATGAGCTTGGGCGCCTTGGCGAGCGCCCGGGCCACGGCGACACGCTGCTGCTCGCCACCGGAGAGCTGCTTCGGGAAGTGGCCGGTGCGCTCGGCAAGCCCGACCTTGGCGAGCAACGCCTTCGGCGAGCGGTCGGGAGGAACCCCGTCGCGGGAGGCGAGGTCGACCGCGAAACGCACGTTCTCCTCCGCGTTGAGCGTGGGGATCAGGTTGAAGAACTGGAAGACGAAACCGACGTTCTCGCGCCGGAAGAGCGTGAGCTCGCGATTGCTCAGAGTGGAGACGTCCTCTCCGTCGAAGAGGATCGTGCCGCTGGTGGGCGTGTCGATACCGCCGATGAGGTTCAGAAGCGTCGTCTTTCCGGAGCCGGAGGGGCCGAGGATGGCGACGAACTCTCCGCGCTTGATGGTGAGATCGTGCACGTGCAGGGCGAGCACCTCCACCTCGCCCATCTGGTAGACCTTGCGCACGTCGCGCATGACGATGAGGTCTTCGGAGCCCACGGCCCTCCCTACTTCTTCACGTCTTGTGCGAGCGTCCTGGAGCGGCCGCCGTCACCTGCAGCGAGCGTCGAGTGGTCAGGCACCTCGTACACCCGCAGCAGGTCGTCGAGGAAGTCGCTGAACACGAGGGTCCTGCCGTCGTCCGAGACGTCGAGGGCGGTGCACTGGTTTCCGCCGACGATGCCGTCGAGCATCTTCCCGGTCTTCGCGTCGATGAGCATGATCGAGCCCCACTCGGGGCCGGGCAGGTAGTACGAGACGGAGTTGTTCTCGCCACGGTTGCTCACGAACAGGACCTTGCCGTCGGGCGACAGGTCGATGGTATTGGGCTTGTGGCCGACCTTCGCGAAGAGCTTCGTCTTGCCGGTCTCCATGTCCGTCACCCAGACGCGGTCCTTCCCCATGTCGCTCGCGAACAGGACGCCGCGCTTCTCGTCGGCGACGAGGTGGCGCAGCGCCCCGCCGGGGTTCTTGAAGACCGTCTCGACGTCGCCGCTCGCAAGGTCGATGCGCTCGAGCTCGCCGGTGCCGAAGGACGCGACCCAGAGCGTCTTGCCGTCCACGGTGGGCCACAGGCCGCGCGGCGTGTCCGCGACCATGATGCGGCGGCGCAGCTTGCCGCTCTCGAGGTCGATCTCGCTGACGTCGTCGCCGGACCAGTTCGCGGCGTAGAGGGTCTTGCCGTCGGGTGAGAGCGCGACGACTTTCGTCCAGGCGCTCTCGGTGTCGAAGTCGCGGGTCACCTTGCGGGTCTTCACGTCGATCTCGAATACCTTCGCGGTCTCCATCTGGCTCGCGTAGGCGAAGCGGCCGTCCTTCGAGAAGACGACTTCGACCGCGCCGTGCTTACCTATGTCGACCTCGCCGGTGAGCTCACCCGTGAGAGGGTCGAAGATCTCGATCGAGGGCGGTCCGTTGAGGATGGTCGCCCACGCCTCGCGCCCATCCGGTGTGAGCGCAACGCCCTTCGGGGCGCCCGCGCACTCCACGAGGCCGATTCCGTGCACGAGCTGGCCCTTGGGGTCGAGGCGCACCTCGAACGCGGTGGGGCGGTCGATGAGGAACGACCGTTCGTAGGGGTTGCGCCCCTTCGCGGTAATCTCGATGGTGACCTCCCCCGCGGGAATCGTGGCCACGAGCGACCCCTTCGCGGCCACGAGCTCCTCGGCACCGGAGAGCACGCGGATCTTCGCCGACTCCGGCTCGACGCTCAGGAACAGCGGCTGGGGCAGCGCCTTGAGCGCCACCGTCTCGCTGGCGCCGCGAAAGCGCACGGCCTCCACCGTGACGGTTCGGGTCTCGAAGCCGGTGCGCGCGACGATGAAGCGGTACGAGCCGGGCTCGACGCCGTCGAGTGCGACGGTCCCAGTGGCGGTCGTTGCGGCGAGCGCGGGCGAGGCGGCGGTGATCGTGGCGTCGCCGGGGACGGTCGTGAGCTGCAGCTTCACGGGGCGGGACCACAGCCAGCCGAAGGCGGTCCCGCCGCCGATGACGGCGACGAGCAGGGCGAGCGTGACGCGCCGCGCGCGCTGGCGGCGCATGGCGCTCGTGGTGCTTGAGAAGACGTGCCCGCGCTTGCGGGGGCGCCTGCCGTACGAGTGCAGGATCGGCTTCTCGGGCAGACGGCGCCTCAGAGGCCGCGCGCCGCGCTTCACCGGCCGGTCTCCGAGAGGAGACGGGCCACAAGGGCTATCGCCTCGGCGGGATCGGCTGCTTCGGTGAGTGAGCCGGATGCTCGGAAGAGGCCGAACTCGGGGCCCAGCGGGAAGTCCAGGGTGATGACGCGGCGCCCGCTCTTGAGCGCCAGCGCGATCTCGGAGATGGTGCCGGCGCCACCGGGTAGCGCGATGACGACATCGCTTGCGAGCACGTTGATGGCGTTGCGAGCGTCGCCCATGCCCGTGGGGATCGCGACATCGAGGTGAGGTGACGCACCGTGCGCCGAGTCACCCGGGAGTATGCCGATCACGAGGCCGCCGGCTTCGGACGCGCCGCGGGCGGATGCCGCCATGACGCCTGCATCGCGGCCGCCGTTGAGAAGCACGTGGCCGTGCTCGGCGATGAGCCGCCCCACTTCGTGAGCGTGGCGCATCACGGTCTCGCTGACCGCGGCTCCGCCCATGACGCCGATCACCGTACGCATCGGATGCACCTCCGGCTTCGATGGTACCTGACGCGGAGGGAGCGCGGCAGACTGCGCGGAGTCGAGCGGGAGCGCCGCCCTGTGATACGGTAGCCGCATGGGCCTGAGACGCGTCACCGGATGGGCCGGGGGGTACCCCAGCGCTGCAGCGATCGTCGCAGTGATGGTCGGGGTGTGTCTGCCACTTCGAGGCCAGGTCCCCGTCTCGACGATTCTTCTGGCTCTCGTGCCGGTCATCTTGGTCATCGCCCGTTTCTCGGGCACCGCTGCCTCGGTATTCGCGTCCTTTCTGACCGTGGTCGTGATCGACGTCGTCTTTACCAAGCCGTACTTTCAGCTGACGGTGAGCGACCCGACCGAGTGGGTCGCGCTCGTCGTCTTCCTGACGGTCGCCTTGGTCGCCGGCGGGCAGACGGGGGAGCTCCGGCGCAGAGAGCTGTCGGCGATACGACGGGATGAACTGCTCTTCCTGAACCAGCTGCTGTTCAGCCTCGCGTCAGAAGGGTCGCTGACCGGCACCGTGCGCCTCGCCGTGAACAGGGTGATGGCCATCATGCCCGCGGACAGGGTCTCAATCTACGCGGTCGAGGAGCACGTGATCCGCATCATCGCCGAGGAAGGGGATGTGGCGCGCCCCTCGGAGCTCGCGTGCGCTGAGTGGGTGGCGAGCGAGAACAAGGCGATCGGCCTGCCCGGGTCTCCCGAAGCCGATCAGTCCAGGCCGGTGAACGCGGCCCCCGAGGACCGCCCCGACGAGGCCGGCAGAGAAGACGTCGTCATTCCGCTGCAGACCACCCAGGGCGCCGAAGGCATCCTGTACGTGCGGATCGGAGCGATCGACGCCGAAGACGTTCGTGCGCTCGTGGCCATCTCGAACCTTCTGGGCGCATTGCTGGAACGGAACCGTATCGAGGTGGAGGCGTCCGGCCTGGCGGCCGAGCGCGAAGTGGAGCAGCTCAAAGCGACCCTGGTCTCCTCGGTATCCCACGAGCTCAAGACGCCTCTCTCCGCAGCGACCGCGCACGTCTCGGGGCTGCTGGACGAGATGGACCGAGGCGGGTCGCCGCACGTGGAGGAGGAGCTTGGACTGGTCGCGGAAGAACTCGCCCGGCTCAACGTCTCGATCAGCGATCTCCTGGATCTCGCCCGCCTGGAGACGTCGTCGTGGAAGCCCCGTCCGGACACGTACGAGATCTCTGAGGTGCTCGCCACCACGCTGTCCCGACTTTCGCCGGAACACCAGGACAGGGTCAGATTCTCGATACCGGCGGATGCGCCGTTCGTGTACGTCGACTTCACGCAGATGGTGCAGGTGTTCCTCAACATCCTGCAGAATGCCCTGGTCTACTCGGCGCAGACCGCGCCGGTGCGAGTCGTGGTTTCGTGCGATGGCGAATGGCTTCAGGTCGCCATCGAGGATGAAGGTCCGGGGGTGCCGGACTCGGAGAAGCAGCGAGTGTTCGACAAGTTCTACCGGGGGAGCAGCGCGAAGAGCTCCGGCGGGACGGGACTCGGACTCGCGATCACCAGAGAGATCGTGACGAGTGCGGGAGGGACGGTCGCCGTCGAAGACGCGGCCGGAGGGGGCGCTCGGTTCGTGGTCTCCATCCCGGTCGCAGTGATCGGGGTCGACGACGAATGAGCGAGGTCTCGGCTTCACAGAGGGCCATGAAGGTGCTCGTCATCGACGACGAGGAGCAGATACGCCGGGCTGTGCGGTCGGTGCTGCGGTCGGGTGAGTGGAAGGTCGATGTCGCCGAGAACGGGGAACGGGGACTTGAGCTCGCCGTCGCGCACACGCCCGACATCGTCATCCTCGATCTGTCGCTGCCCGACATGTCCGGGTTCGAGGTCTGTCGCGAGCTGCGCGAGTGGTACTCGGGGCCGATACTCGTGCTCTCCGTCAAGGGCGCTGACGAGGACAAGATCACCGCACTCGATCTGGGCGCCGACGACTACCTGACCAAGCCCTTCTCGGCGGGGGAGCTTGTTGCCCGCATGCGCGCCATTCTGCGGCGCACGGCGTCCGGGGACTCGGGGGTGAGCAGCATCACCGCGGGGGACGTGACGATCGATCTGGCCCGGCGCACGGTCACCGTGAGGGACGAGCAGGTGCGCTTGACCCGGACCGAGTTCGACATACTCTCGGTGCTCATGCGCAATCTCGACCGCGTGGTGACCCACAACGCACTGATCGACGAGGTCTGGGGCCCGGAGTACATGGGCGACACCCAGTCTCTGCGCACGCACGTCTCGCATCTGCGCGGGAAGGTGGAGCGCCCGGGTGACGTGCCGAGGCACATTCTGACCGAGCCGGGGGTGGGATTTCGGTTCGTCGATTTCGGCAGCACGACGTCCCGGTAGCAATCTTCACAGAATCTCAACGCCCGCTGCGCCAATCCTGACGGTGCCGCCACACCCGGAAGCGCATCATCCTCGTGTGGGATCGGTGACCGATGCCGAGATTCGAAGCGAGAGGATGAGGTGCGATGGCGGATGTGCTGCTCGTCTCATTGACGGTTGGGTTCTGCTCGGCGTGCGTGGCCTACGTCCGTGTCGCGGCTCGGGTCTGAGCGATGTCGGCTGAAGTCATAGTGCTGCTCTCGGTGGCCGGCTTGGTTCTGCTGTACCTGCTGTGGGCTCTCCTGCACACCGAGGGGCTGTAGGCTGTGCTGACCACAGACCTCGCCCAGATCATTGTCGTTCTGCTGGGGCTGCTCATTCTCGTCAAGCCCGTGGGCCTCTATCTCGATCACGTCTTCTCCGGTGAGATGAAGGGTCCGATGAAGTTCCTGGTCCCGCTGGAGCGGTCCATCTATCGCATGGTGGGGGTTCGGGCCGAGGACGACATGAAGTGGAACACGTATGCGGGCGCGTTCCTGGCGTTCAACGCTCTCGGATTCATCGCCATGTTCATCCTGTTGCGGGTTCAGGGGATGCTGCCACTCAACCCGGGGGCGGTCAGCGGCATGACCCCCGAGGTCGCGTTCAACACGGCGGTTTCGTTCGTCACCAACACCAACTGGCAGGCCTACGCGGGCGAGACAGGGGTCAGCTACCTGTCCCAGATGCTCGGCATGACGTGGCAGAATTTCGTGTCAGCAGCAGGGGGCATGGCAATCGCGGTCGCGCTCATACGGGGGCTCACGCGCAACGAATGCTGTGGCGTGGGCAACTTCTGGGTCGACATGACCCGCGCGTGGCTCTACGTGCTCCTCCCCGGTTCGATTGTGATCGCTATCGTGTTGTTGTCGCAGGGTTCGATCCAGACGGTGGAATCTGCGGTCGTTGCGAGGACGGTCGAAGGGGCGACACAGGTCATCCCGCGTGGACCGGTGGCGTCTCAGGTCGCGATCAAGATGCTCGGGACGAACGGCGGCGGCTTCTTCAACGCGAACTCGGCCCACCCCTTCGAGAACCCGACGCCGTTCACCAACCTCATCGAGACCCTGGCGATGCTCGTGATTCCTGCCGGGATGACCTACATGTTCGGTCGGCGGGCGGGTAACACGCGCCAGGGGTGGGTGATCCTCTCGGCGATGATGGTGCTCTTCTGTCTCGGCCTGGGAATCACCTACGGCTCGGAGCGGCTGGGCAACCCGGCGCTGTCCTCGGTCGGCGTCTCCCAGGCGGCAGGACCGGACCGGCCGGGAGGGAACATGGAGGGCAAGGAGGTGCGCTTCGGCATTGCGCCAAGCGCCATCTTCGCGAACGCCACGACGGCGGTGTCATGCGGTGCCGTCAACGGCTCCCAGTCGAGCATGACCCCGCTCGCGGGCGGCGTCTTCCTGCTGAATATCGCCCTTGGAGAGGTCGTGTTCGGCGGCGTCGGGGCGGGCATGTACGGGATGCTGGTATTCGTCATCCTCGCGGTGTTCATCGCTGGACTCATGGTGGGCAGGACCCCGGAGTACCTGGGAAAGAAGATCGGGCCACGCGACATGAAGATGGTCATGCTCGCGCTGCTTGCTCTTGAGGCTGGGATCCTCGTGATCGCGGGCGTGGGAGTCCTCACTCCCAGCGTGCTGGAGGCGACCTCGAGCGTAGGCCCCCATGGCCTCACGGAAGTGCTCTACGCAGCGACCTCGGCTGTCGGCAATAACGGCTCCGCCTTCGCAGGGCTGGCCGCCGACACGCCGTGGCTGGCCGTTGTTCTCGGCTTCGGCATGCTCGTCGGCCGCTACCTGTTCATCGTGCCGGTCATGGCGATAGCGGGCTCCATGGCGTCCAAGCGGGTCATGGCGACGTCCTCGGGGACGTTCCCGACCGACGGCACGCTCTTCATCGTGCTTCTCGTGGGCGTGATCCTGATCGTTGGAGCGCTGACCTTCTTCCCCGTCTTGTCACTCGGCCCGGTTCTCGAGCATCTGCGCATGCTCGCCGGTTCACTGTCATAGGAGTCGAGATGTCTCGGGCCGACACGAATCACCCCGACAGTACCGCGACCATCGGGCTCGCCACCGTGCTACCGGCGTTTGTCGATGCACTCAAGAAGCTGAGTCCGCGGACGATGAGCCGGAACCCGGTCATGTTCGTCGTGGAGATCGGCAGCGCCATCTCGACGGTCTACGCGGTTCAGGCGTGGATCAGCGGGAGCTCGGATGCCGGATTCCTCACGGCCATCGCGGCATGGCTCTGGTTCACGGTCCTCTTCGCGAACTTTGCAGAGGCCATGGCTGAAGGGCGTGGCAAGGCGCAGGCCGATGAGCTCAAGCGCATGAAGACGGACACGGCAGCGAACCTGCGGGTCGATGGCGAGACCAAGGTCGTGGCGGCTTCGGAGTTGACGCGCGGCGACGTGGTCGTCGTTCACGCAGGCGAGATCATTCCCGGAGACGGCGACGTGATCGATGGCATCGCGGCGGTGGACGAGTCGGCGATCACCGGCGAGTCGGCCCCGGTCATTCGGGAGAGCGGCGGCGACAGGAGCGCGGTCACCGGCGGCACGAAGGTGCTCTCCGACTGGATCGTGGTGCGCATCACGTCTGAGCCGGGCAAGACCTTCCTCGACCGCATGATCTCGCTCGTGGAGGGCGCGAGCAGACAGAAGACACCCAACGAGATCGCGCTCGACATCCTTCTGATCACGCTGACCATCATCTTCCTGCTCGTGACAATCTCGCTTGAGGCGTTCGCGATCTACTCCGGGGCTCCGGTCGGCGTGAGCGTTCTGCTCGCGCTACTGGTGTGCCTGATGCCGACCACCATCGGCGGACTTCTCTCCGCGATCGGGATCGCGGGGATGGATCGCCTGGTCAAGCGCAACGTGCTCGCCATGTCCGGACGCGCGGTGGAGGCGGCCGGCGATGTGGATACCCTGCTGCTCGACAAGACCGGGACCATCACTCTGGGCAACCGGCAGGCGGCGGAGTTCCTCCCGGTTGACGGGGTGAGCGAACACGACCTGGCTGACGCGGCCCAGCTCGCATCGCTTTCTGACGAGACTCCGGAAGGTCGCTCGATCGTCATTCTGGCGAAGCAGATGGGCATCCGCGAAAGGCACTTGGATCCGGATTACACGGTCTTCGTGCCCTTCACCGCGCAGACCCGGATGAGCGGAGTGAACATCCGAGGACGGCAGGTACGAAAGGGCGCGGCGGGCGCCGTGAAGAAGTGGGTCGAGAGCCTTGGCGGAGCCGTGCCGGCACAGGTGGACGACCTGGTCCGGGGGGTGTCGCTGGCGGGCGGAACACCGCTCGTCGTAGCGAGCGACCACGAGGTGCTGGGGGTGATCCACCTCAAAGACATCGTGAAGGGTGGCATCCGGGCACGTTTTGACCAGCTGCGGGCGATGGGCATCCGGACGGTCATGGTGACGGGTGACAACGCCATGACCGCGGCGGTGATTGCCAAGGAGGCCGGAGTGGACGACTTCCTGGCCGATGCCACACCCGAGGCGAAGATGGGCCTGATCCGGAGGGAGCAGGCCGCCGGCAAGCTGGTCGCGATGACCGGGGACGGCACGAACGACGCGCCGGCGCTGGCGCAGGCCGACGTAGGGGTCGCCATGAACACCGGGACGAGCGCCGCGAAGGAAGCCGGGAACATGGTCGACCTCGATTCCGACCCGACGAAGCTGATCGAGATAGTCGAGATCGGCAAGCAGCTGTTGATGACGCGCGGTGCGCTGACCACGTTCTCCATCGCGAACGACGTGGCGAAGTACTTCGCGATCGTGCCTGCGATGTTCATGGTCGCGCTGCCGGAACTCGGTGCACTCAATGTGATGCGGCTGCACTCCCCCGAAAGCGCTGTGCTCGACGCGGTCATCTTCAATGCGCTCATTATCGTCGCGCTGATTCCGCTTGCGCTGAAGGGCGTCAGGTACCGTCCGCTCGGGGCCGCCACGTTGCTGCAGACCAATCTGCTCGTCTACGGCCTCGGCGGACTCGTCCTGCCCTTCGTGAGCTTGAAGCTCATAGACATGTTGCTGGTCGTGACACAGTTGGTCAGGTAGGTGGATGATGGCGCGAAGTCTACGCATAGCGGTGAAGATGGTGTTTCTCACGATTGTCGTGACGGGCATCCTGTACCCCCTGGCGATCACAGGCGTGGCTGCCGTCGTGTTCCCGGGAGCCTCGCGAGGTTCGCTCGTGGAACGTGACGGAGTCGTGGTGGGCTCGCGTCTCATCGCGCAGGAGTTCGGCTCCGACAGCTACTTCCGTTCGCGTCCGTCCGCAGTCGGCTACGACCCGATGAAATCGGGAGCATCGAACCTGGGACCGACGAGCAAGACGCTGGTGCAGCGGGTTCGCGTGCGCCGAGCGGAGTTGCTGGATCGAGAGGCGATGGAGCTGCATAGTCGGCCGCCTGTGGATGCCGTGACCTCGTCGGGAAGCGGGCTGGATCCGCACATCTCCCCGA
>JADDYB010000321.1_pt1 | contig 14951 bp, 13 predicted proteins | sample 8641941 | NCBI WGS metagenome assembly JADDYB01 (sample SAMN16275377, study PRJNA637457) | freshwater sediment metagenome | isolation source: Lake Kineret sediment | place: Israel: Lake Kineret | collected 2013
CTCGAACGGTTCCTGCGGATGCTGGAGATTCTCGTATATTTGAAGTGTTTGCTCTGCAACCTTTCGCCACGTGAAATACTGCAGCACTCTCTTTCTGCCATTTTGTCCCCATTTTTTAGCGCGGTCAGAATCATATAGCACTTCGTTTATGCCCCACGTGATGTCCGCGGGGTTTCCGCCGTTTACGTGCACACCGTTCTGATCTTGACCAAACGGAACGACTTGCTCTCTGAAACCAACTACGCCTTGCGCTCCCACGATCAATGGTTTCTCCATTGCCATGGCTTCTAGACTCACTATTCCAAATGGTTCGTAGATAGATGGAAAAATACATGCATCTGACGCTGCATAATGTAGAATGCGTTCCTTTTCAGGAACAAATTCGAATTTACAGGCAATTTTGTCGCTTATGCCGAGCCTGCTTGCAGTTTCAAGTATGTCGTTTTGCTGTTCACCTTTGCCCAAGATTACAAGCTTTGTGTTGGGATGCTCTTCAAGAACCATAGGCATTGCTTGAACAAGGTTTCTAATGCCCTTCACCCACGTGAGTCTCCCGAGGAACAGAAGCATTTTCTCGTCAGGCTTCACCCCATATCTGCTACGAATTGCCTCCACTTCTTCAGGCTTAGAATTTCCAGGAGCATAACGCACAGGATCCACACCGTTCCATACAACGCTTATTTTTGATTTTGCCCATCCATGCCTCACCAAATCTTCCTGCATTGCGTTGCTCACAGTCATTATCCTGTCTGCCCTTTGAGATGTTGCCCATTCGAGGTGTGAAACAACGTCTGAGCCTTGACCGCCAGCTCTTCCCCACTCAGTGCTGTGAACATGAAAGGCCAGTGGAACCTTCGTTTCATTTTTCACCATGATGCCAGCTACGCAGCTCAGCCAATCGTGCACACAAACAACGTCGTATTTGCATCCTTCCTTCTTCAGCATACTGTTTATGAATTTCGTCCCGCTCAAAATGTTGTAGATAAATATGTCATTAAACATGCGAATGTTAGTGCCCCATTTCTTCAAATCGTCAATCACAAACATTGGAAAAACATTGCTCGCATCCGCGATGAGTGGTCTATGAACTTCAACGCCTTTCACAATTTCTCTCGTCTTCAGATTTCCAGGGTTAAGCGTGAAGACAGTCACATCATTTCCCATTGAAACAAATTCACGCGTAATGTATTCTGCATAGGTGCCTAGACCGCCTACAAGTGCAGGCGGATACTCCCAAACGAAGAATCCAATTCTCAACAGATTCACCTTTTATAGTGGACATCGTGAAAAACGCTGGCACGGATTTCAGACAATATACAGAAAACTGGAATTTGTCTTTTCTAGAAAAGTTTCAGTTTCCTTTTCTGTGGTTCCTCTTTGTCCGGCTTAGTAACAGGCTTTTCTTCTTCTGGTTTTTCCATTGGCCACTGAGGAGTTTCCTGAGGCTCTTCTTCTACTGGTTTCGGTGGCTCTGGCTGTGTTTCCTCCTTGTTCATAGGTTCAGGCTTAGACTCCTTTTTCTTTGAAGGTTTTGGCTCATGTTTCTTCTCAACTGTTTTCTCTTCTTTAGGCAGCTCTGGAAGTTTCGATGCAAAAATAGGTTGGAGGCGGAGGCCTTTGTGGTCTCCAAGCTTCAGATATTCCCATTCGTACATGTCGATGTGTATCCCATGCATGTGTTTAACAGCATGTTGCAACGCATCGGAAAATCTTGGAGCGATCAAAATCAGCCGCGGCTCAGTTTTGTCGTCAATTTTGTGTTTGTTGTAAGTTGCTTTCAAGAAGGATTTGAACCTGTCAACGTAGTCTAGACTCTGCATTCCCTGCATTAGAACGTTGTCGTCTTCGTTAACGTTCAGCTGCAGAATGACAAGTTGCCCATTGTTGTCGTGGCACAATATGTCTAACGTTGTTTTGCCGTTTACTGGAACGTTGTTGCAGATTACGGTCAGATCTTTTTCAATCTGGTTCATTTCCCTTGTTATCATTTGTTCAAATTCCTGTTTACTCTCAATGCTGATTCTCTCAATTGACACGTTTTTCACCTTTATTGTTAAAGAAAGAAGCTGGTGCTGAAGATAAATAAGTTATGAATTCGTAATCCGAATCCAGCTTAAACCTCCGTTTGCCTGTTTCTGAACAGCAAATCAGAAATAAATGGCGGAAGCATAATGCTGGAGAGAGGCGAATCCCTTGACAGACATCGCGCTTGTTTTCGAAGTTCACCAACCGCACAGGTTAAAGCGGAGTTATTTCTGGGAAAACAACACGTTTAAACATACAAAGAAAAAGAAGTTCTTCGAGTACTATTTCGACAACGCAGCCAACAGAGAGATTTTTGAGAGGGCGTGCAGAAAATGCTATTTCCCATCCAACCAGATACTGCTTGAGCTGATTGACAAGTACAAGCGAGAGAAACGCCCAGTCAAAGTCTCGTTCAGCATTTCCGGCGTCTTTCTAGAACAGTGCGAGATGTTTAACAAAGATCTTTTGGAATCATTCAAGCAACTTTCAAAAACTGGCTGTGTAGAGTTTCTAAGCCAAACATATCATCATTCACTTGCAAGCCTTTATCCCGAAAGAGAAGAATTCATTGAGCAAGTAAAGATGCATCAACAGATAATGAGAGACCTGTTGGATCATACGCCAACTGTTTTTGAGAACACGGAACTGCTTTACAACAATGCAGTTGCGAAAACTGTTGAAAAACTTGGATACAAAGGGATTTTCACAGAAGGCGTGGAAAGACTGTTACATGGAAAATCACCGAACTATCTCTACTCCCCAAAAGACTGTAAGAAACTCAAAATCCTACTGCGAAACTACAAGCTGACTGATGACATCGGCTTCAGATTCTCCGCAAAATGGTGGAACGAATGGCCATTGACAGCGGACAAATACGCAAACTGGCTAGCATCGACCCCAGGACTTTGCATCAACATCTTTCCAGACTACGAGACCTTCGGCGAACATCACTGGCCAGAGACTGGTATTCATGATTTTCTTAGGCATTTGCCTGGAGAGATTCTGAAATGGTGGCATCTCCGCATGACTACTCCTTCCGAAATTGCAGAAAAACATGCGTCAATGGGGGAAATTGATGTTCCTGAACTGGGGGGAACTGTTTCTTGGGCAGATTTGGAAAGAGACGCAAGCTGCTGGCTTGGAAACACTATGCAGTGGGCTTATTACACCAGTGTAAGGAGGTTAGAACCGCTCGTGAAAGAAGTTGATGACGAAGATTTCCTTAAGACTTGGAGGTATTTCCAAACAAGCGACCATTTGTATTACATGTTTACTGCGGGAGGATCCCCAGGCGAGGTTCATTCTTACTTCAGTCCGTTCGGTACACCTGTGGACGCTTTTATAACTGCGCAGGCTGCGATATTGGACTTTGAAAACAGAGTGCGACTTGCTGCTATGGTCGCGGATGAGCCGTTCCTTTTCTATACTGGTGTGGGAGAAAAGAATTTCACGGGAGTCATGGCGTGGAGTCTGAAGGGACTGTGTAAAGCTCTTCAGAATGTCAGCTCTGACTCAATAGCATTCCACAATGCACGAGGCGACCTTGAGAAATGGGCTGAAAAATCATTTCAAGACAAAACGCTGGCAGCAGAGTTGAAGAAAGTAAGACTTTCAAAACTTGAAGGAGAGCCTTTGAGAAAGACAATGGTTAGAGTTTCAAAAAAGAGATTCGACGAATTGAGCATGCAAATGCAAAATGCGACTAGATACTTCTGAAATGTCATACGTATGCTTTTATAAGAACAATCTTGTAGAGATATGTTCAAGTCGCTGTTAGGGTGAAAACTTTGAGAGAAGAACTTCCAATTTCAGAAAAGATCTTGCAGACTCTGCACAACCTTTGTGCAACAGCCCCTGACTTGGCTAGAAGAAGTGAAGAACTTTCACAGGTTTTGCAGATCGAAATTGCCGAGTTAGAGAGGATTCTGGACAATTACAAGTCTGAAGGTTTCGCGGAAAGCTTCATGGATAATGAGGGAAAGAAAAGATACTACCTGACTGGAAGCGGAATAATAAAAGTCTGTGCGCTGTTCACGTAGTGAAAGCGATGCAAGTAATAATTTTTTCTTGGGAGTTCCCGCCGAGAGTCGTCGGACATCTTGCAAGCTACGTTAATGAACTGGCAGCACAGCTTGTTAGAAACAATGTGGAGACATTTGTAGTTACTTATCATGATTATCTGACGGGAATGCATGACGATCCAGATGGCGTGAAAACTTATCGAGTGAGTAACCCTGTTCGCACACATATCGGCGTCCTCACATGGGTTCTCACATTGAATCAGGAAGTTGAAAGAGCAGCAACGAACATCGCTTGCGACATAAGCAAACACGTTGATCTGATGGATGCCCATGACTGGCACTTCATACCCGCCGCGGTTACTTTGAAAAAAGCGCTTAGCATACCATTTGTTTACTCTGTGGAAAGCTTGGAAGACCACCGCTCACACGGTGCAAACTCGCCTTTTAACATGGCTATCAGAAGCATTGAATGGCTGGGAATGTACGAGGCTGAAAAACTGCTGGTTAAATCTGAATGGATGAAAGAAGAAGTTTTCAGAATGTACAAGGTTCCAAGAGAAAAGGTGAAAGTGGTTTCGGCAGCATCAGCCGAGAGAGTGCAAGACGTTTTGTCAGCTTACAAAAGCATTGCAAAAGGAGTCGCCTCTTGATGAGTCGAGATTTGACGGTTGTGATGCTCACGTGGGAATTTCCACCGAGAATTATAGGTGGAATTTCCCCTCATGTCTATTATTTGTCGAAAAGTCTGGTGAGAAATGGTGCGAAAGTCTACGTGGTTACATGCGATTTTCCAAATGCGTTGCAGCATGAGACTGTTGATGGCGTTGAGGTTTTCAGAATAGACTCTTACAAGAATCCTTCGCCAGATTTTGCAACATGGGTTTATCTGATGAATGTAAACATGCAGAAGGAAGCTGCTGCACTTATAAAGAGGTTGGATGGAAAAGTCGACGTTATTCACGCGCACGACTGGCTTGTTGCAACTGCTGGGATAGGGTTGAAACACGTTTTCAGAAAACCCTTGATTGCAACGATGCACTCCACGGAAATCGGGCGGAGAAACGGCATTCATTTTGACTATGAAAAGATGATTCACGAGACGGAAGCATGGTTAACGTATGAGGCGTGGAAAGTAATATGCTGCAGTGATTACATGGTCTCGCACGTGCAGTGGGCTTTTGGGCTTCCCGGAGACAAACTGGTTATGATTCCAAACGGAGTGAACACGAGCACATACACGGGCACCGAGAACGAGAACATTGGCAAATTCAGAAGCAGATTTGCCCTGCCAGAAGAGAAGATTGTGCTTTTTGTGGGAAGACTGGTTTATGAGAAGGGAATCCAGTTGCTGGTCAATGCTGTTCCAAGAGTTTTAGAGAAAATCAACGCCAAATTCGTAATAGTAGGAAACGGTTACATGAAAGAACAGCTTTCAGGACTTGTTAAAAGCATGGGATTAACTCACAAAGTGTTGTTTACAGGATTCGTAGATGATGAGACACTGAGAAAACTGCAGAAGTGCGCAGATGTTTCCGTTGTACCATCACTTTTTGAACCATTCGGAATAGTCGCTCTCGAAGCAATGGCTGCGAAAAGCCCAGTTGTTATTGCAGACACTGGCGGTTTATCAGAAATAATCGAACACGAAGTTGACGGGGTTAAAGTATACGTAAACAACCCAGACTCTCTCGCATGGGGAATAAACAAGGTGTTGACGGACGACGGCTTTGCCAACTGGATAAGGACAAACGCATACAAGAAAGTTCAAGAAAAATACGATTGGGACAAGATCGGGCATCAAACAAAAGACGTCTATGAAAAGGTTTTGAGCGAATACTCACGAAGCTTCTGGGCTTAGAGAAGAAAAGGCTTGTTGAAGCGAAGTTATGGATACTTCAGTTTGATGGCTTTGTCTTGGCAAACGTCAGCGCATTTCATGCAGTAGATGCATTCAGGATGATTGAATTTCTCCCAAGGCAAGTCCAGAATTGGAACACGCATAGGACAGGCTGCGACGCAAAGACGACATCCGCTTTTGGCACACTTGACAGGGTCTCTGCGCAAGCCGAGGAAACTGAATCTGTTCAAGACACCCATGATTGCCCCGTGAGGACAGAAATATCTGCACCAGCTTCGCGGAACATAAGCTACAAAGACCAAGACGAAAACCAGAATAGTGAATTGGATCCAGAAAAGCGGAGATAGACCTAAAATCCCAGACAGAGCCTCATAGACTGTTCGATCAACCAGCGCCATGCGAAAATCAAGCATCATTTTCGGCAGAGTTGCAAACAAAGTTTCTGCAGGACTTAGAGTGGTGAAGGGAACCTTCACAAAAACGCCAAACGCATCTTCATAACCACTGCCAATCGCCATCAATTTAGTTGCTGAAAAGGTTGCGCTGACAAAAAAGACAACTCCCAAGACTACGTACTTTGCGTAAATCATAAGTTCATGTGTTCTCAACGAAATATCTGTCTGCTTGCGTTTTATGAAACCTATCAAGTCTTGAATGAAACCGAAAGGGCAAATCCAACCACACAAAGACCTGCCGATTAATACGCCAGTGATCAGAAATGAAGCCAACGCTAGCCACGGAAAAACAGCGTTATAGAACAACAGTTGCATGGCGGTGAAAGCGTCGCCTACGGCGTTTTGAGAAAGCCCCCATGTCCACAGAATTGGAAGCAGAAGCGGTGACGCACTTATGTTGAATACTATTGCGCTGAAAAATATGAAACAGAAAGCCTGTATTATTCTGCGGAAAGTGTTATACTTCAGCAGCTTTCTTATCCGACTAGTCAACCATTTCGCCTCTTCCATGCCTTTAACGAAAGCCTCAGTTATTTATTTTCCGATGACTTTGACATTTTCCACAAGCATCCATGGCGCAATCAGCTGTCCAATCTTTCTTTCGTTGTTAGCCAACTCTGAAACATTGGCTAATATTTCGAAGATGTTGCCAGCAACCATCGCGCCTTTGGTGGCGTACGCTATTTCTCCATGCTTGATTGCCCATGCGGGTGTTGCAACTACAGAGAACTCGCCGCTGGCAGGGTTGCTGCTATGTGCGCCCTGCAGATAATACACGATGAGACCTTCATCTACTTCGCTAACAAGTTGTTCAGGCAACTTGGTTCCAGGCAATATGTGAAAGTTGGTGGCTCCAAGGCTTGGCGTGGACATGTAACCCATTCTCACAGCGTTTCCAGTGCTTTCTTTCCCCTCTTTCTTGGCGGAGTAGTTATCATAAAGGAAGTTGCGGAGAATCCCCTTTTCCATAACGACCGTCTTCTGTTGAGGAACACCTTCACCGTCGAAACTCGCCGTCCGCAAGCCACCGCTCAATAACCCGTCATCATAAACATTCACAATGTCAGATGCCACTTTCTCTCCTATCTTGCCCTTAAGTGCAGATTGGTTTCTCTGCACGTAATCAGCTTTGACTGCGTTGATGAGAGTAAAATGAAGAAGTTCCTGGAGCGCGAACTGAGTGAATATCACACTAGTGCTTCTCGTTTCTGTCTTCTTGGCCTTCAAAGCCGAAACCGCAAGCCTAGCTGCTTCTCCACCAACCCAATCAGGGTCTATTTCATATTTCCTTTCGGCACCAAACTCAAAACAAACAGGAGTCACCTCATTGTCTTCAGTGGCTATCGTCGCTAGGCTGCACTCAACGAAAGTCCCACGGTCGAAGCCTGCAACGCCGTTTGAGTTAGCAACAGCGCTTGATGAATATGCCGCGCCAGCTCCGCCTTCTATCGGAAAAGCTCGTTTGTCTTTTTCTTCTGCCGCGTCTATCATCGTTGAAGCCAGTTTCACTAAATCTTCAGCACTGAGATTAACGATTTCAGGGTCGTAGGTGTTTTCCACAGACACAAAGGATTTCCTTGCTGGAAAGCTTGGCCAATTGCTGTCTGGTCTGCTTGCCTTGGCAGAGTTCAAAGCCTTGAGAACCGTGGCTTCGACTGATGCCTTGTCGTCTAACACGTTTGTGTAGGAGAATCCCAATGCCTTGTTTACTACGATTCTAACGCCCACTCCACAGTCAATTACTCTGGAGCTTTTGGTGATTTGTCCTCGTTCAATTGCAGCACTGGTTGTGACTCTTTGAACCACGAATGTTTCAGCTTCACCAGCGCCCTTCTTCATAGCAAGATTAACTGCGTCTTCCGCCAAGCTCAACATTTCTTCTTTTTTAAGCGCTACCACCCACAAGCACCTCTTTAACTCTAATGTGAGGACCACCATCACAAATGAAGGCACTTTGACCCTTGCCGCAGATGCCGGGCCATAATTCAAAATCCTTTCCTGCCGCGTCTACCTTAAGAAGAGTTTCAAGCGTGTTACCGCTGATTGACGCGTTGCGCACTGGTTCCCCAACTTCGCCTTTGACTATTTCGTAAGCTTCTTGGGTGCCGACTTGGAAAGTTCCATCCAAGTTTGCCTGTCCACCCCTGAAACATTTAAAGTAATAGCCAAACTTTATGTCTTCAACCAGTTCTTCGAAGGAGTAGTCTTTCGGTTCCATTATCGTGTTGCGCATTCGAATTATTGGTTCCACCCGAAAACTTTCAGCCCGTGCATTGCCCGTTGGTTTTGCGTTAAACTTCTGAGCGGTTTCACGATTATGCATCAACCCAGCAACCACGCCGTCTTTTACAAGCAGAGTCTTCTGTGCTGGGACTCCTTCATCGTCATATTTGAAAGAGCCGAAGGCGCCGCTTATTGTGCCATCATCATAGAAGGTGACAACGTCAGAGGCTATTTTCTTCCCAAGTTTTTCTGCCAAAACAGAACCAGATAAGGTTAAATCTGCTTCAGCAAGATGGCCAAAAGCTTCATGGACAAAAGTGCCGACCACGTTTGGTCCTAGAACTGCTGGGAATGTTCCTCCTTTAGGCGGTTTTGCTTTCAACTGTTCAATTGCCCGTTTGGCGACTCTTTCTCCGACGATCTCTGGGGTTTCAACATCAAACACTTCGTAGCCAGCTGTTGATCCTATGCCTTCGCGGCTGAAGGTGAAAATGTTTCCTTCTTTCGCGGTTGCGCCTATTCCTGCCCACACGTAGAGTTTGCCTTGTTCGATGTAGACGCCTTCATTGTTCATGAAGTGGCTTGTTCCAGACACGTCAAGGTATTCTACTGTGCAGCTTTTGACGCGTTTGTCGTAGCCTAGAATTGTGTTGTTGATGGCCAACATCGTGTTTATTTTGTTTTCTACGGAGACTTCTGAAGGGTTTTTCTTCGGCTTCAACACGACTTTATCGTCTATCGAGTTGGTTCCTGCAAGTTTTATGGGCGTTTTCAATTTTGAACCTGCGGCGCCGGCCATTTTGCAGGCGTCGGAAACGGTAGCACTCAGAGTCTCGGCGTTCAAGGCGCCCACGGAGGCAAAGCCCCAGGCTCCTTTAACAAGCACTCTTAAGGCGGTGCCGTTTTCAATTCCCTGTGTTACTGTTTCAACACGTCCCTCTTTGAGAACGAGAATAGTCCTGAGAAGCCTCTGTGCACGAACTTCAGCATATTCTGCTTGGTATTTTTGAACTGCGATGTCCAGTGTCTTGTTCAGAATGTCCTTCAAGACGTTTCCTCTTCTAACATATGTTTGTTAGAGAGGAATCTATTCAAGACCACTTTATAATCATTGTCGTGGCTTGTTTTTCACGACTAAGAGACAAGAAATTATACGGACGTAGTAGCTGCGCTAAAACACGTTGATTAAGATAAAAGGATAATTTGGCTATGTTTTTCGAACCAGCAACTTCACTTGGCTGACAAAGTCGCATTCTTCATGGGTTTTCTCTAACTCTAATCTGCGGAGTAGGCCATAGCTTGAGTATATGTCTTCTAGGATTTTGCGTTCAATAACATAGGCTCCAGATCTGAGGAAGTCTTCAAGACCTTCAGCGAATGTTTCAATTCTGTCAGCCAGTTGTTCTTTCTGGAGTGAGTACTTGTTTTCTAGGTGTTGGTAAATCAGTTGTGTGGCTTCTGTTCCGAATACTTGTTTTAGGACTCTGTCAATGATTTTTACGACTTTTTGGTCTCGTTTGTCTTCTGCTTGTAAGATTATACTTTCCATTATTGTTCGCCTGCCAGATACGTATCGTGTGTATTGCGACTTAATAAGTCTTGTCGTAGATTTGTTTAACAAACATACAGATAACACATGTTAGAAAAACCAGTTACATGAAGTCAGATATATTCAGTTGTTGAACTCTTTGCGGAACACCATTCCGTGCAGACGCATCGTCAGAGACGACGATCTGTCCGTAAACCCCATCGTAGCCTGGCTTGACGCGGACATTTCCCTCTCTGACATTAACTATTGCCTGCGCAATTTTTTCGCCTGCAACCGCGCTCAATATTTCTCTAGAAATGTCCATAAGCACGGCGTATTCGTCGCCGAATTTCTCGATAAGCGAGTTGTAGATGCTCCATACTCTTTGGCTAGATGGAGAGTCAACATGCAAGACGGTTGACACAATTTCAGACAACGGAAGCAACCGCACAAAACCAACGGCATTCGCAGGCTTGAAATTCAGCGGGCGATCAGCAAGCTCTTCAACACGCTGCTCAACACCCTTCGTGAGTTTTCTGCGACAGACTGGACAAATGTTCCCAAGTTTCAACGCCTCCTGCGGCGAAAGCGCCACATGACAGTTTCTGTGCCCACTCCAATGATATTTCCCGTAAGCAGGATCGGTTTCGATTGTGAATTTGAACCGCGTCGTGTCCTTAGATCGGATGATGTCTAGAACATCAGAATAGTTTAGTCTGTTCAGTTCGAAGACGTTGGCTTCTCTTCCAATGCGCCAGGGCCAGAAGCTGTGGCTGTCGCTGTTTGAAACGAGTGTTAGCTTGTCAAGTTTGCTTAAGCGCCAGTTCATGGGTGGATCTGACGAGAGCCCCGTTTCTAAAGCATGAATGTGTTTTGCCATGTCTTCGTAACACTCTTCAACGCTTTCGAAACCGCTTAAGGCGCCGAAGATGCCGAACCAGGGTGTCCATGCGTGTGCTGGGAAAATCATGTTCTGGTTTGAAGCTTCCATCACTTCTTCAACCAAGTGAGACGCCGTCATGTTCAATGTGGGTCTGCCATCTGCTTCTAGGTTGCCGAATTTTGACATTCTGTCGTTGATTTGGGTAGCCGTGTCAAAGTTAGGTGTCAAGATCACGTGATGAACCTTTTTTATCTGATCTTTAGAGGTGAATATTGTGCTCACTTCTGTTGTCGGTATGAAGTAGACAGGCAGTTCTGGGCTTTTGGCAATCTTGTATAAGTTTGTGTCAGCGTCAGGCACCAAGGTTTCTTGAAGCTCTTTGAGCCATTTTGGATGCGTGAAATCTCCAGTGCCGATCAAGTTTAGACCCTTGATTTTTGCGAAGCGAGCTATTTCTTCAACGCACATTCTTTCGCTTGTGGCGCGGCTGTATCGGCTGTGAATGTGCAGGTCAGCTATTACTCTCAAGCTTTCTCCTCATCCTTTTTGGCGGTAACATATTTTTCGAGGTATTTCTCCCAGTCCACTTTAAACATTATGATGAAGACTATTATTAGTAAAACTATTGCAAGAGCCATGCCTATTACAGCGGTTACCCAGTCGCTGTCAACGCCGAAAATGTTTCTTATTATTTGTATTGAGAAGCGACCGCTGTAAGCGACTATGAGGTTCATGCAGAATTTTCCAATCAGGGCAGGGATGAAGGCTCTGATAAGGTTGTAACGCATGACGCCTAATGGTATGAATAGCAAGTCGTCTGGTAATGGGGTTAACGCAAAGAGGAAAATCACGACGGAACCAAACTTCTTGAAAATTCTCATTAGAAAATCCATTTTTTTCTTATATCTTTCGCCGATGGCTTTCCTGCCACCTAACCCAACTAGATAGCCAGAGAATTCCCCGACAGTGGAGCCTATTCCTGCAGCCACGGCAATCCATAGAGGCTCAAAACCTCCAGTTTGTAAGCCTCCGAGGGTGAAAATGATGACTGTGTATGGTATGGGAAAGAAGATTGACGAAGCGCCGAGGAAGCTTATCAAGAATATTCCTAAATAGCCGTATTGAGTTGTGAGGGTCTGCATCCAGTTAATGATATCCTGAATTTGCACGTTGAGTGTTTTCTCCTTTTCTGTAATCTAGAATATTACGCTTAAAGAAGTTGTTATGCGAGACATTAAACTTAAATCAAAGCACGTATTTAATGGAAGACCCCAGACTTGGAGAGGATTGAAAAGTGACAGCTAAAGAGGAGACTGTTTGGATAGCGAGAGACCTTTCAAAGTGCAGCGGATGCAGACAATGCGAAATCGCATGTTCATTTGTTCATGAAAACCGCATATGGCCAGATGCGTCAAGAATAAGGGTTTTCATGCTTGTTCCCGGCTTGGAATTTCCGCATTTCTGCACCCAATGTGAAGATTACCCGTGTGTACAAGCGTGTCCAGTTAAAGCACTGTCGACAAGCGGCAAAACAGCAGCAGTCATAGTTGACACTGAAGCCTGCACTGCTTGTGGACAGTGCATTGACGCTTGTCCGGGCAGAATTCCACACATGCACCCGACTAAGAAGCACATTGTGATTTGTGATTTGTGCAATGGTGACCCTCAATGTGTTAAGGTATGCCAAGAGGGCAGGTATGGCGTGCTGAAGAAAGTCGCGCGGAGAGCTCAAGCTTACAAACTCTACGCACGTAAACCAGAAGAGGTTACGCGGGATTTAGCTTCCAAGTTTTATGGGAAGCAAGGGGAGGAGTACGTGTGATTTTCGGTTATGCAGGAAAGTTTCTTGAAGTTGACCTTTCAACTGGAAAAATCAAAGAGACAAAACTCGGCGAAAATGTCCTGAGAGAGTATGTTGGCGGCAGGGGGTTGGCAGCAAAGATTCTGTGGGACAGGTTGGGCGACCAGTGGGAAAACGTTGATCCGTTAGGATCGGAAAACATTCTTCTATTGTTGACTGGGCCTTTGACGGGTTTCTTCCCAGGCGGCAGGATTTGTGTTTCGGGCAAGTCTCCGCAATGCAATGGGGTTGTTGGTTCGACCGTTGGTGGGGAGCTTGGGATAGAGTTGCGATGTGCGGGTTATGATGGCATAATCGTGACTGGCAAGTCAAAGAAGCCTGTTTACCTGTTTGTAAAGGACTCTGATGTTGAGCTTAGAGATGCAGGTCACGTGTGGGGTAAGGATGCAAAACAGACGATGATGTTGCTCACTAGGGAGTGCAGAGAGCTTTTGCAGAAGCGTTATCCGCGTTATGGTGAGTGGAAAGAGCCTGCAATGGTGTACGTTGGTCCTGCCGGAGAGAATGAGGTGCGGACAGCGGTGGTTGCTGCAAAGTGGACGCATGCTGCTGGCTACGGCGGGTACGGTGCGGTTATGGGTTCTAAAAGGCTCAAGGCGGTGGTTGTCAAGGGCACGGGACCGTTGCCTGAAGTGGCTGACTTGGGTAAAGTGAGGATGATGACGCAGGAAGTCTGTGAGGGTGTTTACGGGCTTGAGTTGTGGAGGCGTTGGGGAACAGGATCGATGGGATATGAAGTGGGTTCTAGGTTGAGTGCTGAGCCTGTTCGGAACTGGCAGGATGAGTGGCATGATGAGAAGGGTTTTGGTGTTGACAAGTTTGAAGACAGGGTTTGGGTGAAACAGTATTGGTGTGATTTTGGCTGTCCGACTGCATGTCTTAAGGTGGCTGTGGTTAGGGATGGAAAGTTTAAGGGAGCGATAACGGACAATCCTGACTACGAGTTGCAGGCGTATTTGGGTCCGAACTTGGGGCTTTTCACTCCAGAAGAAAACGTGTATTTAGCGTCGGTTATTGATGATTTAGGTTTGTGCGGTATACAGACAGGTAACGTGCTTGGTTTTGCGGCTGAGTTGTTCCAGAGAAAAATACTGACTAAGAAAGACTTGGGCGATATTGAGCTGAAGTGGGGTGACGCTGAGGCTTTTGCTGCTTTGGCCAGAAAAATCGCTGTCAGGGAAGGCATAGGAGATTTGTTGGCTGAAGGGACTTATCGTGCGGCTTTGAAAATTAAGAAGATGAAGAAAATTGACGTGGTGCAGTATGCGGTGCAGGTGAAAGGCATAGGTATTGGTGCGCATGGAATTCGCAGTGGAAGAGATTATCCGCAAACCATTTCCTACGCTTGCTCTGTTCAGGGTGGAGACCACACTTCCACAACTGGGTTGCCGCTGGACGGCAGTGACAGCGAACTGGAGATGATTTTCCCAGACTCGGGTGTGTACTGCAGTTTTAACGGTTTCGGGGTGGGAATGCCTTTCAAGTTGAGGTTTTACGAAGCAGTTACAGGTTTGCAGCTTACAAAGGAACAATGGTTCAATGAGAAAGCGCTGAGAATCTTGCAGCTGCAGAGGGCGATGCTGCTTTTGGGTGGGAAAGATTTGACGTGGAACCCGAAAAGCGATGATGACAATCCGCCGAGGTTTTACGAGCCTTTACCATCTGGTCCATATAAAGGAAAAGCGGCTGACAAAGCGAAGGTTGAGGAGGATAAGAAGCGTTATTACGAGGCGGCGGGCTGGGACAGCGATGGCTTGCCTAAATCAGAAATGCTGAGAAAACTTCGGCTTGAAGACGTTGACGAGGTTTTAGAGAAACTGCGCTAGAAACACTTCTTTTGCTCTGTGGGAAATCTAGACCCCCCTTATATAAGGGGGGTTAGGTCCGTCAGAGACGACTTGCACAGCCGACATCTGTTGTCAGCGTTCTCTTTTTCCCTGTATGTATTCTTCCACTGCCAGTTTTGCTACTGAATCAGGCACCTGTATAGGCGGGTGCTTAAAAGCGTATGAAGATATGCTCAGAAGCTGACCCGCTATCTTCCTGTCCAGCGCCAGCTTCACAGCCCGTATTATGTCGATCACTACTCCTGCACTG
>JADDYB010000322.1_pt1 | contig 14948 bp, 16 predicted proteins | sample 8641941 | NCBI WGS metagenome assembly JADDYB01 (sample SAMN16275377, study PRJNA637457) | freshwater sediment metagenome | isolation source: Lake Kineret sediment | place: Israel: Lake Kineret | collected 2013
GCTTCAGCAGCAGGTTGAAGCAACGCAGCCTTAGCAACAGCCATCTTCACAAGGTCCTTAGCCTTTTCCGTGGCTGACGCGCGGTCATAGAGGTGAACCCAGCTGCATTGCTCGCGTATGTTAGCCATTTCGAAAAGATACTTGTTAACGCCTGCTTCTTCGCATGTTTTTCGGAATGTTGGTTCATGCAGACGAGGAGAACATGATGCTACTACTACGCGGTTAAGTCTGCTTTCTTTGATGTCTTTCTTTATTATTTCTTGTCCTTGGTCGGAGCAAGTGTACCGATTATCCTTGGCTAACACAACGTGGGGAAGCGTAGCGGCGAATCTTGCAACTTCTGCGCAGTCTACACTTCCTGCAATGTTCAAACCGCAATGGCAAACGTAAACTCCAATGCGAGTCTGGCTCTCTTGTTCAGGCTCAGGTTCTTTCTTTTCTGTCATTGCTTCATCCAACCAGTGATTTCAAATAACTTTCAATTGCCTGTGCCGCTTTCTTCCCATCGCAGATGGCTTCAATGACTGATGCTGGTCCTCTTGCGGCGTCGCCTCCTGCAAAAACGCCTCTCATGCTGGTTTCCATAGTAACAGGGTTAACCCAGACCGTGCCTTCTTCATTTGTTTCAATTTCCTTCGGCAGAAAGCTAAGGTCAGGAGTTTCGCCTATTGCGAGAATAACCATGTCAGTTTCTTGTTTGAATTCTGAATCTTGTATTGGTGTTGCTTTTCGTCTTCCGCTTTCGTCTGGTTCACCTAACTGTGTTCGAACACATTCAACAGCGAGAACTGCAGTTTCTCCCAAAATCTTTGTGGGGGCGACTAGAAACTCGATTTTCACTCCTTCGTCTTCTGCCTCTTTGACTTCCCAAGGATTTGCAGGCATTTCTTCCCTTGACCTGCGATAAAGAATGGTGACGTCTTTTGCCCCCATTTTCAAGGCAGTTTGTGCAGCGTCAACAGCAACATTCCCGCCGCCGATCACAACCACATTTTTCCCAACATTCAAGTTTTCGCCTGTGCGTATCTTCCACAGGAAGTCAAGAGCATTGACCACTCCTTTCAATTCTCTTCCTTCAATTCTCAGTTCTTGACTCTTGTGCGCGCCAGTACCGATGAAAACAGCTTGGTATCCTTCTTTCCGTAAATCTTCAAAGCTCAGGTCTCTGCCCACGGTTACGCCAGCTCGTATGTCCACACCAGCATCTGTTACGCATTGGATTTCCTTGGTCAGGACTTCTGCTGGCAAACGATGTTCAGGGATACACTTTCTCAGCATTCCACCAAGTTCTGAGAGAGATTCAAAAATTGTGACGCTGACTCCTCTGCGACTTAGTTCAGAAGCAACAGTTAGACCTGCAGGTCCAGAACCTATTACTCCAACTTTCGCTCTGGAAGAATTCGGTGTCTTCTTTCTCTTCTTCGGCTTCGAACAGTCAGCGCGGATTTTCTCTATTTTTTCAGTTATTTGTTCTTTGTTCAATCCTGCACGTTCTGGATGAAAACAGAGCAGTGTAGCTATAGTTGGCAACGGGATTTTTTCAGCAATTTTCTGAAGGGCGATGCCCAATGGCTGCGTTCGCCCTTGTTTCAGACTAGCCACTCTCATTAACAGGAATATTTCAGGAGGTTTCAGAGCTTGAGGGCATCGTTTATAGCAACGATAGCACCAAGCACAGAGCCAAGGCTTCTCAGAGTCCAAGACTTCTGTAGGGTTCAGCACGATCTTTTCAAGAAGTATTCTTGGATTGTACTCGTTGCCTAGGAGTTCCACCATTGAACAACTGGCTGTGCATATGCCGCATTCAAAACAGTTTTTTAGCTTTTCATTATCCAAGATTCTTCTGAGAATTTCCTTGGTATCTGCGTTTTCAGCGATGCCCAAGCCGACAGCCCTCTCGAATATTGAGGTTTCTCGTAGATATAAGATTTTACAAACGTAAAGGTTTTGGACTGGACCGTGAAAGAGGCAACTGTTTCAGGCAACTAGTTTTTATTAAGTCAAGCGTGACAATGAATCTGCGACGGAGAAGGTGTGATAATGAGTAAGATAAAGGTCGTCATGTACGGGGTTGGTGTTGTCGGCAGTTTGATTGCCAAATTATTACTTGAGAAAAAGGGGATGGAAATAGTGGGTGCTCTGGACGTAGCAGAAGACAAAGTTGGCAAAGACCTAGGTGAAGTTTTGGGTTTAAAAAGGAAACTCGGGACAAAAGTTTCAGATAGTTTGGACGCAGTTCTCTCAAAAACAAAGGCAGACATCGCTGTCCATGCAACGTCATCGTATCTCAAAGACACTTACCCGCAGATAGCCGCAATTGCAGAACACGACGTCAACGTGGTATCTACGTGCGAAGAACTTTCGTACCCTTACGTTTCTGAACCAAAACTTGCGAAGAGGCTTGATTCACTTGCAAAGAAACATGACGTGACAGTTCTGGGCACAGGAATAAATCCTGGCTTTCTCATGGACGCCCTTGTCATAACACTTACAGCGCCCTGCCAGAAAATAGAGAGAATAGAAGCGGCAAGAGTCATGAACGCTGCGACAAGACGATTGCCTTTTCAGCGAAAGATAGGAGCAGGCTTAACGGTTGAAGAGTTCAGGCAGAAGATTGAAAACAGGCAGATCACAGGGCATGTTGGACTTGAACAGTCCGTAGCCATGATTGCTGATGCGTTAGGATGGAAACTAGACACTATCGTAGTTGACCCAGTTGAAGCAGTCATCGCTGAAAAACCTGTCAGAAGCAGCGACATAAAGGTTGAGGAGGGAGAAGTGGCAGGTTTGAGACAGAAGGCAAAGGGACTCATGGAAAACAAAGAAATCATTGCTCTAAGTTTTCAAGCATACATAGGCGCAGAAGAAGAATATGACGCCATAACAATTGACGGCATTCCAAACATACGACAGAGGATTCAGCCTTGCGTGCATGGCGACATGGGCACAGTGGCAATGATTGTCAACGCAATCCCGAAGGTGATAAACGCTCCCGCAGGCTTGCTTACAATGAAGGATTTGCCAGTTCCATCCGCCATGTTGGAAGACGCAAGCAAATATGTGAGACGGCAAGATTAGCGAAGACATTAATGCTTATACAATCCTTTGCAGATAACAATCTTGCGTGGTGATCTATTTGACGAATCAGGCTTGGGTTCATGAAAAAGGCACATTTTCGCTTTTGGATTTGATGAAAAACGTGAAAAGCAAAAAGGATTTCCACAAAGCAGGGGCTATTGCGTTGTTTGTCGGTGTAGTTCGTGGGGAAAATGCAAAGGGTGAAACTGTCCAGAAGCTTCAATTAGAGGCTTATGAAGAGAAGGCAAACGAGGTTTTGAGTGGAATTCGTGATGATTTGAAGAAAAAGCAGGGGATAGTTGACGTCCAAATTCACCATTTGCTCGGCGAATTCAGCGTTGGCGAAGACTTGGTGTATGTTTTGGCTGCAGGTTCTCATCGTGGGATCGTGTTTTCAGCCTTGGAGGAAGCAGTGGAAAGGTACAAGAAAGAGGCGCCAATCTTCAAGAAAGAGTATGTTCTGGCTGCAAAAGGCAAAACAAATTCTTGCTGGGTGACAGAACACGAAAAAGGCAATCTTAAGAAGAGTTATAAGTACATACGGAAAAAGGTAATGTAAACGGGGATGGAATTTGGAGAAAAAAAGCTATTCATGGTTTGAGAGACGACGCAAGACAAAAGCATTAGATTTGGCTCATGAACAAATAGCAAAGGCACTTGACACTGTAACCCTGCTTTACCAAGCAATGAAAAGCACTTCAGAAGCGAAGAAGAAAGAAACGAAACAACACATTGAGCATCTCTTCAAAGCAGAAGAAGAAGTGGATAGACTACGAAAGGAAGTTTTCAAAGAACTGTCCAAAGGAGCAGCCCTACTTGCTGACTACCGTGAAGACCTACTTCATCTTGTGAAACGACTTGACACGCTGGCAGATCACGTGAAGGACGCTGCCAGATGTTTGGAAATGCTTGCAGACGCTAAAATCCCGAAAGAACTCTGCGAAAACATGGTACACATGACCTCCAAACTTGTGGAGTGCGCACAAGCATTACGTTTCAGCATAGAAAAAATGGCGATAAACCCAGCTGAAGCCGTGCAGGGAGCTGAAAAAGTGGAGAAAATCGAACATGAACTCGATGACACTTACCTCAAAACCAAAGCCTCGTTTGTTAAGTACGGTGAAGAAGTCAACTGCGGCGTCATGGTGATATTTGACGACTTAATCGAGTTCATTGAGCAGGCAGCGGACATGTGTGCTGACACGGCGGATTATATTGTGATACTTTCAAGCAGAGAATAAAACACGCTTGTGAATGAATGTTACTGGTTCAAATCTCAGACGTCCACTGCGGCCCAATGTTCCGCAAAGCCACTTTTTCTGCGGCTGTTAAAGAAATTAACGCGATGTGCCCTGACGTTGTGCTTGTTACAGGTGATTTGACAGAGAACGGTTTGATTTCTGAGTTTGGGCTAGCTGCTAGAGAATTGAAGAAGCTGAAAACCAAAAAGGTGATATTTGTAAGCGGGAATCATGATTACCGCTCGACTGGCTACTTGCTTTTCAAAGGGTTCTTCCCGTTCTCTCAAGTAACAGAAACTGAAGACGTGGTAATCATAGTTCTAAGCTCCGCTAGACCTGACCGAGATGATGGTGAAGTTGGAAACAGACAAAACCTGTGGCTTGAAAGAACACTTGAAAAACACAAAGACAAAACAAAAATCGTGGCAATACACCATCACATAATCCCAGTTCCAGACACTGGTGCAGACCAGATAACAATCGTAGACGCTGGCGACGTGTTAAGGAGCCTCGTAAAGTCAAAAGCAGACCTAGTTCTTTGCGGACATCGCCACAGACCTTGGAGGTGGAAAATGGAAGACATGCTTCTAGTTCATGCGGGCAGTGTGTCATGCGAAAAACTGAGAGGGTTCTTCTGCAACTCTTACAACGTAGTGTCTATAAAAGGAAAGAAAATTGAGGCAAAACTCAAAATAGTCAACGGCGATTTCGTGGATTTCGGCGAGATTGTAAAAAGGAGAGAAATCCTCCAGGAATCAGACATTTCACAGTACAGCGATTCCTTAGCACGTTAGCAAGAAAGCTAGCATTTTCTTGTTTCTGGTTGAACTACACTGTTCTTTTTCCGCCACAGTTCGGGCAAGCTGTCTGTGTCTGAGGCATCAACGCTCCACAATACTTGCACGGTATCATGACAACCTCGCGGATTACCTCTTTAACAACTGCCGCTGCCGGTGCAGCAACAGGGGCAACGGTTGGCACCATCACTTGAAGTTCGGTGACAGCGCTTGCAACATCAGGTCTCCCATCAACTGCAATTACGCCCTTGAAAGACCACGTGACTTTTCCATCAACACTTTTGAAGGTGGGTCTTCCGCCTGCTGGAACGTTTATGCTGAATGGAAAAGTTCCCGTGTAGCCGTTGTTTATCTTCATTGAACCGCTGACTGTAGGTTTGGCGGAGTAAAGTGTTGCAGACTCGTTAACTTCTCTATTAACATACGTGTGAAAATTCTCATCGAAGACTCGTTTCATCCTTTTTGCTTCTTCGACGCATTGAATTTCGCACCTTACTTCCGTGACGTCAAATTCTTCTTCTGAAGAAATGTTCAGAGAACCTTCAACATTTTCGCCTAAAGCAAAACTGTTCTTGTTCAGTTTCAACATAACCTTCGCCTTAGGCGGTGTTAGCTTATTTTTAAATGACTTAAAGAAGGACATGCAAGCACCTCTTGGCACTGTTTGTCTGTGAAGAATCTTAAGATGCGCATAGTTATTTTAGCCTTATGTATCCTAAATAAACTCCAGATATCGCCTTTTTCTGCACTTCTTTTCGGGTGTTGTAGCTCTCTAACAAGCCTGTTCTTTGTTCTTTGAGATCAGGCATTTTGTGTCTGAAAAGAGCCAGCGCAAAAAACCAGCCAACAAACAACTTAACTACGATTCTGTTCCTAACGCCCAACTGAACTTCTTCATCAGAGCCTTAGAATACAATTTGTCTAAACAAAAATCCACCTTGTCAGCCCACTTAACGAACACCATCGGATCAATGTAAGACTTCAAAGACGTGCCCAGATTGTACTCTTCAATTTCCTTTGCCAACCTAATATCCAATCTAGTTTTCTCTATCCTCTTAAGAAAAGCGTCAGTTTTCTTCCCTTCCGCCGCCTTCTCCCTCAACTTAGCCTCAAGCTCTTCAAGAACAGCCTCCCGCTTCGCCAATCTTTCAGCATAGTTCTGAGGAACTTTCCTTTTGTGATTAGCTATCTTCGCCCCTTCCAAATTAGCCATTTTAGCATGAAACTTCTTCATGTAATCAGGATCGTCTTTCTTGGTTCCAGAATTTTCCAAGTAATCTCCAACGGTCCTAGTGCATCTCCACGTTCTGAACACCTTTGCGGTTAACCCCTTCATTTTCTCTGAAAGAAACCGAGACACTTTCTTAGAGTCTATTTCCTCGAAAAGATACTCCTTACACGTTTCAGAGTAATGCTTAACGTTCTGGATGACTATTGAAGGAGCCTTCACCTGACTAACCCATCTTACAGAGTCCTTACCCAAGAAGTCAAAATGCAAAACATCACCTTCCATCTTGATGTGTTCTGGCCTGAGCGTTATAGCACCCACAGTGTCCGCTTCTCCCGGGTCTTTCTCGTCTCCAACTCTAATGTTCATTGCGTGGATAAGCCAAGAAACAGTGGCCAATTTTCTTCTTCCATCATCATCAGAAACTAGGTGTTCAATAACGTGTTTTTCAATTCTAGGAATTTCCTTGTCTAATGCCTGAGCCTTCTTGAATTTCTCTTTTTCTCTGTTCTGCTTCAAAAAAGCTGAATCTGAGAACCAAACATACTTGATTTTTCCAGAAAGCCTGTCAGCCCATTTGGCCAGATACATTTTTTCTGGCTCCCAAACAATCTCCTTCCAGTTACCAGACGGACGTGAACTGTCTCGAGAGAGATTCAAGATTATGTCTTCTTCTTTTGGCCCTTCTTTCCATTTTCCACGTTTCGGATGGTTGCCTCTTCCGGCAAAAATGCAGGACGGTTCTGCGGTCCAGTTTGCTATTTCAATCTGCTTCCCATCCACTGTGGCGCATCCAAACTTTGCCTTCAACTCTTCTCTTTTCACTTTTCTTTCAGCGGCAAGCTTTTTCTTCTCCTCTTTAGCCATGTTCAGCTTCTTCTGTTGCTCGTCTGTGACGTATTTCTTGACTGCGACCAAGTCTATTTGGCTGTTTTGAGTGATTGCGTTAGGCGACCATTGAAAGCTGTTGTCGTTTAGTGCTTGTGTATACTCTCTGGAGAACTGCCCCAAAAAGTGTAAAGACGGGTTTTCCAAGTTCAGTTGCTCCAAGAAGTCGCGGATAAAGTTTCTGTAATAAACCTTGTCAGGAGGAGAGGTTACTGATTGTTCCTTTCTAACCCAAGCAATAGCCATCTGCTCGGTCTTAGGGCTGAGTTTTACTGATTGCCCTTGAATTTTCACTGAAAAACCTTTGTGATCGTATGGAGGAACGTAGATTCCATTGTGGTTAAGGCTTTTCATCGCATACTTCATCTGATCAATCCACTCTCGGAAGTGCCTTCCTTTTCGAGTCTCAGCAGCTTTTGGAACATGGTTTTTGCTGGTTGATGAATTCTTACCGTGCGCTTGAATGCAATAAAGTTTTCTCTTCCACGCGGACACTTTATAGAAGCTCTTTTTGGGCAGCCCTCTTCTTCTGCAACATTTCGTGCAGACGTTCCACAGTCGCATGGTCAATGTATCCCTTGTGCGGACGGAAGCCTCCAGCGAAGCCGTGTGGAATGTGCAGAAGCTCATGGATCACGGTTTTTTCCTTATCAGTTTCAGACAGCCTATCATATCTTTCAGAAATGACCTCAATCACGTATGATGGGGGAAGAGTGAGCGCTTCCTGCCAAATCTTGCCCAGTCCATGAATGCGGGCAATGGTTCGCTTTGAAGTGGAGCCTTGACTTCTGTAACAGAACACGAATTGCGGAACCACATGGAAGAAATCTAGGCACTCTGCAATTTCGCAGACTAGTTTCTTGACATCAGGGGCCTCTGAATATTCTATGTTCATGCACAATCACGCCAAATAATGATTACTTCTCGGGCGTTGAAGACGGATTTGTGCTGTCCACAAATCGGAGATATCACCAGATTCCTCCATTCCCATCACTTATTTGATCTGCACGTGCTGTCTGCATAGCCGCCTACACAGTGGGAACACCATAACTTCCAATCTTTCCATCAACATGAACTATTCTGACCAGTAGACTTGCCCGTCTGAGGTTTTAAATTTCTTCAACTCGCCCTTTTTCACTCTTCGAGCAAGAGAATCAACTATTTTGTTCTCCTTGCCTTGAGTTGGGAGACTCCGCGCCTCTAATGCTTTGACCACATCTCCTACTGTTCTCTTGTATGGCTGCTTGAAGAATTCTTCACGGATCAAACCCTCAAATTCACGATGGGCGAGACCACCCCAAGTCTGAGGGCCCCTGTGTTGCGCGACTCGCTTCTTCTGGGTCATTGTGGCGGACATGAATTTGTCTCTCACGCTTTCAAGAGAAGTTCCCACGACATCGATGTTCTCCAAAACCCCTTCCCCAAGACCCCTCTTAACAAATTCCTGTAGGACAGGCATTTTTTGAGGATCAAAGCCAACAAGAGCTGCCCCAACCGCTTCCACAGCCACCGCGTCCCTCCCGACCACCAATATGCCCATTGGCACAGGATCGCCTCCTGCACCACGCCAGAAGTATGTCCCGTCAAGCACGGCAAGATCCACTCCGCCCACTGCTTCATAGACGTCGGCGAGAAGTGTGGGAAGAACCTTATGATATTTCGCTCTTCTGGAGTCGAGAATGCATCCGAAGAGGTTTTTGAGAATACTTCCACGTTCAAAGGAACGGAGTATGTGCGTGTCAACCAATACATTCGGCTTGAAGAGTATGTTTGGCAAACCCACCTCTTGGTCTGCAAGCTTCATTTTTCTAGGTTGTGGATCGTCCGAAAGATTGATTGGAACCACTCGCTCTGTGAAAAGTTCCTTCCAGATTTGAAGCCTCTCCGAACCGGTGCCTTGATAATTGTCAGATTCGGCTAGGAAAATCTTTGGAGCTCTGTCAAAGAGATTGATGATTGCATCAACCACGCTCACTGATGAATGATTCTCTGCCCTGTGGCTGAAGACGCCAACTTTAACGACAACTGGTTTCTCAGCCGTGTTCAGATTCACCATTCCGCCAACTAGATCGAGAGCCTGTTTGAGTGATTTTCTTGTCGTGTCTCCGTCAAATTCGACTATAGCAACTTTTGAAGTCAATCTCAAACCTCACTTTTAGGAAGAATAGAGCATCTTAGTTGTCTATTGACGAAGAAAAGGCTTTCTGCAAGAGCAAATTCTGTGTCAGCAATCTTGATCCTTCATGCGACACTCTGCCAATGACAGGATCTGCGCTCACAGCACCTTCTTTTCCCGAAGCAGCTGACATAGAAATATTGCTGTGATGCTTCAAGCTTTCGCTTCCTATCCAAGCCTCAATTCCAGTTCTGGCATAGCAGGCTCCACAAATCCTGCTCCTCTGTAGATGTGAATCCCATCTTTGGATGCATGAAGATGCAGATACTTGAGCCCAGATGATTTGGCTTCCTTAACTAGCTCGTTCAGCAATCTGGTGCCAATTCCTTTTCTTCTTGCTTCTGGAACCGTGTAAAAGTTTAGGAGATACCCAAGCCTGCCAGATTCAACACATCCGTACAGTGCTGGCTTCTGCCACATCACCATTCCACTCGTGGCAATTATCCTTCCATTATATTCTGCCAACCAAGCAATAAAATCCTTAGACGGAATTGCCTGGGCAAAGCACTTTCGAAGAGACTTCCTCACAACCGCAGTGTCTTCGTTTTCTGGATGGTCAAAGAGCTCGTTCAGAAACTGGATCCTGCAGTCAACCAGAGCTGGAACATCGTCGATTGTGGCACGACGATAAACAATCCTCTTCTTTTCAATTTCCAACATTGCTCCCTCCGACCATCTAATTCTTCAGAGTGCTCTACAAAAACTTTCGTGCAGGCATCATTGTTTTAGGATGGAGTCTTTTTTTCCATAACCAGAGTAGTCAACGCTTTTCACGGCAGTCACGAAATCCTTGAAAGGCAGAGTCACTATAAGCTCGTTTGGAGACCATTTGTGTCTCATTCTTTCAAATATCGAGATGAGGTTTACGTCAGGCTTTCCTTTTGTTAAGGTGTTGTTGATGGTGGAACATACGGTGCTGGCTGGATAGTGCATGAAGGGTTCGGCTCCTTCAAAGCATGCCAGACCAAGAATTCTGTCTGCTTGTGCAGGGTTTACGAAGAAAAGAACTATGTCGGGATCTGTTTCGAACTTATCGAGAGGGCCTAGAATAAGGAATCGGCCTCTATGTACTGGTTTGAGTTGTTTGTTCACCGAATCCTCTGCGACTTTTTTTGACTCGTAAATGCCGGCGGCTAGAAAAATGGCTGCAAAGTCTTCCAAGGAAAGAGTTTGCCAACCTATAATGTGGCTGCCACCACGACAAGTGCAAGTGTCTTTTGAAAGGTTGATTACCATATTCTCTCGCTTTACAACGTCAAGAGCTTCGCAAATCCTCAGCCGTCTTTCAACCCCTCGTTTGTCTGGGGTTTCAGAGAATTTTACTCCGATTGGTGTGCTATGCAATTCCAAAGTTTGAACTATGCTCTTGACTTGTTCTTCAAACTTAGACATTTTTCTTCCTCAAATGAGTGATGCTTGCAACTATATAGGTTTTCTTGGATGGCGAGTAACGTAACTCAACTCTGCCTGTTGCTGGTTCGGCAACGACGAATACACCTCGGGAATCCGAAGACGAGCCCAATGTGCGTCAAGGAATGGGTTGAGGATTGACGTTAGGAAAACTGCGCATGCAAAGGCAATCAATATTCGCCAAAGCACGTTTCCCCATCGAACTTTTGAATCAATAGAACTGGCCAGCGTTAGACGGCCTACAAAATCATTCATTGCAACTCTCCTCCAAGGAAATATTCGGCTAGGCTCGATAAAATTCTACATTTTAGAACAGCACTATACCATTTATAGAACAAGTTTCGAGTTGGGGCAAAGTTTTATCCAACAAGCCAACTCGAAGTGGAAATATCCGGCGTGCGGTAGGACTGTGATCATAAACTTGACCAATAAAGTAGATATACTACTTTTTATAACATGATTTTTCTGATCTACGAGTTTTAAGGAGGGATTACACGAAAAAATACGTGACTATAGGTAATAGGGAGGTACATTTAGGCGTTATCGCATGGTTGTCCGTCTTGTTATTGCTGTCTTCTGTTCTAGCTACATTATACTACACCAAAATTATCAATCATCAAGCAACAATAGTAAGTGATGGAAAGATTCAGACCTACTCTGACGCTGCATGTACGCAAGCCTTGGATAGTAATGATTGGGGAGACTTTAACGTGTCTCTGGGAGATGATACGAGAACTTTGGACGTTTACCTCAAAAATGAGGGGAATGTTGAAGTCAATGTGACATGGAAAGCTGTTGGATTCACGTCCTATGATCAAACGGAATTCCAATATGAATCTTCGTCGTGGGAGCTCTACTTGGTCAAAGTGGAAGCGGGGGAAACAAGATTTAATCCCGAAAACGATACGACGCCCACAAAGATAAGCTTGGCTTCAGGTGCGTCGGTTCAGCTCAAGTTTTATCTTACCGCAGTAGATGGCAGTGCTCCAGAGGATTTGTCGTTCCAGACGTACTTCTATTCGCGAGACAACTAGAACACAAGTTTGACGGTGTCAGCCTAGTCTTCCTCTCCAATTGCTACTGCTGTTTGTTTTTTGCGTAGGGAAGATAGTGTTTTCATAAATCATAAAAGCTGCTTTGAGAAGAATACTATTTGAGACGAATTGAAACTTAAACTGGTTCTTGCGAGTTTTCTGGTCTTGGCGATTTGCTTGCCAGCCGTGACGCTTTATCACCATGAGGCAGAGGCTGTTGACGGCTATCATGTTCACAATCTGAATACTACAATGAACTACACGACTATTCAGGAGGCGATCAATGCTGACGGGACTCTGGATGGGCATGTGATATTGGTTGATGCGGGAACGTATTTTGAGAATGTTGTTGTCAACAAGTCACTTTCTTTAGTTGGTGAGAGCAGGGAGACGACGATAATTGACGGTGAGAATAAGGGTATCGTGGTGAACGTCACTGCAAACAGCGTCGTCATAGCGCATTTCACTGTGAGAAACAGCGGAGCCTACTATCCCAACTCAAGCATCTGTCTGTGCGGCACGGACTTCACCAGCGTCACAGACAACGTCATCGAGCAGAGCAACTATGGCATCTTGCTTCTTTCATCATACAACACCACTATTAATGGCAATCAGATAGCGGACAATCTGTCACATGGCATAGTAATGAACAGCTCCTGCAACAGCACTGTTAATGGGAACAATCTTACGCGTAACGACGCTGAAGCCTTTAATCTGTTTCAGTCTAACCGAAATTTTATATCTGAAAACAACGTTTCCACCAACGCTGCAGCAATCTGGATGGATGGATCATTCTACAACGTCTTCTCAAATAATCGCATGCATAACTGCACCGTTTCTTTTTTGCCCGTGATAGCACTAGCGAATTCTGAAGGAAACTGGTTCGTTGAAAATGACATAAACAACTTCGACAACTCTGGCACGGGCTTTGCACTGTATAGCAGTAACGAAAGTTTCATTATCGAAAACAACATAGAAAACTGTGATTACGGTTTGTACCTTTCCAGTTCCAACCACAATCGAATCTACCATAACAACATTGTCAACAACGTTCATCAAGCTTACATATACGAGGCATCGGCAGAAAATAGCTGGGATGATGGTTATCCTTCTGGCGGAAACTACTGGAGCGAGTATGTTGGTGCTGATTACTTCCAAGGCTCAGCGCAGAACATTAGCGGCAGTGATGGGATAGGTGAAGCAGAATACTCAATCGGCGTAGACAACACAGACCGTTATCCTTTGAAGGGAATGTTTTCCTGTTTCAACGCCACTTCAGAACTTCATGTTCAAGCCATCTGCAACTCTACCATATCAAATTTCCAATACAATGGCACTGCACTGATGTTCAGCGTCACAGGCGTCGATGAAACCGCTGGTTTTTGCAGAATTTGTGTTCCAACAAGTTTGATGAATGCCTCCTACAGGGTTTTCGTCAACGGAACGGAAGTCACAAGCAATCTCCTGCTGTGCTCAAACAGCACACACAGCTATCTATACTTCAACTATACGCATTCAACACAAGAAGTAATAGTGATTCCAGAGTTCCCAATGTTACTCGTTTTGCACCTATTCTTTATAGCGACACTGATTGCAGCAACAATCTACAGAAGAAAACATCCTCAAGACATGTGACCTGACTAAGTTGGAAGTTACCTCTGTCAGACTTTCTAAGCAACAGGAGAGAATACTGCAAAATGTGAGAGAAGTATTCAGATTTTAGATCCCAGTCTATTTGAAGGCCACTGCCTTCAAGTAGTTTGGCTTGTCTTTCATCGTTGTGACTTTCTTCTTGCGAAAGTGGTGCAACAGCTTGAGAACTTCAGGTCTTGTGAGGAAATGATGCAGTTCTCCGAAGAGCTTCTCTTCAAAAGCCTCCATGATCCAGAAAGTGTTGTCTTCAATCTTTTTGCCCGTGCCAAATCTTGGGTCGGCTACTGAGGCTAGATTCGCGAGGAACAATCCATTCTTTCTGAGGGCTCTGTGTATCTCGTTCACGGTGGCAACAATGTCTTTTTTGAAAGCATGGTGTATGACGCTGACGCTTATGACTGCATCCAAGCAACCCTCAGTCAATGGAAGGCTTGTCATGGTTGCACGCACAAAAGCGACGTCTGCCAATTTCTCTTTTCGAACCCACTTTCTGGCCATTTTCAGCGCATCTCTGGAAATGTCTATGCCGAGAACCTCAAAGCCGCCATTCCCGAGTAGAACGGAGTGTCTGCCGGCTCCGCAGCCTAGGTCAAGCACCTTTCTGACTTTCTGGCTTTTCATGTCAGGCAACACATCAACGACGAACTGGGCAGTCTTTTCTAGTCTCTTTGGCATTTGTCTTAGTGTTGAGTAGTATTTTTCCCAGTTGGAGTTCGCTTTGACTGGGTTTGCGCTCAAATCAATCATCTTTCTCTTCGAGGTTTCAACATGGAAGGTTTTGTTGTGTGTGGGATAAGACTTTAGCTCTAAACCAACAGTGAGTGGGGTTCTCGCCTCTTTTCTATTTTCTGCCGACAATCATTAAGCCCAAACCAAAGAGTTCGAAGGCTATTCCCAGACACATGTAGCGCAGCGTGTCCAACAAGTGGTCGCTGCTTGAATATGCAGTAGCTTGAAAGATGTAGTATGCCGCGATGACGAACCCTAGTGTGAGGAACACGAAACCAATGCCACGAAATAAGCCTCCAGTTTTGTCCGCGTTCATGACATTTCATCCTAGAGTCTGCTCTATGTCTGCATTGGGCATATATGACTTGTCAGAAAAACAAACTGCGAGTTTGGTTGGCTGAATAAAACTTTACCTCCACACACAATTTGCTAATTATGCGCAATCTGGGCTTTCTTTGGCTGATCTTGGAGACTCTAACACTTCAATTGTCTCTAGGGAATCTCGCCGTGCAGAATCTTAACCAGCTTAGACAGGTCGATGTTTCCGCCTGAAACCACGCAGACTACGCGACCCGTTCCAGCCTTACCTGTAAGTGCCGCCGCAACAGACGCCGCCCCAGCGCCCTCAGCGATGACGCGATTGCGCTCAAAGAGCAATCCAATCGCGGAGGCAATTTCGCGCAACGACACAACAATTGATCCATCCAGCCTCTA
>JADDYB010000323.1_pt1 | contig 14930 bp, 13 predicted proteins | sample 8641941 | NCBI WGS metagenome assembly JADDYB01 (sample SAMN16275377, study PRJNA637457) | freshwater sediment metagenome | isolation source: Lake Kineret sediment | place: Israel: Lake Kineret | collected 2013
CAGGCCCCCGTGGACCTGCATCCAGAAGCCGGAGACGTGGTCCCAGGCCATTATGGCCATCACTATGCCTCTGGCGAAGTCGATGAACTCGAGCCGGGGGGCCCCTGTGGCCGTCTTGACGGTTTCCTGAACGCCTGATGACGCCATGTTTCTCACTAAGTGATCTTTTTCATAGATAAGAAATGTTCAAGCCGGATGATGGACAAACATGAGCGATTAGGGAAACGTTCAGCTGCTGGGCTTGGACAGGTACTCCACGAGGCTCTTCTCGCACAGGTCTAGCCTAAGGACCCCGTAGGAGCCCTTCACGACCAACACCCTGCCCTCCACGAACTCGATTCCGAGGATATCCCCGAGGTCTCCCTCGAGGAGGACCTCGCCGTGGGGGCCCCCGGGTATGGACACCTGGTTCAGATGGTTTTTAGATTTTATCTCGACCGAGAAAGAGTGTCTCACTGTGTCAACCTCAAGAAGAACCTACCAAGGACCATCATAAGGGCTGTTAGTGTACAATATAGTGATTTTAATATCCATGCTGGGAAGATAGGATCAAGTATACGGGTGATCGGCGTGGAAGGCCTTTGCGACCTGTTCTTCGAGTTCAGCAACGAGGACCGGCTTAGGATACTCTACAAGCTAAGGGAGAGCCCATCCACCGTGACGAGCCTCTCAAGGGACCTGAACCTGACGACCCAGGAGACGAGCCGCCACCTCTCAAGGCTCGGAGAGATAGGGCTCACGATGAAGAGCCCCGACGGGGACCACAGCCTTACCCCCTACGGGGAGCTTAGCCTGAGCCAGATCAGGGGGTTCCGTTTCACATGCAGCCACAGCAAGTACCTTAAGTGGCATAGGGTCACAGGGTTGCCTCGGGAATTCGTCGTCAGGATCGGGGAGCTGGAGAAAAGCGTGTACACCGACGACGTCATGGTGCTCTTCCACAGGATAGAGCAGATGATCAAGGAGGCGGAGGAGTATGTCCTCAGGATGACGGACAGGTACATAATCACGGTCGTACCCACCTGGGAGGAAGCCCTCAAGAGAGGGGTAGAGTTCAGGCTGCTTGACCCGAAGAACATGATAGTGCCGCCCGAATTCAACAGAGGCCCGGTGCTCAGCGACGCCCTCAGGACGAGGCAGTTCGTGAACCACACCCTAGAATCAGTGGACGTGTTCCTGGCACTCTCAGAGAAGGAGGTGGCAGGCATATGCTTCCCGGATTCTGGAGGCCGCATGGACTACAGGGGCTTCAACAGTGCTGACGCTGAGGTCCACGGGTGGGCCAAGGACCTCTTCGAGCACTACTGGGCCAGGTCCAAGGCTAAGCCGATCCCTTAGCGCCGTGGTTGAGTCTCCCCGGGGGGAAGGAAAAAATATGGCGTTACCATGAACTGATTCATGGAACCAGGGAGACTCCTCTCTGGAGCCCCACGGCTCCTTTTTAACCTTTAGTGAGCATCAACGGTTTACGCAAAATCGGTGATTCGTTTTCCTGCGCCGAAGTGTGGATACTCGCCTGCGTGAGCAGAAGCAGGATGTAGAGATATATATGAATCTTGGACATCTGAATAGTCTATCTGTACGCCCTCTATAGCCTTTATTCATGAGCCATCATGCAAGATAATCATCAAGTAGGGGTAAGGGAGTTAGGCACTGTACATGATCTTTCCACCTACGACCGTTAGTAGCGTCTTCACGTTCTTCAGATCGTCTGAGTCGATCTCCAAGGGGTTCTTGTCGACGACGACCAGGTCCGCTAGTTTACCCTCATCGATACTGCCCTTGATTTTCTCCTCCCAGGCAGCGTACGCGCCGTCTATGCTGTAAGCCTTGATGGCCTCCAACGGGGTCACGGCCTCTGGGGCGTACAGCACCCTGCCGTCGCTGGTCTTTCGGGTGACCATCCCATATATCCCGTACCACGGGTTGGGTGTGCATATGGATGCGTCGCTGTGACCTGGTGCGTGTATGCCTCTGTTGATGAGGGTCCTATGAGGCCACATGTACCTCATGGCCTCTCCTCCCCTGTTTGCCTCGTAGGCGTCGCCCAGGTCGTGGAGGAACCCCGTCGCGGACGCGTCGATCACGTCAAGGTTCAATAGCCTGTCCTGGATGCGGGGGGGCACGTAGCAGCAGTGCTCTATCCTGTGCCTGTGGTCGGGCCTGGGCTTCATCTTCAACGCCTTCTCGATGGCGTCCAAGGCTCTATCTATCCCCCTGTCGCCGACGCCGTCCAGCCCCACCCTGATGCCGGCCTCGTGGGCCTCCAAGACTCTTCGCTCGATGTCGTCCTGGTCATATAGGAGGATGCCAGTGTTACCTGGCTCACCGACGTAAGGCTCGTAGTAGGCGGCGGTACGGCCGCTGGTGCTGGTGTCGAAGACCCACTCCGCCTCCGTCACCTTCAGCCAATCGTCGCCAAAGGGGGTCATCAGGCCCATGGCTACGGCTCCCTCCACCATGCCCTTGTCCCTGCCGCTGAGGTGGACGGCTGTCCTAACCTTGAGCTTCCCCTCACGCCGGAGGCGTTGCATGGCCCTGAACTCAGCTGGGCTCACCATGGACGCGTGTATGCTCGTCAGCCCCAGCCTAATGCACTCATTATACACTAATTGGAGACCCCTGTAGAACTCGTCCTCGGTGTAGGGAGGGAGCTTGTGGTAGACCAAGTCCTTGGCGGCCTCGCGGAGAAGCCCCGTGGGGTTCCCCTCCTCGTCCCGCTCGATCCTTCCGTGGGGCGGATCAGGGGTGTCTCTCGTCACGTCGGCCAGCTTCAGGGCGAGGCTGTTGGCAACGCCGTTGTGGCCGTCGCGGCGCTGAATATACAGCGGGTTGTGGGGGGTGGCACTGTCGAGTTCATTCAACGTGGGGTACCTGCTCATCCTGACGTCGTCCATACTGTAGCCGAGAACCCAGCCACCCTTAGGCGTCTCCGCGGCCTTCCTCTTCACAGCTTTCAGCATCTCTTTCACGCTCGTGAAATCGGGACCGCAGGCTACTCCGCGGACCAGGTACGCACCCCAGCTGCCGCCGGGGTGCATGTGACTGTCAATGAGGCCGGGGAGCACTGTGAGCCCACCCAGATCATGGACCTCAGTGGACGGCCCCGCAGCCTCCATAACGTACTTAGTGGAGCCTACCCGCAGAATCTTGTCTCCCTTGACCGCCACAGCCTCAGCCAGCGCGCCGTTTCCGTCTACAGTGATGACCGTCCCGTTGATCAGGGCCAGGTCAGCGCACAAGTCTCCTGGGACAACCATAGGAACCGAGAGAATACCCTACCCCCCGCTTATTTAACGGGGACGGGTTCTTAGTGGCAACGAACCATTCTAGTAGCTAGCCCAGGGTTCAATCGACTCTGAGGCGGGGAGACTCCGCTGAGCTCAGCATCTCTATACCCCTGAAGATAAGGGCGTAGCCGTAGACCCCGGGTTCGCCTATGGGCACTTGGAAGACGTAGCTTCCCTCGCTCTCCGCCGCGAGAGGCGTCTCCTTGGACACCATACCCACCTGGATGCCGTCGCGCAGGATCACGCAGGTAACGTTGTCCCTGAAGCTGTGAACCCGGGCCGTGTTCCTGAGTTTGACGTAGACGATGGCTACCTCGCCTACCTCGGCCGACTCGGCGGGTGACCCGTCGAGGCTCCTCCACTCTGAGGACAGGTAGACGGGGGACTGCGTCTCCACCAGCGGGTACCTGGTGGTGGCGAAAGGCAGCCAAGTCTCCAAGAACCATAGGTGGCCCCTGACCTTCCCCGTCGCCTTGACCTCTACCTCTCCTCCGTGGGCCGCCGCACCCTCCTCGACGAGGAGCCTCAGCCTCGACGCGTCCTCCACATTCAATTCGACGGCCCTGTCGATGAGGCCCAGATAGGGGACCTTCTGCTTGGGGAAGCTCATGGTCTCCGAGACCACCCTCTCACCCTCCACGTAGAGCTCCAGCTCCACATCGGAGACGCTGGGCTGCCTTACCACCACGGGGCTCAGGGCGACGCTTATGAGCCAGCGGCGGGCGTAGGGGGGCACCTCCGTCACCGTCCTGGTTTCGTCGATGACCGCCGGCAGCGTTATGGTGATCCCTACGTCCAGGTCGGGTGAGTCTCCCTCCATGACGCCCCTGAGGTAGTCTGAGAGCTCCTCCTCCTCGACCCTGAACAGTACCTTGAGGCTCTTCATCTCCTCGTAGCTGGCGTAGAAGTTGCCCGCCTCCCTGCCGATCATGATGGCTGCGAACATCAGAACCAGTATGAGGGCTCCAACGATCTCGTCCCGCTGAGCAGGCTTTGTCTCCGCCATCCCTGAATGTTTAGGCATCCGTGGGATATAGTAGTTACCGGTTTCCCCCTGAAAATTATTTGAGGGAGCCCGCGAAACATAGTTGTGACACCATCATGAAACTGGGCTCAGTAACAGTGGGTAAGGTGGCGGACGCGGGTGACCTCAAGAGAAGCCTCAGAGACTCGCTGCCCGCCTCGGAAAACGTGATTGTCAAGCCTAACTGGTACAGCCCGCACTCGGCCAACTTCACAGACGCCCACGCCCTGGGGCTCCTGCTGGACGCCGTGGACGCCAGGTTCATCGTCGTGGAGGGCCACAGCTTGGACAGGCAGGACGGCTCACTCACGTACACGGTGGACGGTGAGAAGGTGGACTGGCGGTGGATAATGAGGAACCCGGACTGGGGCTGGATCATGGATGGAGACCGCCTCGACCTGCTCAGAGCCCAAGACAAGTGGTTCATGGACACATACGGATTCACGGACCTGCTGGCGGCCCACGACACCGAGTACGTCAACGTCACCGAGGAGATATGGGCCGGGAGAACCCTGGACCATACGGAGGCTAAAAGTGCAGTGGAGTCCATCTACCCGCCTGTCCACGTCGACAAATTATACGGGTTCATGCCGAAGAGGCTAGCACAGCACAGGGGCTCCACGCTGATAAGCCTAGGCAGAATGAAGGGCTACGGCAGCGCGTACCCCAGCCTCACCGTGAAGAATATCTTCGGATTTATACCCGACCCAATGAGGAGCTGGTGGCACGGCCAAGAGGACTCCAGGCTCAGCGACAGCATCATAGACACCGTTAAGCTGTACGCGTCCTACTTCAGACTCTACGGAGTATGCGAAGCATTCAAAAGCCTGACCTTGAGCGACCCGGAGGGCGAGGTGAAGACCTCATGGGGCTGCTACGGCGTCCGGGAGGTGGAGGGCTTCGCCGTCCACGGCCCAAACCTGCTGGACGTGGACGCCGTCACATGTGGCCTCATCGAGGTGGACCCGGATAAGGTGGGCTACATATCGGAGGGCGAGAAAGTGTTCGGCCCCTACAGCAGGGAGCAGTACAGGAAAGCGGTGAAGAATAGGCACAGGTTCACCGGTCCCAGGCGGGGGTTTACCTAAAACTTAAAAAATCGTGTTGAGTATGGAGCCTAATTCGGAGAACCCAGCATGTGGCAGCTAGTACACAACGGCGTCATGGTCCCGCCTCCCTACGAGGCCCAGGGGCTGTATGTGAAGATCAGAGGAATAGAGCACAAGCTAACGCCGGGGCAGGAGGAGCGTGCGGTGGCCTGGGCCAAGAAGATAGGCACCCCATACGTGGATGACCCAGTCTTCGCGGAGAACTTCCACAGGGACCTCAGCGAGGTTTTAGGCTTCCAGGTACGGCCCGGCGACATGGACTACACTGACATCCACAGGGTGGTCCTGGCTGAGCGCGAGCGCAGGCAGAGCCTGCCCAACGAGGAGAAGAAGCGGCTCAGGGACCAGAGGAAGGCTGAGCGCGAGGCTAACAAGGAGATGTACGGGTACGCCACAATCGACGGGGAACGCTGCGAGCTGGGCAACTACACGGTGGAGCCGAACAGTATATTCATGGGCCGCGGCCAGCACCCCTTTAGGGGTAAGTGGAAGGAGGGGCCACGCTACGAGGACATAGAGCTGAACCTGAGCCCCGACGCGCAGACCCCGCCCGGTAACTGGAAGGCCAGGGTCTGGGACGAGGAGAGCATGTGGATCGCCCGCTGGAAGGACAAGCTCACAGACAAGATGAAGTACGTGTGGCCCCACGACAGCAGCCCCATCAAGCAGCGGAAGGAGATAGAGAAGTTCGACAAGGCCATAGAACTCCGCCGGAACCTGGGCAGGGTCCAGCGCCATATACTGGAAAACCTCACGAGCCCCGACATCCGCCGCCGCAAGACAGCCACCGTCTGCTACCTCATAGACGCGTTCAAGTTCAGGGTGGGCGACGAAAAAGACGAGGACGAGGCCGACACCGTGGGCGCTAGCAGCCTCAGAACCGAGCACATCACGTTCAACCCTGACGGCACCGTCACCTTCGACTTCCTGGGCAAGGACAGCATTCCATTCAACCTAACAGCCACACTGGACCCGAGAGCCACGGCCAACCTCAGGGAGTTCGCTGAGATGAACAGTGGGGGCCCCCTCTTCGAGGAAGTTGACAGCAGCGTCGTCAGCGAGTTCCTAGACGAGGTCATGGAGGGTGTCACGGCCAAGGTGTTCAGGACGTGCCACGCAACGGAGGCCGTCGAGAAGAGGCTTCGGGAGACGGAGGTGAAGCCAGACGAGCCAGAGTACAGGAAGAGGCACGTAGCAACCCTGGCCAACCTGGAAGCCGCAGTCACATGCAACCACAAGCGCACCATACCCAAGACCTGGGAGCAGAGCCTGGAGCGTCAGAGGGAGCGGCTGGAGCAGAGGAAGAGGAGGGCCAGGGAGAACCTGAGTAAGTATAGGCAGCGCATCCAGGACGCCATCAGGAAGTACGAGGAACGTACCGCCAAGTACGAGGAAAAGCTGGAGGAGGACAAGGCCAAGCTCCAGGAGCTCAAGGACAAGCTCAAGGAGAAGGAGGGGCAAGGCAAGCCTACCGCTAGCATCAATGGCAGGATAGCGTCCAAACAGAAGAGTATCAGGACCACACAGGAGCGCAAACAGCAGACCAAGAGCAAGCACCGTGAGGCCGTGGAGAGGCTGAGACAGCAGATGGAGGATCGGCGCCGGAGGGACCAGGAGACGATCGAGAAGTACGGGCTGCAACTGGATGCCAAGGAGCTGACCCGGGACTACAATCTGGGCACCAGCCTGAAGAGCTACGTGGACCCTCGGATTTACTACGAGTGGGGCCGCAAGGTGGACTACGACTGGAGGAGCTACTACAGCAACACCCTGGCCAAGAAGTTCAGCTGGGTTGACCCCGAATCCGCTGAAGCGGAGAACGAGTAACTAGCCTCCACCTATGGGCGGCATAACTCTAACGGTGTCCTCCTCCTTCAGGACCGTCTCGAACCCTTCGAGACCTACTATGTCCACATCGTTGACGCTGAACATCAGGTAGTCCATGGGCAGGCCATTGTCGTCGAACACGTAATCTCTTAGGGAGCCGTGGAGCATTACGAGGGTGTGGACTAGGCCGAACACCGTTGACCCCTCTGGCATGGAGATTAACTCGTCCCTCTTGCCGGCCGCGTCCCGGGCCATCGCGTAGTACCTGACCCTGACCCTCACAGATCATCAATGATGCCTGGCCGTTTATGGGTTTTTTCGATAACGTTATTGGACGCCGCGACCTCATCTAACCTGATTTCATTGGCAGGTAAACTGAAGGGGTACGCGGGAATATTCCTGGACGTAGACCTCACCAGAGGCACCCTGTCAGACAGGGTATTCGACGAGGAGACCCTCAGAGGCTACCTCGGCGGCACTGCCCTCGGAGCCAAGCTGCTCTACGAGGAGGTGCCTAGAGATGCCGAGTGGAGCGACCCGAGGAATATCGTGTCCATCGCCAGCGGGCCCCTGGGGGGCACCGCTGTGGGTGGCTCAGGCACAATCAGCCTGGTCACCAAGGGGGCCCTCACGGGGGGAGCGACCAGTGTCCAGGCCAACGGCCTGTTCGGGGCATATATGAGGTTCAGCGGCTACGACGGCGTCATCGTCAGGGGCACCTCAGAGGACTGGAAATATCTGGTCCTGAGGGACGGTAAGGCCGATCTGAGGGACGCCTCCTCCATTCTGGGGCTGGACACTTACGAGACTACTGACAGGCTCAGGGAGATACACGGCGCCAAGGGGCGTGAGGCCAGCGTCCTCAGCATAGGGCCCGCCGGGGAGAACCTGGTAAGGTTTGCAGGGGTCTTCGTGGACCACGGCCACAGTGCCAGCCACAACGGACCCGGTGCGGTACTGGGCAGCAAGAAGCTGAAGGCTATCGTCGCGTTCAGGGGCAGTGGCCGGATTGATGTCCAAGACGCTAAGAAGCTGACAGCGGTGGCCCAGGAGATGTACAAGGACGTGGAGTACTTCAGGGGCACCATCGGCGGCGTGGCCAACATGTACAAGGGCGCAAAGGGCGACCTGCCCATAAAGAACTACATGACATACGACTGGGGCGCGTCCCCGGAGGAGGTGGACTCCTTCGCCGAGAAGAGCATCCGGGACAGGTATCAGACCGAGAGGATGCCGTGCTGGGGTTGCCGGCTGCTCCACAGCACAATGATGGAGGTCAGAGAGGGCAAGTACAGGTGCCACGTGGAGGAGCCCGAGTACGAGCAGATGGCCGCCTGGGGCCCCGTCATAGGCAACGTGGACGTTGAGGCGGCCATGATGCTCAGCGGCTTAACGGACAGGCTGGGTTTGGAGAACAACGAGGCGGGCTGGCTGGTGGGCTGGGTCATGGAGTGCGCCGAGAAGGGGTACATCAGGCAGCGGCAGCTGGGCTTCAAGACGGGCTGGGGTGACGCAGCGGGCGCTGAGCGTATCCTCAGGATGTTATCTAAACGCGAAGGCTTCGGCGACATCTTAGCTGAGGGCGTTAAACGGGCCTCCGAGAAGGTGGGGGGCAAAGCAGCGGAGTGCGCAATCTACACGTTGAAGGGAAACACTCCCAGGGGCCACGACCACAGGACCAGGTGGAGCGAGATGTTCGACACCTGTGTCAGCAACACGGGCACCATAGAGGCCCACATGAGCGCCATGAGCCCCCAGTCTCAGGGCCCGGCGAACCCAGAGGAGGTGAGCAGCGAGGTGGCCCGCACCAAGGGCCTCATGCAGCTTGAGGACAGTGTCGGCACGTGCCGCTTCAACACAAGGATGGACGCCGGGAGGATAGCGGAGGCCGTCTCAGCGGCCACGGGCTGGGACATGGGCAAAGATGAGGCTTGGGACGTGGGTAGACGGGCGGTGAACCTGCTCAGGGCCTTCAACATCCAGTCGGGAATAAGCCCGGAGCTGGACAGGCCCTCGGCTAGGTACGGCTCGACGCCTGTGGACGGCCCCACGTCGGGTGTCGGCATCATGCCCCACTGGAACGGGATGCTCCGCAACTACTACGCGTTGATGGAGTGGGACGAGAGAGGCGTCCCCAGGAAGGAGACCTTGGAACGGCTGGGTATAGGTCACGTCTGGGCTGATCTCCAGCGCATCTAGCCCCCTACTGTTTTATCCACGTTCAACCCTTCTTGTAGCCATGAGGAACCTTGTTAAACGTAAGCTCAAGGCTGGTAAACCGGCCCTGGGCACCTGGATAACCATAGGACCCCCGACATGACCATGTACCTGGCCGACATGGGCTGGGACTGGCTGGTGTGCGACATGGAGCACAGCGCCTTCGGGCCTGAGACCTACCACTTTATGGTCCAGGGCATGTTGTACGCCCGTGAACGCTGCATGCCCATGTGCAGGATACCGTGGACGGACCTCATCTGGATCAAGAAGGTGATGGACGCCGGGGCCACGGGCATCGTGTCTCCGAGGATCGAGACCAAGGAGCAGGCCGAGGAGATGATCAGACTCATGAAGTACCCGCCCTGGGGCGAACGCGGCGCCGGGCCCAGGCTTGCAGCCTTCAGGGACCCCGACTACTTCAAGACGGCAAATGAGGAGACTCTCTGCGTCGTCATGATAGAGACGGCGAAGGGCGTTGAGAACATCTACGACATCTTCAGTGTGGAGGGCGTGGACGCCTGCTTCGTGGGGCCCAGCGACTTGAGTCTGGACATGGGCATCCACAACCAGTACACTAACCCCAAGTTCCTGAATACCTTGGACAGGATCGTGGAGGCCGGCCGCGACCAGGGTGTGGCCCCCGGGATGCACTGCTTCACAACACCCGGGCCGACTAATATCAACGAGGCTCTAGAACGGGGCTTCCTGTTCTGTGCTGTGAACAGCGACACCATGTACCTCAGGAACGGCGTGAACGCGGCCTTCGACCACATCCAGAGCTGGAAGCCGGGGCAGCAGAGCGAGGAAGTGGACGTCTAGATCCTTTCAGGCTTCCTCACGTCGATCTCTTTCATGCGGCCGACGCCGATCTTCACGACAAGGTCTGCCTCTACCTCGTACAGGACTCTCTTCCCCAGAGCCTCCACGTCCGGCTCCTCTATGTTGACGCCATCCAGAATCTTAGGGAACAGCCCCTGCTCATTCAGGGCTTCTGCGCGCGATGATGTATGAAGGAGGTTATCAGCTAGCGGCGTTCATGTCATTCTATAAACGCCGTGTTTTGTGGGCTTGACGTCCACAAGGAGTCAACCTACGCCGCGCGCGCATGTTGAGAAGGTGGCCATGGAGGCCTCAACATACATTATACCCATGTACAGAAAGCTGGTAAGTGAAGGCTACGACGTAACCATGTCTCACCCCAAGAAGACCATGTACATAGACGAGGAAAGAAAAAAATGCGACATAGTCGACTTAAAGGCACTGGTAGAGCTGCTGAGGCTGGACTCATTGCCCACAAGCATCATACCACCCAAGGAACTGGCCGAGCTGCGTGAGAAGATCCGCCGCAGGGCCTTCCTCGTCAGACAAGGCACTAAGCTCAAAGTCAAGATCCGGGATGTTCTTGCGTATGAGGGAATCAAGCCACCCACAGGTCATGGGCTCTTCACCAAGAAAGGAGTAGACTAGCTCCGTGCGCGCTCATGTTCGGTAATTTTCCAGCCTTAAATTCGACTTCACAGGGTATGTGCACTTGGGGGTGTGCTCGTGCACAGTGTATTTTTTTTAAATACAGTACTAAAGTTTAAAATACTTATTAAACAGACTAAAGATCGAGAGTGTCACTTTGGTTAGAGTAATACCTGGCGTAGAGGTTAAAGTTATCAAAGAGATCATCCCACCGGCAGCATATCCCTCTGGAGTCGTTGGCATGATGGGGACCGCTGAGAAGGGTCCTGAGCTCACCCCAACCCATTTGGGGAGTTGGAGAGAGTTCGTCAACATGTTCGGTGACAGCCCTGAATGCACGCTGACACAGAGCGTCAAACAGAGCTTCCAGAACGGGGTCTTCGAGGTCGTCGCTACTCGGATAGTTGGGAAGGGTGGCGAGTATTCCTCGGCCAAGTTGAAGGACAGTGAGAAAGCGGACACCGTGGAGTTTGTGGCAAAGGCCATAGGCATAGCTGGCGACAACGTGGGCTTCTCGATTGAGCCTGGTACGACGGAGAACACAGTCAGGTTACTGCTGAGTGATGGCGTGGTCTTCGAGGTATTCGACGACCTCGTCATGAACGGGAAGAGCGACAAGTACCTGGTGAAGTATGTCAACGAGAACTCGAAGCTCGCTAACGCCAATGATCTGAAGTCTAAGACGAAGGCACCGGGCAACAATCCCGTCTCGGTTGAGGGAAAGCTGAAGGGCGGCAAGCCTCCCGGCGACCCAACAGTGGAGAGCTTCGAGGCGGCCCTTGAGAGGCTGGAAGCTGAGGCTGAGGTCGACATGGTGTGCGCCTGCGACGTTACGGATCCCAAGGTCCACGCCCTTGTCGAAGCCCATTGCGTCAACATGAGTACTGGGGCAATGGGAAGGATCGGCATCGGGTCAGTAGAGGAGGGAGAGGCCGTCAGCGACATCATCAAGAGGACGGAGGTGCTTGCAAGCGACAGGTTCATACTGGTGGCGCCCCACGGTATCGCCGGTGCAGTAGCCGGCCTGATCAGTAAGCTGAGCTACTACGAGTCACCCACCTTCAAGGCCTTAACAGGCCTCTCAGAGCTAGAGCAGAAATACACTCCCTCCCAGGCGAGTCAACTGCTGAATGCTGGAATCCTGCCCGTATGGGCCCAGAAAGGCAAAGGACTAATTGTCATCAAGGGAATCACGACGAGCAAGGAGCAGATCAACGTCATGCGGACGACAGACCACGCGGTGAGGCTCGTGAAGTCGACGGGCGACCAGTTCATCGGGACCCTCAACAACGCCACGGGTAGAGCCGCCCTCAAGGAGAAGATCACGGAGCTGATGCTACGGATGGAGAATGAGGGGGCTATCGTGCCGAGCACAGACGGTTCGGAGCCAGCTTTCATAACTGATGTCTACAGCTCACAACTCGACTTCGCACAGGGAATAGTCAGAGTCGACTTGGCCGTGAGGCCTGTCCGGGCGATAGACTACATATACGCGACCATAACGGTCCAGGCATAGGAGGTGATGAAGAGTGTCATTAATGATCGTATCAGCGGCGAAGAGCAAAGTTCTCATAGACGGAAATGAGATCGCGGGCGTCCAATCTATAGACTTCAAGGTGCGTAGGAGACAAGCAGACATAGAGGCCATAGGAGTAGCAGAGCGCATAGGAATAGAGTCGGGACAAGTGATTGTAACTGGCTCCCTCAGGATCAGCTCACTGAACACGGCGCTAGACGATTTCCTTTATCCGATAGACCCACCGGGCTTCAACATGGTCGTTACCCTCAATGTGGCTGAGGGGACAAAAGTCAGACAGATAACCTTTGACGAGTGCTACCTCGATGACAAGACCTTCGAGATGACGGCGAACGGCGTCGGTGTCACGGCATACAACTTCACGTCGACGAGGGCAAGAGAAGAATAGGGGTCCACCTAGCTAAATAAAGGGACCGAGATGAGTGGTACAAAGAGGCTTACGAAGGAGGACATCCTTAAGGGCAAGGAAAAACACGAGCCCATATACGTCGAGGAATACGACGCAGAAGTCGTGATAAGACCTCTGACTGATGGCGAACTCACCAATATCTTCTCCCTGATCGGAAATGTCCCACTCAACGAGGATGGCACCCCGGACATAGCCAAAATGGACGCCACGAAGAACTTCGAGGCCCTGAGGATGGCTGCCTCCATGGGCATGGTGGAGCCGAACCTGACGAAGGAAGACGTCTCTGACATGAAGTTCGGGGTACCTGAGTTCATCGGCACGAAGGTCCTAGAGATCAGCGGAGTAACATCGAGTGAGGAAGCTAAAAAAAAAGCTAGAGATGGAGGAGCTCGTTAAGAGCCCTGACGGCCTTGAGCTCGCAACCCTCTGCCTCGACTACGGGTACAAACTCGCTGACTGCCCGGGGGACCTAACCCGGCACCAGATCAACTTCCTTATTTTTGCATTATCGCATCGACTAAAGCAGATGAGTTACTCCAGGCCAACGGAGAGCGACACCACAAGGATCATATTCGAGTAGATCAACGTGAACCATTCAGGGGGGGAACTCACATGAGCCGCTTCGAGACGCTCGTCAAGAGAACCTTGGAGATGCAGAGAGCCAGCGCTTACGCTCTGCCCGTAATTGGACCTAACAAGGCCATCTCCTCAATGATAAACAAGTTTAACGAAATTGGCCTCCCCGACAATCTGAACACTTTGGCTTTAAGGATGATCAGTGTATTACAGCAAGTCGCTCGACTGCAAGTGACCTTCTCACCGCCAACGTTACCCGCCATTCTATACCCGGAGCCAGCTTACCAGGAAGCGGAGCTCGAAGAGGCATATCCAAGAATCGAGGAACCCCAAAAATTTGCCGTTACCAGCAGGTTCGACCCCCTAACTAGCATCATCAGGAGAATGGTACGAAGCTTCCTGAGGCGCCCACGTAGACCGGAGCGCGTGCAGGCGCCCGAACCCCCTTCCACGCGCGCGCAAATAGCATACACAATCCCCGAGTACAAACAGAGAATCATAGCAGCAATACCGCCGTTGGCGTATGTTCCCCCTGAACTGAGAACCAGACCGGAGATCGAGAAGCCCGTATCAATAGCTGAAACCAGACTCAAGGAAATATCAGCTCCCAAGATGGTAGATGTCCCTGAGAGGTTCTATGAAATCGTCGAGGAATTTGAGGTCCCTGGTAAGGGAGCCCCTCTAATGCCAAAGGTAGAACCCCCAAAGGCGAAAACCCCCTCTTTGAGGATACCTCCCAGAATGAGAAGAGTACGCCAGATGTTCCAAGACCTCACCAAAATGGCCGCAGACGTGAGCGCCGCCCAGCCAGTCGTTACAAAGATAGGCCTCGTCGATAATTTCGTGGAGATACAGACATCGATCCATGATGTCGTCAGCAAGCAAGTAGAGGTCCGCCAAATCAGACCAACATACGATTGGAGGCCGCTTATTCTGGAGGCCACGAAGATCGCCAGCGAGCAAGTATTCGCATGGGGCAGGGGTGAAAAGGAGGCCGTCCGACCAGAGGTCTTCAAGGGACCGCAGATCGAGAGGGTAATGAAGGCTGTAAAGGGCCTCGCTGAGGACGAACTCCCCCCGTTGGTCACTGAGGTACTGACGAGAGAGGCGGAGAGCAAGACCGCACTGGTCTCCTCCGAAGTGGAAAGAGTTACGCGACAACTTGCCGAGGAGACGGCCGAGACCTATAGGCAAGCATTAACCAAGCCAATGCCGGTACACCGCTGGGTGGCTGTCAAGGAGCTGGTCCATGCGCCCGGTCTCACGGAGCTTGCCACCAAGAAGCTTCGTACTTCCCTTGAGATAATAGGCATTAAGGAAGCACTCTCAAAGGAGATCACAGAACGAGGGGTGCAGTTAGGAAAGAAACATCCGCTTCATGAGTACATCAAGAGGGCGTCGAGGCTAGCAGGCATCACGCGGCCAGAGGTTCCCACGTATCCTGTTGTAGAAGAGGATAAGGTACCAGCCATAT
>JADDYB010000324.1_pt1 | contig 14922 bp, 13 predicted proteins | sample 8641941 | NCBI WGS metagenome assembly JADDYB01 (sample SAMN16275377, study PRJNA637457) | freshwater sediment metagenome | isolation source: Lake Kineret sediment | place: Israel: Lake Kineret | collected 2013
TCAACCTTTAATTTTTCTCCCTGGTTTAGGTGCAAGCTGGAATCATGAAGCGATGATTTTGGATCAAGAAAAACCACCTGAAGAATGGTATATGACTCCAGGTGTTAAAAGTTACGATGGAATTATCGAAACATTTCAAAACGCTGGTTATGTATTAAATGATGATTTCTTCGTCTTTAATTACGACTGGCGCAAGCCAATCGAAGATATAGCCGAAGACCTTAGAAGTTATATTGATATCAATATTGACCCTCCGCTAGAAACAGAAATTGACTTAGTTGGCCATAGTCTGGGTGGCATGGTTGCTAGAACTTATGTCCAAAATAATTCTGCTGATCATCAAGTTGATCAACTAATCACTCTTGGTTCACCACACCACGGTGCTCCTCAAGCCTATTATCTCTGGGAAGGAGCAGATTTAAACAAAACTCTAAGCGAAATCTGGCAAAGAATCGGCGCCGGCATTTTAATTCACCTCAAAAAAAACGGATTCGAAAACAACGTCGAAACTGTTCGTAATGTTGTACCTGGACTTCAAGATCTTCTGCCAACCTTTGATTACCTTAAACAATCTGGTGAAATTATCCCCGTTGATGAGATGAGTCAGAAAAACAAATGGCTCATGGACTTAAATGACTCTCTTCCTGGAGATTTAATTTTCAGGCTAACTACCATCTTGGGAAGAAAAGGAGATACTCCCCGCTGGATCAACATTAAACCGAGGAGTAAGGTTGATATCATGCTTGGAAGATGGGAAGATGGAAAACCAATTGGCGAAGAATTTAAGATTGGTGACGGAAGCGTTCTCGTTGAAAGCGGACAACTGGGGGGAGCTAGTTTAATCGAGATTAATAACGCCAATCACGGCGATTTAGTTGAGTCTGCAGCTGGTCAAGAAAAAATTGTCGACCTACTGGATCTTTCTCCATCTGAGATTGTTCCTGCTCCAAAGATAACCCTTGAACCCACACTTGTCTTTCAGCTTGCTTCACCTGCAAACATGACTGTTTATGGACCAAATAATTGGCAAATTGGAGACAAAGTTGATAATAACATTCCAAACTCTACTTATAGTCCCGAGGACCAACTCATTATTATCCCTCAAGCGATCGGGGGAAATTATAAAATAACTGTCTCGGCAATGGATGGTGGCGGAGCCTATCGACTGCTTGTAGGACTTTTAACTGAAAAAAGTGATTTTTGGAAAGAATATAATGGAAACGTTAGTCCTGGTAATCCTAAAACTTACACAATCTTCACTCCCAACCAAGATCAAATGAAAATTTATATTCTAAATTGGAGTAAAGAATCTATATTTTCGCTAAAGAAATATTTAAATCAACAAAAAGTTTCTCCCAAGCTTCGCGGTAAGCTTGTTAGTAAATTGGCAGTTTGTTTTGGGAATATTAATGCTGCTCTCGACTTAGCAGAAGAAGGTGATATAAGTAGAGCCAATCAGAAAATCGAGAAGGCGATTTTGAAAATCTTTGAACTTGAAGATTATTTGAATAGCCTAGAAAATGAAAATGACTTAAAAGAAACTCTTCTTGAACCACTCGAAGAACTCAAAGACTATTTTATCCAGACACAAGGCTTCTAATAAAACTCCGTAGTGACCGAGGGTGGTAATCCTTCCTTCCCTCCTCTCGCATTCTGATAATTTCTCTTACCGCCTCGTCAACAACGAATTTACCAATAACTGAATCAATACCCTCGACCGGATATCGACAAACATAAAGCTCGTGACCATTGATCACAACTGGCCCTTGCTTCCTTCTTCCTCGCGTATCGCAATGATGATATAAACCAACCTCTCGAAATCTCTGAAAATAAGGACGAGCCTTTTTGTTGGCTCTAACAACGTGTAAAAAATCTTCTTTTAAAACCCTAGCTGTGTTGTCAACAGCTGCCATGATGGTTAAAACTGCTGACAAAGCATTAAAAGGCCCTGATTTTTCTTGCCCTAGAGGATAAAAAGTGCTAGCAAGCATATTAGGGCTAAAATCTTTCAGGGAGCCGTCAATGGCAACTTCCTTCGAAAAAAAGATTTTGATTTTTCCAGAGTTTGAGCCCGATCCATCCGGTTCAAACCAGTTTATTGCAACCCAAGCGGGTATCTCAGGAGGGTAGGACGAAACCTCATAATTTGATAACGGTTGAAGCCTGTCAATCAATCTTTGGTCTAAACCTAATAATCGCTCAGACAAACCAATATTCGCCAAACGTTCACCCATAGTATAAATTATTATATCACCTCTGGGTCTGAAATTCCTCTTCCACGAAGCGAAAGACTATCTCCTCCAAGTCTTAGAAGTATAAAATCTCCTGCCTATTCCACTACAGTATACTGTAGTATGAAAAACAGATCTAGTTCCCAGACCCTGTTTTTGTTACCAGCTCTTTCCAATTCGAGGGTGGACGATGCAGGACTCGAACCTGCGACCCCTGCAATGTGAATGCAGTGCTCTGGCCAACTGAGCTAATCGTCCTTAGCCGTATTCTAGCAAATTCATCCTTGCAAGACAACGAAAAAAGAGATTATAATAAAAACAATGAAAGCATTGTTTAGGAAATTAGGTTCTTTCTTCCTCGACACCATTCAGACCGTCGTTCTCGCCCTCTCTATTTTCGTGGTTGTCTATCTCTTCTTGCTTCAGCCCCATCAGGTCAAAGGCAACTCAATGTATCCCAACTTCCAAAATGACGACTTTCTCCTCACCGATAAGATTTCTTATCGCTTCGGCGAGCCGAGTCGGGGCGACGTCATTGTTTTCAAGGCCCCTCCCTCCGAGCCTTGTGCGGCGGATGAATGCGAATATATTAAAAGAATCATTGCTATGCCCGAAGAAAGAGTCAGTATTAAAGAAAATTCTGTTTATATCAACGGCGCTAGACTGGTAGAAAACTATTTAGACGAGAACCTCACCATTTCACCGGGGAGTCTTTTCCAGGGAGACAGAGAAATGGTTGTCCCGCCTGAAACCTATCTGGCTTTAGGCGACAATCGACCCTATTCCCGAGACGGCAGAGAATTTGGTTTTATCAAAAGAGAAGTGATTTTAGGTAAAGCCTGGATTCGTTATTGGCCTCTAACTAAAATCGGCATTATTCCTCATACCCAGTATTAACTGGCTTTGTCCACAAGCACTTGGTAGATTTTTTGGAGTCTCTCTTCGGTTTTTTCCGGATTGCCCTTAAGAATAAAGGAAAGTTTTGTTTGGGATTGGGAGCGGGTCAGTTTAACCATGTTTTTCTCTGGTCCGCCTAAAGCTTTTTCCATCTTTTCTCTCATTTCATCAATCTGTTGACTGACAATTTTCATTTGGTCTCGGCGCGCTTTAGGCCTTGGCGGCTGACCAGAATCATGCTTCATCCTCCTGGCTAAATCTTCCGCCCTTCTGACTGAACCCGACTCACGGAGAATAATCTTATAAGCATCGACCATGAGGCGCTTATCATCAATGGCCGCTAATGCCCGAGCATGACCTTCAGTTATCAAACTCGAAAGAAGTCCATCTTTAAGAGCGTCTGGCAGGGTTAAAAGTCGAAGGGAATTGGAAACATAAGCTTGGCTCTTGCCAATTCTTTTAGAAATTTCCGCTGTCCCCAAAGCAAACTCATCATTGAGACGCTGAAAAGCCCGGGCTCTTTCCAGGGGATTAAGATCAGTTCTCTGGACATTCTCCACAATCGCCATCTCCAACATTCCTTGAGGAGTGGTCTCTTTAACAATCGAGGGCACGGTTTTTAAACCGACAATTTTGGCCGCTCGCCAGCGTCGTTCACCGGCAATAATGAGATAACCAGCCGGTGTCTTGGCCACCACTAAAGGCTCAAGAATGCCGTGTTCCCGAATTGAATCGACCAAATCCACCAAGCTTTCCGGAGAAATCAAGCCTCTTGGCTGAAGGGGGTTCTGTTGAAGCTCTTCGACTGTTAATTCAACGATTTTCTGATCTTCCATGATTTTATTCAACGGCAATAAGCTGTTTTCCCTGTTTTTTCTTAAAAGCGACTTTGCCTTCTCGAAGAGCAAAAAGAGTAAAATCTCTGCCTAAACCAACGCCGTCGCCGGGATGAAATTCCGTCCCCCGCTGACGAACAATTATCTGGCCTGGCTTCACTAGTTGACCACCAAAAATTTTGACGCCTAATCTTTTACCTGCCCGGGCGGGCTTTTGTTTGGTTTTACCACCTGCTTTAGTATGAGCCATGATATCTCAATTTATCGTATTTTTTCACGAAAGTCAAGCCCGCCTAAATACTTCCCTTCGTAAAGTGAATTTTTGGCGGGCGCCGACCCCGCGAAGCTTTAGCGGAGTGGGGTCAAGCCGAAGTAAATTTTCCTATCCGTATCTTCGTCAAAGAAGGTCGGAAACCGGTGACTCTTCGATATCTCGATTTCGCCCGAAAACGGGTGACTCTTAACTTTTTCCCTTTTAGGTGACCAAGAACCTTAGCCTTAATTTTTGTTTTTTTAACTAAAGGCTGCCCAATCTCCACTTGACCTTCATCAACCAGAAGAAGAATTTCCGGAATCTCAAATTCTTTGCCTTCAGCCTCATCCAGTCGATCAACGACAATTTCTTGTTCTTCTTCAACCCGATATTGATGACCGTTTAATTTAATGACAGCGTATTTCATCGTTGACAATTATATCACGTCGTTTATTTAATTTCTAACGCTTCTGTCTTGCCTGATTGGAATTTACCAATGCCCACGACAATCCCCAAGCCAATCATCGTCGCCACCAGGGAAGAGCCGCCATAGGAAACCAGGGGCAGAGTGATGCCGGTAATCGGCACCAAACCCAGATTCATGCCCACATTAACAAAAACCTGGAAAAGGATTTGGGAGAAAAAACCAAGGCAGAAGAGTTGACCCAATCTCGAAGCTGATTGCTGACTGATTCTTAAAATTTGATAAAAAAGAAGGCCATAGGTTAAAAGAAGAAGGAGGCCGCCGGCCATACCAAGTTCTTCGACGAGAGAAGCAAAAATAAAATCCGTATGCCTTTCCGGCAAAAATAAAAGTTGGCTTTGACTGCCTCTGCCTAATCCCCGACCGAAGAGGCCACCGGAGCCAACGGCAATCATCGCTTGAATGACATGATAGCCGGTTTTCAGGGGGTCCTGATAAGGATTAAGAAAACTTAGGATTCTTTCCTTTTGGTAGTCTTTCATTAAAAACCAAAATAAAGGCGTGAGCACTAAAAACAAAGAACCACCGCCAATTAACAAAACAAAGTTCAAACCAGCGGCAAAGGCGATTCCCAGCCAGCTTGTAAGAAGAACGAGACTACTGCCTAAATCAGGCTGAATGAAAACTAAGAAAAGAAGAGGCAGGAACAGAAGGAAACTAAAGAAAAACGTTTTCCCATCGAATTTTTTAATTTCCGCCAAAAAACAAGCCAAGAAAAAAATCACCAGGGGCTTAATCAATTCAGAAGGCTGAAGAGCAAAACCGCCAATTTCAATCCACCTGACCGCACCCCGGGTAAGCTGGCCAAAAATAAAAGTGGAGAAAAGGAGAAAGAGGGAAAAGAAATAGACAAGCCAAGAAAAACCCCTGAAAGCTTCAATATCGATTTTTGAGGAAAAGAAAAAAAAGAAAAAACCAATCATCACGAAAAGAAATTGGTGAAGAAAGAGTTGAGGCGCCAAACTCCAAATCATCGTTAAACTCAAACTAAAAAGAATAAAAAGAGAGATTAAGACTAAGCGATTCATTTCCTGGAAGATTTTCATTAGGAACTAATGGTCAATTGTTTACCTTTGACTAATTTCTTCGCCAAAGTTTGTCTTTTAATTTCTTCTTCAAATTCTTTCGGCCAAGAGGGTAAAAAGACAATAATCTCTTCATCCAAACGACAGCTCTGCTTTTTCCTTAAATCTTGAATTTGACGAACTAATTCTCTGGCTTCGCCTTCGGCTTTAAGTTGGGGAGTAAGTTTGGTCTCTAACTTTACCTCGGGTTCTTTTACCTCTTTCTTCTCCCAAACCACTTCTTTAACATTAAGCTCGTCTTTAATCAACTGAAGCAATTCCTCTTCCAGTTTGATACTTGAAACTTGAACCTTGATACTTGATAGCGGCTGCCTGACCTTTATCTTAGCTTCCTTCCGGGCAGCGTGACCGATCTCGCAGATTTTTCGAACTGAAAACATCTTTTCTTCCAAAGATTCATCAATCTTGCCTGTTTCCGCTTGAGGCCAATCTTCCAAATGAACTGACTCCTTTCCGGTTAAATTTTTGAAAATCTCTTCGGATAAGAAAGGGTTAAAAGGAGCTAACAATTTCATCAAATTAACCAAAACCTGATATAGAGTTAAATAAAAACTCTCTTCATCCTTTTTATCATCAGCCGCTGGTCCAACTCTTGACCGAGAACGACGAACATACCAAGTAGAGAGTTCATTAACAAAACCCCCAATCGTTTGCGAAGCTGTAAAAGCATCATAATTTTCCAATGATTCGGTAACTGTCTTGATCAATTGATTTAATTTCGAAAGAATCCATCTATCCAAAACACTATTGCTTTTGATTTTTGATACTTCGACTCTGCTCAGTATCAATCCTGAGCTTGTCGAACGGATTGACTTTTGACCTTTGAATTTATCAATGTTGGCATAGGTAACAAAAAAATTATAGATATTCCAAAGCATCAGGTGGAATCTTCGTCTGACTTCATCAGCCTTGTGATAGCCAAAGAGCAAATTATCGGCCGGATTTTGGCTGACGTACATCCAACGCATGACATCAACGCCAATTTTGTCAGCACCCTCATTAAATTCAATGGCATTGCCTAGACTTTTGTGCATTGGTCGACCGTCTTCAGCCAGGAGAGTGGCAAAACCCAAAACTGTTTTAAAGGGATGACTATTTTCTAAAACTGTTGACATCGCTAAAAGCGAATAAAACCAATTTTTAAACTGACCAGGAAATGACTCGGTAATAAAATCTGCTGGAAACCATTCTTGCCAATATTTTTCATCAGTCTGGTACTTTAAGGTTGAAAAGGAAACAATTCCAGCGTCTAACCAGGGATTACCCACATCAGCAATTCGACTAACAATTTTCCCGCAGGCGGAACATTTAATCTTCACTTTATCTATCCATGGACGATGGGGAGAAAGACTCTCAAAATCCTTCCAGCCAGAAACCGCCTTTTCTTTTAATTCTTCCTTCGAACCAATGATCTCAAAATGGCCGCAAGAACATTCCCAAATCGGCAAAGCTAATCCCCAATATCTTTTTTTGGAAATCAGCCAATCTTGCATATTCTTTAACCAATCAAGTTCCCGTTCTAATCCCCATTCAGGCAGCCAGTGAATTTTTTTGGCAACCTCAATCATTCGGCTTCGATAATCTTTGGCTTGTGGATGAACTTTGTCATCCATCGCCAGATACCATTCATCAACCACCCGCCAAACAAGTTCAGTTTTACAACGCCAACAAACAGGATAGCGGTGGGTATAAGGGTTAACATCGAAAAGGTAGAATCCCTCTTTATTCTTCTTTAAAAAATCGATAATTATCTCTGGATGATCCTTTGCATTTTTGCCCGAAAATTCACCCAAGCCGGAAAGATAAGAAGATTCCTCATTAATCAGTTCGATAACGGGAAGATTAAGTTTTTTACCCAAATGAAAATCCTCGCTTCCGGCCCCAGGGGCAACGTGCACAAGACCTGTCCCTTCCTCCTCACTTATTGGCAAAATCTGAGTATCGGTTGCAACTACTTCGTGGAGATATTTCCCGAGCGACTTTTTGACCTTGGGTAAGTCATCAAAAGGAGACTCGTACTTTAGTCCGACAAGTTTACTTCCTTTAATAACCCTTTCTATTTTTAACCCTAACTTTTTAGCGGCATATTCGTTTAGATAGTATTTGTTTCCTTTAACACTCCCCGTAGCGATAATATAGTCTTTGTTGGCATCAACAGCCACGGCAACATTACCGGGAAGTGTCCAGGGAGTTGTCGTCCACACAAGAAGAAACTCGTTTTTTCTTCCTTTTATTGGATATTCCATGTAGACTGAATCGTGGGTAGCTTCCTTATAATCTTCAGTTAGAATCTCATGTTGAGAAATAGCTGTTCCGCAACGAGGACACCAAGGAACCGAATCTTTGCCTTTATAAAGATTGCCGTCTTGCCAGCATTTTTTCAAAAAATGCCAAATCATATAGTTATTCTCGTCGCTTAGAGTGTAATAAGAATGTTCCCAATCCATGAAGTAACCTAAGCGCTTTGATTGCTCGGTCTGGACTTGAGCAAATTGTAGAGTCCGCTCTTTGCATTTTTCGACAAACTTTTCAATGCCGTATTTCTCAATCTCTTTTTTGTCCTTAAAGCCTAATTCCTTTTCGACTTCGACCTCAACCCAAAGACCCTGATTGTCAAAACCATTTTGGAAACGCTGACGAAAGCCCTGCATATTTTTAAGGCGTTGCCACAAGTCTTTATAGGTTCTTCCCCAAGCGTGATGAACACCCATTGGGTTGTTAGCGGTGATTGGTCCGTCGAGAAAAGAGAACTTCTTTGCGGATTTATCGTTTTTATGAAGATATTTCTTAACCACTCCAGACTTATACCACCAATCAAGAATTCGGCGTTCTATCTCTGGAAAATCAACTTTAGCGGAAACTGGTTCAAACATCTCTAACCTATTTTAAACTAAAAATCCCTTCTTGAGAAGGGATAGATGGCCAATTAGAACGCTCCCGCGCCTAAAAGGCCTAAAAGTTAATAATAATCTTCTTAAAAATTAGTTTAGTTTTCATTATTAAAAGCTATTTTCCTTGTCTTAGATAAAGGCATTATTTAGTCTTCGAGAAAAATTTAACAAAGAAAAACATTAAAGTCAACACTCATGACTAAGGTTGCATCTCGCCCATTAATTCTTTTAGTCCAAGAGGAACAGCGTGAGACTGGGAAATTTCTTCCAGTATATCCTTCTTGTCGTTTTCGTTAAGCGAGAATGGGAGTTTTCGAATAACCTTATCAGCAATATACCCATCAGTCTTGACAAAGTTGGCCATCCTATCTTTAACTTCTTTCGTTGTAAGGATAACATAACAATATAGAGTAAGATTTAGGGCACATTCTTTATTTTTAGATAGAGCGTTTTTGTAAGACCTCTCAATTTCTTTGGTCAATTCTTTATCCAAGATTTTTGCAGCAAAGATTTGATCCGTTGTAGCTACCAAAAAAACATATTCACCGTCGTCGTAAAGAAATACATCACCGAAAAGTAACGAAGTTGAGCTCATAGAGATTTAAGCAGAAGCTCTATTTCTCTCTCAGATACTTTACTATCTGGATCCTTCGCTGCCAAAGTATACGGTATCGGATCCAAATATTTGGTTTCCTTCCAGGGGGACTCTTTGTGAGATGCATCCTCTATTTGGTCAGCAGTACTATCTTTAAATCTTTTTGTAACTTTTTCAAGTATTTCAAGCTCTGTCTCGGAAAAATATTTTTTATCATTTTCAGTAAATTCTCTATTGGGAACAATTTTATACATAACTTCACCGGTCCTTCTCTTCCGCCAAGTTTCAATATTTATTACATCGCTCAGATTTGAATGTTTCATATCTTCGACTGCATCATCTATCATATTTTTAATGGTGGAGGGTATCGGACCATGTTTAAGATTGGTATACACATCATATGTAACTGGAGTTCCGTAGTTCTTTAGGTGTATAAAATCTAAGAAGTATATTAATTTCATCAATTTTACTTTGCCTAAATGCTTGGTGTTGGAACTGAAGTACAATAAAATTGATTTCAGTTTATTGATATTGATCCTCATCATTCACTCCTTAACATCCTGCTTGACAATAGTATAGCAAATATATACCAGATTATGTCAAATTTTTGATTTGGTTAAACCGTTTTATCAATTTGGGGAACTGGTATTATCATAGAAAATTGGTCCCAAATTTCAATGTCCCTTGCAGAACGGAAGCCAAAAAATTATTCTTAACTGAAGACCTTAAAAAGCAGGTCGCTTAAAAGTTATTAACGGGGGATTAAAGCTTTAATTATTTCCCCTGTCTCAAAAAGGCTATCTCCTGGGCTTTTTCCAAGTTGAGAGGTCAAACATTGTGTCAACAATACAAGGATCGATGTCGAAGGCGTCAGCGAGTTGATTCCTGAACTTGGGGTAAACCTCGTCAACTGAGACGAGTCCACTCTCGAGAAAGGCTATGAAGCCAGTGTCGCACGACATTGAATAGCGACATTTTCTTAAGCCTTAGTGAGAACAATCTGATATAATTCCCTCATGTATAAAATGATTTTCTTTGACATGGATGGCGTGCTTATTGATGTCAGTGATTATCAAGAAAGCGGAAGTAAGGTGGGTGTCAGTACATGGCATGCAGTTTTTGACAGTTTGGGGATCCTTAATGAGCACCAACGATTAAAAGAAATGTTTAAGTCTGGCGAATTTCCTTCTTACATGGAATGGACAGACGAAGCCTGTAAAGTTCTTAAAGAGCGAGGTCTTACCAAAAAAAAGTTTTTAGAGACTATAAATGATCGACCGTTGATGAAAGGCGCAAAGGATACAATTTCAGAACTTAGAAAACTTGGATATAAAACCGCAGTTATCACAGGCAGTTTCAGTGCTCTTGCAGAGCGAGTCCAAAGAGAGCTTGTAATTGATGATACGGCAGCTCATTGCCATCTCGAATTTGACGGAGATGGCAGACTTGAAGGTTGGAATCTTTTACCATGCGACTACGAAGGAAAAGTGAATGCCTTTCTTCAGATGGCCGAAAAAGATGGAGTTGCGGAATCTGAATGTGTGTATGTCGGTGACGAAGTCAATGATATTCCAATTTTCCAAAAAATCGGCCTTTCCATTGCTTTTAATTGCAACAAACAGGAAGTAAGGAATGAAGCAGATGTCATAGTTGGTGGCAACGATTTACGTTCAATACTAAAAGAATTGAAGCTTTGATTATTTTCCTTGCCTCAAAAAGGCGGGGATTTCGAATTCTTTGCCGGCTTCTTCAGGCGGCAGTTCTTCCTCTTCTATCGGTAGGGGCGGCTCTTCAATCTTTTCTTCCTCCTCGCCCTCCGAAGCTCCGCCAGCTGGCGGAGCGAAGGAGGGTTCCTCCTCCTCTTTCTCTTCTTTAATCGGAATCGTCGGCACCACAAACCTGGAGAGCCTGGCTCTGGTTTCGTCAAAGCCAGTGGCAATGACTGTAATTTTAATCTGATCCACCAGCTTGTCATCAATCGAGGCGCCAAAGATAATATTGGCATCAGCATCTGCCTTTTCAGAAATAATCTTGGCCGCTTCCTCCACTTCCGCCATGGTTAAATCAGGACCACCGGTGACGGTAAAAAGAATGCCCCGAGCCCCATCAATGGAAATTTCCAGCAAAGGAGAAGTGATAGCGGTTCTGGCGGCGGCTTGAGCTCGATTTTCACCAACACCAGTTCCAATTCCCATGAAAGCACTGCCCGCATCTTTCATAATGGTCTTGATATCGGCAAAATCGCGATTAATTAAGCCCGGCAGAGTAATAATATCGGAGATTCCCTGAACACCCTGGCCAAGAACATTATCCGCCAGGCGGAAGGCTTCAATCAGAGTCATCTTTTTATCTATCGAATCGAGAAGGCGTTGGTTGGGGATAACAATTAAAGCATCGACTTTTGACTGCAGTTCCTCAACCCCCTCCTCAGAGACGACCATCCGCCTCGTGCCTTCAAAAGCAAAGGGCTTAGTGACCACCGCCACGGTTAAGGCGCCTTGAGCCTTGGCTAAATCCGCCACAACTGGAGTAGCCCCGGTACAGGTCCCACCGCCCATGCCGCCGGTGAGAAAAACCATGTCTGTTTCCGCTAAAAGCTGGGAAATTTTCTCTTTAGATTCCTGGGCGGCCTGTCTGCCCAATTCCGGATCACCACCAACCCCTAATCCTCGTGTCAAATTTTCCCCGATTTGAAGTTTAACAGGAGCCATACTGGAGAGAAGCGCTTGGGCATCAGTATTGACAGCAACAAAATCAACCCCTTGAATTTGCTCTTGACTAATCATCGAATTGATGGCGTTACCACCTCCGCCACCAATACCCATCACTTTGATTCTGGCAAAACGACCGACGTCTGGTTTAACTAAAGCCATTTTTAAATTTCTCTAGGGCAGATTTTTGGAGCAGAAACATTTTACCGCGACAATTAATAAAAAGCAAGCCTTCGGCTAGACCCGTTTGACGGGTCAACCTTCTATGGTAAAAAGGATTTGACAAAATCGATAGTCTTGAGAGCAATACCTTTCACCGGCAATTTTTGGGCAATTTTGCCGAACGAAGGGAAGGAAGTCTTGCTCGAACCGTAACCGCCCGCCTGAACGCCGCAAAGAATTAGCCCGGAAATAACCGCAAAGGCGGGACTATTAATATCATCAATTAAACCGCCCAGGCCTGTTGGCTGGCCAATCCTCACCGGCATTGCCAAGGTGCGCTTGCAAGCTTCGGTCACCCCGACGGTCAAACTCCCACCGCCGGTAATGACCACGCCGGAAGGAGTTAAACCGGCAAAGCCGCTTCTTTTTACTTCGGCGCCAATAAGATTAAAAATCTCATTCAGCCGAGGCTTGATAATTCCTTCGACCAAGGTTTTTCGCGAAACTGATTTCCTTTCGTCCTCAATTCCTAATTCTGGTAGGTGAAGCTCATCTCTTTTCTCTCTTTCTTCTCTCTCCTCCTCTTCTTCTTTCTTCTCTTTAGGCTTGACAATTATCTTAGTTTTTTCGGAAAGAGCCAATTTAAGTTTTTCCGCATTTTCTAAAGAAAGGCGTAAGCCAATGGCTAAATCGTTAGTGACGTTCTTGGCACCGACAGGTAAAACGGTCGCGTAAGCCGGTGAACCTTCAACAAAAATGACTAACTCAGTGGTGCCACCGCCGATGTCGACCAAAATCACCCCTAATTCTTTTTCTGTTTCGGTCAGAACCGCCTCGGCCGCGGCAATACCGTTAAAGAAAACCGCCTCAATATTGGCACCAATCTCGCGGACGCACTTGGTCGTATTTCTAATTGAGGTTGAGGAACCCGTAATTATGTGCGTCTCGACTTCTAATCTGACGCCGGTCATCCCCACCGGGTCTTTGATGCCTTCTTGAGAATCAACCGTGTAGTGTCGGGGTAAGCAGTGAAGAATTTCCCGTGAGGAAGGAAGAGAAATCGCTCGGGCGGCTTCAATCACTCTTTGAACATCAGCCTCATTAATCTCTCCTTCTGGTTCGGCGACAGCGACGACTCCTTTAGAATTCTGTGAAGTGATGTGGGCGCCGCCGATGCCCACTATGGCTCGGGAAACTCCATAGCCAGCCATTCTCTCTGTGGCTTCAATACCGTCAATAATCGCCTGGGAAGCTTCATCAATATTAACAATTTGCCCTTTTCTCACCCCTTTAGAAACCACTGCCGAAGCGCCAACGACGCTGATTTTTTCTTCATCAGGACTAATTTGGGCAATAACCGAAGCTATTTTGGAACTACCGACGTCTATTGCGGTGATAATCTTTGCCGCCATCTTAAATCTTAACCACCGGCTTGTCAAAGCGTAAATCGACAAAAAACGGCGATTTGCCTTCTATTTTAGCTCGCCAAAGGATGAATTGTAAAGAGGCAACCTGAAAATGGAAATCTTTTTCTCTGGAAAAGATGACGGTCAAATCACCGGAAAAAGTGGCAATAACCTTCTTTCCTTCACTCAAATCTAAAGTCTTTAATTCTTTGCCTAGGGAAGACAAATTTTGTCTCATCTCTTCTTCGAGGCTGTTTTCAGGTATCGGTTTGATTAACTCTGGACGGGAAAATGGCAATTGCCAATCAAGTCGAAAGTGGTCATTCTTGAGATTAATAAACAAAAATCCCGCCAGCATGATAAAGATAAAAATCATGGGCAGAATTAATTTTCGTTTATTAATTCTTCTTTTTTTGAAAGTAAGCATCAATCTGGTTAACAATAATTTTGGTGGCTTCGAGTTTAATTAGTTCTCTGGTTTTAGGCGCCGTTTCCTGATACCGGCTCAAATTCTTCATCATCGTCCTAATCGCTCGGAGAAGATTTTTACCATTGAGGCGGCTTTGAGGGAAAATTTCGGCCTGACCGGCCGCGACTAAGATTTGGGCGTTTTTAGTTTGTTCGTCCTGGAAACTCCAGGGAAGAGGAATGAAAATCGCCGGTTTGCCAAGGGCCGCCATTTCATAAACCGTATGGGCGCCAGCACGACTGATGACTAAATTTGATGAGGCAAGAACCTGACCAATCTCTTTGAGGTCAAAATAGGCTTGAACCAGATACCGGCTTTTCAGTCGGGGCATTAAATTGCTTTTCTTTTTTCTCAACCGAAAAAGATCGTCGTAAAGAGAACTTTCACCACATTGATGAATCAAATTATAATCTTTAAGAATCTCGGTCAAAACCTCTTCTACTGCTTGGTTAAGCCAATGAGAACCTTGTTTCCCGCCAGTAAGATATATCGTCGGTAATTTATTTTTAAAATCAAACCGACCCTTTTCTTGAGAAAAAATCTCTGGTCGAAGCGGCAAGCCGGAAAGAACGACTTTTTGCGGGGGAAAATGAGACAAGCTGGTTTCCCAAGAAACAAAGACTTTTTTGGCTAAGCGACTAATGAGACGATTGGCTAAACCATAAACCACGGTTTGTTCATGAGTCATCGAAGGAATGCCAAAGAGCCAGCCTGAAAGAACCACTGGCGCGGCTAAATAACCCCCGAAAGAAAGAATCAGAACGGGTTTGAACTTGAGGAGGTAATAAAATGATTGGCAGAAACCGAAAGGCAGACGGGCCAGTTTAAGGGGATGATAAGTCCGGTAGAATTTGCCGGCCTTGATTTCAATAAACTCAAATCCCGCTTCAGTCACTTCCCGA
>JADDYB010000325.1_pt1 | contig 14921 bp, 12 predicted proteins | sample 8641941 | NCBI WGS metagenome assembly JADDYB01 (sample SAMN16275377, study PRJNA637457) | freshwater sediment metagenome | isolation source: Lake Kineret sediment | place: Israel: Lake Kineret | collected 2013
TCAATTTAAAGATAGGAGAGAATGAAATTCAATGTCCCTCTTGTAAAAAGAAATATATAAAAGTGGTTTTTGATGAGTCACCCCCACCTCAATCCTCCCCCATCAAGGGGGAGGAGAAGAAGGGTTCCCCCATCAAGGAGGGGGAAATAGTGGGTTCCTCCATCAGGGGGGGAGAAATTTTAGGAAATTTTCCTGCAAAAGGGAAGAGAAATAAAAGTAGATGAATCGATCACAACCTCAGCATTTTCGGAATCGCCTTCTCACTCCTATCCAGTTTGTGAAAGGGGTAGGGCCCAAGCTGGCCAAGCTCTTTGAGAAGAAAGGGATTCTCACTGTTGAGGATGCCCTCTACTTTCTTCCGCGATGTTACGAAGACCGAAGACAACTGAAAAAGATCTCCGAGCTCAAAGCCGGAAGAAAAGAAACGGGTTTTGGTGAGATTCTGCTCTCAGGGGTTGCCTTATATCAGAACAAGAAAAAAAGAGTCTTTGAGGTAATTATCGGTGATGGAAGCGGAACAATGACATTGAAGTGGTTTCGTGGCAACGAAAAATACCTCAGAGACCGATTTAAAAAAGGACGCAATTTGATCTTTTCTGGTGAGGTGAGGTGGTTTAACTATCAGAGAGAGATTCATCATCCTGATGTGGAGGTGGTGGAAAGCGATATTGAGAAGGATTACCTCAACTTTCAACGGATCGTTCCCATCTATTCCGAAACAGAAGGACTTTATCAGAGGACATTGAGAAGGTTGATGAAGACCATCTTGGATGGATATGCCGATGAACTTTCGAGTCCCATCCCTTCGGAGATTGTGGAACGTCAGGACCTGATCAATTTTTCAGAGGCCTTTCGGAGAGTCCATTTTCCTCCCGAAGGGGAGTCCATCGATGTCCTTAATCTGCAGCGTTCGGACGGCCACCGCCGGATCATTTTCGATGAATTTTTTTTCTTAGAACTTGGAATGGCATTGAAAAAAAGAGGAGTGGCGCTGGAGACAGGAGTCTCTTTTAAAACAGATGGCGTCTTAGTCCAGAAATTATTAGATCTTCTTTCTTTTAAATTAACCCGTGCCCAGGAAAGGGCTTTGGCTGAGATTAAGGAGGATTTAAAAAAGCCCCATCCCATGAACCGATTGATTCAGGGGGATGTGGGATGCGGGAAGACCGTTGTCGCCCTCTTAACCTGCCTGTATGTTGTGGAGTGTGGTTATCAGGCTGCCATCATGGCGCCCACCGAGGTGTTGGCAGAACAACATTTTCTCAATCTCCATCGGTGGGTGGAACCATTGGGGGTAAAGGTGGCCCTCCTGACCAGCAGCGTTAAAGGTTCGGAGAGGGAAGATCTTTACCAAAGGATTCGGAATGGAGATGTCCAACTGGTGATCGGAACCCATGCGGTGATTCAGGAGGCAGTTGAATTCAATCGATTGGGCCTCGCCATCATTGATGAGCAGCACAAATTCGGCGTGGTTCAAAGGGGGCTTTTGAAAAAGAAAGGGGGAAATCCTGACGTACTGGTGATGACAGCGACTCCCATTCCGAGGACCCTCGCCATGACCATTTATGGGGACCTGGATGTTTCACTCATTGATGAAATGCCACCTGGCAGAATGCCTGTGGAGACCAAAGTCTTTCCCGAATCCGCAAGGCCAAGAGTTTACCGAATCGTTGAGGAGGAGGTGAGGAAAGGGCGCCAAGCTTTCGTCGTCTATCCCTTAGTCGAGGAATCTGAGAAATTGGACCTCAAGGATGCTACCCGAATGGCGGAACATCTCCAGAAAGATGTCTTCCCAGAGTTTCGGATCGGCTTGCTCCATGGCCGGATGAAAAGTGATGAGAAAGAGGCCATCATGATGGAGTTTAAAGAAGGGGGGATTCAAATCCTGGTCGCCACAACAGTGATTGAGGTGGGGATTGATATTCCAAACGCCTCGATCATGGTGGTGGAGCATGCCGAGCGATTCGGTCTCTCTCAGCTCCATCAACTGAGGGGGAGGATTGGCCGAGGACGTTACCCCTCGAAGTGTATTTTACTGGCTCAATACCGGTCTTCTGAGGAATCAAAGGTTCGGCTCCGAGCCATGGAGAGAACGGCCGATGGATTTAAGATTGCTGAAGAGGATCTGGAGCTCAGAGGGCCTGGAGAGTTCTTTGGAATTCGACAATCAGGATTGCCAGATTTCAGGGTAGCCCATATCCTCCGAGATACTCCGATTTTGATTGAGGCGAGAAAGGAAGCCTTTCGACTCGTCCAAGAGGACCCAGAACTGATTCATCCCTCGCATGGAGGATTGAAGGAAATATTGATCAAGCGATGGAAGGGAAGAATGGAACTGGCTACCATTGGTTAAAATGAATTGAAAAGGGCTTCAAAGTATGTTAACCCTTTAAGAGAAATCCCCCCTTGCCCCCCTTTAATAAAGGGGGGTTGGGGGGATTTTGAATGATATTATCTATTTGATTGAGAGGAAATTGCTATATGGAATTGTTTCATCCCGAAGGTGCTGGGTTTCATCGCATGCAGAGACTTCCCCCTTATATCTTCGGCATTGTCAACCAATTGAAGATGGAAGCAAGACAAAGGGGAGAGGATATTATCGATTTGGGCATGGGAAACCCTGATCTCCCCACTCCCAAACACATTGTTAATAAACTGATCGAAGCCGTAAAAAATCCGAAGAATCATCGGTACTCTGCCTCAAAAGGAATTTATAAATTGAGGTGTGCGATCACTGACTGGTACCAAAAACGTTACGATGTGGAGCTCGATCCAGAAACAGAGAGTGTGGTGACCATTGGTGCCAAGGAGGGACTCGGGCATCTGGTTTTAGCGACCCTGGGTCCTGGAGATGTGGTCCTCGTCCCGGATCCAACCTATCCCATCCATGCCTATTCGGTTGTGATTGCAGGAGGAGATTTGCGATCGGTCCCTTTGCTGGGAGGGGGTGATTTTTTTCAGCGATTATCGACGGCAAGCAGACAGACCTGGCCTCCCCCCAAGATGATTATTGTGAGTTTCCCTCACAATCCAACCACTATGGTGGTGGATCTCAATTTTTTTGAAAATCTAGTGGATTTTGCAAAAGAACACCATCTGATGATCGTCCACGATTTAGCCTATGGAGATATCGTCTTCGATGGATATCGAGCACCCAGTCTCCTTCAGGTCAAAGGGGCAAAGGATGTGGGGGTGGAGTTCTACTCTCTTTCAAAAAGCTACAATATGCCCGGCTGGCGAGTCGGTTTTGCGGTGGGGAATGCCGAGATGCTGGCTGCTCTGGCAAGATTGAAGAGCTATTTTGACTACGGAGTTTTTCAACCCATTCAGATTGCAAGCATCATTGCCCTCACTGAAGATCAAGCATGCGTTCATCAAACCGCAGAGGAATACCGGAAGAGGAGGGATGCCCTCGTCCATGGATTGAAGCGAGTGGGTTGGGAGATTGAAAAACCGAAAGGGACCATGTTCGTTTGGGCAGAGATTCCAAAACCATTTAAAAAGATGGGGTCGATTGACTTTTCAAAGCATTTATTAATGGAAGGAAAGGTGGCTGTTTCTCCAGGGATCGGTTTTGGTGAATATGGAGAGGGATTCGTGAGATTTGCGTTGGTGGAGAACGAAGCACGTATCAAGCAGGCCGTTAAAGGGATTCAGAATGTTCTAAAAAAAGGTTGATGAGAGGGTAGGGAGGATGAAAGAGATTAAGGTCGGGTTGATCGGTTTCGGGACAGTGGGTTCTGGTGTAGGAAGAATCCTCCAGAAAAATTCCAAGCTGATCGAAAAGCGCATGGGTGCAAAGCTCATTTTGAGGCGAATTGCTGACATTGATTTAGAGACGGACCGTGGGGTGAGATTGAAACCTGGAGTCCTCACCCGCAGAGCAGAAGATGTGATCAAGGATCCTGAAATCGATATTATCATGGAGTTAATGGGAGGCATTGAGCCTGCTAAAACCTATATTCTAAAAGCGATTCGGAATAAGAAACATATCATCACGGCCAACAAAGCCCTCCTCGCCCTTCATGGAGACGAGATCTTCAGAGAAGCCCATCGCTTTGGCGTAGATGTCAACTTCGAAGCTTCTGTCGGTGGCGGCATCCCCCTCATCCGGTCGATCAAAGAGGGTTTGGTCGCCAACCGGATCCATTCGATTTTCGGAATTCTAAATGGAACGTCTAACTACATCCTTTCAAAGATGACCGACGAAGGGAGGAACTTCAAAGAAGTCTTGAAGGAGGCTCAAGAGAAAGGATATGCAGAGGCTGATCCAACCTATGATATCGAAGGGATCGATGCCGCCCACAAGCTTGCCATTCTCATCCGCCTCGCCTTTGGAACCCCTTTCCAATTTAAAGAGATCTTCATTGGAGGAATCTCTGAAATCACACCGCTCGACATTCAATTCAGTCGGGAATTCGGATATCGTATTAAACTCTTGGCCATTACCAAAATTGACAAAGGGAAGATCGAAGCACGCGTTCATCCCACCATGATTCCAGAAGGACATCTTCTCTCTACCGTCGAAGGAGTTTTTAATGCCATTTATATTAAAGGCGATGCGGTTGGGCCCACGCTCTTCTATGGTCAGGGAGCAGGGCAGATGCCCACTGGTAGTGCGGTCGTGAGCGATCTCGTGGAGCTGGGGCGCAATGTTCTGATCCGGGCCTCCGGACGGCGGGTGCCGCTGCTCTCTTTTCAGGAATCGGCCATTGGAAAAATTCCTCTCAAGAAGATGGATGATGTCGTGATGCCTTTTTATATGAGGTTTTCAGCGTTGGATCGGCCCAGAGTGCTTTCAAAAATCTCAGGAATCTTAGGGAAGAATGATATCAGCATCTCGGCGGTCATTCAAAAAGGAAGGCAGGTCAACGGTGCGGTGCCCATTGTCATGATGACCCATGAGGCCAAAGAAAAGAATGTTCATCAGGCGTTGAAAGAAATTAACCGGCTGGGTGTGATTTTGGGAAAAACGATGTTCATCCGTGTTGAAAATGAACTCGAATAATGAAATTTCAAATTGCAGATTGCGAATTGCAAATTTCATTGGTCTGTTTGGTTTCTTTAGTTTACTTGGTCTTTTTGTTAACCAAATAAACTAGAAAAACAAAAGAAACTAAACTAACGAATATAAAATTTGGAATTGGGTAAAGCAGATGTGGCGCGGGGTGATTCGAGAGTATTGGGATTTTTTACCTGTTAGGAGAGAGGAGTGCATCATCACGTTGCTCGAAGGGAATACTCCGCTCATCCCTTCTTCTCGAATCAAGAAGGAAGTCAGCTCTGGGATTGAACTCTATTTTAAATATGAAGGTCTCAATCCAACGGGCTCTTTTAAAGATCGAGGGATGACGGTGGCGGTTTCCATGGCAAAGGAAATGGGTTCGAAAGCGGTCATCTGCGCCTCCACAGGAAACACCTCTGCCTCTGCAGCTGCCTATGCTGCCAAAGCCGGAATGAAAGCCTTTGTTCTTATTCCTGAAGGGAAGATCGCCCTCGGAAAGTTATCTCAGGCGATGGCCCATGGCGCCCAGGTTATCCAGATCGAAGGAAACTTTGATGAAGCCCTGCACATCGTCAGAGACATTTCTGAGACAGAACCCGTTACCTTGGTCAACTCCCTCAACCCTTATCGAATTGAAGGCCAGAAGACAGCCTCCTTTGAGGTGATCGACCACTTAGGGTTTCATCCCACTTACCATTGCCTTCCGGTCGGCAATGCAGGAAATATCACCGCTTATTGGAAAGGATATAAGGAGTATTGGGAGAAAGGGAGAGCTGAAGGACTTCCCAAGATGTTAGGATTTCAGGCAGAAGGAGCAGCACCTATTGTCAGAGGAAAAGTCATTGAGGAGCCTGAAACCATTGCCACGGCCATCCGGATTGGGAACCCTGCCAGTTGGAAGCAGGCGGTGGCAGCCCGTGATGAGTCGGGAGGCTTGATTGACATGGTGAGCGATGAAGAGATTCTGGAGGCCTATCGGATGATGGCGGGTCTGGAAGGGATCTTCTGTGAGCCCGCCTCGGCGGCCTCTTTGGCAGGTGTGTTGAAACTCAATCGGAAAGGTTTCTTTAAGAAAGGAGATGTGCTGGTATTGACCATCACCGGACATGGTCTGAAGGATCCGGACATTGCCATTCGGGTCTCTCAAAAACCTATCTCTCTCCCCCCCAAAAAGGAAGCGGTGTTGAAATACCTCAATCTCTGATCGGTGATGATTAATCAAGATTTCTTCCCGCCATCACAATCACTAGCCACTAACACTAAATCATGAAAACAGCCTTTCTCTACACCGATGCCTATCTCGATTATGATTATGGACCCACTCATCCCCTCCGAATCATACGGCTCAAGTTGACCTATGAGCTCATCAAAGCCTACGGGCTCTTAAATCTTCCTTCCGTTCAATTCATTCCCACCCTCAAAGCCGAAGAAGAAAAGGGTGCCATTTTCCATAGTCAGGAATATCTGAATATATTGAGGCAGGCGAACGAAGGTTTTCTGCTGGGAGACGCGTATGCCTATGGACTGGGACCAGGAGATAACCCCATCTTCCCTGGCCTTTTAAATTGGTCGCTTCTCGTGATCGGAGCAACACTCCAGGCGGTTGACTTTGTAGCGGAGGGAAAGGGAGAAATCGCTTTCAACATCGCCGGTGGACTCCACCATGCGATGAGGTCGCGGGCTTCCGGATTCTGCTATATGAATGATCCGGTCATTGGGATCATGAGACTTTTAAGCCGCGGGAAGAGAGTAGCCTATATTGATATCGATGCTCATCACGGAGATGGAGTCCAGAAGGCATTCTATGAGACCAACCGAGTCCTGACGATTTCACTCCACGAGACTGGATACACGCTCTTTCCTGGAACGGGTTTCGAGTATGAGATTGGGGAAGGTGAGGGAGAGGGATATTCTGTCAATCTTCCTTTTCCTTCCTTTACAGGAGATGAAATCTACCTTTGGGTATTTGAAGAAGTGGTTCCAGAACTTATTCAGGCCTTCCAACCCGATGTGGTCGTCACTCAATTAGGAGTCGATACGTTTTATGATGACCCTTTAACCAACCTTCACTTGTCCATCCGGGGATATGAAAAAGTCCTGAAGCGAATAAGGGATCTGGCCCCGAAGTGGGTGGCGTTAGGGGGAGGGGGGTATAACATTTCTAATGTTGCTCGGGCTTGGACATTAGCTTGGGCGGTGATGAACGGGATCGAATTGAAAGAAGAACTTCCAGAATCTTATCTTAAAGAGGCAATGAAGATGGGAATTGAGGAGAAAGAGTTGAGGGGGTGTCCGAAAACTCCTCTGCATAACCAGGATAAGGAAAACAGGATGGAAATGGAACGGGTGGTTCACACTATAAAGGAGACGGTCCTTCCAAAGATTAAGGGGTGAACCTCTAACCTCCCAAAAAATTGGCATGCCTTTTGCTTTCAATTTTCGCTTTTCATTTGACATTTGTAAGTTTTTGGTATATTTAGAACTTTTGAGGATGTTAGGAAATGCCTGAAAAGATGAAGTATGTGATCATTGTTGGGGATGGGATGGCGGACGACCCGATTCAGAGTCTTGGGGGGAGGACCCCATTGATGGTGGCTAGTACCCCCCATATGGATTGGATGGCTAAACAGGGTGAGATCGGTTTGGTCAGAACGGTTCCTGACGGATTTAATCCGGGGAGTGAGATCGCCAACCTCTCCATCTTTGGTTACGATCCCGTTCGTTATTATACTGGAAGAGGTCCCCTGGAAGCCGCCAGCCTGGGCGTCAAACTCAAAGGCGATGATATCGCCTTCCGATGTAATCTGGTGACCTTAAAATTTCAAGGGAATAAAATCATGATGGAAGATTTCTCTGCCGGCCACATCACAGATGGGGAGGCAGAGAAAGTGATCCTTGATTTAAACAAAGAGATGGCAACGAATGAAATACGGTTCTATCCGGGAGTGAGTTACCGGCATTTGATGGTGTTGAAGAACGGAGCGGCCAAATTTTCAAATCTGGAGAAACTTGTACTCACCCCTCCTCACGACATCATTGGAAAGGAAATAACCACTTTCCTCCCTCAGAGTAAAGAGCCTGTTCTGGCGTTAATGAACAAATCCCAAAAGCTTCTCAAAAGTCACCCTGTCAATCTTTCCCGAGTGTCAAAGGGGCTTCCGCCTGCCAACTCCATCTGGCTCTGGGGACAGGGGCGCTCTCCCCGGATGGTCACACTGAAGGAACGATTCGGGATGGATGGCTATGTGATCTCAGCCGTCCACCTGATCAAGGGGATCGGAATTCTAGCGGGATTGGAAGTGATGGAGGTTCCTGGTATCACAGGATACTTCGATACGAATTATGATGGGAAGGTTCAGTACACCATCAGAGGTTTGAAAGAAAAAGATTTTGTATATGTCCATGTTGAAGCCCCTGACGAAGCAGGTCATATGGGAAACCTCCGATTGAAGATCGAAGCCATTGAGGCGTTTGATGAAAAGATTGTGGGGCCTATCTTAAAAGGGATGAAGGATTTAAGAAGGTATAAGGTTTTGGTTCTTCCCGATCATCCGACTCCTCTTTCCGTTAGAACGCACACCGCCGATCCAGTCCCCTATGTCATTTATTCCAATAAGGATGGAGCGACATCCTCCCATGGAGAAACATTTGATGAAGTTTCTGCAGGTCGGTCTGGAATCTCAATAGAAAAAGGATTCGAATTGATCGAAAGATTTTTAAACTCCCATGGTTCGTGTTGAGGGAGAAGGAGGGAATTTTTTGGCGAATACGAAGACAAAATATATTTTTACTACCGGGGGCGTCGTCTCCTCATTGGGAAAAGGATTGGCGTCTTCATCGATCGGGTCCCTCCTGGAGCTCAGGGGGTTGAAAGTCAATTTTCTCAAGTTCGATCCTTATATCAACGTAGATCCAGGAACGATGAATCCTTTCCAACATGGAGAAGTCTACGTCACCGATGACGGAGCAGAGGCAGATCTCGATTTGGGACACTACGAGCGGTACACCAATGTCAAGACATCGAAGAAAAATAATTTTACCACTGGACAGATTTATGATTCGGTCATCTCTAAAGAGAGAAGGGGCGACTATCTGGGCGCCACGGTCCAGGTGATTCCTCATATCACTGATGAGATCAAGTCCAAGGTCTTCGATCTGGCCCAGGATGTAGATATTGTGATCGTCGAGGTGGGCGGGACCGTCGGAGACATCGAAAGTCTTCCTTTTTTAGAAGCGATTCGGCAGATTCGAGGAGATGTGGGCAGGGAGAATACGCTCTACATTCACCTCACTCTGGTACCTTATATTCAAACGGCCGGGGAGTTAAAGACCAAACCCACTCAGCATAGTGTGAAAGAACTTCGAGAAATAGGTATTCAGCCCGATATTCTTCTCTGCCGAACCGACCGATTGCTCTCCCCTGATCTTAAAGCAAAAATCGCTCTCTTCTGTAATGTGGATAAAGATGCGGTGATCACAGCCAAAAATGTGGAGACGGTTTATGAAGTCCCCGCCACCTTCCATCAGGAAGGGCTGGATGAAAAGATTGTTGAGAAACTCAATATCTGGACCGGGAGACCGAATTTAAAGGGTTGGGATCGGATCGTCAAAAGGATCAAACATCCCCATTTCGAAACCACGATCGCTGTGGTGGGCAAATATGTGGGCCTGGTCGAATCTTATAAGAGTTTAACCGAGGCGTTGATTCACGGAGGCATTGCGAATGATGCTCGAGTCAATCTGAAATATGTGGATTCAGAGCTGGTCGAGAAGGAGGGGGCAGAACGTTTTCTTAAAGAGGCCAATGGCATTCTCGTCCCCGGAGGGTTTGGGACAAGAGGGATTGAAGGGAAGATCAAATCGATTCAATATGCCAGGGAGAAACGGATTCCATACTTCGGGATTTGTCTGGGGATGCAGTGTGCTGTGATTGAGATCGCCAGGCATTGTGCCGGTCTAAAAGGAGCGAACAGTGAGGAATTCGATGCCCATACCCCTCACCCTGTGATCTATCTCATCGAGGAGTGGGTGGATCGCAATCAGATCACCCAGAAACGGTCCTCTGATACTCCAAAAGGTGGGACGATGAGATTGGGATCTTATCCTTGTCGGCTCGAAGAAGGAAGTTTAGCTCGGGAGGCCTATACCAAGAAGTTGATCAATGAGCGACACCGGCATCGTTATGAATTTAATAATACCTATATCGATGTTTTAGGAAAAGTAGGATTGGTATTCAGCGGTGTTTCTCCTGATAAGGAGTTGATCGAGATCGTCGAGTTAAAAGGCCATCCTTGGTTTCTTGGATGCCAGTTCCATCCAGAATTTAAATCAAAGCCCATGGATCCTCATCCCCTTTTCAGAGAGTTCATCAGGGCTTCGCTTCATCGGGGGAAACGTTCAAAGGTTAAAGGGAAGAGCAGAGGCTCAAAGCTAAAAGCTCAAAGCCAAGCACATAGTGCCATGCCTATCGGCAGGTAAAGCGTTCACCCCCTCCCAACCCTCCCCCTCGAGGCCTCTGGCTCGGAGAGGGGAGGGAGAGGGGTGAGGGGGGAAGGAGATAGGGACCATTGGATATTGTGGAAGAAGCAAAACGGGTATTAAGAGTGGAGGCACAATCCCTCCTCGATTTGGCTGGACGGATTGATGAGAACTTCTCACGAGCAGTCGAGTTGCTCTATTACTGCAAAGGGAAAGTAGTGCTCATGGGCATGGGAAAATCTGGCCTGGTAGGCCGGAAGATCGCTTCTACATTTGCTAGCACAGGGACCCCATCTTTTTTTCTTCACCCGGCAGAGGGGTTGAATGGAGATTTTGGGATGTTGGCGAAGGAGGATGTCATCATCGCTATCTCCAATAGCGGAGAGACTCGAGAGCTTTTGGAAGTCCTGCCTCTTATCAAGCGATATGGAAATCGGTTGATCACTCTTACAGGAAATGCGACATCCACTCTGGCAAAGGCTGGAGATGTCAACCTCGATATTCGTGTAAAAGAGGAGGCTGATCCATTGGGTTTGGCTCCCACAGCCAGTACCACAGCAACCCTCGCTCTGGGAGATGCTTTAGCTGTTGCCTTGATGGGGAAGAGAGATTTCAAAAAAGAGGATTTTGCTATTCTGCACCCAGGCGGGGCATTAGGGAAGAGACTTCTCCTGAAGGTGGAAGACCTGATGCATGCTGGAAAGGCTTTTCCAATAGTATCGGAGAAAACGTTGATGAAGGATGCCGTTTTTGAAATCACCTCAAAACGATTAGGGGTGACGGCAGTCTGCAACACAGAGGGGCATCTCGTGGGAGTGATTACGGATGGGGATCTAAGACGTGCTTTAGAGAAATTCAGCGATCTCTTCAATCGGGAAGCCTCTGAAGTGATGACGAGAAATCCGAAGTGGATCGAACAGGACGCATTGGCTGCCAAAGCGGTACAGAGGATGGAGGAGTATTCCATAACCTCTCTCTTTGTCTTTGGCAAAGTGGGAGATAAAGTTCCTGTGGGGGTCATTCATCTCCACGACCTCCTGAAAGCGGGAGTGGTGTGAACCCATGGGGGAATGGAATGTTGGAACAGTGGAATGATGATCAAAATATAGCTTCTGTAAAAAGGCCTAAACATAAATCCATCATTCCAATATTCCATTATTCCAATATTCCGGTTTCATTATGAAAAAAGCAAAGATCATCATTTTATTATCGATTGTATTGATTAGCGGGATCGTCCTCGTCAGCCTTTGGGCGAACCTGCGGGCGAGAAAAACTTCGGAAGGCGTAGAGAAGCTTCCTAAGGTTTCCACCGAGGGCGCTGACATGCGACTGGATAAGATTCGGTTTGTCGAAGATAAACGCGGTCAAAAGACTTGGGAATTGGAGGCGAAATCTGTTCACCAATACCAAGCACAGAACATCATGGTCTTAGAGGACGTAACAGCAACCTATTTTGCGAAGGAGGGACGGACTTTCTCCCTCACTGGAAAGCAGGGGAAGTTTTATCAAGACTCGAAAGATGTGGAGTTAGCGGGGGGTGTGGTGCTCACCTCGAGCGATGGGTATCAGCTAAGGACCCATTCCGTTTCCTATCGCCATGCGTCAAAGATCGTGAGCACCTCTGATCCCGTGGAGATCGAAGGGGAGCAGCTTCGACTGACAGGAAAAGGAATGTTGGTAGATATGGAAGCCAAGACCTTTAAGGTTTTTGGCCAAGTGAAGACTCAATTGAGAGGGAGGAAAAAGGTATGAACCCAAGCAAGGGGATCAGCCTTCTCGTCATTCTGTTCTGCCTTTTTCTCTTTTTCATTTCTGGGGAGGCCCAAGAAAAGAAGGGGGGCAGAAAAGGTGGGGAGAGAGCACTTAAGACCGATAGGAGCTTTGGATTTACTGCCAGCCGTGCTCCCATTGATATCACCTCAGATACAGTTGAGGCTGACCAGAAAACGAATACAGTCACCTTCAAAGGGAATGTGGTAGCCAAACAAGAAGATACAACTCTCTATGCCAATACCCTGACCATCACTTATGATCAACAAATGAAAAAACTAAAGGAGATCATAGCGGTCGGAAATGTCAAGGTCGTGCAATTGGATCGAAGGGCCACTGGCCAGAAAGCGACATTTGATCAGGATAAGAATAAAGTGGTGTTGGATGGAGAAGCAGTGGTTCGTGAAGGGACCAATGTGAGCAGGGGGGAACGGCTCATCTTCTACGTCGATGAGGAGAGAAGGGTTGTAGAAGGTGGAAAGGGGAGTCGTGTCAGCACGAGCATCACCCCACCGCCGAAAGAGGAAGGGGAAAAAAAGAAATAGAGGATAGCTAATAGCATATCGCTGATAGCTTATAGCCAATAATAAAATAGTTAAAGGTTTGGATTTTTGCCATAGGCCATCTGCCATTAGCTATTAGCCGAAGGATTAACATGTCAACCCTTTTATGTGAAAATTTAACGAAGTCGTTTCGTCATAAAAAGGTTGTGGATTCAGTCAGTATTGAGATCCAGGGGGGAGAAGTGGTGGGATTGTTGGGACCCAATGGTGCCGGCAAGACCACTATCTTTTATATGATCGTGGGGTTGTATCACCCCAACGCTGGGAAGATTTATCTCAACGATGAGGAGATTACTTCCCTCCCCATGTATTTACGAGCGAGAAAAGGGATGGGGTACCTTCCTCAGGAGCCGTCGGTTTTTAGAAAGCTGACGACTGAAGAGAATCTGATGGCGATTTTGGAGACCCTCCCTCTCTCCAAAGAGGAGAGGAAAGAACGATTGGAGAAACTCTTGAACGAGTTGGGGCTTTCCTCGTTCCGAAAGCAGAAGACCTATCTCCTTTCAGGAGGAGAACGCAGGCGGGTAGAGATTACGCGAGCTTTAGTGCTCTCACCTTCTTTTATTCTTTTGGACGAGCCTTTTTCAGGGATTGACCCCATCGCTGTATTGGATATCCAAGGTATTATCCGTCAATTGAAATCAAGGGGGATTGGAATTATAATTACAGACCATAATGTTCGAGAAACATTGGGAGTTTGCGACCGGGCGTATATCCTCAATGAGGGACGAATTCTGGAAGAAGGAATCCCCGAAAAGATTGCTCAAAGCCAGAAGGCGAAAAAAATCTATTTGGGAGATGGGTTCGAGTTAGGGAGAAGGCACCGTAACAAAGAGGATGAGAAAAAGGAAATGAGTCACCCTGCACAGGGGAAGTTATGGGAGTGAAATGGTCTTAGAGATTAAACAGACGCCCAAGCTTGTTCAACAGTTGGTGATCACCCCGCAGCTTCAGCAAGCGATCCGGCTTCTCCAATTAACCCGTTTGGAACTCGTAGACTTGATCAGCCAGGAGATGAAAGAGAACCCCCTTCTGGAAGAGGTCGAGGAGGAGAGGGAGCTTGCAGAAAGCGAAACCCCTGTGGCGGAACAGGGGGAAGCAGAAACTCCCCCAGAACCTGAGGTGACCCAAGAGGTAAAAGGAAATGGGGAGGGATCAGATGAGTTCGATTGGGAGAACTATTTAGAAAATTCCAACCTTACCCCATTCCAGAAGGCCCCTCAATCCGATGGGGAAGAAAGACCCTCGTTTGAAAATTTCCTCACCAAGAGGACGACCCTTGTCGATCACCTTCAATGGCAACTTCAACTCTCCCATTTTACAGAGGAAGAACATGAGGCTGGGATATGGATCATTGGAAATCTGGATGAAGATGGATATCTGAAGATTTCATTGGAAGATATTTGTTCAGAAACCAATCTTCCGCTGGAGGTGGTGGAAAGGGTCTTACGAAAAATTCAGCAATTTGATCCGGTAGGAGTGGCGGCGAGAGATTTGAAAGAATGTCTTCTCATTCAACTGGAGCAGATCAATCCTCGAGATTCCATCGCAGAGAAAATCGTTTCCGAACATCTCTCTCTATTGAAAAATCGAAATTATCCAGCGATTGCTAAACGGTTAGGGATGTCTCTGGATCGAGTGAACCGTGCAGCCCACCTCATTTCTAAATTGGATCCCAAACCTGGAAAGGCCTTCGGAGGAGAGGTGATTCAAGAGATCATCCCTGATGTTTATGTTTATAAAGTCGAAGGGGATTATGTCATCTATCTGAACGATGACGGGATCCCAATGCTAAAGGTCAACTCCCTTTACCGAAATATCCTCAACGGTAGCCGTCTCGCCCCTGAAGGGGATCGAAAATATATTCAAGAGAAACTTCGGTCTGCTCTCTGGTTGATCCGTAGCATCCATCAACGACAAAGAACCATTTATAAGGTGGCGAAGAGCATCGTCAAATTTCAAAGGGATTTTTTGGATAAAGGGATCCAGTTTCTCAAACCCCTTGTATTGCGTGATGTGGCGGAAGATATCCAAATGCATGAATCCACCATTAGCCGCGTCACCCATAACAAATATGTTCATACGCCCCAGGGAATTTATGAATT
>JADDYB010000326.1_pt1 | contig 14918 bp, 15 predicted proteins | sample 8641941 | NCBI WGS metagenome assembly JADDYB01 (sample SAMN16275377, study PRJNA637457) | freshwater sediment metagenome | isolation source: Lake Kineret sediment | place: Israel: Lake Kineret | collected 2013
GCACCAGCTCAACGGTCTATGCGCCGGGCGTCTGGTCTAACAACACCTTCTGGGCTGGTCCAGGAGTAGAAAACAGCTATAATGCGACACATGGCAGGTTCTGCAAACTCCTGATCGGCGTATACCCCACGCCTTCATTCAACGGCACAATAATAACAGCCACACTCACGTTCAAAGCCACAGCATCAGGAACCACGGTTCTCGACCTTCGAGATACTAAGCTCATCGACAGTCAAGGAGCAATGATATCTCACACCGTGCAAGACGGGTCAGTGACTGCTCTTCTCATGCGCATAACCAAACGACCCAACGCAGCGGGAACATACACCCAATTCCCATACCAATACCCTGCTTCAGGAAGCCACTGGGACAAGGTAGACGAAGAAACACCCGACGAAAGCTCCACAGCCATAATTGCAAGTGACTCCACATCGTGGTACAAGGACAGCTTCAACATCGCCGACATCTCAATCCCAGAAAACGCAACCATCAAAAGCGTCACAGTGTACAACCGCGTTTCAAGCCTTGGAAGCGGAGTTCGCGCTGGATACCAACAAACTCTGATCCGCACCCACAACACGGACTACTTCGGCACGACACACAGACCGCCAACATCCTATACAACGTACTCAACAACCTACACAACCAATCCTTACACAGGACAAGCCTGGACTGCTGAAGAAGTCAACGCACTCCAAATCGGCGCCTACGCAAAAGCAACGTACCACAACGGAAATTACTGGGACGTTGACTGCACCCAAGTCTACATAGTAATCGAAATAATCTAACCAACACAAACAATTCATGCCCAACATCAACAATGACTGATAGTTTTCTATTTGTCTGCTGCTAATCATAAATGTGCCTGCTCACTTTACCGTTGTGTTTTTCTGAAAGAAATCTCCACTAAGAATAATACGCCTATTTATAAGGGGGGTCTAGTCTCCGAGAAACCTACAAAACCGTGATAATCTAAAACATAAAAAAGGGATAGGAGATAGAGCGTTTATTCTAGTGTGTCTTGTAGTCTCTTGTTTATTTCGTTCCAGTCTACAATGCTCCAAAAGTTCTCCACAAACTTGGCTCTGTCATTCCTGTAGTCAACGTAATAAGCATGCTCAAAAACGTCCAAAACCATCAAAATCCTAAACATCGGATAAACGTTAGCATTATGCTTCTCCACCTGCATTATCATCGGTCTGCCCGTCTGCCTGCACCACGTAAGCGCCGCCCACCCAGAACCCTCCACGCTAACAGCAGCCTGACTAAACTCTTTCCTGAACCGTTCAAAACTCCCAAACTCCCCAATCAAAGCATCACCCAAAACTCCGCTCGGCATTCCGCCGCCCTTTCCAGCAGGCGCCAAATTACCCCAAAACAGCGAATGCAGCAAATGCCCTCCAATGTTGAACGAAAGCTCCTTCAAAATCGCTTTCAAATCCAAATCAGCGCCTTCCTTCCGTGCCTTGTCAAGTTTCTGAAGGATGTTGTTTGCGCCGTTCACGTAGGCTTGATGATGCTTCTGATGGTGAATCGTCAACTGCTGCTCAGACATGATCGGCTCCAAATCCTTATATCCGAAAGGCAATTGTGGCAAAACGTAAAGCTTGTTTGCTTCCATGCTTCTTCACCAACAACCCTTTAGGCTGAACACAATTTTATGTTTTGTCCTATCTATCTTTTCACTTCATATGCTCAAGAACTGAACTAACGTCAACATTTTCCAACGGCATCTCTGCGAGCGACAGGTTTTCCACGTGAGAAAAACTATCGCGAAACGTGGCACGCTCTTCTTCATAGAAAACCCCGATCGGTATGCGGTCGCCCCACTCGAAACTCCTCTCAAGAGCCTTATGCTTATCCCCATAATCATGCCCTGCCTCTTCCAGCTTGTAAACCCTCTGACGGAACCACTCGTACGTGTTAAGGTAGTTAAAAGTGACACAAGGCTGAAACACATCAATGTAGCTGAAACCCCTGTGCTTAACAGCCTTCACCATTAGACTCTGAAGATGTTTCGGGTCACCTGCAAACCCGCGAGCCACAAAAGTCCCATTGCTCACAAGCGCATGCGCTACGGGATTTAAAGGCGGAACCGCTGAGCCTTGGGGCGTGGATTTAGTCTTAAAACCAGTCTGGCTCGTGGCTGTCGTTTGCCCCGTTGTCAAACCAAGAACCATGTTATCATGAACTATAAGCTTCAAATCTACGTTCCGCCTGACAGCATGGCAAAAATGATCCCACCCCTCATCATAGCAGTCCGCATCACCAGAAAAAACAACCACCGTCAAATCAGGATTCGCCAGTTTTATGCCCGTTGCCAAAGGAATCGCCCTTCCATGAATGCCGTGAAAACCGTTCACATTCACGTAATCAACTATCTTTCCATGACAGCCTATCCCTGAAACCATGACAACCCGTTCCCTGTCCACGCCTAACTCAGCCAACGCATTCTTGAAAGACGCAAGAACACCGAAATTTCCGCAGCCAGGACACCACGTGTTCCTCGCAGCAGTGCCAAAATCCTTCAACGCAGCCATTTCTACAGCACCTCCCTGATTTTTCCAGCCAAACTGACTGGGCTAAACGGTCTCCCATCGTACTTCAAAATCTTGTGATCCACATCTTTGAGTGCGTGTTCCCGAATAAGACTTGAAAGCTGAGAAGTCCTATCACACTCCACAACAATAGTCTTCCTTGCCTTGTCAAACACGTTTCTAACTTTGCCAGTTGGAAAAGGAATCAAATACAGAATCTGCAGAAAACCCACCGCTCTACCTTCCCTGCTGAGAAGTTTAACAGCCTCTAACACGGGACCTTTGGCGGAACCCCATGAAATCACCGTTGCCTCAGAGTCCTCAGCACCGTAAAACTTGGAAGTTTCAACGCCGTTTTCTTCAATTTCCTTCGCCAGATAGAACAGTTTCCTCACCCTTTTATCCATCATTTTCGCCGTCATGTCTGCTGCTTCGCTGGTAAACCCGTATTCGTCATGTTCGTCCGCCGTGACCTTAACCATCGCTCCCCTAGTCAATGGGACTGCCCTAGGAGAAACACCAGTGTCTGTGACCTTGTATCTTCTGTATTCCTCTGCTCCCCCATAGTGCCCCATTATCAAATCTCCACGTTCAATCCTAACATGCTTCACATCAAATGGCTCAACTGAAACCTCACTTTCCAAAAGATACTTGTCCGTCAAAAGAATTACAGGAAGCTGATACTTTTCAGCCCAGTTGAAAGCCCGCATGGTCTCGTAAAAACATTCTTCAACATCTCCCGGCGCGATGACTACTCTTGGAAACTCTCCTTGCGACGCATGAATAACAAACCTCAAGTCTCCTTGAGCAGTGTAAGTTGGCAGCCCAGTGCTCGGTCCAGTTCTCTGCCCAACCATGATAACAATAGGAGTTTCGGTCATCCCAGTCATCCCTAAACTTTCGCTCATTAGACAGAATCCGCCGCCAGAAGTAGCGGTCATCGCTCTTACACCTGTAAACGCCGCGCCAGCAGCCATGTTCACTGCAGCTATTTCTCCTTCAGGCTGCATGACAATCATGTTGAAGGCTCTGTCGTTTGCCACCATAAAGTGAAGTAAACCTGTTGTGGGAGTCATCGGGTAAGATGCATAGAATTTGCACCCAGCGCCTAAGGCTCCTAGCCCTACTGCTTCGTTTCCATTTAGAAGGATTTGTCTTTTACCTATGTTTTCAGCTTTCAGTTTATACTCGAAATCACTGCTGAAATTCTCTTTAACATAATTGTAGCCTATTCGAGCAGCCTTTATGTTGGATTCAGCAACCTCTGCCTTAAACTCGTCTCTTATGACTTCTTCCAACAATCTTAAATCATAGCCAGTGAGGGCAAACGCGGCTCCAAGAGCCACAGTGTTCCTCATTATCGGTTGCTCTTTCAGCTCTTCTCTCACAATTTTTTTCAGCGGAACTGCGTAAAGCTTCAAATCTTCTCTGCCAAGACTTTCTGGACTTATGGAGATTTCGTCTTTGTCAAAGATCGCTCCCCCGTTTGGCATAATTTCGTCTTTATGCAACGTGGCTGTTTCAGCATTCAACGCTATGACTAGACTGACAAAATCCGTTTGAGAGTAAACTTTTTCATCGGATACTCTGGCAACGTAAAAGTTGTGTCCACCTCTAATAAGGGATTGATAATCATTAGTTCCAAAAACGTAAAGTCCGCCTCGCATACATGACTTAGCAAACAGCAAGCCAGACCGTGTTACGCCTGCTCCTGCTTCGCCTCCAATCAAAAAAGAAAAATCATTGACTTTCAAGAAACTCGCCCAATAACAAGAGTCATCTATCCAATTATAAAAGATTTCAAACTCTCCGTTCCTGAGCCAAGCAAAATTATTCCTCTTAAGAGGCGCTTTGAAAAACCTCATCTAACAAGAAGTGAGAAAGATTAATATTTTCATCCACATGCTTCTCAGTGATAGGTGAGTTGTGATGCCAATAGACCCAGACTTCAAAAAAAGCCGCAAAATCGTAGGTCAACATCAAGGTCACGATGTTTGGGGTCCAGTTGAGCCTCCTAAGAAACTTGGCATACACGGAACGAATGTTGCGGTAGACTGGGACGTCTGTACAGGTGACGGTGTTTGTCTCGAGGTTTGTCCTGTAACAGTTTTTGACTGGGAGGAAACACCTAGGCATTCGACTTCTGAGAAGAAGTCTGATCCAGCAAGAGAGAAAGACTGCATCCAATGCCTTGCCTGTGAAACGCAGTGTCCTGCTCAAGCCATCAAAATCTCCAGTTGACCAGCTAGAAGACCTTAGCCTCAACGTTCTGAGCACTCAGTTTGGTTGGTCGAGGAATAAGGAAAGTTTTTATTCCTCTTTTTTCGCATGTTGATAAAGGAGACGTTATGAAAGCCAAACCTGACAGGACAGTGGACTGTTTGGGTCTATACTGTCCCGAACCCGTTTTCAAAACAAGACTAGAACTAGATGAGCTGAAAGTTGGCGAAAGCTTAGAAGTCTTGGCGGATGATCCAGCAGCAGAAGAAGACATACGAAGCCTCATTAAACATTTGGAACAGGAGCTAGTGAGCGTAAGCAAAGAGGGAAACAAGGTTCGGATACTCATCAGGAAAGTGAAATAAAAAACAACAGGAAAAGTGAAATGGTTGAGTGAAAAAAAGAAAATCCTGTATGTACAAACAAGCGGCATTGACAATCCTGAACGAGCCTATGCACCATTCATACTAGCCACAACAGCGGCAATGATGAACATAGACGCAACCGTCTACTTTCTAATAAAAGGAATAACACTTGTCAAGAAAGGTGAAGCTGAGAAAATCAAGATCGGCAGCTTTCCATCGCTCAAGGACGTCATGAACCAAGCGGTGAAAGCAGGAGTGAAGCTTGTTGTGTGTGAACAAAGCTGCGGCTTACTTGGGATTCCGCGTGGCGACTTCATGCAGGAAGCCATAATCGTAGGCGCAGCAACACTTAATGACTTGGCTCTCAGCGCAGATGCTATTCTCTGCTTCTGAGTGAGCAACAATGTCGAAAGCGAAACGCATCTACATGGACCACGCGGCAGGCAAACCCGTTGACCCGCGCATATTAGAGGTCATGCTGCCTCACATGAAACAGCTTTACGGCAATCCGTCATCGCTGCACGCGTCTGGGCAGGAGACAAAGGGAGCATTAGAAGATGCACGAGCGAAGATTGCGACGCTAATCAATGCGGAAAGAAAAGAAACGATCATCTTTACTTCCGGAGCAACTGAAAGCAACAACTTGGCAATTAAAGGAGTTGCCAACCGCAACAAAGACCGCGGAACACGCGTCATAACCTCAAGCGTCGAGCACATGTCTGTTGTCAACCCTGTCAAGTTTCTGTCCACAAAAGGTTTTGAAGCAGTCTTTCTTCCTGTTGACAACTACGGTTTTGTCAATCTTGAAAGCCTCGAAAAGGAGTTGACGGACAAGACTGTTCTTGTCTCCATTGTTTATGCGAATGGCGAAATCGGAACAATCCAACCTGTAAAAGAAATCAGCAAAATAGTCCACGCCAAAAACGCCCATTTACACGTTGACGCCACGGCCTCATGTGGACAGGTTCCAATAGACGTGAAAGACGAGGGCATAGACCTGCTCACAGTCTCTTCTAACGACATGTATGGTCCCAAAGGCGTGGGCGCCCTTTACATCAAAGACGGCATACGCATAGAACCGTTGCTTCATGGCGGCGGACAAGAGCGGGGCTTAAGGTCAGGAACAGAAAACGTGGCAGGCGTGGTGGGCTTTGGAAAGGCGGCGGAAATAGCGAAGAGAGAAATGCGCATTGAGAGCGAACGACTGACTAAGTTAAGAGACAGGTTTATCGAGGGCTTGCTCAAGCCGATTCCATACTCATTTCTGAATGGTCACCCAAACAAACGATTGCCCGACAACGTCTCCGTCAGATACAGCTTCATTGAAGGCGAGTCTATGCTGCTTAGCCTAGACCTAATGGGTGTGGCAGCGTCGTCAGGTTCTGCCTGCACTGCGAAGACTTTGGAGCCGTCGCATGTGCTGCTGGCAATGGGACTTAAACATGAGGAGGCTCATGGCTCATTGATGTTCACGTTAGGCAGGCAAAACACTGAAGAGCAGGTTGACTATGTTGTAGGCTTAATGCCCAGCATAGTTAAAAGGTTAAGAACAATATCGCCATTAACTCCAAAGGAGCTGGTAGAGTAATGTACACAGAGAAAGTCATGGAACACTTCAAAAACCCGCGCAACATGGGCGAGATTCCAGACGCTGACGGCGTGGGCACCGTTGGAAACCCCGTTTGCGGAGACCTCATGACTATCTACATCAAAGTCAAAGACAACCGCCTAACAGACATCAAATTCAAGACTTTTGGCTGCGGCTCGGCAATTGCGACAAGCAGCATGATAACCGAGTTGGCTAAAGGAAAAACTCTGGATGAAGCCATGAAGATCACCCGCGCTAATGTGGCAGATTCGCTTGGCGGCTTGCCGCCGGTGAAAATGCATTGCTCCAATTTGGCTGCTGACGCCTTGCATGCCGCGATAGAAGACTACAACAAGAGGCAGAAAAGCGGCGGAGAGGTGAAAAAATGAAGCCAGAATTCGTGCGCTGCGAATTTTGCAAGGCTGAAATTCCTTCGGAAATGTGTCAACTTGCGGCACATCGCACAACGATTAACGGTAAAGAAACCGTCTTCTGCTGTGCACAGCGTGCTAAACGATACCAACAGAGGACAAAGAAAACAAAATGAATCAATAAACTGTTTATCTTCAAAACATGATCTGTGAAGACTCAGCGGTGAATAGTCCAGCCACGGCAGATGCTCTGCAGATTCGAGAAAGACTGGCGAAGTTGCAAACAAACAAAAAGGAGGTTTAAGATTGACTCTTTGCCTTTTTCCGTTCTTCCTCTTGAAGCACCCTTCTGAGAACTTTGCCAACCAAAGTCATGGGCAACTCTTTCCGAAACTCCAATTCCCTTATCGTCTTGTACGGCGCCACCTTCTCGTTAACAAACTTCTTGATTTCCTCTTCAGTGGCTGCTACTCCATCCTTCAAAACTATGAATGCTTTTGGGATTTCGCCTGCAACAGGGTCCGGTTTGCCGATGACTGCGCAGAGTTTCACGGCTGGATGCTCATAAATCACGTCCTCAATCTCTCTTGGGTACACGCTGTAACCCTTGTATTTGATTAAGTCCTTCTTGCGGTCTGTAATGTAGAAGTAGCCATCCTCATCCCTCTTTGCAATATCACCCGTGTAGAGCCAGCCGTCTCTGAGAACGTTTGCTGTCTCCTCATCCATCTTCCAATATCCCTTCATGATCTGCGGACCCTTAACCACCAGCTCACCTGTCTCGCCTGCAGCAAGCTCCTTCTCACCAGTCTCCATGTCCATGATCTTCGCGTCCGTGTCAGGCCACGGCAAACCAATAGAGCCAATCTTCACAGTTTTCAGTGACTTGTCAAGCGGGTTGCAGTGGGTCACTGGAGAAGATTCTGTCAATCCGTATCCTTCTACAAGGACGCCGTTCGTGACCTCCATCCACTTTCTTTGAACTTCAGGCGGCAATGGCGCTGAACCAGAAATGCAGAACCTTACGCCCTTCAAATCATATCTGCCCATGTCTGGATGTGCTAGAAGCATCGAATACATTGTTGGTGCACCGCAGAAAGCAGTGACTCTGTTCTTTTCTATGGCTTTCAATGTGGCTGCCACATCCCACTTCGGCAGAATAACCATTTTTCCAGCAAGATAGATGGGCGCATTCATTCCCGTAGTCATGCCGTAGATGTGGAACAGCGGCAAAACTGTGAGGAAAGTCTCTTCGCCTTCTGTGCCTCTCAGCCAAGCTGCGCACGTGACAGCGTTCGAAACAAGGTTCATGTGCGTAAGCATTGCGCCTTTGGAGGTTCCAGTCGTTCCACCCGTGTACTGAAGTGCCACCAAATCCTCCTTCGGATCAATCTCCACCTTCGGCGGGTTAGCTGGATGTTGACTTAGAAGTTCTTGGAAAAAGTAGATGTTCGGTTTACGTTCAACCGTGTGCGACGGAATCTTTTTCAGCAGTGAACCGAGAAATGCCTTGACGCTTGGCATGTACTCCTTTAGGCTTGTGACAATGACCCGTTTCACCTTTGTTTTGTCCAACACTTTTTCTGCGACGGGGTAAAGTGCATCCAGCACCACTAATGTCTCAGCCTCAGAGTCACTCAGTTGATGCTCCACTTCGCGCTCTCTATACAGCGGGCTTATGGCAGTTTCAACTGCGCCAATCCGTATGATGCCGTAATACGCTATTACAAACTGCGGCATGTTAGGAAGGTAAAGTGCAACCTTGTCCCCCTTCTTTACGCCTAAACTGTTAAGGGCAGTTGCAAACTTGTCAGTCGCCGTGTCCAACTCGCGATAGCTCATGGGCTTATCAAAATACACTATCGCCGTCCTCTCTGGGTATTTTTCAGCAGTCTTCTTGAGCAAGTCCGAAAGTGGAACTACAGGATAATCTATGTGTTTGGGAACGCCTTCAGGCCAAAACTTGGACGACGGTTTTTCAGAAGTTTGAACCTTCTCTTTCTTACCTTTCCTCTTGGATAACATAACCCAAAACCCGTCTTATATATATCAAAGCGAAGAAGTAATAATGCTTTCTACAGAAGGGCTAGCTGTGAAGACTGAGCAAGCGCGGATTCAATGCGGAAACCTGAAGCTGTACGCTGAGCTGCATATTCCAGAAACCGTTCCTGCTCCAGCAGTACTTATCTGTCACGGCTTGAACGCTCGCGGATCACAAGGCTTAAGACTCTACTCGCGGCTAGCGCAGGCATCGTGCAAACAGGGACTGGTTGCTCTGCTCTTTGATTTTAGAGGCGCCGGAAAAAGCACAGGTAGTTTCGACTATGGCATCGGTGAGAGGGAAGATGTGAAATGCGCGCTGAACTATCTTGCTTCAAGACCAGAAGTTGTTCCCAACAAGATTTTTGTTGTCGGTCACAGTTTAGGCGGTGCAGTCTCGCTATACGCACTGCAAAACGAAACGCGAGTTAAGGGTCTTGTCTTGTGGTCTACGCCGAAGAATCACAACTACAACGTTAAGAAGTTCATAGCCCGCACAAGAGGCAAACTGGGACTATACACTTTTCTCATCCTTTCGCAAATAGACAGACTCTTGGACATTTCAAAACTGTTCAAACTCGAAGTTTACGGGATACGCCTTCGTCCAAGAGGTGTTAGAGGCAAACTCATGAAACTGGACGAATGCAAAGCCGCCTCGAAACTCTGCAACATGCCTCTACTCATAATAGTCGGCGAAAGCGACATCATCGTCGGCGTAGACGAAGCACAGGAAATCTACCGCTCAGCAAACGAGCCGAAAAGTCTTGCAATAATACGTTCAGCAGACCACATTTTTAAAGGAAAGGAAAAAGAACTGATCAGCAAAACAGTTGACTGGATAAGAAAAAACGCTGGGCTCTGACTTCTACTTTTTTCGAGAAGGGCTCTTTCACGTCCTGTTCTGGCCGATTCAGCAAGGCGGCACAAACTCGTAAGTTGGGTTGCCTTCAGCGTCAACCTTTGCCATCAGCTTCACTTTCATGCCAACCTTGATCTGCGACAGCTTAAAACCCGTGAGCCAAGCCAGCACCTTCACGCCTTCCTTCAGTTTCCCAATGGCCACCGTGTAAGGCTTGTACTGACAGAAAGACGTCGGTCTAATCACCACATGCGTGAACGTTTCAATCTCAGCTTCGCAGCTCAGCTCAACCCACTGCATCTCCGAGCACAAACAGTCCGAACAGTCAGCAGCCGGCGGAAAATACAATTTTCCACACTTGCAACACTTAGTTGCGTAGACTTTCCCCTCCCTCAAACCTTCCCAAAACTTCAACGTTTTACTTATCGGAATTTCTTCCACGATGGTTATCGGCCTAGACTTAATATTAGGCATAGATGATGAAGACATTCTCACGTTACCTCCTCAAAACCGTAACATAACAATAGTGTCCTGTCCCGCCAACGTTATGAGCAAGACCAACGTAATTCTTCAACGGAACCTGTCTACCCTTTTCAACTGCCTCTTCTCTCAGTTGACGAGTCAACTCGTAAATCATGGAGCACCCAGTAGCGCCTATCGGATGCCCCTTCGCTTTTAGCCCTCCATCCATGTTTACAGGAATCTTGCCGCCGATCTCAGTCTGGCCTTCACGCAGCAGCTTCACGCCCTCTCCTCTTCCGCAGAAACTGAGGTCTTCGTAAGCCATGATCTCCGCGATTGTGAAACAATCATGAACCTCGGCAAAATCAATCTGACTCGGCGTTATGCCCGCAGCCTTGTATGCCCTCTGAGACGCAAGCACGCTGGCTTCCAAACCAACAAAATCCTGCCTCTTGCTAAGATTAGCCGTTCCAGACGAGTACCCTATCCCTGCAACCCACACAGGCGTGTCGATCTTTAGCTGCCGAGCCTTCTCTTCCGAAGCAACAATCACCGCCGCTGCGCCATCAGTCATAGGCGAACAATCATACAGTTTCAGCGGCGAAGCAATAACCATGGATGACAACACGTCGTCAACGGTCACCTTGTTCTGAAGCTGGGCAACTGGGTTCATGGCTGCATACTTGTGGCTCTTAACCGCCACTAAGGCTAAATCCTCTTCTGTAGTGCCGTACTTTGCCATGTGCGCATTAGCATACAAAGCATAATACGCTGGGAACGTTAAGCCGAAATTGTGAAATTCCCAGAAATAGTAGCCTGCTCTTCCAATCCACTCCATGGCTGTCGGCGTGTCAATTTCCCTCATCTTCTCCACGCCCAACGCCATCGCAACATCAACATGGCCGCTCGCCACGGCAGAATAGGCTGAGAAGAACGCTGCGCTTCCGCTTGCACAGGCAGCTTCAACACGCATCAGCCCAGCTCTTGTTAAACCACAATACTCACCAACAATTACCGCTGGCAGCAGCTCTTCATACCACGCTCCAGCTCCAACAGAGCCCAGAGCAACAAACTCAATGTCCTTCGCAGCCAGCCCCGCATCTTCAAGAGATGGCTTGACTGCCTCAAAAGCCATCTCTGAAATGTTAACGTCGCTTCTGATTCCAAACTTGGAGTTTCCAACGCCTATGACGGCTACTTTTTTCATGGTGGCTACTTCCTCCGAATTACACATAGACATGCGGGAAATATAAAGAAAAATGGGTGGAGAAGCGTCTATTTGCCTTTGAACTCTGCTTTTCTTCTTGACATGAAGGCTTCAACGCCTTCCTTCAGGTCTTCCGTGGAAAACGACAGTCCCATTAGACTTGCTTCCAATCTCAATCCTGCTTCCAAGGGCACTTGTGTTCCGAAGTTCAAAGCGTGCTTAGCATACTTCATGGCCACGGGTGGTCCGTCACAAAGTTTCTGAGCCATCGCCTTGACTTCTTCTTTCAGTTTCTCGTAATGTACGACCTTGTTCACTAGTCCTATCTTCAATGCTTCGTCAGCTTTCAGCCTATTCCCCAACATTACGAGCTCTTTAGCTCTGGTTAAGCCTATGAGTCTGACGAGTCTTTGTGTTCCGCCCCAGCCTGGAATCAGTCCAAGCGTTATTTCTGGGCTTCCCAGTTCTGCGTGTTCTGCAGCTACTCTGAAGTCGCATGCTAAGGCCAGTTCCAAGCCGCCGCCAAGTGCGAAACCGTTGATTGCGGCGATAACGGGTTTTGTCATCTCTTCTATTTTGCCGAAGACCTTCTGTCCTGCTCTCGAGAATTCTTCTGCCTTGACTGGCGTTGCTTTTGGAAACATGGTTACGTCTGCGCCTGCGCTGAAGGCTCTGTCTCCGTCGCCCGTCAGGACAACGCATCTTATACTCTGATCTTTCTCTGCGGTGTCCAATGCGTCTGCAAGTTCTTCTATGAGAACGTCGTTGAAACTGTTCAGTCGATGGGCTCTGTTCAGGATTATCCAGAGTGTGCTTTGGTCTCTTTCAATCTTCAAGTTTTCATATGCTTTGCTCAACTCATTTCACCAAGCCTATTTTTGCCGTATGTGCCTATTATTGCTTTTCAGAATTTCCGAAGAAGATACTTCAGCACAGTCAACTTCTGAATTTCCTTCGTGCCCTCGTAGATCTCAGTGATCTTTGCATCGCGATGGTATCTCTCAACGCGGTAATCGCCCAAGTAGCCATAGCCGCCTAACACTTGTATTGCAAGGTCAGTGACTTCCATCGCGACTTGGCCTGCGTAGAACTTTGCCATTGCCGTTGCCATCGGATCCATTTTTCCAGCGTCAACAAGCCACGCTGCACGGTAAGTTAGCCATCTTGCTGCTTCAATCTTTGTCATGGCTTCAGCCAGTCCAGCACCAATCAACTCGTGCTGCATCAGTGGCTGTCCAAAGGCTTCTCTTTGTTTTGAGTATTTGAATGCGATTTCGAAGGCTCCTTGTGCCATGCCAACTGCTTGTGCGGCGACACCTACGCGTGTTTTGTCAAAGAACTCCATTGAATGGTGAAATCCTCTGTTCAGGTCGCCGACTATGTTCCAGTCGACTACTTTCACGTTGTCAAAGCGTACTTCGCCTGTAACAGAACAGCGAATGCCCATTTTGTTGTGCAATTTTGACGTTTCCAAGCCTGCTGTGCCCTTGTCAACCACGAAGAGTGTTTCGCCTCTGTAGGTTGGTCTGATTTTTGTGTCAGTCTGCGCTAGAACCACGATGAAGTCGGCGGTTGTGGCGTTTGTAATGAAAGTTTTGGTGCCGTTAATCCACCATTCGTTTCCGTATTTTGTGGCGGTGGTTTCCATGCGTGTTATGTCGCTTCCGCTGACGTTTGGCTCCGTGAAGGCTGCGGCGCTTATCCAGTCGCCTTTGCATATGGGCGGAAGATATTTTTCCTTCTGTTCTTTATTGCCTAGTACGGCGATGAATTCGCTTCCAAAGTTTGCGCTTGACACTGCCACTCCCAGTGATGAGTCTGCTCGGCACATTTCTTCTATGGCTAAACAGGTTTCGAGCAGCCCGCAGCCTTGTCCGCCGTACTCTTCTGGGAAGCTGAGACTTGTGAATCCAAGTTTTGCAGCTTGCTTGTACAGTTCAAGTGGAAACTCTTCTTTCTTGTCAAGTTCCAGCGAGAGTTCAGGTTTGAATTCTTTTGCGCAAAATTCTTTAACAGCATTTATCATTCCGATTTGCTCTTCAGTGAACTCAAACTTCATCTAGTAGAACCCCCTTGCCGTTTTCTTTCCTATCCAGCCTTTACCCACATATTCTTCAAGCAGCGGGCATGGTTTATACATTTCCATGTTGTACTTGGCGTAGAGCTCCTTGAGCTTGTTAAGCATCACGTCTAACCCAGTGTGGTCTGCTTGTTCGCATGGTCCTGAAGGCCAATAGGTGCCAAGTTTCATTCCTGTGTCTATGTCTGCCGGGCTTGCTGCTTCGTCGTGGATGAGCCATGCTGCTTCGTTTACGGCGACTGCCCATGACCTGTCCACGTCGTACGTATCAAGTAGGTTGAAAGGTATTCTGGGTCTGCCTTTTGTCCAGTCGTAGAATCCGACGCCTGTTTTCTGTCCGAACTTCTTTTCTTTTATCAGCGGCTCGATGACTTCTGAGCAGGGTTTGAATCGTTCGCCGTAGGCTTCGTACAGGATTTTTCCAACTTCGTAGGCTATGTCAAGCCCAACAAAGTCGCCTAATTCGAACCATCCCATTGGAAAACCGCCCGTGTATTTCACTGAAGAGTCTATTTCTTCTTTAGTTGCTTCCTTTCTCTGGTAAGCCCAGAATGCCTCGTTGAACACGGCTCCAAGTATCCTGTTCACCACGAAGCCGCGAACGTCTTTCTTCACAATTATCGGCATTTTCCCAAGCTTTTTAGCCAAATCAGTGAGCGTGTTAATTGTTTCTTGGCTTGTGTCGTCGCCTTTTATGACTTCGACAAGCGTCATCATTATTGGCGGGTTGAAGAAGTGCATGCCTGCAACCTTGTCTGGGCGCTTTGTTGCTTTGCCCATTTCCGTGATGCTCAAAGTCGACGTGTTAGAAACCAGCAGTGCCTCTGGCGGTGTGGCAGTGTCAAGCTTGGCAAATACGGTTTTTTTCAGCTCCATGTTTTCTGGTGCTGCCTCTATGGCTATGTCTGCGTCTTTTCCAGCTTGCTCATAACTCGTTGTCGTCGATATTCGCGCCAACGTGGCATTTGCGTCTTCTTCTCTTATCCGCTTTTTCTCGACGAACTTGCCGAGGCTCCACTGAATTTTTTCTTTTGCCTTTGCGAGGATTTCGTCGTTTATGTCGACCATGGCGACTTCGACGCCGTTCATGGCGAGAAGCTGTGTTATTCCGTGCCCCATTGCTCCTGAACCTACTACTGTCGCCCTCCTAAACTTCTCAACTGTCAAAACGTTTCCTCTCCTTTACATG
>JADDYB010000327.1_pt1 | contig 14885 bp, 16 predicted proteins | sample 8641941 | NCBI WGS metagenome assembly JADDYB01 (sample SAMN16275377, study PRJNA637457) | freshwater sediment metagenome | isolation source: Lake Kineret sediment | place: Israel: Lake Kineret | collected 2013
CCTCGTGCGGCGTTCGTGCTGGGTTGGTATGAAACGGATGGCAATCATATCAGGGATCTCGCGCGGAATCGCAAAATCACTACCGTTTCACGTGAGGGTGCACGTGATCTCTACGCACTTCTACTCTCTTGCCGCGTGTTTCCCAATCTCCACGTTGAACGCCCTCCTCGCAATGGAAAAGGGAAACGTGATTGTTATGTAGTCGGACTGCGTAATGCGGACGTTCGACAGTTGGGTTGGGATCTGCCGACGCATGGTTGTAAAGAGCGCGCGATACACACAACTAATGAATCGGGTGTGTTTGTTCCGATACGCGCAGTTCGACGAAAGCGTTGGTCGGGTAAGGTATACAATATTGAGACGGGGAATCATGATTACTTGATCCCCTTCGTGGTACACAATTCCGAGGAGGTACTTCAAGGCTATCCATTCATCGGCCCTTCGGGCAAGGTGGTCAACAAGGCGTTTCAGCTCGCGGGCATCGACCGCGTGAAAACCTTCATCGCGAACGCGCTTCTGTGCAAACGCCCTTCTGACGAAGACGCCCCGAGGGCGGTTGACTGCTGTCGTGCTCGCCTGCAAGCCGACTTGCAGGCAGCGCGGCCGACCGCTATTTGCGCGCTCGGCGGCACGGCCATGCGCGCCCTGCAACTGCCCGTGACGGCGGTCAGCGAAGCCCGCGGGACCGTCCAGTATTCGCCACTCCTGCCCGGTATCCCTGTGATCGGCACCATTCACCCGGCCGCGCTCCTCCGCGGCGGCGCGGGCGAGATGACCAAGGGCGGGAAGCAGAAGATGAACGTGGACGCGCAGGCCATGTTTTTGTTCGCCGACATCGCGAAAGCCGCGAAGGTTGCGACCGGCGAAGTGTGCGCCGAATGGAGCGATGATATTCAGGTCGTTTCCGAAGCGTCCGAGGTTCAGGCAGCGATGTCCGCTATTTTGGAGGATGTCTACGAATGCGGCATGCTCGGGCTCGATCTTGAGTGGGTTTGTAAAGATTCGCCCAACGCACTTGATGCTCTTGGCGCTGGCGCACATCGAGCGATTATCACCTGGGTTGGCGTTGGCTGCGCGAAACGGGCCGTCTCGTTCAGGTGGGAAGCGCTGCGGGACGATTACGAAAGATCCACGACGATAGCGGCGACGGAAATTGTATGGACACCCTCGGGCTTGGAGGCGTTGCAGGCCGCGATGGCCGACGAGAATCTTCCGAAGCTGAGTCACAACAAGCAGGCCGATAAAGCAGTGTGGGAAGCGCAAGTCGGACCGGCGCGCGGGAGGTATCTGTGCAGCATGTTGCTTCACCACGTAGCCTTCCCCGGCATCGATCACGATTTGCAGCAGGTCGCAAGTCAGTTCCTTTGCGTTCCGGCCTGGAAGGTCGCGCACTCGCGCGCCATTGCCGAGGCCAAAGTACAACAGCGAGCGGAAGAAAAGCAAGCCAAGGCAGTTGAACGCGAGCAGAAAAAGCTCGCTCGGGTAGCGGCACACGAAGCGCGGAACGCAGCCAAGAAAGCCGAGGCCGAGGCGCGCAAGGCGCAGAAGAAAGTCAAGCGCGCACAACTTCTATTGGAGGGGATCAAATGACCAAGAAACGACTGGAAGCGTTGGCTGAGAAACTGTGGTTGGCTTATCTAATAGGCCGTAACTGCAAGGTGTATGGTACATATCACGATCTCGATGCTGGACTGCGCGCGGCTTGGCTATCTGTCGCCAACACAGCGACGCGCGAGTTGACCAACAACCCGAGGCCGCTTCGCCGTCGAGCCGCGAAGCCGAAAGCGTGCAAGCTCGATGCGCGTGGCGAATGGACGTGTGTGAAATGAGAGGTGTACAATGAGAGCATGCGCCATGAACAGCCCACCGGACCACTTGACCTGTAGTTATCCCAACTGCACTGAAATGTGCACGCATTCCTGTAATGGGTTGGATGGCGTACCCAACGGTGTGCATTTGTGCCCTACGCACACTGTACTTTACGGAAACGCACTCGATCGTCTTCCGCTCGCCATCAATGAGCTGCACGCCCTCACCGCGTTGATGCCCGATTCGTACAAGGTTCTCGATATGGGCGCTCTCCCAGCTACGTTTCCGGCCAGTGATATTCGATACGATGTCTTTCGTGCCCTCGCACGCGTGCGGGCGCTACGCGGGATCTTGTCCAATTGCGGCGACAAACTGTAGCGAGGTATCCACATGATCCTTTTCTTCGACACCGAAACAACAGGGCTTCCGCCCCGAGGCAACAAGACCCCGCCCGAGGACTTCGACGCCTGGCCGCGGATGGTGCAACTCGCCTACGCTATCGACGACGAGACGCACACCGAAACCGTCGCACGAAGCTGGATCATCAAGCCCGAGGGCTACGAAATCTCGCCCTGGGTCGCGAGCATCCACGGGATCACCACAGAGCGCGCAATGGCCGAAGGTGTGGCCATCACGGAAGTCCTGGAGGATTTCTACCAATACTTCCTCGCGGCGGATCTCATAGTGGCGCACAACTATACCTTCGATTTCGGCGTTGTTGGGTCGGAGCTGATTCGGCACGGCTACGCCAACTTTTTGTGCGACAAACCGTATTGTTGCACCATGAAGGCCAGCACGAAATATTGCGCGATTCCGCAAAAGAGCGGTCGCGGCCTCAAATGGCCGAATCTGACCGAGCTGCATACCAAGTTGTTCGATCGCGGATTCGATGGCGCGCATGATGCGGCCAACGACGTCGCGGCCGGGCTCAACTGCTATTGGGAATTGAGAAAGCGAGGGCTTGTCTGATGCGCGCTTCGACCATTCAACAGCGTTTCGAGCAATTTCACCGCGATAACCCCTGGGTCTACAGTACCCTCGTCCAAATGATCGAGGAGCTACGCTCGAAGGGTATCGAACGTTGGGGCATGAAATCGCTCTGGGAGGTCCTGCGCTGGCGGATCGCGATCGGTCAAGTGCGGGTTGTGGGCGATGCAGATTTCAAGCTCAACAACGATTACACAAGCCGGTATGCGCGTTTGCTCGTGCAAAACAATCCCGAGTGGGAACATATGTTCGAGCTGCGCGTGTTGCGTGCGCGATAGGAACCCACAATGCCGTTGAGCGCGATCGATCGCCGAGATGCAGAATACAACTGTTTGATGGCCGGCACTCCAGTCGTGCTTGAAGATGGCTCGACTATGCTGATTGAGCAAATTGTCAGGCGACGGTTGCCAGTGCGTGTTTTGTCTTGTACCGATGATGGGCGAATGTGCAGTCGACCTGTTGTCGATTGGCACAAGAAACGTGTACATGGCCAACCCTGGATTTGCATACGGACGGCGGCGATGCATGCGAAGCATCGCGGTTTGATCTTAACGCCGGATCATCGTGTTTTTACTGATGTCGGCGAGCTGGCCGCTTGTGAGATCGTACCGGGCATGATGATCCGTGTGCCCGAAACTGCATTGGGCGAGGCTGCTTGGACCACCGTAACGACAGTTGAGCCGTACACAGTGCAGGGCGACGATCCCGGAAGTCGTCTTCGTGCAGAAACGCGCTTCTGTATTACCGTTGCAGGCACGCATCGTTTCTTCACTTCGTTCGGGCTCGTTCGCAATTGCCGCGATGTACTGTCGATGTGTCGAATGTATCCGTATTTGGTCGACGCCCTAGAACGAACGAACACGGCCAACGTCTACGACATCGACGAGCAAATGGCGGATCTCGCCCTGCAAATGACCCGCATCGGATTGCCGGTAGATTCCGAAATGCGCCAGGCAATCGGCGATAGGTTGCGCGCTCTACGTGACGAAGCTATCGAGGCCATGCGTCCGTACACTGAGGGTGACAATTGCGAAGCCTTCATGGATTGGGTGTCGCAGTTCTTCGCGGCGAAGGCGCGTGCCGGCGAACCTGTTGCGGGCTCGGTTCGGCTCGGCCCCACTCGCGCGGCCGAGGCCCTTGCAGAACTACAAGCCCAGCGCGCGGAGTGGAAAGCCTACCGGAAGGCGCTCGCACCCGAAAGCCTCGACGAGATCGCGGATACCGACATCACACTCGGTGAACTGGACAGCGCGATCAAAACGGCCAAGCTCGATCTCAAGGCGGCGCAATTCGACGCCGATGCGTTCGCTGGCCTTGTTCACACGCACGAGTCTGCTTTCGCCCAGCGAATAGCGATCCGCCGCGCTGACTTCGAGCTGGCGCGCGGCAAGCGCGGGGTCAACTTCGGCGCCAAGGTCCAGCAAGCGGCCATCCTGCGCGTTGCCGGCGTGCCTCTCATCAAGACCACCGGCAAGTCGGGCCTTCCTCAGATCGACAAGGAAGTGCTCAAGGGCTTCGAGCGCCACCCGGCCGCGAAGGCGCTCTTGCGCTACATCCTGACGGACAAGACCATCAACGTCTACATCGAAGGCGAGAAGCGTGCAGGCAAGAGTGGTAGCAAAACACGCCCAGTGATGGTGACAGATGACGGCTATCTTCATCCGCTTTGGGCCGTGCACAAAATCACAGGGCGTTGGGGTTCATCGCCCAACGTCCAAAATTTTTCAAAGCGTGCTGGCGGTGGCGAAGAGAACCTTCGCGCGATGATTTGCGCACCCGAAGGCTACACGTTCGTCGGCGCCGACCAAAAGCAACTCGAAGCGCGTCTCGTCGGCGCGATGTCGCAATGTAAATACCTCCTCGACGTTTTCAAGCGCGGTGAGGATGTTCACGCCGCGTTCGCGGCGGTTGGCTTTCCCGATGTCTGGCCGCGGCTCAATGCCACGCACCTCGAACACAAGAAAGCAGTAGCCAAAGGTACGAAGTGCGCTTGTCCAACCTGTGCCGAGCGCGACAAGGTTCGCGACCTTACCAAGCGCCTAGAGTACGGCACGATCTATGGTGGGCAAGACAAAGCGATTTGGGAGGCGCTCGTCGGCGATTTCCCGAGCTTGACGCAGCAACAGGTGCGCGTATTCATCATGTCGGCCAGTCGGATGATGCCCGAAATGGTCATGTGGCGCGAACAAGTGCTCCAAGAGGCGATCAAGTCGGGCGAGATCCGCAGCCCGATTCTCGGCCGGCGCCAGGTTTTCCCACTCTGGCGTGTCGATCCCACCGTCGCGTACAACTTCAAAGCCCAATCGGGCGGCGCCGATCTCTGGGCGCTCGGCGCGATCGACTTCGGCTCGCTTTACGATCAAACGAACCAAGTCGATGTGCGCCTCATCCACAACGGGCACGACTCGGTTTTGGTGCTTTGCCGCGTAGAGCTTGCAAAGCAGGTCGAGCGCGACGTGTGTGAATGCTGGAGTCGCGAATGGGCTGGCGTGCCCTTCGAGATGGAATCGAAGATTGCAACCCGATGGAGCGCGACATAAATCATGTCATCTGACGAACTACGTGTCACCCTTGTACATTGCACGGCTGTACCTGAACACGCGATCGCGCGCGTGGGGCAAATTGTTTATCGGAATGGGCCTCCGCTAGCTCCATGTTCAGTTTGTAAAGGTAGCGGCCGTTCAAATGAAGATAGTTTCTTCGCTTGTGATTCGTGCGACGCTACAGGAGTTAGCAGTACGGCGTTACGCAATTTCATACTCGCGGCTGTTAAAGACGGGCGTGAGGATATCATGGTGCATGCCAGTGCTGGGCTCGTGTTCGACAAGATGCCAATCGAGACTTGCGAATGGCTCTACGCGGCTCTGTTGGTGGAAGGACTTCCCGCACAACACATTACGCGCTCCGCGACCGAGATCGGTGTGACCGCTAACTTCCGCGAATGGCGGCGTATCTTGCGTAAGTGGATCGCCCCCGAAGCATATCCAATTCAACGTGCGCTCGCGGAGGTAATGCATGTACGTTTGCTGTGCGCCGCGTACGTTTGTTTTGAGGATATTCCAAACCCTTCGCTTTGAGGTTGCGGCAGCAAATTTGACCGTGCGCGGGCCTGGGGCTTAGGCTAGCTCCATGATTTTCGGAGATCCACGAGTTCCGTTCTCACGTCCTGCGGCGGCCACCCCGGGCTTCACGCCCCGGAGCATGGAGGCAGGTTTCATCCCCACCGATGTCGGCGCTGCGATGCCGCAGATTCTGCTGCCGCAGTTCGTGCGGTTGCCGGCCGGTGTGCACCAACCTGCCGCGGCCGAGCCCGGCTCCCTGCCCCCGCAGGCGCCCGGCGCTATCGCGACGGCTGTCACCGCGCAACCCCCATCGGCCACGGCGATCAAACAGCGCTCCATGAAGCTGATGTCGCCGGCACTGATGGCAGCCCTCGGGATCATGCCTCCCCCGCGCGCCGGCAACGTCCGCAGCGGGCTCGATCCGAATTCGCTCGTTGCCAAGGGCCGCAACCCAGGCGTATAGATAAGGTCGAGCTATCCATGCGCGACCCGTTCAAAATCGTCCGGCCGTTGATGTTTCCGCAGACGCATCCGTGCCGCTTGACCAATCGTGGATGGGGCAAACTGCACCCGGTGCATGTGCACAACGCTTACCCGGACGCGCAGGGCAACGGCAACACGAGCATTTCCGTGTCGCACTACCATCGCATCGTGGGTGGTCGTGTGCTGCCCGACGAATCCGACGGGCACACGCACGGAATTACCAACGTGCTTTGCGGGACGGGAATCTAAAATGTCAGCCACACCCGCGATCATCTTCAACGCTGCACTTACTGCGGCCTATCAAGCCTCGGAACCTATCGCGATCGCGGACGACACCATCATTCTCGATTTCGAGATCGTGATCGCGGTCGGCACCGTGCGCGTACTGTGGTACCTGGAATTCACGTCGGACAATCCGTTCTCTGCGAGCGCCAAATGGTTCCGCGAGGTATCCGAAGAGGATATCGGCAACGGCGACGTGCGCATGCCATATGCCATTCGTCGTTTCAGCACGTACGGCGCTGATGCCGATCTCGGTGTGGGCACACACTACCTCGATGTGCAGCTCAAGCGCGTGCACAATTTCTGTCGAATCAAGATCCTTGGCAATGGTGCGAGCGCGAAGGTGATTGCACCCGTGAACGAGAAACCTAGCCCGGCGTAAAATTGCCCTCGCGTGCCGGCTAGTTTAGTCTCGAACCTATGCCAATGGTTCTTGCTATGAATGGTGCCGAGTTCGGCGAGTTGGGCGCTGCTTCGCAATCGGTCGCTGCTTTGCAAACCGCGCTGGTTGCGCTCGGGAAGGGCATCGGCGATCCAACGCTCATGAAAGTTGCCGTCGATGGCGTCATGGGGCCGAAGACGGCCGCCGCGACCAATCGCGCGCTAACGGTCCACCTCGGGGCGGGCCAGGCGCCTTCGAACCTGCGCTCGGGCGCGCTGTCGCAGGCCACGATTTCCGGCATGGCGTCGCAGATCACGGCGCTGATCACGACCGAGATCGCGCGCCGTGGGTTTGCAGCGCCAGGCGCGGCCAAAGTGCCCGCCAAGAAAGCGACGGTCGCGCGCGCAGCCACGCCAGCTTACGCGCCAGCCGCTGCGACGGCCGCGTTCGCACCGGCTGCGGTTTCGCCTGTCTACCAAGTTCCGGCAGCGGCAGCGGCCTCCGACGGAGCAGGGCTCGATTCGATCATGAAGTACGCCGCTATCGGCATCGGTATCGTGGTGCTTGGTGGCGTGGCCTACTACTTCGCGACTCGGGACAAGGGCGGTCGTGGCGGCGGCATTCGCGCGCGAACCGGCGTGCGCAGCGGCTACGCTGGTTTCGGCCTCGCCGGCCGCGGCCGTCGGCGTGGGCCGTACAAGGGAAAGTCCAGCGAGTTCGATGTGACGGTTTGGGACGAACGCGATCGTTTGCACATCGGCATCACCAAGAACGGAGATCCGATCGAGGTCGATTGGTGGGACGATGATGCACGCGGCATGATTGAAGATGGTTTTTTCAAGCCAGGACGTGCCCTCAAGCAAAGCGTGCTCGACTACGCTGTCGAAAACGGCTTGATTCAATTCAAGGGTCGATAACGGCTAGCACCCGACGAAGGAAACGGCGATGAAATCCAAAGCGAAATGCAAGGTGGTTTTCGAGACTGACGCGCGTGGTGTGGACGCGATCTTGCAACCGCGTAGCGGAACCGCTTCGCTCAACCTCGTGCACTTGGGGCCGAAACCGACCGCTACCCAGAAGCGTAAGGCGCGCGCGCGTCTTATGCGTGGCTGCGCCGAAATGCTTCGCCATCGCGCGCGTGGGTAATCAACGTGAAATCCTGGTCCAAGCAAGCACCGAAAACCAAAGCCGCCAGGCGAAAGCTCAAGGCGCGTTGTGGGGCCAAGTGCTTTCTTCAACCTGGATCGCTCGCGTTCCCGATTTGCGCCAAAACAAGCTGTTCGCCCGCGTGCGAAGGGCTCTTGGCCGCGTTCATGCGTGCGCGGCAAACGGGCCGACAGAAGATCGCTCGCCTCGCGACGATCCGCGCGTGTCACATGAAATGTGAATGGACTGCACACAAAGGACGTTGCGAAAGGTAGAATTCAAATGGCAAAACGACGAAAGCGGAAAGTGAATCTCGGATCTTCGCGTAAGGATCACTTGCAGCAAGTGCAGCGGGCTTACGCCGCTGCCAAGACCGCGCAGCAAAACGCGTACTCGCAAAACAAATGCCCTTCGGCGTTGTTCGGCCTCACGCACGCCATGATGGAGGCAACGCGCGCCGAAACACATTTGCATTCGGCGGTCGAAAGCGGGAAGTTGAGCCGTCAAACAAAGAAGTTGACGGATGCGATAGGCGCGCTTCGCAAGAAACTCGCGAAAGATTATGATGGCGCACTCAAGCATTGTGCGCGAACGTACCCCGAATAAAGGCAAACATGGCTCTCTACGGAAAAGCGTTGGCAGATCAAATTCCGGCGAACACGACCGGCAATCAAGCGCGTTCGCTATTCGGAACCCTGACAACGTCGCTCCACAATGCCTACGTCACCCTTCAAGGGTACGATGCTACTGGAGTTGCGCGTGTGACCGGGCTGGACGCAGGAAGCGTCAATGCTGGCCGCACGTACCTCAACAACACGAACGAGATGTTGTCGAAATACTATGCGCAAATGCCCGTGAGTGACGATCGCCTCACAGCCGATCAGCTCAACAAATTGAAGGTGGCGGTCAGCACAACCAGCGTCGCGGTGAAAACCATCGATGATCTGTTCTCCACATCTTGGGGTGTCGAGCTTTTCGGCAACATCGCGCAGGCCGCGAAGGACATTTCCAGCGCGGCCGGTGGCAGCATCGCCGATGTGGCCGGCGCGTTCCTGAAAAAGACGTGGTGGATCTTTTTGGGTGCAGGTCTTGTCTACGCGGGCGTGATCTATGTCAAGGCACGCACAGTGGCTGCGCTCGCGCCTGTGCCGCCACCGCGCCCACGCACCGACCTTTCGGCCGCACGCACGTCGCGCGCGCGAAGGCGGTAGGTGCACATGCCTGCAATCCTCGTGGCGGCAGCGCTCGCGCTCGGGGGAATTTTCACGTGGGCTGCTCTCCAGAAGCGCGGCGCCTCGACCGGCGCGCTCGTCTCTACCAGCGCGCTCGTTGTCCTTGGTGATTCGCTGGCTGTGGGCCTGCTTCCTGCCCTCTCGGCTTGGGCGCGAAGCCGCGGGCTGCCCGTCGCCACGGACGCGAAAGTCGGTCGCTTCACGCGACAGCAAAGCGTTGCCTCCGTGCCGGCGAACAGTCTCGTTTTCGTGTCTCTCGGGACAAACGATGCGACCTCGAACGTCGATGGCTCGATCTTGCGCGCCTTCGCGCAAGCGCTACACGCTCGCGGGCCGCGGGCGATCGTCTGGCTGTTGCCACCTGCAACCAAGTCCCTGCCCGGCCTGGCGGCCGTACGCGCGACGATTCCCGCCCTCGGCGTGACCGTGATGCAGACCACGGCGCCGATTCGCGCGGATGGTCTGCACCCAGTCGATTACGGGCAGGTGGCCCGTGATGTTCTGCCGGCGCTCGAAGCCCTACGTTGACCTGCGCTTCGCCAGATCACGAAGGAACGCGAGCTGGCCAGAAGCAGCCGCATTGTAGAGAAGCGTTGGCTTCCTTGTGGCCATCCAGGGTTCGTTGGCGGCCACCCAACGCGAGAACAGCTCCCAATCGTGCCAGTAGTTGGCCTCGGTGCGATTCTTCCAAGGTCCGTATTTGTCGAATAGCTCCTTGCGGTGGATCACGCAGGACGTGTCGATGTTGCCCTGGCGCGGCTCATCGAAGCCGAGGTCGGCGCCCTCGACCGACATCGAGGAGAAGCCCCACGTTGCATTCATGGACAAGATCGCGGTCATGATCGACGCCACGTGATCCGGGGTCCATTCGTTGTCGTCGTCGAGGTAGGCGATGAAGTTGCCCTGCGCAGCTTGGATGCCGACGTTGCGCGGAACCGCGCCACCGGCACCGTGGTTCTGCGGCAAGTTGATCACGCGCAGGCCGGGCGGCGAGGATGCTAGCGCCAGCGTTGGATCGCAGTCACCTACCACGATGATTTCGAGATTGGCCCAGGTCTGCGCTTGCGCCGAGGCCACGGCCTTGGCCAAAAGCTCGGGCCGCTTGAAGGTTGGGATGATCACGCTCACGAGCGGGCCGACGTGCACGTTCGCGATGCGCGGATCGCTCATTCGATCATAGTCGAGGATTGGCCACTCCTCGCGCATCTTGGCTCGGTACGCGGGATCGGTGAAGTAGGGCTCGCGCGCCGCGAGTTCTTGATAGAGTCCCTCGGCCTTCGTGCGCCTTGGGCCTTCGTGCAAAGCCAAGATGTGCTCGATCCGACCGTTGGCGATCAAGGCTTGCTGATGTGAGCCGATTACCTTCTCGTGGACCTTGAACGCCCAACGGATCTTGGGTGTGTTGCGGAACAGGAACGGCTTGGCTACGAACTCGCGCCGGCCGCCGTCTGGGTAGATGGCGATCAAGGGCGCGAGGTAGATGTCGTGCTTGGCGTTGAGCAGGAGTTCTGGCAAGTGCGACAGCGTGCCCGAATCAAGACGTTCATCGGGATCGAGCATGATGATCCAATCGCTGTCGCCAGCGAATCGTGCCAGCGCTTCGTTGCGTGCGTCCGCGAAGCCGATGCGCGCGACAAGGTCGGGCGCCGTTTGTACATCCGCGCCTGCCCCTTTGGCCCTTTCGACTGTATCGTCAGTCGAGCCGGTGTCGAGGATGTGAATGGGGGGTATGTCTGGAAACTGCGGCATGAATCCAGCCAACGCCACTGCTTCATCCTTCGCGATTGCGATCACGCGCACTTTCGGATGCTTCTGTTGATACAACCGGCTGTTGGCTCGAATCACGGTCTGCGGGTCGAGGCCCATCGCTTGGAACGTCTGGCTTTCTTTGTGGTCAACCCACGCGCCGCCGACGATGCAAGCCGGGAGGTTAATACGTTTGCATAGATCATCATCTTCCCAGGTAGTGAACCGCGTGTCGAAGCCGCCCACGCTCTCGAAAAGCCACCGTTTGATCATCATGCACATACCCGTGACCATTGCCACTTGGCGCGTGTTCACTGGCGCTTGATCCGGGCTCGCCCAGTTGCCCTGGGGCGACTTGCCTCGATTGGTGTAGGGTGCGACGACGCCCGGGTAGCCGGTGAGCGCAGCGACCAACCGCTCCGGCGTGGCGCTGTCGATGAACTGCGCATCGTCGTTCATGAAGCAGAGTTTAACCCGCGTGGCCAGCTTCGCCCCGCGGTTGCAACCGGCTGCGAAGCCGATGTTGCCCTCGATTTGTAGATAGTGTGTGGCCAAGGCTCGCGCCGCGGGTGTCGACTCGATGCCGTTCCCAACAAGGATGATCTCGGAGCCCGGCGAGAATTTGACGATGGAAGCAAGGCACTGTTCGGCGTTTGGACTCGCGGTCGCGTCGAGCACGACGTAGGAGATGGACTCTAGTGTGAGGGGCATGTATGCACCTTGCCAACCCGGTAAGCCCTGCACGCCTTGATGGCCGGTGTCACACTGCGCGCCCTCATCGATCGGCGTGGGGCAACCAGGCTCGCCCTGCGCACCTTGATGGCCAGTGCAATTGCACCGCATGCCCTCATCGATAGCGCCGCCGCCGTTCGTGCCGTTGCGAATGATCGCCAGGCCGTTGCAGCCCGAGCGGAACTCGACGAACAGATTGAAGGCCATGGCCACATCCTTGATCGCCTGCATGACCTCGGGGAACGACTCGGTGTCGTGGGCGAGCACCGTGCCCGTTGGCGCTAGCCGCGGTAGCCAGAAATTCAGCTCGCGCGTGATTTGCGCGTAGGTGTGCTCGGTGTCGACGAAGAGAAGATCGATCTTCTCGGGCAAGCCGGCCTCGGTGAGCGCGGCGGCCGTCTCGGGGCTTGCGGAGTCGCCGCAGACAAAGCGCCAGCGCGGGTGTCCAAACCACGCTTCGCCACAAGCAGGATCGCAATCCACGCTCCACACCTGGCCACCGTTCGCGCTGACCCCTTCGAGCAACGCGCTTGTACTGACGCCCTCGCGGCTCCCGAGTTCGAGCACGACCCCGCGCGCATAGGCTTTGAGTATCGGAAGGTGATCGACGATGTTTTCATAGTCGCGGCGCTCGTGGGGCGTGCGCGTGCACGCACGAACCGCGCGTAGGCTTTCGGTCAAGCCCTCCTCGCGACCGTAGCCCCGATGCAAGAGCAACGGCCCGTCGGCTTGTGGAAGTAGGCCGATCTGACCACCGCCATCGAGCGCGCGCCGGCACGCAAGCCAATCGTAGCCGTGCCACAAGCGTGGATTGCCTGGCAAGAGCCACGACCACGTTTGATCTACGGCCACGAGGCAAAGCCCGTCGAGCAGGCGCACACTTTCGGTCACGCTCCTATTGCCCAACTCGACCGTATTTCCGTTGGGGACGCGCTGAAGTACCGCGCCCACGAGCGGCAAGCATTCCCACCAAGGCTTGGTCGAGTCCAGCGCATTGGGATCCGCGCTGCCGATCACGCCATGCAGGCCCGCCGCACAAGCCTTGATCGCTTGAAGGAATCGCGGAACGTCTTGGATCTCGACATCGTCATGCAGGTACACGACGCGACGATAATCCTTGAACTGCGCGCGCCCGGCTTCGTACGCCTCGAAGATGCTGGCGTGTTCAGCCATCACGGCGATCTCGACTGGGATCTCGGCGTGCGACTTGAGGTGCTTGCAGAGCGCCGAAGCATCCTCGATCTTCCGGCTCGCGATAACGACGGCGATCGCATCGTTGCTCGCTGTCGGCTTCGGTTGCTCTGCTGGGCCAACGATGCCTTGTCCGCGACCGCGCTTGAGGGTCTTCACGCGCTGTTTGAACATGCGCTCGAAGTCGGCCGCGCGCCGCCGTCGCGCAAGCGCCAAGTGGTCTTGAATCGCTTGGTTGTGATCGAACGTGGCGTTGCCCCACCCGTCGCGAACACGGTAGAGGTAGCACAGCTTCGGAATGTGCAGGCAACGCGAGTTGATGAAGAATCGCGCGAAGAGATCCCAGTCGTCGGCAACGGGAAGATTGGGATTGTAGCCGCCGAGCTGGCGAAAGACATCGGCGCGGAACGCGCGCACGTGGTGCGGGCCGACCGTGAGGTACCAGCCGAATTGCTGCTGGAAATTCTCGGTCCCGAAGACATCATAGATGTCCATCTGATTGCACACGAGCAGCTTCCGCCCGTGATAGTCCTGTTCGTAGTACCGCTTCGGATCGTTCCACGGCCAGGCCCAGTTGGCGGGATAGCGATGTGGCGAACCGTCCTCGAAAAATGCGGCGTAATCAGAGTAAACGAAACCGACACGCGAATCGCTCTTGAATGCAGTAACGATATCCGCTAGGGCGTTGTCGGTCAGCATGTCATCATGATCAAGCTCCACGAGAAACGCGCCACGACAAAGGCGCGTTGCCATATCTTTCAAGGCGCCGATGCGGCCATCGTGCAGTCCAAGCCGGAAAGGCCGCACGCGCGGATCGCGCTTTGCGAGCTGTTCGAGCGCGCCCCACGTGGCATCGTCCGAACCGTCGTCGACCACAACCCATTCAAAGGTCGCGTAGGTTTGGCCACGTAGCGCTTCGTATGTCTCTTGCAGAAACGCACCTGTGTTGAACGCGGGCGTGTAGACTGAAACGAGCGGCCACGTGGCATCGCCATTGTTACGATCGAAGATGTTGTGATCGTAATTGGTTTCGATCTCGGTGATGAGCGCTTCCGTGCTCGGCGCAACATCGAAATGCAACCAACGCTTATGCAGCGTGTACGCTGCGGCTGTCAAAACGCCAGGCCGTGCACCGATTGTGACGATCACCTGCGGTTTGAAAGTGGCGACGTTTTCAATCACGTCTTTGATTTTGGGCAAGTGGCGCACGTCGTACGGCAATTGCACAAATGGACCAATGAGCAACACACGAATTCCAGAGGTGGGCATGGCGGCGAAATAACCACCGCCGTCAATCGAATGCAAGCGGGAAAATCGACCGGCGCTCGGAAACTCGCTACCGTGAATCTTGCATGGCCGGCGACCTCACTCCAGGAACAGAAGCGTTTTACGGCCCGACGTACAACGTGGGGTCGAATATCGGTGCGCAAGGCCGCCAGGGTTGGCAGGGTAACCAGGGCCAGCAGGGGCCGGGCGTCGGTCAGCAAGGCAATCAAGGCTGGCAGGGCTGGCAGGGCGTCGGGCGGCAGGGCTACCAGGGCCCGCAAGGGAATCAGGGCTGGCAGGGTGAGCACGGTTGGCAGGGCGAGGACGGTACGCAAGGCAACCAGGGCTGGCAAGGGCCGGGCGCGCAGGGACATCAGGGCTGGCAAGGTCCAGGCCAACAGGGCGCGCAGGGCGCGCAGGGTGAAGGCGTCCAAGGTTGGCAGGGCAATCAAGGCGAGCAAGGCTGGCAGGGTCAGCGCGAGAGGGAAAACCAGGAATGGCAGCAAAAGCAGGGATGACAATCCGTTTAGGGAATGGAGTGAACCCATGGAAATAAAGGCTGGGACG
>JADDYB010000328.1_pt1 | contig 14884 bp, 4 predicted proteins | sample 8641941 | NCBI WGS metagenome assembly JADDYB01 (sample SAMN16275377, study PRJNA637457) | freshwater sediment metagenome | isolation source: Lake Kineret sediment | place: Israel: Lake Kineret | collected 2013
CCCACTTGTGCTCCAGGAAAATCAAAGATCGGTTTGTTCGTTTTCGGATCGTACCCACACCACATTTTTACGAGAATATTTTTATTCTTTGCTAAGGCTGCTATCCCCTTTTCTGCTATCGCGATGTCTTTATGGTGGGTCATGGACCCCTGCCATAACACCGATTTCTTGAATGCATTGTGTGTTCTGGGATACACAAACTCATAGTTTATCGAATTGGGAAGAACATATATTTTTTCACAATAGGGTTTGTATAGTTCAACCAACGGTTCCGTGCTGACAAAAACAGCATCGACCGTAGAGAGAAATCGTTTTATGCCCTCTTGCACGCTTTTGGTCCCAAGAACCGCCCGTGCTGGGTTCCAATCGGGGATGTTGAATAAATCATCATCAATTTCGTAGACCAGCTTTGGCCCTTTTTTCTTCATTTCCAGAATTGGCTGCAATACATCTGGCTTGTACTGGCGCTGCAACAAAACGACATCATACTGATCCTTCAGGTGGTCTTGTGTAATCACACTGGATACATAGACAATGTACTCATCCTTGTGCCGCTGAGCTAATTTGCCGAATGGACAAAAGATTCGAGCAAAATGGCAACCGGCGCGATCACCACGATAGCAAATTATCTTTGTTGAATTTTTCGACATTAGCGAAATATCTCCGTCTCGTTTAGCTTCATCAATATCTGCAGGCTAGTCATTGATACACACGCTCGATGCCGAATGTCAATCAAATTTTTAGACTTAAAAACATCACGGAAATCTGTGCAAGACTAGCGTAATCTGGAGGGTAGCATGTCACACGGACCCAATCGTGAAGATGTTTCGCCAATCGAACCCTACGAGAGTACCCCGCCCAAACTGATTGCTCACTTAGACACAGTCGCTTTAATCCAAGGCTCAGTGTTGCGACTGTACTTTAGCATTCCACTGAAAGAGACCCCCGCCTTATTTTCTCCAGCTACATACCGCATTAGCGGTCCGACCCCTGTCACCGTCTTATCTGTTCGTCGGTATCAACACAAAAAAATTGAATTGCTTATCACTTCCATCCAGGTAACCGGTGATTATTATCTGTCGGTTGTTGAAAACATCTTAGATATCAACGAAAATATCGTTATCGAACCAACAACCCCTATTATATTTGCGGTCGGTTGTGTTCAGGTTTTACAAGCAAACGCAGTGAGCACTACGTCCTTCAACATCACTTTCAGTGAAGCGATGCGTAACAATGCAGACTTGGTCAATCCAACAAACTATGCGCTTATTTATACTTGTGACCAAATTGCTTGGGACTACACAACATCGATGACGACCTATACCGACTTGACTATTACTTTTACCAGGGACATGGTCGTCAACGAAGACCTCTGCAATCCGACCCATTATTCGCTTGCGTTAGTTCCCAGCCCGCTGCCGCTAACCTATACAGTTGCCATGCCCGCGGCCTTGGATGTACGAGTTACATATAGCAATACTATGGAAATTAATACGGATTTAATAGACCCGTCAAATTACGTCATTTCGTACAAATCGGGATTGCTGCCTGCACTTTCTTATTCAGTTGCTGTGACCAGTCCTACAGAAATTACTATTACTTTTACCAATAGCATGGACATCAATACTGATTTGATAGATACAGCAAATTATACGATTACCCTTTAGGAGGGAGCATGGCTGTCACTAAGGTACAAGTGCTAAACAATACGCAAGTTAAGCTATTCGTAGATGAGATGAAAAATGGAGCTACATACCAAATTACGATATCTAATGTCCAAGACTTAGACGGCAATAATATCGCTCCGGGTGTAAATCCAAAAACATTTACCGGCGTTGGTGTTGCTCCACAAGTGGTATCGGCTACCTTCATCGATGTGGCGACGATCGACATCCTCTTCGACGAAGAGATGGATTCCACCTTGCTAGAAGTCGAAGGCAATTATACATTGACAGGTAGCCCTGCACGCACTGTTGCCTTAGCTACTGCTCAGCCAGATGGTGTAACCGCACGGTTGACTCTCAATGACGACATTCCTTTTGGTACATATACGTATACTACAACAGTGATCAATGTCACAGACGCTGCAGGTAACTTGATCGATGCCGCCCATGATGACGCAAGTTTCACGCAATACGTAGCCCCTTTTCGCAACCACGCCACGCTAGAATCAGGGCTGGTCGCACATTATAAACTCGACGGCAATGCAAACGATGCCTATACCAATGCTATGCATGGAAGTAGCGTAGGTGCGGCTACCCCTACCGCACCCACTGCCGTGATTGGCACCGCCCTTGATTTTACTGGCACTGGTGGCAGCCTCACTTCCATTGCCCTTCCCGCATCTCCAGCGATACTAGATGTACTAACCAACGTATCCATCTCTTTTTGGGTACGAGTGCCAACCATCCTGGGTACGGATCATTGCTTAGGCGGCCGAATCGGGCAGGCTGGCGTGACGTTGCTCGGCGTAGGTTTGTATTCCAGATACATCGATTTTCTGATTTACCGAGGTGGGGCGCTCCGAGATTACCTTTCTGTGAGTACGTTGAATGACGATGCATGGTATCATATTGTTTGTACCTACGATGGTAGCAATGTAAATATCTATATCGATGGCGCCCTAGATTCCGGGCCACATGCAGAGGTAGGTCCGATGGATGTTTGTACCGCTGCAAATCCGTGGCGTATTGGCATTGGGCAACACTGTATACCCATCCATGGCGACGATGTTTTATATAATTCTGCTGCTGGCTACATAGATGAATTCACCATTTGGGATCGAGCACTAACATTGGCAGAAGTCGTTGACTTGTACAATAGCGGATCTGGAGTTCACTTTTAATAAAGGCATTTATTATGATTACGATTTTGTCCGTTACACAGCTTAGCCCAACAGCAATTCGGCTAACTACGACAGAGATGCTGCAGGACGTTGGCTACAACGTAACAGTGTCTAACGTCACGTCGGTAACCGGACATCTAATTGATCTGTCGCAAGACAATGCGGATTATTCTGGTCTGGGGATAAAACCAAAAGTCATCTCTGCTGTCGCCTTAGATTCCTCGCATATCGATATAGAATTCGATGAGCAAATGGAAAATGGATCCGCCTTAGCTTATTGGAATAACTACACACTGAGCGGGTCTTCTACCTACAATATTTCTTCTGCGGTACTGGACCCTGATGGCGTTACCGTCCACCTGACTTTGGCGCACAAAATGTATAATGGCGCGCACACATTAACTGTCTACAGTGTGCCAGACTCAGCAGGCAATCCAACGGACCCCAATAACTGCTCAGCTGCATTTAGCTATACGTATTCTTATCCAGTCAACGACATGGTTATGGCCCCAACCACGTCGTATACCAGTGGCAGTGTCATCGAAATACGCGCCATGGGCGTGGTCTTCGATAGTGTCTACCCCATTGTCAACCTGAAAATCGATGATGTCACCGTAGAAACCTGGGCGGTGAGCGGCAATTATATTCAACGGTACGTACAGGAGGGGCTATACTATCTCTACCCTGGCCATGTCACTCCCGATCAAGTAAAAGTTGAACTGACGAATCCTATCGCAGGAAACCCAAATGAAGTAGGTCTTACTTATTGGGCATTAGACCCGGCGTCGACAGCAATTTTGTCTAACGAATATTACAATTATATTACCTATTCAGCCCGAGTCACCCTCACAGCCCCTTCAGCCAGTCCCTCTGACTATAATTCGGCCATTCAATCTCTCGGTACAGTCACGGCGGACAAAGCTCTTACCGCTAGCGCAAAAATGCTTGCGCCAGTTGGGGTACAAGGGCGAATGGAACTTTGGGTGTTTCCAGCAGGACCGGGAGCTTTGCTTTCTGCCGCAGATTTTGCAGGCACTGGTGAATGGATCGACGCTGAATTGACCGCGGTAACCCCTACAGGAATACAACTCGAACCCGAGTTGCGGTTGATTACGAATTCGCCCAACGTAGCAGGTTCTTATGTCGATTGGACAGATGTTTATGTGGAACAAGACCACATTAGCAACCCCGATTTTACCCCCATTGTGGATCCGTGGTACACAAATACGGATTCACGACTGTCAGTCACCCTACTGAGCGAACCCGCGGGAACATACGCAAGAGGTACGATTGTCAAAGACATCGAGCCAGAAGCGAGAGTCTACCATGCTATGGCCTACGATGACGTCAACAATATTAGCATTATGTTCGGTGGTTGGTTATTAGGGGGCTACACAGATGATACCTACGAATGGAACGATAGCACAGGAAAATGGGCAGAGGTATCGCCCACAGGAGGGGTTCAGCCGGATTCGCGAGGTCGGTATTCATTCGCGTTTGACAGCAATCGGGCAGTGTTTGTTCTTTTTGGTGGGTCTGACGGGCTTAGCCTCTTTGATGACGTTTGGGAGTATAATGCAGCGACCTCTACTTGGGTCCAAACCCATGCAGGGGGTGGTGGCGGGGTTACAAACCCAACACCCCGGTATTCAGCTGCTTGCGCCTTCGATTCTGCGAGGAATAAAACGCTCATTTTTGGTGGGTACAATGGTTCCACTTTCTATTCGGATTTATGGGAGTACGATGGCGGGACGGCAACTTGGTCTTTAGTTGCCCCAGTGACTAGTACACCGACGGCTCGATATTATTCGACTATGGTCTATGACAACTCCCGCAATCTGTTTGTTCTTTTTGGGGGGTTGACAGCGACTACCCGAAGCGACGAAACATGGGAGTACAATGCTGCAGCACGTTCTTGGGCTCAGATTGCGCCTGTAGGTGGAGTAAAACCCTCGGGGCGGTCTGAGCACGGCATGGTCTATGACAGCTCGCGAAGTGTCTGCGTTATGTTTGCAGGGCAAGATGGGATTGGCTCTGTCCATATCTGCGATGACACTTGGGAATACGATGGTGCACTGTCCACATGGACTCTTGTAGAACCTGGTGGAGGTGGTGGGGTCACAAACCCTGATGCAATTGTTGCCTTCTCCATGGCCTATGACAGCACAACCCAAAATGCTGTCATTTTTGGCGGCTACGAAGGTTCTACCTTTATTGCCAATATCTGGGACTATACTTGTGCTACTGCAACCTATACGGAAATCACGTTCAATGCAAATCCAAGTGGCTGGAGCGTTGACCATCTGAATTCACTTTGTCAGAATTTGGGCAGTGTTGGGTACTACACCCGGTGTACAGTGAGTTTGAAAATACGCGCTCCTGTTGGCACAATATCAAGAGTAGTTTTATACATCCTGCCTTGGGTCGGTGCACTCAGTACGTATATTGATCATTATGGCACTGGAGATTGGGAAGATGTAGAAATCTATCCTATTTACACAGATGGCTCCCACGATAGCCTCATCGTGCGATTGGTAACTTATTATCCAGACCAAAATGGCATTTATGCCGAATGGAAAAATGTCAGTGTCAAAAGTAATTTGATTCAAAACTCAAATTTTCAACCTCGAACCTTAGTTTTAGACAAATTGGTTGTTGATGGCTATGCATTCAAAGCTTTTGGTAATGCTGTCTACTCTACAGGGACATGGTTACCCGGAGACGGTCCAAGCCTAGTGCCCGGTTATCGTGAGTCTGAAAAGCTAAATGGAGCAGGGGAATTTGATTTTGGCGCAGAGGTAGATGACGATTACATAGCCGACGCGGATAGCCGAATCGAAACGTACCGCAAAGGAAACGGAACTCTGACTGTTCGCGATACTCATGGCCACCTACTTTCAGGTGTAACTGTCGATGTAGAGCAGACAAACCACACTTTTATTTTTGGAAGTGTTTGGCAACAAATCGTCTTTTGGAAGACTGACCCTTTGTACACAGCTAAGGTACAAGCTTACGAAGATAAGTTTGCTGCTTTGTTTAATTTGGGTACAGCTGGCTGTTTTTGGAATGATTATTCGAATCCATCTGATGGCAACTACTCAACTGCCTTAATGGATTTTTATGTTGCCTTAAACACAACTTATGACTTGTACTCAAAAGCTGTTGCGCTGATGTACAATATCTATGAACCCACTTACGTCCATGAAATGTCAGGTGCTGATGCGGCAATCCGCCAACTAGCTTATATCAATTTTATGGTATCCGTATTCACTGGTGTTGTGGATTACTGGGAAGTCGCGGATGAAACGGCTATCTGTGAAAACGCTGGATTCTACGCGGCCACTCCAGGTCTCACTCGGGCATATAAACTGTATACACGAGAGACTATGATCTATGATGCATTCAGCGTAGCGCGACTTTCGAATCCGGCTGCAATCCTTTCGATCAATGACTACCACGCTGACGAAGCTTATTTTTCCCTCTTGGAAAAGCTATTAGCAAAGGGCAGCTCCATCGACGCTGTAAAAATTCAAAGTCATATGGACGCAGATGTCTGGTCCAATCAGCAGATTTGGCAAGTGACGAATCGATTGGGCAGTCTGATCCCAGATGTCCGTTTCAGCGAAATCTCTATCTTTTCGGGAATTCCTTACACACTAGGCGGAGTACGCCGAACTCGATCCAACCAAACCTTAGTCTCGTGGGCCACGACAACAGAAGGTGAAGACCAACAGGCGATCGAAGTAGAGCGTTTTTACAAGATGGCTTTTTCATGCCCTTACGTCAACGAGTTGACTTGGTGGAATTTGACAGACTGGTATGCGTGGTACTACGAATCAACACCGAGCGCAACTGAAATTGCACGGGGTTTGATTCGATCAGATATGTCGAACAAACCAGCTTATGATGTTTTACAAAATCTAATCTACAATGAATGGTGGACGATAACATCAGGGTATACGGATAGCAACGGAGAATTTAGCTATAGAGGGTTTGCCGGGGAGTATGATATTACACTACACAAGACTGGCTACGTCAGTAAAACGATTTCAGTGGATTTGTCTACGGCTGGAAGTAACTGGTCAACTACACTGAGCTCAGTTTAATTTTGGAGAACGAACTTGTCCAATCGAAATTCGAATCGGGATTTCACCCCAGAATTTGAAAATTATCAGTCAGTGCCCCGTCAATATATTATTCAAATTGACCATTTTGAAGTGGTTAATTTTAGAACGCTGCGCCTCTATTTTAATATTCCATTGAAAGAAACAGACAACCTTTTTTTACCCTCTACGTATCAGATTCTAGGTCCAGCGCCCGTATCAATTACCGCTGTTGACCGATTCAAGCATAAGACGATCGATTTGACCATTTCTGGGTTTATGGTCAGTGGCTATTACACAGTTCGTATTGTACGAGTGATCAAAGGGATCAACGATACCGACATTATCCTCACCCCTGCTCTATACGAAATCACGCAGTACGTGACCGTAGTGAATGGCCCTCAGTTGGTCACCGTAGACAACGCCACATCGATGACTATCGATGCTACTTACAGCGAAGTCATGGATACGGAAGGGCTTACAACAACCACAAACTACACAGTAACTACTTATCCAGCTGAAACAAATTGGGTCGGCACAGCCGCTGCGCTAAGCGCTGATCAGGTTTTACTTGAGTCCTCCCGGGACATGACTTTTGATGTCGATTTAATAACCCCAGCAAACTATGTGACTACACCTTCGATCACAATCACCCGTGTGCAGATTTCAGATTCTCACAATATAATTTTATCTACCGGATATATGAAAAATGGGCAGAACTACGAAATCACCGTCAATGATGCTGTAAAAGATATTGACGGCCAGTCCATCAACCCACTCGCTGCAAAACCGAGTTTTGTGGGTATTGGTACTCAGCCTCGATTGGTATTAGCAACCTCGGTGAGCCAGACGATAGTAGACCTTCTGTTTGACAAAGAGATGGACCAAACCTTAGCCGAGCAAACCGGGAATTACCAAATAACTGCTGGAATAATTACTTTGGTTGTTTCAGATGCAGTACTACAGCCCGGCAATTTGGTAGTAAGATTGACTGTAAGCCCTGTTGTAGAAATTCTTTATACCGTTGTCGTTAGCAATCTAACAGATACTGAAGGCAACCTGATCGACCCATTGCACAACACAACTACATTTACTGGAACAGACGTCGCACCCCAGGTTGCTTCAGCGGCTTCGCTAGATTACCAAACTTTGCACATTGTATTTAGCGAAAACATGGACGCAACCGGCTTGGACACTCCAGGAAATTACACGTATACCTGCCCGGGTAGCTTGACACTAACAACGAATACAGCCACGATTATCTCTACAACAACTGTAGAACTGACTGTCAATGAGGAAATGCGTACAGGTGATGCAAACTATACAGTAACTGCAGATGGCTCATTAAAAGACTTAGCTGGCAACCCCCTCGACCCCGCACATGATTCAGCAACTTTTAATGGCATTGGTATTGCCCCCCAAGTTAGCTCCGCTGTTGAAATCAATCTTTTGCATGTTGATGTGACATTCAATGAACCTGTAGACACAACAACAGCAGAAATAGCTGGGAACTACATGGTGTCAGGTGCGTCAAGTCCGCTGGTCACAAACGCCTCAAAAACGGCTCCAGGTGTCGTTCGTTTGACTTTAGCAGAGAACTTGGTTGTCGGTGATTACACGATCACGGTCATCAATGTCACCGACCTAGCCGGGAATGTCATCGATCCGGCACATGACGAGGCCAATTTCACCAACACAGACGTTGCCCCCCAAGTAGTCTCCGCTACCGAAGTCAATCTGTTGCACATTGATGTAACATTCGACGAGCCGGTAGAAACAACGACTGCAGAGACTGCTGGTAACTATACAGTTTCAGGAGCTTCTTCTCCAAATGTTACTGTTGCGCTTCAAACAGCCCCTGATACAGTACGCTTGACTTTAGCTGCAAACTTACTGGTTGGTGACTATACTGTTACGGTGATCAATGTCACCGATTTGGTTGGCAATGCTGTCGACCCTGCTCACGACGAAGCTGATTTTACCAACACAGATGTCGCTCCAAGGGTAACTTTAGCGACATCGATTGACACAACGCATATTGACGTGGACTTTAGCGAAGACCTTGAAACAACGACGGCGCAAACTCCAGGCAATTACGCAGTTACGGGGACTGGAACTCCGACAGTATCAAATGCAGTCCTGACTGATACAGACACAGTGCGATTGACCACCAGTGAGAGCATGAGCCCAGGGGATTACACTGTTACGGTAACGAATGTCACTGATTTGGTTGGCAATGTCGTTGACCCAGATCATGATGAAGCAACATTTAATGTTGCTCCTGCCATTCCATTTTATTTGGATTCCATCGTTGTCGACGACTTTGATGATTCTAGTATTCTCACACACGCCAGTCTATCAACCGGACTTTTAGGTTTTTGGCCTATCGGTACGACCCGCCAGGATATACATACCAACGATTTAGGAACGCTCAGCTCTAGCGCCTTACCTGTTACTGGTCCCGGTACACGAAGAGAAGCTACCAGTGGGCGCTTCAATGGCACAACCAATATATACAGCTTGGCAAATTCTAGCGAATTGCGAACGGCGCAATGGTCTGTAGCAGTCTGGTTCAACATGCCAACGATCGCTTCTGGGTCTACGTACTGCATAGCCGCCTACGGTCGAAGCGACGCTGGAAACGAACGCGCACTGTACAGATTTACGGTCTATGGCTGCGTAGGCAATGCCAACGGGTACTCGGGCAAGGCCTCGATACTGTGGTACAACGCTGCGCGTGTGTCGGGTGAAGTGCTAAGCTCAGCAGCCGTGGCCCATAATACGTGGTATCATTTAGTTGCTACTTTTGATGGCGTAAATGTTAAGCTGTATCAAGATAGTATCTATCAAGGCTTGACTGCTTTTTCCGGCGTTGTCGACGATACTTTGACCACATTAGCTGTTGGCGGTCGTGCGTATATGGCTGCTACCTACTATTATTTCAATGGTTTAATCCAAGATTTAGGGATTTGGAACCGTGCACTCACTCAAGCAGAGATCAATTCTTTGTACAATGATGGGCTCGGGCTGCCGTACACCAAAAAAACTGACGCTAAAAACGCTATTGTTACTTTTACGTCTGATGCTGAAAATAACGCTGCGTTGGTTACGATTAGTAACTACACATTTTCGGACTCCGCAACTATCTACAATCATCAAACGCTGCGGACTGGATTGATCAGCTACTATGAGTGCAATGGCAACCTGACGGATAGCCACGGCCAAAATCACGGACAGTTGGCAGGCAACGTAGTTGCTAACCGTACTGAAACTGACCGTGGAGCCTTGAAGTTTATTCCCACATCAGGATTCGTAGGTCGCGGCCTCATCCTAAGCAATGAAGAATTTCAAACTACAGATTTCGCGCTGAGCGTTTGGGTTGCGCTAACTGCAGCGGATGCTACCAACCGAACTATAATTACGAAAGCATCTGATCCTGGTGGTGATGGAGGCGCGGACGACTATGCCCAATGGCAATTACTAAAAGACACTTCAGAAAGGTGTTTAATTCAATTAGCAAATGCTGGGAGCTACATAACAGCTACTGACCCTACGGCTATGACAGCTGGAGTTTGGTATCATTTCGTCGCCCAGTTCGATTCACAAGACAACAAACTTTACTTGTATAAAAATGGTGTTTGCGTTGTTTTTACCACTTTTAGTGGCACTAGATTCATTTCCAATTTGCCGATTTGGGTATGCGGAAAGAGCGTAAAAGCCGCTGCGCCATATACGATTACGGATAACAACCCATTGTACGGCAACACTTCTGTTGCTAATATTGGTATCTGGAATCGACCGCTAACGTATTTGGAAATTATCGATCTATATAATGGCGGTTTTGGGTTGCCATATAGACGTCCTGAAACCAGTTTGGTCACGCGAGACAACGCTACACAAGTTACGCTCACTTTGAATAATTTAGTGGAGAGAGTTGCTATATGAAAAAACCAAATATATTAACAGTTCAAAATGTAGAAGACATTTATGGCACCATTATCGACCCAGCACACGATACCGCTGAATATTTCGACCCCCAAAAGACATTGAGCAACCATCCGTATTTAGCTAAACAGGTGATTGGTTGTTGGTCGCTCAACGATACCTTAGCTGATCTAGGCCCCAACACACTAACTGCAACGAAAAGCTTATCTGGGGTCACAACGGTCAATGGCAAGTTTCACAAGTGCTATCGATTTGCTGGGCATGGTAGTGGGGGTGGTTGGGTGCAGATCCCAAACCCGGCATTGTTTGCCGGCACTAAAGATATTACCATTAGCTGTTGGGTCAGACCACATACAATTGATACGGGTGGGGCCAATCGGCCAATCGTGTGCAAAGGGGTATGGGACGGGGTTTCTCCATCTTCCACGCTCCATTGGTCTGTGATGCAAAATAATGCGACCATTGCTTTTACCTTCCACAACTCTGGAGGCACTCTTCGAACCATAGCAACTGGCAATGTGCTTACTGCCAACAACTGGACCCAGGTTACCGTCAGATTCATGGCTGGGTCCGCAAGCGAAGTTTTTATCAATGGCGCTTATTCCACCGGTTCAGCTACCTATGATATGAACAACCAACCTACGTATCCGGTGAGAATTGGCGCGTACACCAATTCTGGTGATTTGAACGACGGCATCGCTATTAATGCCTTTGATGGGGATATTGAGCGTGTCATTATCTGGAAAAGGGCTTTGGGCTATTCGAATAGCACCGTTGGTGGTGAAATATTTGATTTATACAATTCCCGACGGGCTCTCTATTATGACCACACCGAAGTCGCTAGTGTCATTAGCCGAACAGACCTGAGTGAAACTACCGTAATCACCGATTTAGAGGCTTATTGGCCATTGAGTGGGCACGCACGCGACATCAGTGGCAATGGCCTTGATGGGTTTCAACACCGAGGAACCATGGCGATTGATTCCATCCAAGGTGGTGGATTCAAAACCAATAGTGTTGGTAACATATACATACCGCACAATACCGTCTTTAATGCAAGTTTGTTTAGCTTTTCATTTTGGGTAAAGCCAGGGGCGCTCAGTGGAGATTGGCAAGTATTACTAACGAAGCGGCTTGAAGGGCAGTACTCGCCATGGGAAGTTGTGTTCGAAAACGCAGCAGCAGGCAACAATCTTCGTTGGACCATGACGAATACGGATGGGGTTGAACACACTGCGGTTATTTCCAAATCTATGTTTAGCCTGCTAGAGTGGGCACATGTAGCTGGAACGTATGATGGCAGTGATATGCGCATATATTTTAATGGGGAGCTATATACAACCACTGGCCATACAGGAACAGTGTATACCAACACGCTTCCCGTTCGTATTGGAGCGCGAAGTAACACAGGCGCTGTTACTTACCCGCAAACTACTATTTACCCAGCGAATGCGACATTAGCTCAAGTTGGTTTTTGGAGTCGAGTACTCACTGACAACGAAATCGCGCTACTTTGGAATAATTATGCTGGAATTCGCTTTGAAGAAGCAACACCAACTTATCTAACAATTGGAATTTCAACGCATGATACCTTGCCCACAGGGTTAGTCGCTTATTACCCTTTGGATGGCAATGGGACAGATTTGGTCGGTAGCTGGACAGCAACTGTAGAAGCCAATGGGATTAAGCACCATCCATTACCCAATAATAGGACCATTCATAGTTTTTGGGCCTATAGCGATGCCTTCTACTACGTGACTATCCCCAATGACGCTAGATTCAATACTGCTTCGTTTACAGTTAGCCTTTGGTATCTCAATATCGATGGAACCGGGAGCACCCATCTTTCGAAGCATCCTATATGCAAAGGTTTGCTGACTGGTGATTCGGTTCAATGGGCAATTGTCAGAACTGGAGATGAAACCGCCGCTCCTGAGTTACAGATGCGATTTACGGACGATTCGTATTCCAGCGCTGTTCAATGGCCATTACCTGAACACAAAACATGGCATCATTATGTTTTTTCTTTTGACAATGCGACTAAGGTATATAGTGCTTACTTGGATGGTAAACTTGTCATGTCAGCAATCGCTGTTGGTAAAAATTTAAGATCGACCAGCGCGAACATTATTATTGGACAAAAGGATGGTTCAACCGATCAGTGCAACAAAGGTATGGCCAGTCAAGTGGGACTGTGGAGTAGAGCCTTAACTGCCGCTGAAGTTTTCGATTTGCATAATTACGGCAGGGGATTGCCCTATTCGAACACTGCACCCCAAGTTAGCTCTGCTACAGCATTGCATGAAAAATGCGTGCGTATTGTCTTCAATACGACTATGTCTTACGGCCCAAGCACCCTCAATCCGGTTAACTATAGTTTCACGAACAACTTGGATGCTAAATATGTTGAACGAGTCGACACTACAACCGTCGATGTTTTCACTAGCAACATGGCAGCTGCAACAACCTATACAGTAACTGTAGCCAATGCAGCGAACGCCTCCGGGGTGCCAATCGGAAATTCGAACAACACTGCTGAATTCGCATCGGCTGTTTCAACAATTGTCAGTCATGCTAGTCTGACTACGGGGTTATTAGCTTACTACGACATGGAGGGTACGACAGCAGATTCCCATGGCTCTTATCACGGCAGAGACATTAGCTATCCAAATCCAGCCAAGGGCAAGCTCAGCCGCTGTATGTCCTATAGTGGATCCAATTTTACCCTCCTTAGCAGTGCGACTGCACTTGTGCCTGCCAACGTAACAGTATCAATCTGGATCAAGCAGAATACAGCCGCTGCAGCAGCTGATCGTGGGATTATCGGAAAAAGACCTGCTACACTTACGTTTTCGTGGAACATAGCCACTACTGTCGGAGGGCAGTTGCAGTGGCTAGTATACACGGCTACTGGTTACGTTGGCCGAAATGTGGCTTGGGCCAACCCCACTCTATGGAATCATCTTGTGTGTTTATACGATGGTTCCTATATGGATTTCTACATCAATGGGTCTCGGTTAGACCACTACGCTCGATCAGATGGCAGCATTCGAGACTCGACGGGCGCAGCCGTTGAAATTGCAGGCAACATGGGAAGCTACAGCCGATTCTACGGTGAAATCGACATGGTTGGTATTTGGTCCCGTGCGCTGAGTGCGGATGAGATTACTGCTTTATACCGTAGTGGATACGGCATGAAATATTCGAGTACCAATCCGACTGTTAGTAGCGCAGCAAGCGGTTCAGGCAACAGTGTGATCATAACGTTCGACAAAAAAATGTATAAAGACGTCGCTAGCTCCTTTGTGCCAAACTATACAATTTCATCGGGAGAAATTAGGAAAGCGGATTTAGCATTGCCAGATAAAGCTATTTTGACCACACAGGCATTAACCCCCTCCACTTCATACACAGTGACCGCTGCAAATCTGATCGATGCTTCGGGCAACGCGTTGGACGTAGATCATGATTTAGCAACTTTTACTAGCGCCGCCAGCCCGGCGGTGTCCACGCATGGAACTTTAACAAACGGTCTTATTTGCTATTTTGAATTCAATAACAATGTCACAGATTCTTTGGGCAACATCACAGCTACTGCTTACAATACGCCCACGTATGGTGTCGGAAAATACGGGACAGCTATTATTCTGAATGGGAGTAACCAGTATGTAACTCTCAGCCATCACACCCTGTTCAACTTTGACTATTTTACCATGGCGGCTTGGGTTTGGTTGGACCCCACTGCTTCTGGCGGTCAGTCTATATTCAATAAGCGCACAGCCTCAGCCGCTTCAATTATAATTGACTACTACTATTATATTCCACAAAACGGATTTACCTGTTCGATCGCATCTTACGTAGCTCGCTACGACCAAGTTTATATCCCCGGATACTTTTGGACCCAATTTCAAAATGTGTGGCATTTGGTAGCGATTACGTTTGATGGCCAGCGTATCGTGCAATGGTGTGACGGAGAAAAGATAAGTGTAGT
>JADDYB010000329.1_pt1 | contig 14861 bp, 25 predicted proteins | sample 8641941 | NCBI WGS metagenome assembly JADDYB01 (sample SAMN16275377, study PRJNA637457) | freshwater sediment metagenome | isolation source: Lake Kineret sediment | place: Israel: Lake Kineret | collected 2013
TCCTTTTAAAATATCGAAAAATTTATAGTCGCCCGTCTTCGGGTCGCCACGATATGAATCCTCCCAAATGTCTGCATATTTTTCTCTACCTTTTTGGTTTGATTTACCAATTACCGAAAGAAATGCGTACACTAATTCAATAAAATCTTCTTTCTGCGAATAAGTCATTTTATTATTCTTTTGCTATGTTTTAAAGACCACCTATTTCGTAACACCAAGAACCCGTTGAACCGCCTTTGGCGTATTCGTATGGTTCATCATCAAAGAATCCACGCACAATCTTCGGCTCTTTAGGTTTTACGGCTTTTTTTCCTTTGGGTGCTTTCGGCTTTTCATCCATCTTGCCACCTTTCTCATACTTTTCCAAATCGCCTTTTAAGAAAGTACCGCCATCGCCCGAAAACTCAACATAACCTTTTTTACCTTTTACTATGTTTTTTACAACCATTGATTTGTTGGTATCCTTAATTTTTACTTTATCGCCTTTGTAAATAGCACCACCTTTAGCAAATTCGTTTTTAAAATTGCCATCAGTATCATATTCATCGCCATATTTTTCATCTACAATAATAATTTCGGCATTTGGTTTTTTCTTTTCGTATGCTCTTGCTTTTTCGATGGCTTTTCTCATACTTGTACCATTATAAATAGAGCCAACACCTTGAACATAAACTGCTAATTGTTCGTAGTAATCAACACCACCGCCTTTTGCATACTCATACGGCTCGTCATCAAAGAAACCACGAACAATCTTCGGCTCTTTGGTCTTGACCATTTTTTTGCCTTTCGGTTCTTTTGGCTTATCATCGGTTTTTCCGCCTTTACGGAACTGAATACCTTGTTTGTTCATTTCTACTCTTGCTTTCGCTATTAGTTGTGAGTGTAATTTTTGTCTTTTTGCACCATTTTCACTTGAGAGATGTCCTTCTTCGTTGTGCTTTTTGAGTATTGCTTTCGCTTCGGCTAACTCCTCTTTTGTTCCAAAGTTTTGTGCCAAAAGAACTACATTTTCAGAATGTGCGTTTTCGTCCTCGTTTCGCTCATACTTTTTTGCTATGGATTTCAAATTAACGATATTAGCCATTTTGTCTTTTTTTGATATGTGTTACTTCTGATTGTTTTTACGATAAACCAAATACATTCCAAATAAACCACCTACTATCGCCCCGTAGATACGATTCTTGCCATCCACTTGGGCAATCCACCCTTGCTTCTCGGCTAAAATGACACCCGCAAAACCCACGACCGCACCGATAACTCCGCTATCAATGTAGTTGATTTTCTTCTGCGATGAGTTCTTCAGCGGGGTAAGTTTTACGGGAGGGTTATCTTTGGTAACTACCCCGTCTGCTCCGCTGAATGCTATCTTTTTGGTTACGATTTGCTCAATAACGCTGAAAGGAATTACCATTACGCCTTTGTGGAGGACGAATGATGGTTTGCCTTTGACCGTCTTTATTTCACCCGTTATAATGTCGCCCTTCTTAAATGTCTTCTTGCAAATGCGGGTAGGTTTGTGAGGCATACCCGTTGCAACCACATAAGGCGTTACGAAATCTTGTGTTGCTACGAAATCCATTTTCTCAATTGTTTTGTGATGTTTTTTTCTGCCACTCGTAGGATTTTTCGTCTGTTGTTACCGCTCCGCCTTTTGCCCAAGTTCTACAAGTCCTTGCACTATGACACTTAAAATGGTGCATCCAACAATAGCCGAAATCACCATCCTTGTCTGATACCACTACCATACAATCACGCATACGGGGACTTACATCAAAGGCAACACAATTACTGCATCGCATACCTTTTGCCGATTCTTCGGTAGTATTCCAAAAACGGGCAAGTTTCTTCCAAAAATCTGCGGGTTTGTCAACATTACCCGCTCCATATTGAATCCAATCCGATTGAATAGCCTTGTTTCTATTGAGCGTATTCAACTTCAAATCTTTTGTTGGCTTTGGACACGGCATTGTACTACCGCCTTCCGCCATAGAAACTTTTTCCTTTTTTGGAGTAAGTAAGTAAAGTATTGCTATGTATGTGCCAATGAGAGCAAACATATTATTTCCTTTTTGCTATGTAATAAATCAAACCTCCAAGAACCAAAGCACCGCCTCCGATAAGCAACCATTTGGTTGTATTGGATTTGCTTTCCACTTCGCTCTTTGGATAGTAGTCATACTTGCCATCAGCACCCTTAACCGCAACCACTCCGCTTGTAGGCACTTCCGCACCCACTATTGTACTACCCGTTGCGGGGTCGGTAGATACGGCTATCTTTTGGTCTTTTGCTATGCTTTCTGCACTATACTTTTTGCCATCAACCTCAACTACGTTGTTAGGGGCGGTAGTGCTTGTGGCGGGTGGTAATGGTTTGACAAAAGATGTCGAACCTTCTTTTATCAACTGCTGACCCGTAGCCGTGAACGGCATAGTCAAACCAAGAGCCAATAAAGGCAACCCTTTGGGTACGCTTCCGCTTGGAGCATCAGCCACTCCTACTTCCTTTTTGGATGAACGCTCTTTCCGTTTACCACGGAGTTCTTTTACAAATCTGCCAATCGCTTTGATTTTTTTCTTAAAAAACCCAACGAATTTGCCTTCCTTAAATTTTTTCCAACCTTGACCTTTTTCACGGGTCTTGTCATCCTTATTACCCAACTTTTTGAAAAGATTAAGCAATCCCGACCCTTTTACCTTTTCACCTTCTGCGTTGTAAAATTCCTCTCCGTCAGCGGTGTACCAAACTTCGTTGGTATCCACATCAACGTAACCCGTCATCATATCCGATGACATCCCGTCAAATGGCAAAAATTGGTCGCCTTCAGCGTTTAAAAATTCAGTCTTGATGACTACCCTTTTACGTTTGGGGCGGTTTGACAATCGTGCATCCTTTTTGAGTTGATACACGGGAACGGATGAATATATCTTCATTTCCTTTTCTTGTTGAAAGTTCATTTCCTTTTCTTGTTGAAAGCGTAAATGACTACGCCAATTACCAAAACACTTACTGCTATGCTTCCATAAATCATTAGGTTCTTACTTTTCTTTTCGGCACGTTCCTTGGCTCTGCGTTGCTTTTCCGCCTCTGCTTTTTTTTGTGCTATGAGTTTTTCTTGCAGTTGCAATTTTGCTTCAGCACCTTTATCAGCACCGCCTTTTTTACCAAGCAGTTTTCCCGCCAATCCCGTAACCGCCCCAATCCAATTACTTTGCTCTTCATAAGGTTGGTCGGGAACATTGACCTCCTTAAAGTAATCCCTCATTATGCGATAAGTGTTTTTTACTCCCGCATCGCTCACCTCACCCTCGCCATCTACATTACTATTCTGATTGCGATAGTTAATAAGGAAAGATGCACCTATCATTAATCGCTTGTTATCGGGGGCATTATCTACGAATTTTTCAATCAAATCCGCATCGGTATCATCCTCCTCTACGCCCACACCCGCATTCAAGAGGACTGCCTTGAAATTATCTCGGTCTTGGGCAAGAGTAGTAGCCAACTCGGAAAAAACCAAACGTGTGGCGTTTGGCTTATCCCGTTCCCTTAAATATTGGGTCAGTTGACTATTGAATGATTCGTTGGTCATTTTTTATTTCGCAACATATTGTATGCTATGATACCAATTACGGCAACACCCACACCAATACCGACCCACATCCAAGTCTTTTTCTTGGTTGTACCATCAGCACTATAAAAGTCGCCATCGGCAGAACTCATCTTGTTGAGGGGTGAATTGTCGTCCAAACCATAAAGACCCATAGAATCGAAAGAAGATGATTCTTGGTTTATGGAGGCATCTACGGAGGTGTTCATCGGCTTTACATTATCCATAGCACCCAATTCCGCTTTAGTTGGCATAGGCAATTCAACCTCAACTTGCTTTCGTGCTATCATTAAGGCTTGACTACCCGACATACCTTGACTACGCAATTGATTCATCAATTCCATAACCCTTGCTCTCCTACGACCCCTCAAAGCAATCTTACGCTCCTTACGGGCAAGTAGTTTGGCTTGACGGACTTCAGCCTTGTTCTTTGCTATGTTATCCAAAGTCGAACCATCGGCTTCGCTGAAATCACCTTCCGCTTTGCTATAATTAGCCAAACCGCTTTCAAGTTTTGCAAGGATTTGTTGCAATTTTGCTATGGCTTGTGGTAGCGACTGCGATAACTTCTGTAATTGAATGTATCGTGCGGGGCGTTTTTTCTGAAAATCGGGTTCAGCCAATTTGTTTTGGATGCGGTTAAGCATCAATGTTTTATCATTGATTTTGGTCTTTACCTTTTCAATCCTTTGAGCCAACGCTTGAACTTTAGGGTCAATCATCTTACCGCCTTCAGCAGAGAAGAAATCATCGTAATTCGCATCGGCTTGAGATGGTGTACGAACTCCGTCAAAACCATAGTCGCCCGTATATCCCGCTTCTTCATCGCTTGTACCCGTTTCTTCGTCAACATACGAATCATCGGGTGCATAACTCTCTTCATAAGATGATTCCTCGCTTGGAGCATAACCTTCTTCAGCATACGCCTCTTCGCTTGGTGTTTCGCTTACGGCTTGTTCACTTGGTGCTTCTTCTTCTTCACCAAATTTCTTCCGTGCTACTCTGCGTTGCTTCCTTTCGGTACGCATTTCTTGTCTTTCACGCATAGCCTCTCTACGACCCGCTTTGCGTAATCTTCTTCGCTCTTGGCGATTACGGATACGCTCAAGCCTTCTTTTCTGTCTTCTTGCCCTTGCTTTGCGACCAAAAAGGTTACTATACTCGTCAAAAGACATTTCACCCGAAAAATTGGTATCTACCTCAATGTCGGACACACCATCAGCACCCAACTTAATGTCTATCGGACTCAACGAACCATCGGAGTCCTCTGAATAATCTCTTATAATCTTTTCCATTTTGAGATGTTTTTAAGGTTACTTACTTGTTTTTACCGCTACGCTACGATTTTCAAAGTAACGTGCTACGAAAAACCCGATTACCGCTCCGCCAATAGTATATATGTTGCGGTTGCCTCCTTGAGTCTTACTATAATAATTTCCTACCATAGCACCTACGAAACCGCCAACGATGGTGGATGTGGTGAGTAGTTTTTTCTCAACCTTTACAACGGTTGGGGTCACTTGTGCATCTGCACCTAAATAAACTTGAGTTGCCATTGGTTCTATTTTGTTTTTATATAATATGTTATTTTCTTTCGTTACAAACAATTTATATGTAAATGGTTCTCCTCTTCTTAACCCATTTACGTTCTTATACTCTCCCTCAACTTCCGTACCCTTTGGTATTACCAAATCGGTTTTTGTAAAATTCTTATGTTCCTTATTGGGTGCGAGGACGGGAGCATCCTCTTTTACCATAGCAATCATCGGTTGCTACTTTTAAGGTACATAACCATTCCCATAATTGCTACGATACTGACCATACCTACAACGAGTGCGGTATTGTCTGCTCTTGGTGATGTTGCTATGGATTGTCCACCTTCGGCATTTGAATAAATATCGCCCCTACAACAACGACAAGAGCAACCTATCATTTGGTTGCCCATCGAATTGGCGGGAGCAAGGTCTATCTTCTCCACATTTTGAGCCGTATTTGTTATGATGGTGTTTTCGGTTGGTGTGGTTGCCATTTCCGATTGTGGTTCTGCTATGCTTTTCGCACTTACTTGGACATACTTGAGAATAAAATCCTTATGTGGGTGAATTTCAGCGAAACTCCTCTCAACATCCAACTTATCAGTTGAGGTGGCATACATCTGCGAGAGTTTGTTTTCCAAATCCTCTACGCTTCTTGCATCTTGACCCGTGCGTTCTATCAGCAACCGCCTTGCATCACCCGTTGACCCATTAGCCAAAACAGATAGCAAAGATTTGTACTGCTTATTTTTTTTCCTTTTTGCTGACACGATTCCTCCTTAAATTAAAAAAGGGAGGCAAGGTAAGTTAAACCCGCCTCCCCTTTTACAGATGAGATAACTAATCCCGATTAGGACTTTGCGATGCTCTTCACATCTTGTGCGGTTTGAATGACCGTTACGGGTACATTCTTGCCCGACAAACGAGGTGCTTTTGCAGTATTTACAGACGAGCCACCATTGAGTTTCGCCTTACCACTAATAACTTCAACGGGGAAGATAGAGATGGTGAGGGTTGTACCCGCTAACAAGGTAAAGGTGATGAAAGTGTTTCCATCAACGGTCACTTGCTTGGTTACATCAATGATGTCTGCTTGTTGCTGATACGCATCACGCATAATTGAAAGGTTCAGCGGAGTGGTGTACTGCTTACCATTCGCATCAACGTGAGTGATGTTTAAAGTCACTTGCAATTGAGCGGGGGTGGTGCATTGGAAACGCCACTTACCTACTTTGAACATTTTGTTTTGCGTTTGAGCAATCATACGACCATAACCCGCAACCGTACCCGTTTGTAAGTTGGTAACGGTGGTCAAAGCGGGGTTTCCAAAGTTTGGCACGTTGAAGAAATCGTTGTAACCGAACAAAATCGCAGTTACGTTTACGATGTCAGCATTTGTGTATTGGATAACGTATGGGTCAGAAACGGCAACTGAACGATTACCACCACTTGCATAAGACATTTGGTCGCCATCGAAATACATATCGTCACCATCAAACGAATCATAATCGTCAAAATAGGACATATCATCACCATAGCCATCGTAACCGCTCATACGCTCTGTTCCATTGATAGCGTTAAGGAGTTCTTTTTCTTTAAGGTTCATTTTTTTGTTAATAAGAATTGTTAGTAATAATTGAGTTGTTATGCACAATTACGCTTTGGTATCTTTTGAATCACCGACTGCACAACTACCATTGGGTAGTAGCAGAAGAATGCCATAGATTACTTGGCGGGAGTTTTAGCCAACATAGGTGCTACAAACTTTTGGTGAACTGCTAACGCAACCATAACGATTACAAGGGTAGTCACCATTTTCTTTGTGTTTTCTGCCGTGAACATTTTAGTGTGATTATTTAGTACGAATTGAGTAAATGATAGGCAAACTTAATTCTTTGATTGAATGGGACAATATTAATAATTAGTCCAAGCGTGTAGCATAACATTGTATTGTGTTGTCATACAATGTGTTGTGCTGTTTTATTTGTGCAACAAATAGTTATGTAAATCGCTTTTTATCAGAGAGGTATGTAATAGTTCCTTTTCTTTTTCATTTCCTTGATGCTTTTTTCCATAGCATCGCACTCACGCACGGGCGAGGTGGAAGAAATCAAGCAATTATGGGTGGGTATATAGTAGTTTGTAAGTCCAACATTTAAGGCTCGTAATTGCCAATGTTGAATTTCGCAACCTCTCAAATCGCTTTCCTCTGTAAATGCTCCTACGAAATACAGATTTTGTCTTGCAAACAATGTAATACCTCTTGGGTCTAAAGTATTGCTATCGGGGATAAATACGTTGATGGTCAACTCATCCTCGGTGCATAGCATTGGCAAAAATTTGCATTCAGATAAATAGTCAGATATACTTACCGCACCCGTCTTTGCTATGTTTTCTGCATAAAATATTAGGTCGGTTAGCCAATGTCTTTTCACAAACACATTCGGTTGTAGTATGCAAACCCAATCTGTTTCGCAACTACGGAACAATTCATTGTACGCTTTTGCTTGGCTGATGTTTTTCTCAAACAAGATTACACAATCAGACAATTTGCGAAAATAGTCTGCAATCCTTGAGTCACACCCATACATTACCCCTATTGCAAATTCTACCCTAACATCATCTACAAAGTATCCATATTCTTTGTCAGCATCTGACAAAATGAGTTCGTCTTCAATCTGCCTTTTTTCAATACCTAACGCTTCAAACGAATGTATGTAGGTTGCATAATCCCCACCAACAAGTAGGCATAATGTAGCATCAGCCTTCTTCTTTTCCATCCAAATGGTTTTTCAAATTGTTGTACAATTTTATACGCTCAAAAACGGATTCTTCAACGCTTTTCCAATTGACTGCATACAACAAGTGTTTCATTTCAAAATCCCGCTCTTGCAATTTCTTGGCTTGTTCCAATACGGGTTTGTAATTATCCATCACTTTGTTGATGTCCGCCAAGTACGGATTTAAAATCTGTGTTTCAAATATCCGCTTCATATCGGCTACCTTACGTTCACACTTGCGAATCATCATATACGTTTCATATTCTTCTATCGCTATGTCGTTTTTTTCCTTTTCGGTTTTCGTAGCGTATTCAAAACGTAAAAAAGCGAGTTTTTTGCGTAAACACATAACATAATTCTTCAACTCAATTATCTTATCGGCAGAGTCTATAAGTATTTTGTTATGGGTCATTATTATCACGCCTTTTTCAAGTGGTTTTTCTTTTCCTCTTTAGGCGGGTTTAGAATGTTTTTAATGGTCAGATAGTGACTTATTTTTGCCTCAAGGTTTTTATCAAATAGTTCGGCATCCGCTTTACCCATAGCCTCTTTTAATTGGTCATCCTTGTCTTGCATCAAACGACCTTTAGCCATCACTTCATTCCATTTCGTTTCCATTTCCACCAAGGTTTTTAGACACGAACTCCTAAAATCCTTTATATACATCTGCTTTTTAATCAGATTGGTGTGAATACGGGCAAGTTCCATATCCGTTTTGATGATAAGGATTTCGTTTTCGTTTGCTACATAATCGTTTTTGGGTTCGGAATCCGCTTTTATCAATTCCTTACGCTTATTCATTTTTTCAATCAAGGATTTATAAACCTCTACTTGTCCCTCTTGGAATTGGAGATGCGGGAATTGTTCCAAAGGCAGTTGGTCTGCCGTCATTTCAATGATGTTCATCTTTGTTATCGTTTTCTAATAAGTTTTCTTTAAGTAGTTCATTCAGTTCTTCACTCGGCATAGATTCATCTTCGCCATTGAGCATAGCAAGGTGTTTATTTGCCTCATCAATATCGCTTTGAATCTGTTTTTTCTCTTCAAACAACGCTTTTCTTGTTTCCGAATCTTTCACGTTCTTTATTTCTTTTGCTATGCTGATTAATTCTTCTTTCAATTGTTTCAATTCCGACTCAACCACCTTGATGGCTTTGATTTTTACTTCATTTTGATTCTCCGTATTCATTCCTAATGGGTTTTATTTCAAATGTTTCATTTTTATACATTCTGATTTGGTTTGAAAGGTAGTGCCTAATATAACCGCCATCGCACAAAACTACGCACCAAACATCGTTTTCAAACTGCCCTCCATCATTTACATAAATGGCATAGCCTTCCTTGACTCCCTCTACCAAAACGGGTATCGGCTTTTTAAACTCAAGCATCATCTCATTGGGTTTTCCTTGATTATTTTGATAATACTTTCAACTATGGTAAATGGCAAATAGAGGTATGCTATGAATATCACGAATATCCCGCTTAACAAATTGCAAGTGTATAGCAACATAGCATATTCTTTCAAGTGTTGGATGCCCTCCTTGGTCAGCATAATGAGAAACAATCCCGCTATGGCAAGATAAATCCAAACCCGTGCTATGTCCATTAGCATATCGGTCATTTGTTCCCCCAATATTCAGTATAGTATTGTTCTAACTTGCCATCTACCGCCTCTTCTTGACTACACTCATTCGCATTGGCAAATTCCTTGATTACCTTCTTGTTTGCATTGAGATATTTTCGACAAGCGTTGTCAAAATCCTCCTTGGTAAAGTTCCCTTGCAATTTATTGGCAAAATTGTGAACGTAAAGGAAAAACCTTTTGTCGCCTCCAAAATACTTGTCGTTGACTATGTTTTGAGCGATTTTCATCAATTCAAGGTTCGGGACTTTGTTCTTGATGTCGTTTACGTTATCGGCTTGATAGTGGAATCGCACCCAACGGCTATTTTGCCAAATACGGGGTTCAACGGGTCGTAGGGACTGATAGGAAATCATAACATCTACACCCCTATGGCGTAGGTTTACAATACCGCCCACGATTTCTTCCATAAATGTAACCGATAAGATGTAGGTGTTTATATCTTCAAGAACAAGCATTCCGTTCTTATAAACTTTCAATAAGTATTCAACCGCTTCTTTTTTTTCCTTGATTCCAAGGTTTTTTGCATCAATTCTTCGGCATTCGGCTACATCGGTCTTACACCATTGTGGAATGTCTTTAAGTGCTATGCGAACAGATTTGAAATTAGATATGTCGTTCTTGCGAAACTGCTCTTCGGTATATTCTCCGTTTGTATCAAATATCAAGCATTTGCGACCACGAACTTTAGTCTTGGGTTTATCCTTTACATAATCTGCTATGATGTGCATATTACGATAGGTCTTACCTACACCTTGAATCCCCGTAACCGCCATCATTCCCGCTTCACGGGAGTTGGATTGTTGTTCGGTTGCTATGTTTTCTTTTTTGTTATTCATTTTCTATTTCGGGTATTATTTCCTCCGCTTCAACCAAAGTGACTTCATCTTGAGTAAGGTCAGTTGTTTCTTCCCTCACGGGCGTGGGTGGGGGTGGAACGGAGTCAACCTCGTAGTCAATATTGCTAATTGGTTGCGTTTGTTGTTCCTTGATTTGGATGAGTTGCGTGAGGACGGATTTTATCTGTTGGTTGAATGCGTAGGCTTTCAATCCCATATCCAACACGAATGTTTTGACGGCATTAATCATCAATTCTTGCATCGGGGTAGGTGCTACGCCTTTTTCAAGCATTACTTCATAAAGGGAATCAATAAGGTCGTCTTTGTCTTCTTTGCTTACTTTGAAGAGCGTATCGGCTTCTTTGACTTTGGAGGTAAACCAATTGCGGACGGTTATTTGTTGCGAATCCTCCAACGTGAGTAGAATCTGCAAATCCATCTTGTCCTCCAACTCGTATTGGACAAGTTTATCCTCGGTAATATCTTTGGTAGTCCACCATATACACCCTTTTTCAGCAAGTATGCAAACGCCCTCTACAATGATTTTGGCAAACTTCTTGGTACTACGCCTTTTCTTGCTCCCCGACATATCATCGAACTGCGGATTAAGAGGGGCATCTGACTTCTTTTCCTTTTTTTGCTTGGGGTTGGGAGAGGTACTTTTTTCATCGTCCGCAGATGGCAATTCAAAACTTTCCGCAAAACTTTTCGGCTCATCAAAACTTGTCTTGACGGGTTCGTTTTCGTTTTGAGGGTGTTCTTGCATTCCATCATCCATAACATAATCACGGATAATAGGCTCGGCATCGTTGAATGGGTCTAAAAACGTAGCATCATTCTGACTTGGTTTTGGTTCGATTGTGTCTTTCATACCATCACGAAATTCCTTGTGTTTTTTTTCAATATCCGTTTCTTCGTCCTTAACTTCTACATACTCCGCATCCTCCGTACATACTTTGTCGTGAAGAGCCTTTAATTCCTCATAGTTGGTAGCGGGGGTGATTGACTTGGTGAAATTAGGGTCTTTTGCCGATTTCTCTGCAATCGCCTTTTCAATCGCAGTCATCAGTCTTTTTTCCTTGTAGTTGTAACTACCACGTTTAAGGTAAAATCTCATATAATATCGTTGTTTATTCTATTGTTAATCGTGTCCCTTAATAGATTCAGTTTCTCGTAAAACAACCTATCGGGTTTTACATCCATTTTCAAGGATTTGTGATACTTCAACACTACCGAAACAGATGTATGCCATTTCAGACTGAAAACCCTTTTTGCTATGTAGCGAATGGTAAGATTCAAATCATTATAGAGAATGCAAAAAGCAAATTTTCTTGCCTCTTGTACTTTTCCTTTTCCACGACCTTTCAGCAACATACTGCGTGTGATTTTGAAATCGTTGCAGATTATATCCAAAACCACGTTTATGTGTCTATGCCTATCAAGTAGTTTTTCGTTTTCCCCATTTACCAACGAACCGATGTTCTCATTCAACTCGGCAAGGGAATATCGCTTCAACCCTTGTTGTATGTTGCGGAAAAGCAATTCCAATTCCTTGTTTTCCGTATTTTCCAATTGTAATGTTTTGTCCAAAACTATACAAAGTTATTGTTCAATAACAAAAGTGGTAAAATACATATTAACAACCAAATGCTTATTTTTCACCGAACAAGAATCAGCAAATGGTTTATGGAAGAGTTTTCAGATTCAGTTGATACTTTCAATAGAAACGATAAACAACTATATTTCAATCAGATAAGGGGCATTATCACCGAAATAAATATTGGTGAGATTTGGTGCAGTTATACTTTGAACGTAGGTCACGAAAATCCACGACTTGTTAATGTGTGCTTAAAAAGATTCCAATATGAAACATACAAAGACAAGTTTGCGGTTGGAGAAAAAGTAATGATACGCTTTTTCCTTACTTCCCGCTACAAGCACGGGAGGTGGCATACCAACGCTAACGTACTTGAGGTTTTAGTAGCCTAAAGTCTTTCTTACCGCATCCATATTTTCTTGCCTTTTGCGGTAATTCTTACCTCGTAAATGCGGATTATCCTCTTGCAATTTCCTTCTTGCCCTACCTATGCTTTCTTGGGAGTAAAGGCAACTTTTGACACTTACATACTCGCATAGGAACTCATAAGCGGTCATATTCTCCAATCTCACCATTCCACCCAATTGGATGCTCCAAATCCTTGCACTCAAGGTCTTATCGCAATCACGATACTTGGGGTCTTGTTCAAGGAGTTCACGAACCAAGTCTTGAACACTTCCAATTTCTACATCTATCATATTTTATCGTTTTTTGGTACAAATGTATAGCGTTAGTTGAAAAACGTGTGCTATGTTAATAAATATTCCGTAAAAGACTGAATATCAAACCTTGACTCCATTTTTCAACGCTTCGTCTTTCTTGATAGCCAATTCAAGAGTCTTGATTTCCTTATCCAATTTCAAGACCTCATCATTTATCTTATTGTGCTTCTTATTCTCATACCAAGCGATTACACCAACTATGGCGGTAAGCAAGGTTATTACTCCTACCAAGACATTAATTGTGGCTTGTTGTTTCCTATCGGTTAAGTCCATTTTGCTATTTTTAAACTTTGCTGATAACGTATTTTCCACCGCCATAAAGAGCAATCGTAGTGGCAACACCTATGGCAAAATACACCACCCACCGCTTCATTTTACGATTTAACGCCCGTTCATCAATAAGCGTATAGAAAAGAGATTCGTTTCCATACTTTGAAACGCTACGTTTTACGTTTGCCAAAAAGTCATCCCAATCTTTTCTATCAGCGATTACTTGGCAACCCGCACTCCATTTGTCAACACTCGTACTTGTTCCCGTAGCGGAGGCACGATGGATATTGATTCCAAAATATCCTTTTGATTCCTTACCATTTTGAAAATCAAGTATGGCATTGCGGTCATAATCCCTCAATACCGAAACTTGTCCACGTTGGTTTAATGCTTCATAGCCACGATGTGTACCTAATTTGTACGCCCATTGACCCGCTTTAAGGATAGCAGTTCCATCCACATTCATCGGGTTTTTCAACCAATATGTACTTGGGTCGGTGGTACTTGCGTAATCTTTTCCTTCCAACTTATCCCTATCATCCCGCCAAAAAACATATATCCTATCATCAAAAGCATTTGGTGTAGTGCTATCTTTTCGCACCCCAACAATGTTAATCTGATAAGGCTTTTCATTGATTACATATCCGCTATTTTTCATAGCACGGATAAGACCTCGTATGGTTGATGTAGGGGTTATGTTCATTCTTGCTTTTTATCTTTATTCTTATCCATTTCGGGTTTGATGACATACTTGTATAAAAAGTAAACGCCAACTGCTCCGATAACGATGTATAAGAGGGTATTGCTTTTGCCTCCGTTTGATGGGTTTGAGGCACTACTGCCCGTGTCGAATTTGGTTATCATATCAATTCTTGTCTAAAGTAAATACATACTCATCGGTTTCAAGCAAAGTGTAATTGGTGGTCACGATGCCATTATCACCACTATCATCATAGTTCTCAAAAATCACATTATAGGCGGTTTTGGATACGTTCTTGAGTTCCTCAAGGGTTATCTTGGTTTTACCGCTTTCGTATGCTATCTTAAAATCAGATTCAATCATCTTGCCCTTTTCGGGGTCGCCCACGGGTGCGGAATTGAAATCATCATCATTGTCTTCCTCTTCGGTTTCGTTTTGGTCTTCATCTTCTTCCTCTTCTTCTTGCTCTTCAACTTCTTCCTCAATCTCATCTTTTACCTCGTCTGCGGTATGAGGAATCTCATCGTTGTTCTTATCGGTTTCATCCACCAAGTCAAGGATTTCGTAATACACCCACTTATCCATAGCACGGAGTTTCTTATAGACCTTTTCACTTATGGTCTTACCCTTGCTTTCATTAACGTGGATGCCTTTGAGGACATCTTTAATTTGGTCAATACCCGTTTGGGCATCTTCGGGAAGGTCGCCAATTTTAAGGTCATACTCTTCCATCGCTTTTACATACATTAATTCCATTTTGCTATGATTTATTTTGTAAAGTTAATTAAAGTCCTCCTATTGAATAAATAAAGCCATCAATCTGACCGCCATTCTTGTACCTAATATCGGGGTTGCTACCATCAAATGTAGTGTTGCTTCCATCGGCAAGTTTTATTTGGTTAGGGTTTAATACTATAAATGACTTCCCTTTACCCTCATACTTATTGTTATATACAAACCCAACAAAATTCCCATATTTATTCATTAAGTATTGCCTAATCGGTTTGTTTTCTTCCCTTTGAATTAACCTAAAAAATCCGTTCTTTTTTGCATCTGATTCGCTCACTAAACCATCAGAAACAAACATATCAATATATCTTTGTGGGTATTCCCATTCTCCTATATCTGATGTTTCATAAATGTTTTGAATATTTAAGAAAAATGACTT
>JADDYB010000330.1_pt1 | contig 14856 bp, 17 predicted proteins | sample 8641941 | NCBI WGS metagenome assembly JADDYB01 (sample SAMN16275377, study PRJNA637457) | freshwater sediment metagenome | isolation source: Lake Kineret sediment | place: Israel: Lake Kineret | collected 2013
GTCCCCTTCTTCGGAATCCTTATGAACAGAATCGCCGATCCATTGATGAAGCATATGGTGGAATTCAGTTGAAGAGGTTGTCAGCAAAGGGTTGGCGTCAGCATCAGAAGTACCCGCAAGGCCGGGGATGGGGACATCCTGAGATGCATGAACAGCCTGCGTGAGAAGAACACCCGAAAGAAGGATAATAAAGATATGCATTTTCATCTGCCCTATTATCTTAATGGTTATTGCACTGTATTGACAATCTCCCAAAATAATTTACAATGAAACTATGAAGAAACTATCTATAGAGGAGGTGCTGTATGGCAAGGGTTTATATGCTCGCAAATCTCACAGCCGGTAAGGAAATATTCGTAAGAGATACACTGCGGGGGACAAAAGGGGTGGTCGATGCAGATATCATAACAGGGGCCTATGATCTCATTGCAATCCTTGAGGCCAGGGATATGAATGATATTTTCAGCAAAATTCTGAAGGATATCCGGAAAATCAAGGGCTTGACACGTACTGAAACATTTGTGGCAGTTGAATAGAATCATTCAGGTATTGATCTATAAAACAAGGGTTTTCCATTATTTCTGTGTTTCTGTCGTCCTGAGATTTCCCTGCTCCTTGGCTTTAAACCGCAACTCCTATACAGTGGTCATTACCTCATCCTCCTGGCTCAGAAAAGCATCTCCCAGCTTCCTCGTCTGGTCGAGTTTCTCGCTCATGGCAAAGAGGACATCCGGAAAATGACAGAGCGATTTTATGCTGGGGTCCCAGGTCTGCTCCTGAAGGGCATTGTCCAATGCACCGCCCTTTAACTCTTTGTTCTGGAGAAACCCATCCGGTTACATAATTCAGCTTTTCTATGAGTAATGTTATTTTCATTGAGATTTTCTATTGGATTTCTATCATCTCTCAAGGGATAATTATTTATAAGGTATTTTTTACAATTTGCCCGATGGTGATTAAATGAAACTTTTCAGAAAAAAGACATTAACCGGCCTTTCACGCACGTGCGGCTGAGCAGCTAAAATTGGTCCGTCAGATTTGTCGGACGCGCTGAAGGTTCTGACATCATCAAATGATCCTAACCTCTTAGTCAGTTTCGACACTGCTGACGATGCAGCAGTATACCGCCTGACTCCGGAAATTGCACTGGTAAGCACCGTGGATTTTATCACACCGCCTGTAGATGACCCTTACTGGTTTGGACAGATTGCTGCTGCAAATTCACTCTCAGATGTATATGCCATGGGAGGGAAGCCACTGACGGCTCTTAATCTCATTATGTTCCCGTCAAAAATACTGGACAAACAATGTCTGAAGGAAATCCTCCGCGGTGGACATGACAAGGTTATTGAAGCGGGTGCCTCCATGTGTGGTGGACACTCCGTGGATGATAATGAGCCAAAGTACGGGTTGGCAGTAACCGGTGTTGTGCATCCCGAGAAAATACTGACGAACTCCAGAGCTCAAGAGGGAGATGTCCTGATTCTTACAAAGCCTCTTGGAACAGGAGTGTTATTCAATGCCAGCAAGTCAAAAAAGCTGCCGTACCGGGAATTGGAATTAATCCTGCCACAAGTGGCATCTCTCAATAAAAATGCCCTTGCTGTTGCACTGGGATATGACATTCACGCGTGTACTGATGTAACAGGATTCGGTCTCGCCGGCCATACGCTTGAAATTGCAAAAGGAAGCAGGAAACAGATAAACCTCTTTTATAAAGAGATTCCATTTTATCCGAATGCACGTGCGATGTATCAAAAAGGTGAAACAACAGGGAGCAACAAAGCAAACAGAAAAATTTTGGACGGATATATGGAGATAGAAGCGAAAATATCCAGGCGTGAGGAAGAACTGCTCTTTGACCCCCAGACATCCGGAGGGCTTATCTTCTCTGTCCCCGGTTCTCAAGCAGGAGAATTAATAATGAAGCTGAAACAGGCAGGAAGTGAAGCTGCCACTCAGGTCGGTGAAGTAGTATCAAATGCAAACCCTTGTATCAGGATAATGTAAAAATAAAGGATAGTATTAGAACTGCCTGAGAAACCGCAGATCGTTTTCGAAAAAGAGCCTGATATCGTCAATGCCGAACTTCAGCATGGTTATGCGCTCGACTCCCATGCCAAAGGCAAACCCCGTATACATTTCCGGATTGTATCCAACATATTCAAATACCCGTGGATGAATCATGCCTGCACCTAATATCTCGAGCCATCCTGTCTGCTTACAGACTCTGCAGCCTTTCCCTGAACAGAAAATGCAGCCGATATCAACCTCTGCACTTGGCTCGGTAAAGGGAAAGTAACTCGGCCTGAATCTTACCGGTGTCTCTGCACTGAACATACTGTGGATAAAAAGTTGCAGAACACCTTTGAGGTCACTGAAGGCGATATCCGTATCCACCATGAATCCCTCGACCTGGTGGAACATCGGTGTGTGAGAGATATCAGCATCACAGCGGTAGACCTTTCCAGGAGCGATAATCTTCAACGGCGGCTTTCTCTTTTCCATGACCCTGATCTGCACGGGTGATGTATGGGTTCTGAGGACGACCTCATCAGAAATATAAAACGTATCCTGCATATCACGTGCAGGATGGTTTTTGGGCATATTCAGCGCTTCAAAATTATAATAGTCGAGTTCTACCTCAGGTCCTTCTTCAACCTCGAAACCCATTGAGGAAAAAATTCCGGTTATCTCGGAAAGCACCTTATGAATCGGATGTTCTCTGCCAAAAGGAGTATATTTGCCCGGCAGGGTTACATCGAGAGCTTCTGTGAGGATACTCTTTTTATATTCTTCCTGCTTGAGGAGCAACTCGACCCTGATTACTTCCTGTTCGATATGCTGCTTAAGCTCATTGACTGTTTTGCCGTAGGCTGGCCGCTGTTCAGGGGCAATAGCAGAGAGGGTCTTGAGCTTTTCTGTGACAAGACCCTTCTTACCCAGATATTTTACTTTCAGCTGCTGGAGTTCCGGTAACGAGGTGACTGATTCGGATTCCTTATGGAATGAATCTCTGAGAGCAAGGAGGTCCTCCACTTCTTACTTCAACTTCTTACTTTCTCTACAAGCTGATGAAAGGCGGCAGGGTCACTGTAAGCCATATCAGCGAGTGCCTTTCTGTTCAATGCAATATTTGCCGTTTTCAGTCTCGGCATAAACTGGCTGTAGGTCATACCAACAGCACGCAGGGCTGCGTTGATCCTGATAATCCAGAGGGCCCTGAACTCTCGTTTCTTAACCCTGCGGTCCCTGTATGAATATTGCAAAGCTTTATCAACCGCCTCTGTCGCGATGCGGTAGAGTCGGCTTTTGGATCCATAATAACCCTTCGCCCTTTCCAATATCTTTTTTCTTCTTCTCCGTGTCTTAAATCCACCCTTTGCCCTTGGCATCTATTCCTCCTCAACGACCTTTTAATCCTTTTAATAGTGTGCGTTCAGTCTTCAGGTAATATTTCCCCTGTTTCACGTTTGCCATACAACTCATCACTTTCGCCTTATCCGTATGGCAGAAGATTTTTCACTCTACCATAATCATTTTTTGAGACCAAAGACGCTTTCCTGAGACTTCTTGTCCTCTTGGCTGATTTCCCCGTAAGGAGGTGGCTCTTATAACCGCTCCTTTTCATGAGTTGTCCCGTGCCGGTAACCTTCAGCCTTTTAGCAGCACCTCTGTGGGTTTTGATCTTTGGCATTCCTTCCTCCACAAAAAATCATTTTTGTTTGTCATTCGTTATTGGCAATTGTGAAAAATTGAAAAGATATTATATCAGATATTATAAGAAGTGTAAATTGACTATCTTATGACAAATTCTCTGTACCTTAAGATTTCGGAGTGACTACCATGGTAATATGATTCCCATCGAGCTTCGGTGCCTGCTCGACATTAAACTTTCCGGTAAGAAGTTGCGTCATTTTCTCAAAGACCTTCATCCCGAGTTCAGGCCTGATGATCTCCCTCCCCCTAAAAAACATCGTTACTTTTGCCTTGTTGCCCTCATCGAGGAAACGCCTGATGTTCTTTACCTTTAACCCGAGGTCGTATTCCGTTATCCGAGGCCGTATCTTGACCTCTTTGACACCCATTGCCTTCTTCTGCGTCTGCTTCTTGCTCAACTGATATCGGTACTTCCCGAAATCAAGCACCTTACAGACCGGTGGCACGACGTTTGTTGCCACTTCTACAAGATCAAGCCCTCTTTCCTTTGCGACTTTTAAAGCCTCAAAAACCGGCATTATACCGAGTTGGCCTCCATCAACATCAACTACCCTCACTTCCCTGGCCTTTATGTGCTGGTTGAATCTAATATCCTTGCTTATGCTTTCACCTCCTGATTTTATATTTCCAGAGTTTTCGTTGTAATCTTTTCCTTCAAAATCCCCAATAGTTCAGTTACCGTAAACGGCCCAATGTTTTCACCGGAACGTTTCCTGACCGTAACCGTATTTTCCGACACCTCTTTATCGCCTATTATAACCAAATACGGCACTTTCATAAGAGTGGCATTCCTTATTTTATAGCCGATCTTTTCGTTCTCGATATCCAGTTCAGTGCGTATCTCTTCTTTTTTCAGCGTTTCCGAAAGACTCATTGCATAATCGGCATGTCGTTCTGCAATCGTCAGAATCTTTACCTGTACCGGTGTAAGCCATACGGGGAAAGATCCTGCATAGTGCTCTATCAGTATCCCAAAAAACCTTTCCAGGGAACCCATCAATGCCCTGTGTATCATTATCGGCCTGTGCTCTTTCCCATCGCTCCCCCGGTACATCATGGCAAAACGCTCGGGGTTATTGAAATCAACCTGGATTGTGCTGCACTGCCACTGCCTGTTCAATGAATCCTTGACTTTAATATCTATCTTGGGCCCATAGAAAACTCCTTCTCCCGGGTCTATATCATATATGAGTCCTTTGATTTCAAGCGCTTTTTTCAAGGCATTCGTTGACCTTTCCCAGTTCCCGGGGGTACCAACATATTTATCAGGTCTCGTTGAAAGGTAAATGTCATACCGGTCAAACCCAAATGTCTTGAGAATAAAGAGGGTAAAATCCAGCACCCTGAGGATTTCATCCTCAATCTGGTCTTCCCTGCAGAATATGTGTGCATCATCCTGTGTGAATCCTCTCACCCGCAAGAGACCGTGAAGAACTCCTGAACGTTCATACCGGTAAACAGTGCCTAATTCAGCAAACCGTATCGGCAGTTCCTTATAACTTCTTAATGCATGTTTATAGACATGGATGTGAAAGGGGCAGTTCATGGGCTTGATCTCATAGTCTATCCCCTCGATCTCCATGGGCGAGTACATATTTTCCCGGTAAAAGTCGAGATGTCCGCTCGTTGCCCATAAATTGAGTTTGGCAATATGCGGTGAATACAGCACCTTATATCCGGACTTATAATGCTCCTTGAGCCAGAAATCTTCTATCGCTCTCCTGATCAATGCCCCGTTCGGATGCCAGACAATAAGCCCGGCGCCGATCTCATCGCTTGTGCTGAACAGGTCGAGGTCTTTCCCGAGTTTCCGGTGATCCCTCTTCTTCACCTCTTCAAGGAAATTGAGGTAATCCTTTAAGGCTTTTTTATCGGTGAAGGAAGTCCCGTAAATTCTCTGGAGCATCTTGTTCTTTTCATTACCGCGCCAGTAGGCGCCTGCGATACTTAAAAGCTTGAATGCAGTTACCTGACCGGTAGTCTCTATATGCGGTCCCCTGCAGAGATCGACAAAACCACCTTCCTCGTACAGCGATACATCATCGTCCGGTATCTCTTGAAGCAGTTCAACTTTGTATGGTTCTTCCTTTTCCTGAAAAAGCGCAATTGCCTCTTGCCGCGAAACTTCTCTCCTCACAAATGGATTGTTCTGCTGTATTATCTCGGACATCTTCTTTTCTATCAGAGAGAGGTCTTCGGGCGTAAACGTCCTCTCGACGTCAAAATCATAATAGAAACCTTCGTCTGTTGCGGGGCCGATGGCAAGTTTTGCATCGGGGAAGAGAGTCTTCACGGCATGCGCCATGACATGAGAGGTGCTATGCCGGTAAATCTCTTCTTCCTTCGAATCGAATTTATCGGGGTTAATCCAAAAACCTCCGGATCGTATTTAAAAGTATAAAATTCTACATGGTGCATGTCATGACCGTCAAGAAAATTCAGAGCAGCCGGACATCTGCAGAAGAAATGTTTTATAATGGTTGTATGGGAGTGCTTGAAATCAGGAAATATCCTGATAAAATTCTCAAACAAAAAACAACTCCGGTCCAGACTATAGACGGGATTACCCAGCGGCTCATCGATGACATGATAGAGACTATGCGTGCGGTCCATGGTGTCGGGCTTGCAGCAAATCAGGTCGGAATCCCGCAGAAGCTCTGCATCATTGATCTCAGTCTGAGGGAGGACAAGGCTCCCCTTATTGTTCTCATCAATCCTTTGATCGTGGAGAGAGACGGTTCTGTCGAAGCTGAAGAGGGATGCCTGAGCATTCCCGGGTATCTGACTTCAATCAAGCGAGCCGAGAAGGTTTTTCTCAAGGGTGTCAACAGAGAAGGCAAAGATATTGCGATAGAAGCCGAGGGGCTTCTCGCCAGAGCGATTCAGCACGAATTAGATCATCTTGAAGGGCTCCTGCTCCTTGACAGGATGAGTCCCATAAAGAGGGAGTTCTTTAAAAGGCGATATAAAAAGCAGTTGAGTGAAGCGAAGTGACTCGTGGGGAAAAGAGAGCAGATGATTCCTCTGTTGCTCATTCGTCAATGGTTTAATAATTAAAAAATACATTTATCAGAAAATCTCCCCTTACCCCTCTTTACCAAAGAGTCCCGAAAGCTTTCGGGATTTAGTAAAGGGAGGTTAGGAGGGATTTTAAAATAAATGTCTTTCTTGTAAGACAGTTAATAAATGCGAATAGTCTTTTTCGGCACTCCTGCATTTGCTGTCCCGACATTAACGGCTCTCCTTCATTCTGATGAAGAAGTCATTGCAGTCGTTACACAACCTGACAAACGAAAAGGGAGAGACCGGCTCCCTGCCGCTTCTCCGGTCAAAGAACTCGCGCTGCAGAACAACTGTACGGTATTACAGCCGTCAACACTAAAGGATCCGTCATTCCATGAAGAAATCTCCATCATGAAACCTGAGATTATTATTGTCGTTGCATATGGGAAAATACTCCCCCCCGGGATACTGAAACTCCCGCCACGAGGCTGCATCAATGTGCATGCATCATTGCTGCCGAAATACCGGGGAGCTGCACCGGTTCAGTGGGCGATAATCAATGGAGAGCGAAAGACCGGCATCACAACAATGTATATGGATGAAGGCTTGGACACAGGTGACATACTGCTCCAGGAAGAGACAGTCATTGAGGATGATGCTACTGCGGAGTCGCTCGGCAGAGGACTCGCGGATCTCGGAGCTGCATTACTGATGAAGACGATTCAAAAAATCAAAGACTGTTCGCTGCAGCGAATCCCGCAGACGGGAACACCGAACTATGCACCTCCTTTAAAAAAAGAGGATGGGAAGATTACATGGTCAAAAACCGCGGTCGAGATATCCAACATGGTCCGCGGGATGTATCCATGGCCGTGCGCATATTGTTATTTAAAGAATGAAAGGATTAAAATCACCAAGGTACGGGAATCCCGGGGATCCGGGATTCCGGGCAGAATCGAACAAGCTGGTGAAGAGCTTGTTATAGGCACCGGGGAAGGTTTCATTACGATTATCGAGCTGCAACCCCAAGGGAAGCGGCTGATGGCAGCGAGAGATTTCCTTCGGGGAAGGCGGCTGCAAGAGGGTACGTTTTTCGATGAGCCATAGATGGGCAAGAGGGATCGCACTCAAATTTCTCTATCCTCTCCTCATGTTTGCCGGATCTCTTACAGAAAACAAGAAAGAGAAATACCAGAAATTCATTATCAACCTCAATAATAGATTAGTCAGGAAAGAGAAATTCAGGCCGGAGAACCTCCTTCTCCTTCTCCCGCACTGTCTTCAGATCAATGAATGCGACATCAGGCTCACATATAATATTTACAACTGCAAAAGATGCGGGAGATGCGAGATAAAAGACCTGATCCATCTCGCCGAGGAAAATCACCTGAATCTTTTTGTTGCCACCGGCGGTTCACTTGCAAGAAGGGTTATTCAGGAAACGAAGCCGGATGCTGTTATTGCTGTTGCATGTGAAAATGATCTGAGCAGCGGGATAGCGGATACCTATCCGCTCCCGATTCTCGGTATTACCAATCAACGTCCTTTCGGCCCGTGCCTGAATACCAGCGTTGATATATCCCAGGTGAAAGAGGCAATACTGTTTTTTGCTAAAATCTCATGACAGAACCCGGTATACTATATTCCCTGAAAAATGCATGCAGGAGCAGACCGTGAATAAGGAAATTCGATCTCTCGTGAGATTCCCCCTGTACATTCTCGCTTTCGTCATGCTCGGCCTGATCTTCGGATACTTAACATTTAAGGTTCTGAGTTTCAGCCGGACTGTTGAAGTCCCTGACCTTTATGGCAAGAGTCTTCTGGAAGGCAATAAACTGCTGGGGAATAAGAGTCTTTATCTCAAGATCGAAGGTGAAGATTATGATGCTGTTGTTCCTTCAGGAAATATTATCAGGCAGGATGTGCCGGCTGGCAATAAGGTGAAAGAACGAAGGGGAATAAAAGTTGTCATCAGCAAAGGCCAAAGAATTAAGTCAGTTCCCCTGCTCGTCGATGAAACGCTTATCAACGCTGAATCCTTACTGCTGCAGAAAGGCTTAAAGATAGCGAAGGTTGTACCGGTTCATTCAGATGTTGTTGAAAAGGACAGAATTCTGGCTCAGAAACCCGGGCCTGAAGACCAGGTCAGTGATATGATAACTGTGCTTGTCAGTCTCGGGCCCTATGAAAAAAGGTATCATTGTCCTGATTTTACAGGAATGTCTTTTGAACAGGCGACAGCACTGGTGAAACAACTGAACCTGAAAGTAACAGCCGAAGGTTCGGGAGAAACCGTAGAAGCACAGAAACCGGAACCCGGCAAGCAGATAAAGACCGGAGATACAATTTACTTGAAGCTATTCTGAATTCATTTTATTATATAACCTCAAAATTATCGTTTCCGGAGCAGGTATGATCAAAATAGCACCTTCAATACTCTCGGCAAAATTTTTATCTCTCGGCGAAGAAATCAAGGCGGCTGAAACCGCGGGAGCTGATATGCTCCACATCGATATTATGGACGGTCATTTTGTTCCCAACATAACCATAGGTCCTTCCATCGTAGAAGCCATCCGTACCATTACCTCCTTACCTCTTGATGTCCATCTCATGATCGAGAAACCTGATTCATATCTTGGGGATTTTATCAAGGCTGGAGCTGATTATCTGACGATACACTATGAGGCTTCCATACATCTGCACAGGACTGTCCAACGGATAAAAGAAAGCGGCGTGAGGGCAGGAGTGTCACTGAATCCGGCAACGCCTGTATGGAGCCTTGAAGACATTCTGCCGGATATCGATCTCGTTTTACTTATGTCTGTTAATCCGGGCTTTGGCGGACAGGAATTTATCCCGCAGGTCATTGATAAGATAAAGATGCTGAAAAAACTCATCCGGGAGAAGGGACTCACTCCATCCATAGAAATAGATGGAGGAGTAAAACTCGAAAACATCCCTGACATTATAGGTGCCGGAGCAGATATCCTCGTCATGGGATCTGCTTTTTTCAATGCTGAAGATTATGCAACCGTTGTGAGAAAATTTCGTGAAATCACCCGAAATAGATAATATTATTGCTGCAGCCGAAACCCTGAGAGAGGGAGCCCGCTATCAGCAGTCTATCAAACTATTCAAGGAAGCTTTGCAGGTCTCCAGGAAGATCCGGGATAAGGAAGGAACATATCATTGCATACGTGCCCTTGGTGACGTTTATAGAATGACAGGTCGTTTTGAACGCGCCGCAAAAATGTATACGGCGGCTGTAAGGCTCGCCCGCGGAGTCCATTCCCTGGACAAGGCTGCTGATGCGCAGATAGGGCTGGGTCTTTCCTTACGGGCGCAGGGCATATGGCAGAAAGCGGTTCGCCTCATCCGCACATCAAAGAAAACATATGAGACCAAACATGACAGGCATGGGCTTGCTTTTGCCCTCTGGGCAGAGGCAGGTGCTCTGAGAATCAAGGGGGACATCCCCGGTGCACTCAAGGCGTTCAGGGAATCCTATCAACTTTTTAAGGCTCTTTCTGATAATCAGGGTATCGGTTACTGCCTCTGTGGTCTCGGCGGGGCCTCCCGCGTCGCAGGCCGGATAAAAGATTCCCTGAAATACTATATCGCGGCAAACAGATTGTTCTCGGATATGCATGACTCCTTCGGCAAGGCCTACTCCTTCTGCGGTATCGCGAATGCATACAGAATGCTTGAGGACTATGAAGACGCTTTTTTCTCTTTTGCAAAGGCAACAAGGCTATACAGGACTATCGGTGATAAGGTCAGTTATGCATATACGCTCTGGGGGCTTGGCACTGCATACAAAATGAACGGCAAGCATCAGAAAGCTCGTGATCAAATGATGAAAGCAATGCAGTACTTCAAGGAGACAAAGGATCCGAGAGGAATAATATACTGCAGACTCGGCCTGGGAGAAATTGCTTTCCTGACGGGTGACAGACCCCGTGCAGAAAAGCATCTTGTGTCTGCCCGAAAGACATTGGCAAAGCACCGCTTTGCAGTGGAAGCCTGCCACGCGAAAACATTGCACAGCATAATAAACAGACCGTGCCATGAAATATCGTCCGTTTCACAGCGCAAAGGCCGAAAAAGTACCAGCGGGGATATTTCCCGGGATTCATGTTATCAACGGCTTGGACTGAATCTGCAATTTCATTCCCTGCCCTTAAATATTCCTTGACTGTGTTCACAATGTCCGGGGGGAAGAAGTTGATTAAGGGGGTAACCGTAGGAGCATTGAACATACCCAACACATTGACAATAACCAGAATTGTTATTATTCCAATTTTTATTACATCAATAATATATACCCGCTACGATTATTCACTCTTCCTGTTCATAATCGCAGCGCTTACCGATGTATTCGATGGTCTTTTTGCGCGCATGAAAAACCAGAGGACCCTCCTGGGCACCTTCCTTGACCCGTTGGCCGATAAATTCCTTCTCGTTACATCATTTGTTATCTTTTCAGTCAATGGCTGGATACCGAAATGGCTTACCATAACGGTTATCAGCAGGGATATCATTGTCGTCACAGGCTGGTTTATTCTCCACTTTATCACCGGAACCTCGCGGGTTGAACCGTCAATGCTTGGGAAAACGACGATTTGGCTGGAAAGTTTACTGATCGCCTATATTCTTATCGATATCAATCTGCCTGTTCTCCCGGACATTCACAACACTTTTTTCATCATCACTGCCGGGGTCAGCATTCTCTCGGCAATTCACTATATGTTCAGGGGGTTAAAGATTACGCATGCAGGCTGAGTGCGGCCTCCAGATAGATACCATTCAACCGGGCAGCCCTGCAGACAAAGCAGGGCTTCATCCCGGTGATACCCTGCTCTCGGTAAATGCCCACCGGTTGCGGGACCCGATTGATTTCATCTATTACGGCACAGACGAAGATATACAGATCGAATTCAAGCGGGACAACAGGAAAATGAGCCTGTTTCTCAACAAAAAGGAAGGCGTGGCATTCGGTATTGAATTCAAACCGTTCAAGATCATGACGTGCAGGAATAACTGTATCTTCTGTTTTGTCAAACAGCTTCCCCAGGGACTCAGAAAAACACTCTATATAAAAGATGAAGATTACAGGATGTCATTCCTCTATGGAAACTACATTACGCTCTCTAATCTCAGTAAAGAAGACAAAAAACGCATCATCGAACAGAGGCTGACTCCTCTCTTTATTTCCGTGCATTCAACAAACAGAACAGTAAGGAACAGATTGCTTGGGAATCCGAAAGCACCTGATATCACAAAGGAATTGCAATTCCTCAGCGATAATAAGGTGCGGTTTAATGTTCAGATTGTACTCTGTCCCGGATATAATGACGGCAAAGAACTTCAGCAGACGCTCAGCGATCTTTACAAGTTTTATCCCTATCTTCTGTCTGTCGCTGTCGTTCCGGTTGGCTTAACTATACATAGGAAACAGCATATCGTCCCTGTCGAAAAGGAAGATGCACTCGAAGCACTGAAGATCATAGAATCGTTTCAGAAGAAATACGTGAAACGTCATGGCAATCCCATTATCTATGGTGCGGATGAACTCTTTCTGAAGGCAGAGAGGCCATTGCCACCCCTCAGGGAATATGGTGAACGCCACCAGATTGAGAACGGAGTCGGGATGGTTCCCCTGTTTCTTAATCAGGCAAAAAAACTCAAAATCCATAGGACTTTGCACCACAAAAAGAAATTTCTCACCTTTACCGGCATATCGTTTTATCCTTTTCTGAAGAAGTTTATAGAAAGATTTTCTGAGAGAGAAAAGATGCAGATTGAACTCCTGCCGGTCGAGAACAGATTTTTTGGCTCGTCCATAACCGTTGCAGGTCTGCTCACCGGGAGGGATGTAATAAAGACAGCCCTGGACAGGACAGACGGACATGAATTATTTCTCATCCCTAATGTTGTGCTTGATGGAGAAGACAGATTCCTTGATAATATAACCCTCCATGACGTGGAAGAAGCCCTTGGCATCCCCGCGAGAAAAATTGCAGCCACACCAGACGGCCTAATCGATGGCCTTTCTCAGGCAGCATGATGAGTGAGGAATATGGAGATCAGGCAGATAAAGGCCAAAAGTATCCTGTCGAAGTTTCAGGCAATCTTTCTTGACTCCTTTACAAGATGATCTTTTATCCACATTCTGAGAAGCGATGTGTAACTTAAGCCTTTTTGATCAGCTATCTGCACGACTGATTTAACATCTTCAGGATCGAGCCTTATTGTTATAGACTTCTTAGGTTTTTTAACAAACCGTATCTTGGCTATTTCTGTATCCTTGTGATAATCCTCAAAACTGTGCTTATCCCAGAAATCTGCAACTTCTTCGTCTGTCTTGAGTGTTGGTATCTTTTTCATACTATTTTCCACCTCGCTTAAAATATTTCTTTTCCCATTCATTCATATCTCTTGCTGTAATGACACTAATCTCTCCCTGGCGGATAAACCTGACGACGACAAACAGGAATCTGCCGGAATATGATTTCCCGAATATATAGTGCAGATTGTCTCTTCCAGACCTGATAATTGGAGGCGCATCTTCATTGAAACATACTTCTTCAACTTTCAGCAACTTAGCACTGGCCTGCCTTTCTCGTTGGCTTCTGGTGGCTATTGTACCGGAAAATGTATCTATGGGCTTTCGTTTACTTCATTTTACTTTTAATACCCTACGCAAATGTTGCTGCCTGGATCACCTTACCAATTGCAGGGAATTATCTCTATTACAGATATGCTAAGAAAAAGATACTTAGGGTGAAGACATTGCAACTAATTGGTGACATTCTAAAAACCTTGTCAGAACTCGGGGGAATAAATAAATGGGTGCCGGTTGTCGGAATCATTGTCAGCACAGCAGCTTTTTTCATGTTTTTGTTAGGATTGATCCTTTCTGCCTGCTAAAATTGCCCCCCCTTCTTTTTAGTCCACCTGCAAGTGCGCGGAGAGGACATAGGCCAAAAATATGACGATTACCATTCATACAGTTGTATTCGTAAGTTGGAAAATATGCTTCTTCAAATGTACAAACCCCTGTCTCACTTTTTCTGTAACATAATGCGCCATATAAGATTATTGATAGCGTGAATCTAAATCAGCATCTCTCAAGTCTGATAACGCTTGCGCCCTTTGCTTTTCTAAAAATAGTTGCATCGCCGATAATCTTGCCGACGATATTTACTTCACTTGCAGGCACGGGTTCCGCGCCCTTGCTCATCGGAGTCGGTCCGAAGAAAATTGCGAGGGCATTTCCCGGCGGCCAATAGCCGATGTCGCCAACCGACACCTTTGTTGTTGCTGTCTCGTCTGGCGGCAGCTTAACAGGGATTTCAAAATAAAACTCGTCTCCCCATTCGTTAGGTTTTGCTTCGAAAGGAAGCACATCAGCGACAGCCTTTGCCGTAGCGGTGTCAAAAAGCTCAGCGTCCGCCACAATATTCATAACCGTAATCTTTATCTTAGCGGGCATATGTTTGCCTCCTTATGGCATAGTGATCTTAATCTCGTAGCTGCCGACTCCGACTTTATCAGCAACCCCATGCTCCCAGAGCAGCTCCATTGTCTTCGCTTTTGAATTGTGGGGAACCATGAGGATCAATTTTGAACCTGACCGCGATAGCTCCCTCCAGATCTTTGCTTTTTCAGGCGTTATGCTATTTTCCGTCTCCACTTCCACTACAGCAATGGTGAACCCATTATTGGATAGGGCGATATCTGGAGCCCCCTCCCTGTTAACCCTAATTTTCTCATATTCCCTGGCAAATTTTCTCCGCAAACGATCTATAATCAGATCATGCATCAATTCTTCATTGTTCATCATGTTCTCCTATTACACCTGCCTTGAGTTCGATTTTTTCCCTGAAGCAATATTCTACAAAAAAACGTTCTTTCTATCTCGCTCCACTTCACCGCGCTTGCAAGTCCGCATTCTGGCAAGTGATAAAACATTAAATATTTGCATATGAAGCAAAGCCTATGGGTTGTTCAATAGGAACTTTGATTCATATATGATATGCCTTGTAGCAACTCCTGCAAATTTCCGGCATAGGATTTTCAAGAAGTTCACTTTCCATTGATTTTTCGATATCTGACAAATTATGAAATGTA
>JADDYB010000331.1_pt1 | contig 14843 bp, 2 predicted proteins | sample 8641941 | NCBI WGS metagenome assembly JADDYB01 (sample SAMN16275377, study PRJNA637457) | freshwater sediment metagenome | isolation source: Lake Kineret sediment | place: Israel: Lake Kineret | collected 2013
GAGGGAAGGAGATCGAAAGTTTCATGTTACGCAGTTTACCTATGCTCTTGGCTTGTGCAGGAGTTACTTCCGCATTACCTTTATAAGAAACATATTCTCTTCCAATTTTTAATCTTTCATTTAACGGAGCACCAGGTTCTATAAAACTTACAGCACCAGTGTATCCTTTTTCAAGTGCAATGTCACGTATTAAATCATTAACCGTATTTACATTACGTGAAGATTGAGGTAAAGCATCGAACCTTTTCTTTGCTTCATTTTGGATATCACTGAATATCTTCTGACCTTCTTTTGTCGTAAGGTCAATTGTTTTTTCAGGATCAATATCAACTTCAACTTCCGATACTTCTCCTTGGGTTCCTATTACTTGGAAAGGTTTATCAATCGCATAATAAACACCACTTCCCCTATAAGCAATTCCAAGTTTTCCAAGACCTGTTCCTTTGGTCCTAAACACTTTGGTTACTCCTCCTACTCCAGGTAAACCACCTTCAGTTCCCAAAGAACCATCTTCCAATTTACCTATGCTTCTTACCTTAGGATTCTTACCAAGGTTTTTTATTTCCTCGGCACTCAGGTTCCTTTTTTTATTGGTAGCAGCAGGTTGTGCAGCAGGAGCACCTTCTAAAGCAGCTAGTTCTTTTTGTACAGCATTTTCAAACTGTTCTGTTAAATATATATACCTATCAGCTTTAGTTTGATACTCAGGTAATACACGTTTGAAAAGTTCTTTAATACCATATCTTGCAGCATCTATAGCAGTTTTATATGCACTTTCATTTTTTCCAAATAGTGTAGTACCATCTTTAAATGTAATAGTCTTAAATTCGTTTTCTAAAGATATAATTTCTTCTTTTAATCTTTTTTCTATATCAGCTTTCTTATCAGAAACAGGTTGTTTTGAAGCAGCTAGTTCTGCATCATATTTAGCGTTGATTTTATTTTTTAAATCAGAATGAACTTTTTCAACTAATCCTTCTTCAATATCATATTCTTCAAGTAAATCATAAAAAAGATCATTTTCTTTTTCGTTTCTATCTTTTTTTACAACACTTAATTCTTCTTGTCTTCTTCTTTCTATAGCTGTAATAGCCTTAAATAGATTTGGATACTTGTTAACTACGCTTCCTGCTACTGTAGGCTCTTTAGGATTCTCTAAAAAGAACTTAGCAAGTCTTACTAATTCTTTAAATTCAGAAGGTGTTATTTTTTGTTTTTCAACTTCTATGTTAGAAACAGGTGCTGCTGGTGCTGTAATTTTCTTATCAGCAGGAGCTGTTGGAGTTTGTGTAAGAGTTGCGGGAGGTCCGAATGCAGCGGTTATTGCATCTACCTCACCTGCTTCTCCCATTGTCACATTAGATGGTAATATTGGAGGAGGAGTCACATTGATAGGACCTGCAGTTGGTGTTGTCCCTGCAGGAGGAGTGGTAGGTTGTGGGTTTGGCACAGGTGCTGCAGTCACTGCACTTGCAACAGGTGTGATCTTCAACCTTTGGTTTGTACGCGGATTCACACGGCTTACCCTTGTGGCAAAACTGTCATACACGTTATCAGGTGTGATTGACGTCAGACCTTTGGTATTCGGATTATTCGGATTGGTCGATTCACCTATGAAGTTCACACGGAAGTTTTCGGCGGAGATAGGTGCTATCTTGTTTGAGAGCACATAACCACCTTGTCTTACCTGTTTGTCCTTTGACACCTTCCAACGTACCGTTTGTGCGGTTTCCAATTGGCTGTTAAACCATGTTATGAAGGAGTTCATATCCTGCAAAGCCGTCTCAGGTACCTGCAGGAATACTTGTCCTTGACTGGATCTGTAATCTACCCTTTGACCGTCTTCCGTGAAAACACTGTCCCTTACCTCATACCCGAAAGTATTGAAGTCAATCTTAACGGCAAGTCCGCTTTCAGGGTTTCCTGTGAATCCTATCGATACGTTCTTGAGTTCTTTCTGTACCTCAGGACTTGAAATGGCTGTAAAGAAACTGTCGTTTATGCTTTTTACCAAAGCGTCCTTTGCTTCCTTCTGCTGAGGTGACTGGGGATCCATGCCTACAAGCATCGCGCGTAACGCACGTACCTGTTCAAGCAATGTATCAGTCTCTTGCACCTGCAACTGGCGTGAGGTCAAAGGTCTCCAATCGAACTTCTTACCTTCATAACCGTCTATTGTTATACTGCCTTGGGGATCCTCGACAAGCATCCAATACTTGTTGTATATGGTATTGCCCAGTTTTGGTTTTGAAAGCAGGTTACGCAAAGCCTCCAATGCTGGAAGGAACTCGGCGCGTGTACCCATTGAAAGGGTTGTTGAGTCCTGCAGTACAGGATTGCCGTTTGAATCCAACACTGAAGCCACCTTTGTACTTGTGGTTATAGGATTGGCTTTGGAAGCATCGGTACTTTGTTGTTGGTAGAATATGCTGGATGATCCATCAAATGTCGAAGTGGATACTATGACAGGACTGCCGTTTATTACCAATGGAGGTGTGGCGGTACCTTCTTCTTTGTATTCCGAAAGAGGGGTTTCCTGGTTTTCTATATTGTACATACCCTTCGTAAGTTCAACACCTACGAGTTGCAGGGTCTTGCCTGTACTCAATGTTATCTCGGCCTTTCCTGCATTGGCAGGATCCTTGAAGATGACATCCAGTTGCTTGTACAATTGTTGCATCTTGGAATGGGCTTCCTTGAATTCCCTGTAACCACGCAGTCCTTGTGAATGGTCAGGTTCAAAAAGATCGTTGTACAACTCTTCGTTCCTTCTTTCATCACCACTGCCTGTAAGATCCTGTATGTTCAAAGGTGCTCCTTGCGCATCACCGAATTGTCCGGGCCAAGGCATGTATCCTATGTGCAGATCGTTTTGCCCATCGCCTCCCTTGCTCCATACTTCGACAATAAAAGGAGGACTTAACTTTGTAAGTTTGTCGTTGTTGCCTATCCTTGATACTTTGTTTACATCAGGATTGGTCTTCAATTTGAAATATATCGTCTTCTCTACACCTTCACGTCCTATCGCAGTCTGGAAATCCTTTTCCATTTGCGAGTTCTTGTCTACAAATGAGAGATAGAACTCTTCAACACCACGAAAGTTGGTATTGATCCTGCGTATCTTCTGGTCTATCTTGGTATCAACGACAGCTTTTCTTGTCACATTGTGTTTCAATTGTGCGACCTCGGCTGCATCTATTGTAAAATACCCCGTATCGGTAAGTGCCTTTACTATGGCATCAACGTCTTCAGGAGTAGTGGCTTTTGCCAATGCTTCCCTTGCCTGGTTAATCGCGGCTTGCGCATTGTTACGGAAGTCAAGTTCTTCCTGTGCCTTTGCAACCATGTCACGTACGGCATTTCCTTCATCGGTAAGTCCGTCTATTATCAGATCATTGGCTTCAACCTGCATTAAAGACTTGAGTTCCTCGAGTTCTTCAGTTGACATCTTGGTGATGTCAAACTCCTGGTTATTGAACTTAAGTACGGTTTCCCTGCGCGTGTTGGGCTTTACAAGTTTGTCAAGGGATTCAAGGTTCAGTTTTGCAAGAGCGTCTGATTCCTTTTTTTCCTCGGCTTCCTCGTTTACCAGGTTCTGCATTTCCTTCATGAACCCTTCAACCTGTGCAAGTCGTTTGGCTGCAAGTTCAGGATCATTCAGTTCATTGTAATACTCAACGAAATTGTACTTACGGTTGTCAAGTTGATTGAGATCCGCAAGCATTTCAGCAACCTGGTTTCCTTCGACAGGATTGTTTGTGATGTATTCCTTTACCGCTTGGTTGTACGCATCAATTGCATTGTCACGCATCTCCATCGCATAATCCTCTTTGGTTCTTCCTTCAGGAACCTCGAAAGGTTTGAGGAAAGACTTCTTGTTGATTATGGTATCAAGTTCCTTGGAAGCACGTTCAACGTCTTTCATTTCCAAGGAACCTGGTAATCTCGCTGCATCGTATTGTGATGCTTTTTGTTTTTTCTCTTCAAGCCTCCTGTTGAAATATTTTTCAGGGTCGGTCTTTATAAGATTAAGGGCCCTTTCACTTTCCGTGGAATCCACCGCGGCTTTTTTCTGTGATTCAATCTGTGCGACAAGCCTGTCAGTCTCATTTTTTATAAGCGACTTGGCTTCGTCACTCAGTTCAGTGACCTTCGTATCCTTTGCGACATTCTTTACATTTTCCCTTAGCGCAAGCAATTGTTGTACTTCGGAATCCTGCATACCAGTAAGTTCACCTTGTATACTGTCTATCCTTTGCTCTACATCCTTAATGGTTGACGCAGCAAAGAAAAGGTTCTCACGTAACTTTTGGTTATATGCTTTCTGTTCAGGTGTACCACCTGGGGTACCGTAAAGTGTTTCAATGGAGTCATTGAGTTCGGAAAGTTTCTGTACTTTCTGTATCACCTGGTCTATCTGTTCAGGAGTAGTGCCAGGACCAAAATGTTTGTCCCTTTCCTCTTGTTCCATTTCCTTGATACCCTGCAGTTTTTCCACAAAGTAATCCGCGGTACCAAGATCTATCTGTGTCTTTATGTAATGGTTCAATGCCTGGTCAGAGTTGTTCTTTGCCTTGAACAACTCACCGTTCATAAGGTCTTCCTCGCTTTTGTTGGCTGCATTCAAAGCGCCCAAGAACGCATTGACTTTGGGATTGGCTTGTGTGAATTCGGGATCTGCATTCAACGCATCAACCAATTGTTTGGTCCTTGCATCCTGTGCGTTACGTGCTGCACCCGAACCTCTCAATCCGAAAGGTCCCCCGACTATACCTCCGACAAGTACGGACTCAAGTCCTTCTTTTGTAGTAAAGGTTTCCGACAGACCTTCAGCCATGGCGCTGGTTATGGAATCAAACCAACTGTTTTTCTGTATACCATGGAGTTCAGCAAATTCCTGTGCCGCTATGTTTGATGCAAACTGTACACCTTCCTGCGTACCTTCAGTTGCAAAACCCTTGAGGAAATTGGTACCACCGTCCAACAAAGCCCTTGCTTTTTTGGTGGCAACCTTGTCAAAATATTCCACCGTACCACCTACCGCCGTACGCTTACCTATCTCATTGTAGGTTTTCATTGCGGCTTTCTTTCCGGGGTTGATGAACTTACCCAACAGGATCATGTCAGTAGGACCTGTCACAGCCATGTTGACAAGATAGTTCGTATCCGACGCACTGCGCCCCAACTGGTCTATCTTCTCATCCGTAAGGTTTGCATAATCCGCAAGTTGCATTCTTGTCTCGGCATCCGCGTTAGGGTCATTTGCAAGTGCCCTTAACTTTGTATAGTTTTCCACGGTGGAGTCATATGTCTGACGTGCCTCCATGGATGACTCACCATGGGCCATCACACCTCCAAGGGCAATCTGCTTACCCATGTCCCAACGGGAATACTTCAAGGCCTCTTTTGAAAGTTGTCCTGCTTTTGCAGCGGCACTTGCCTCATCAGACAATTGCGCAAGTTGGGCTGCCTTACCCATTTGGAAAAGCTTGCCCATGCCATAACCTGCAAGCATGGAACCTATGGTATATCCTGCTCCGCCAAGTACCTTGTCAAACCAGAAGTTCTGGTACCCCATTCCTCCTAACAATGAAGCGTTCTTTTCGGCTTCACTATAATAAAAAGGATTTGACTCCCGCACTGAATTGTTTATGGCATCCATGCTTCTTCCAAAAGCATTGTCATAGAATTTGGAAGCATCTGCGGAAAACATTGCAGCTCCCGCACCATACACAAGTCCTACCGTACTTTCAAGCGCACCTGTGAACGCACTTGTAGTCATGTTGACAAGGCCATTGCCTAACTTGTCTTCCCATGGTTGACGGTAAGCACGGTATTCTTCCGCTTCATAACCTGGAAGAAGTCCTTGGTCATACTGGGATTCTTCCCTATAAGCCGTAGTGGCTGGTCTGTAAAGACCTTGATAGTTATTCTTATCATTAGGGTCTATATATAAACCACCTGATTGATTTTGAAGATTATCTTTCTTTCCCATATCGGTTATTAACGAAACAAATTATCTGACAATTCTTGTTGAATTCCTGGATTGTTATTGAAAAGTTCTATTACATTCCTTCTCATTTCAACAGGATTGGTTGCTTTTAAAGAAGTGCTTTCCACGACATTTCCCTTAGTATCGAATTTTTGAAGATTGTAACCGTAAGGATCATTAGGAACAGGTGATACCACATAATTACTACCACTGAACAATTCCATTGGAAGTCCTGTACTTTGACTACTTGCTATACCGTTTTCAAGTACTTGTGCAAGATAATTTGCATCAGCTTGGGATTTATTTTTTCCTACTAAAGCGTCAATTTGCAAACCACCGACATTCATACGTACAACATCAGGACTGGCAAAAGTGTAACCTCCTCCTGCACCGCCTATTTTCTTAGGGGCTATTGTGGAACTCGCTACTTTTCCTACAAGTTCTTCGATTTTCACACCTGCTTGTTGAAGTTCAGTTCCTGAATATACACGGTTTTCCTTTTGTAATTTGGAAGGTAAGGCGTTTGTAAGTACGCCGCTGTCATCATAATACATGAACTGGGCCATGTTGGCATTATAAAACGCACCTCCGCCTTTTCTTGTCTTATCGTCTACAAAACTGTATTGTGGAGTGGATACCTGTGCCGTCTCCAAAGCTCCTAATGTCTGTTGTATAATTCCCCATTCTTTTGCAGTAGTAGGAATTTTTCCATTAAGTCCAGGATTGTTCTTGATCACATAATCCAATCTTGCTTTTTCAAGCGGATTCATATTCTGTGTAAGACTTGTATAGGCATTTGCAGGATCGACTTTTATAAAATACTTGGTAGGACCTGTTTGTGAAAAACCTGTACCACTCATGGAAGTTTGTGCACGAACATCAGGTTTTAATTTACCATCGGCTCCTTTTGCCTGGTCAGCTGTTATTGCTATTTCACCTGCTCCTGAAGCCACTTGTTTGACAGTTGAATTCAATTGTTGGATACCTGTATTAAAAGTTTCAAATGGCCTGCTTAATGGAATAGAAGCATAAGGATCTGTTTTTGAACCTGAGTCTTTTGGTGCTACATGCATGTAATCCACATCACGTGTGATTTCGCTTTGTTGGAATATCCTTCCCGCATCAGCCGCAGCATTTGTAAAGTCCTCGTGCAATACCTGGTCTTTCCATGCGTAAGGGTTTATCATGCTTTCATTTCCTGCATTGTCCTTACCTGGCAGATACTGGATACCTTCAGAAGTCTGTGCAAGGGTTTGTTGCAGGTAATTACCCACCGCTTTGTTCTTACCTGTGATTTCATTCTTCCATCCTAAATAACTTGTAAACCTCGGATCATTACGCATTGTCTGCTCAACAGCCATCTGTATGGCTTCAGCTGTAAGGTATTTTTTTGTTTCCTTGCCATGCTGATAGAATCCTCCTCCGATCGCTTTTAATTTTGTGAGTTGTTCTATCGTCTCAGGTTTCATGTTTGCTGCAATCTGGCGTGCCTCTTCATACATGTTTATCGTAGGCATGCGATGGTACTTCTGATAGGTAGTCCAGGTACCGTCGGCATTCTTTTGCACAGGGGCATTGTTAAGTTCATTCGTTTCATAGTCTAACAAAGCCTGTGATTCCTTACCACTCATTCCGTTCTTACCTCCGGATTTTATGTATTCCTCATTGTACTTCTGTATGTCGGCAATACTTTCCTGTTGGCTTTTATAGCGGTTGTTGATGGCTCCCAGTTCTCCGTAGGTCATATCATAATTGATTTTCCTTTGGAGTTCCTTTATCTTCGGAAGAGCCGCTCCGATATCACCGGAATATTGATCTACAACCTGATATATTTCCTGTTGATACCCATCCACAAGTTCTTGTTTTCTTTTGGTGTCAGGTTTTATACTTCCGATCTTAAGGAAAGTATCGTTTATGTTTGTTATCTCTTTGTCACCTTCATCATACCTTTTTTGTTTAGCGGCACCCGCGGCTGCCAAGGCTTCAAAAGGAAGTTCAACATATTTGAACTCCGCGGGTTTGCTACCGAATGTAATTGCCATGTTATTTGTTTTTACGGATTAAAGGTAATGATTATTTTACTCTTGGTGACCAGGTCTGTGTCGCAGGATCGTATGTGTAGTTGGTATAGAAGTCCTTCATGGCATTACCATAAGCATTTTCCTTACGTAATTGTCCTGCAGCTTCTCCGAGTTGTCCGATACCTGCACTAAGCATTTGATCTTTAAGACCTTTTAAGTATTCTTGGGTCTGCCAATTCTGTGCACTTTGTGCGGCGTTTGCCCTTTCAAGAGTCTTTTTATCCATCTCAGCATTATAAATATTCTGGGCAATCGTATTGTTAAGCTTTTCTGTATAATCAGATGTTGCTTTCATACCTGCAGTACCTAAGGCAGTCATTGCTGGAAGTACGTTGGCTCCACCTAATTGTCCCATATTGTATTTGGCTAAATTCATTTGTTCACGGATTGCCCTTTTACCTGCAGCATCAGTCATCTTAGGTGCCTTAATATCAGTGGATACCATTCCAAGTCCTTTGGGAACCTGTGTTACTTTACTGAATAAACCACGTCCAAGATTGTATAAAGGTGCAGCCATTTGCAAAGCCCCGAGTACTTGAGTAGATCTGTTTTTACCTGGTCCCCCACCTACACCTGGTACTTTAGTATCAGAAGAACTAGGTTGATTAGTTATACTATTTCTATAGTCTTGGAATATCGCCGAAGCATCAACAGTTGCAGGAGTCTTTGAAAGATTCCATCCTTGTGGTAAGGAAGACCCGATTGGAGCAGTAGTCAAACGAGGTTCATCTAAAATAGAACCTGTTCCTTTTAACATATTGAAATCACCAGTATTGCTTGAAGGCAAAGTACCTGTTCCAAGGTTCCATCCTTGTGGCAATGAGGATCCCATTTCCAATGGAGGAGTATTCAAAAACGGTAGGATATCTGCTCCTCCTTGATATTTTTTTACAGAACCTCCACAACCATATGTCTTGCCTCCACAGGCATACATCTTTTCAATGGCTCCTCCGTACTTGGACATGAACCTATTATAAGCAGTAGAAGCCTTTTGCATTTCTTCGGCTTCTTTTTTTGCCCTTTTAATCTGTATGTTGTTTGTAATTGCGTTAGCCATCAATTTGTCATTGGATCTTGTGGCTGTCTTGTACCTGTTGTTTTCAGCCTGTGTGATTATGAACTTTCCTTCTGGCAAAGGTACTGTACCTCTGTCATCAATTGCACCATCTTCTGGATGGGAAGGAAGATTGGGAGAAGAATAATTTGTAAGTACTTTAGGTACCCCTCCTCCGCCATATTGCTCAGGATCAATTAAAAGCTCCCGAGCCTCGACATTACCCATGGTCATGCCGCCTTGCGCAAAGATAGGCATATTATTCGTATATCCGGGAGTCATACCTCCGTTTTTCATAGTGTTTTCCATAGCATTTTGTCCGCCGAACATTGCAAACAATGGAGAAAGTTGATTGAACATCTGACCTGCTTGTCCAGCTTGTCCTGCCATTTTACCGAATCCTGTACTTGCAAACTCAGCTGATTTAGCTGCACCTGCGGAACCTGCGGCAGGAGATCCTGCGAACATACTTGCCAGGTTTCCAGCGACAGGTAGGAACTGTCCCAATGCCTGAGCAGTCTTGCTTTCAGGGGCTGCAAGGGAAATACCTTGGCCAAGACCTTTGGCTCCTTGGGATATTGCAGATCCTGTTGCGGCAGGATTTACAGTAGCTCCTATTCCAGCACCTGCAGCAGTACCAAATCCCCTAAGCATATTCTGAGTACGTAATTCTTTACCTTCTGACCCTCCAAGACCTTGAAGTCCTTTATAACCCATATCGGTAAGTTGGTCAGTGGCTCCCATGGTTACAGTATCTAATGTACCTTCAAGTACGCCATATGCACCTGCACCAATATCCTTAACCACATCTCCAAAGGCATATGCAGGGACATTACCACCCATTGCATAAGAAGGATATCCTCCCATCTTGTAGTATCCACCCATTCCATAGTATCCACCCATTTCATTCTTGTTCCATCCTGCGGCGTTCTTTGCAAAGTTAGCCATACGGACAACTCCAGGAGAATACTGATCGGTATTGGACATTACCCTACTTGCAGCTTCCGGTACACTCATTCCACGGGAACTTGCCCATGCGGTAAACTTACCGCGGTTCTCAGGTTTGATATGGATGCCTGAACCATAGGCATATACGTCAGGATTTATATAAGGATTGAATTCAGTTTCATCATACATAGGCGCTTTGACGTCAAATGGTACGGTACCTCCGTCTTCAAACTCAAAACATTTGTCTACGAATCTTCCAGTAGAATCCTGTACTTTGTTACAGACCTTACGGACAGGACGACGAATGTTGTTACGGTACCACATTTGAAGGTCACTTGGTCCACTACTACTTGATCCGGAACCACGTGTATCCAATCCTTTATTCATGGACATCTGTGGTGTAGAACCTGTCATAGGTTGGATATCCATGGCAGGTTGTGTTATCAATGAAGCTGGTTTTGGTTGCATTGGCGCCATAACTTCATTCATATATACATAATCCTCTTGCTTTGCCATTGTGGGCGGCATGGTAGAAGAAGCTGTACTTGGTCTTACAACTTTGGGTTTTGGAGTTACCCTGGTATTGGTTATAGGTTTTGGAGTACTTGTCCTTGGTTTAAAAGGAGTTGTAGCACTTCCTGGCATATTGGCATTCATTTGCATACCAGGTGTTGAACTTGAGGTACTCTTCATATACAACCTTGGGTTGTTAGGATCCTGCATATAACCTTCAGGTATTGAACTTACCAATCTTGGATCGCTTTGCGGACAAGGAGGAGTATCACATGGAATCTCTGCCCCCAATGCAAAGTTGTTCAAGTAAGACATTCCCATCATGTCGAATATGTCTCCTGTCGGAGTAGGGGTTATTGATCCGCCTTTTGCAAACTTGTATTGCAATCCGGCGTTTATCCTGTTTCTGTTCATATCTGCACCAATTGAAAACCTATCATTTACATTGTATTTGCCACGTATACCATAGTCAGTCATTCCCATACCTTGTAGATCGGCATACCCTGTAGCATAAGGACCTACTGAAAAATTATTCCCATGGTACATCGGATTGACTCCTCCAACCAAAGCAGGTGTGCCATCACCTCCCATGCTTGGCATTACCCTCAAGTAATTATTGAATTCCAATCCTCTTGGCGGAGCGGGCATTTCACGTGAAGGAAGATTCAAGTTGACTTTGTCACCATCACCGTATACATCATACATACCGGTAGTTCCTCCAAATTCATTTTTTTCAGTGGCACGTATTATGCGTTCCTGCTTAAGCATTTCTTCGGTAGGTTCATTACCTGATCCCCTGTTTGCACGGATGTTGTCCCATAACCCACGAGGTGAATAAGAACCGTCTGCTCGTTTTATCATATCACCTGATTCGTATTTGTCAATCCATCTTGGACCTCCATGTACAACATGTGCACCAAGTCCGTAAGAAGCTAAACTATCAATTGTATTTTCTCCTGCAGTATAAAAGGTATCAACAGTAGGTGTACCTACGGCTTTCCATCCCAGTTTTGCAGCAGGTCCGATTGCTTTATAACCAGGTGTCATTACTTCACCAAGTCCTAAAACCACTTCTTTACCTACTTCTGAAGCCGGAGCTCCTTCATAAACCTTTTGTCCGGCTTTTACCCCATGGGTTACTCCACCAGCCAATCCATAGGCACCTAGGAAATTTGCCGGTGTAGCACCTGCTACTCCTGCAATTGGAGTAGTCATTGCTGCATTTGTCGCAGGTAATAACGTACCTGTCATATAAGGTGCGGCTGCTACTCCACCCATTATGGCACCAGCACCTAAAGCACCTACTCCTGCAGCTTGTACTGCTTGGTTTCTTTTTGCCTGTTCATACATGTTTGCAGCACCTGAATACCATGGTCTGTCATTCGTATTACCAAGTGTTCCTTTGTTTTGACTGTTTATCACTCCTTGTTTTTGCAACTCCATTTGGCGTTGTTGCATGTAAGGATTACCCATCAGATTGGACATTTGTGTCTTGGGGGATTCCGCGGTTATGTTTATTTCAGGAAGATCCATCATGGGAATGATACTTCCGTCAGGAAGAGTAGTTGCCCTGGTTACAATAGGATTGGTGGGACCTCCGTTTGCAAAAGTCCATCTTGCAAAATCCTTACCTCCAAAATATATACCGTATCCCGCTTTATCACGCCAGTTTACGTTGGATGGCATTGTCACATTGGATATACCGATAAAGTTACCTTCCTTATCAGTGAATTTCTGGGAAGCAAGTTTACGTATTTCAGCATCTGAAAGTGAATTGAATTTAGACTGCATCTCTTTCAACGTATCATCCAATGGCGGAACATACCTTCTGTTTTCAAGTGCGGTTTTTGTCACACCTAATTCTTTGGTTTCGTCCTCACTGCTTTGTCTCATTACTATATTACCCTGTTTGTCATATTGGTACGACTGGTCAGCAGTAGGATCAGTTAAAATATTAGGGTCAAAGAACTGGTAATACGGATTGTCTTTTGTAGACGTATAATAAAGTTTTTCTTTTAATGCAGGATCAATGGCTTTCAACGCTGCTTCCCTACTACCAAATGCTTTTTCCAAACGTGTACGAATAGGATTATACAATGCTTCCGCATTGGCATAGGATTCCCTTCCTGTAATTGGTTTACCCGTCTTAGGGTTCTTAGGAGCTGCAGGTACTTTTCTTACCTCGCCTTTTGTATTGAGTTTTCTTTTTGCATTGGGATCATTAGGTCCTCCTGGCGTTTCCTCGTTTTCATAAAAATCCTCCATCATGTTAGGATCGACAGGTCCGCCTTGTGCAAAGGTTATTCCTCTTTGGGTAGTAGGACCTGTGTACATGTTTGAAGGTTGAGTATATGATACACGTGGTACACTGCTACGTACCTTCTTATATTCCTTGGTGGCTTTTCCAGCCTGTTTCTTTTTGTTAGCCATTGTTATCTTGAATTAGGCATGTAGATGGCAGTGGAGTAATGCACTACCAGTTTGTTATTGTCTGTGTTGTTATACGCCATGTCAACCATGAACCACTTGTCCTTCATCCTGCGTGTAAGAGGAGGACGTACAGTGCTCAGATTGGCTGCATCAAATATGGGTTGTGTCACGTCAAGCACCCTGTCAGACGGAACCTTGATGTCCCATATCGTCTTGTGCTTGGTTGAAAGGTTTGACAATGGCAGTATATCGGTATTCTGGTAATTGTCATATACGCGCATCGTATCAAAGAAGTCATAGAAGTCAGGTTCCTCGTATCCAAAAGGAGTCTTGAAGGATTCCACAAGCATTTCCATGTTGGTGAATACCTTTTCCTCGGTAGGACTGGGATTCACAAGAAAACTTATTTTTGAAGGAACAGGATTGTTCCCATAGAACGAACCGTAGTTTCCATAATTATGTATCCACATCCTGCTTGCAAGCGTGGAGTAAGGCACGGAGAATATATTGGACTTGTCGTTTATGTAAACCACAGGATAGTGGGTATACTCTCCTACGAATCCCTCAAACATGTCATTGTAGACAAGTGTGAACTTCTTGTCTTCCGAAAGGAAGGTCATGTAAAATTCACCGAACCTGTAATCATAGGTACTGTGCACACCTTTGTTTAAATACGGATTGTCATTGTTCTGTATCTCTCCTCCGGTATTGGCGTAGACATACGCATGGTATCCTTTCAAGTCAGTCACAGGCGACAACCCCTCACCAAGCTTGTATATCTTACGTGCAAGAGTATCAAACCATATAAGACTGTAATCAGAAACACTCATACTGAACTGGTGTTTTGTACCAGTCTGTGTGGATATGTAGTCATACCTTTCAAGTATGCCTGATGCTCCAAGTACAAGGTCTGCGCCTCCTGCGGCACTGTTTATGAGTTTTTGTTCAGCAACCTGCAATTGTCCAAAAGCTTTGTCTTGGAAATACAAGAGTTTGTCTTTGAACACTATGAGATTATTCAATGGTCCATACTTGCTTTCTACATCAAGGTATGAACTGGGTTTGAATATCCCCCAAGTATCGATTATCGAAGCATCTATTTTCTTTTCAGATCTCCATACCCTGCAATCAAATTCTGTTACCGGTATGTTGAGGTAAGGTTTTGGAAAGAACTTCATGTAGTGTTTGTCAGAATAGTTGTATACCCTGTCAACCATGAAGTATTCCGCAAGATCTATTACATTAGGTCTTACTCCATTCCATATCCCCGAATCATTTTCATTATACGCACCTACCATCCTTGACCTATTTGTCACCATTGACCGCTTGGATGTTGGGGCATTATTATTAAAAGTCCTTCTATAGTTTACAGCCACAGATGTTTCACATGGAAACAAACATGCCCAAGCAAGTACATTTAAAGAATTATTGTATTGCGCCATATTGGATTGGTCAATGAACTGCATCATATAATCCATTATCTCTACCGTAGTATCACCGCCAAATACTTTTGTAGTTATCGGAGAAGTGATATCTGTTATATCAACTACACATCCTGTACTTATGTATTCCGAATTAGCCCTTGAAGAATATGAGTTTCCTCCGAATTGTGAAGAAACCTCACGGATATAATTTGCCATGTATCCGTTCATCCCACCTCCTGGAAGAGTATAAGTTGGAGTACCAGGAGCACCATAAAATATACGTGGCATCTGATCAAAGTCTAAAAAATTATTAATTGTCGTATCCCAATTATTAAAATATCCGTCTTTTAATTGTAAAAACAAGGAATCATTGCAATGAGAAGCAACTTTAACACCACCAT
>JADDYB010000332.1_pt1 | contig 14805 bp, 17 predicted proteins | sample 8641941 | NCBI WGS metagenome assembly JADDYB01 (sample SAMN16275377, study PRJNA637457) | freshwater sediment metagenome | isolation source: Lake Kineret sediment | place: Israel: Lake Kineret | collected 2013
AATGGCAAGAACCACAGGGTAATTTTTTCGGGTGATATCGGCGAGCCGCACCGCCCGATAATAAATGACCCGGCTCTTTTCGATGAGGCTGAATATATAATTATAGAGTCAACTTATGGCGACCGCCCTCACGAAGAACACCAGGATACCGATATTCAAAAACAATTACGCGATTGTATTAACAGGACGATAAACGCCGGGGGCAACATCATTATGCCCAGTTTCGCTTTGGAACGGAGCCAGGAATTACTATACCACCTGAACGAATTGTTTTTACGTAAAGAAATTCCGCCTTTAATTGTCTTTCTGGATAGCCCTATGGCAATACGGATTACCGAGGTATTTAAACGTCACGCTGACCTCTTTGACACAGAGATGATGCAACGTCTGCGCCAGGGTAATTCCTTTTTTAGTTTTGAAAACCTCAGAATGGTGCAGAGTGTAGAAGAGTCCAAGGCTATTAACAACATAAAGGGGAGCAGCATCATCATAGCTGGTAGCGGTATGGTAACCGGTGGCCGCGTAAAATACCATATCGTCAATAACATCACGAGGCCAGAAAGTACAATATTATTTATCGGCTACCAAGCGGAGGGAACGCCGGGCAGAATATTGCTGGATGGTGCAGAGGAAATCCGCCTCCTGGGGCAAATACATCCGGTGAAAGCACATATTGAAAAAATCGATGGTTTTTCAGCCCATGCCGACTGTGACGGATTACTAACATGGCTATCTGATATTCGTGTCCCGCCGCGCTGTGTATTTGTCACCCATGGAGAAGAAAAAGCAGCTACCAACTTTGCGAAGGTCCTGAAAGAGAGAACAGGATGGACCATAAAAGTACCCCAATATAAAGATACTATAGAGCTCGTTTAAATCAATATGGGGAGTAGCATAATCACGGGGGATGCATGTACAATGAATTGGATAAGAACTAGTTTAAAGTGTAGGAGGTATTCATGGTAAATTACATGATCGCCTTTTTCAAATCGTTCTTTCAGAACTCTAGCGCCTCTAGTATGTACCTGGCTATAGCCATTGGCCTGGCTATAACCTTCGGTGTAGTCTGGCTGGCCTGTTACCGACCGCCGCTATTTAAGAAACCTTGGCTCTGGGCGGTCCTCGCAAGCAGTGCTTTTCTAACCCTGGCTGCTGTTAGCTTTATTCAAATTCCCCTCCAGACTTGGACTGGACAAGCGTTAGGCCATTTCTGGAGCCAGGAAGTTCTCATGCGCTGGATTCTGCTGGCGGGGATACCACAAATACTCCTCAGCGGGCTGGTGCAAGAAGGGTCGAAGATGGTACCGGTCGTTGTTTATTGGGGGCGTAGCGGCAAGAACATTGACCCCAAGTTGGGACTGGCTATCGGCGCAGTGGCCGGTGCTGGATTTGGAATCTTCGAAGCACAGTGGGCACACAATTTCATCTTTGCCTCGGGGTGGACGTGGGCAGCACTGCAAGCCGGCGGTTTAATGGCACTACTTGGATTCTGGGAGAGGTTCTTTGCCGTAGCCGCTCATGTGGCTTTTTCCGCCCTGGCCGGGTATGGCCTGGCCAGGGGCTGGGGATGGCAGTTCTACCTCATAGCTTCTGTCCTGCACGGCTTATTAAATTACAGCGTAATTTTGTTGCAGGCAGAGCTCTTAACCACCGTTCAAGTGGAAATATATGTTACCGTGCTGGCTGTAGTGGTAACAGCCTGGGCCCTATGGCTTCGCTGGAGAAAAGGGGCAGCTACGGCCGATTCAGCAATATCATCTCTGTGAGGTTATTAATGTGAAAAGCCCATTTTGCCATTCAAGAAAGTCATCAAATAAATAAAAGATTATCTTATAAAAGGAGGGAAAATGGCAGAGGAACGAAAACATTGGAGAAATCGCGGCTCCGCGGCTTTGGCATTCACTATTTGGTTCATTGGCTGGCTGTTTACAATCGGTTATGTCGGTCTGGTCTGGTGGAAGATTATACTTGCCATTGTAGTGTGGCCGTATTTTCTAGGCCAGGCACTGATCTGACCAGTTAGGAGGGCGTACTCTAATTTCATACTCCGACTCTCTGCAGTACATCGTAATTTTAACTTTTTAGTAAGAAGTAATTGATTACTGAAATATTCGATATTACAAAATTGAATTCAAGAAGTAGGAAACATGAGTACAGACTCTTTAGAAAAACTTGATAAAATCGAACTAGCCCGTTATGTCATTGATGTATTCAGACGGATAATATTGCACTATGGCATATGGTTTAACGAGGTTAGCCATCAGTTGGGTCTGGAAGAAGCTATTCGGCTTGAAGAACAGGTTTCCGACTCGTTTTTCCCCATAGCTATAAACCGCCTATCCAGGACTCTTGGTTTTCAAACTGAAAACGGCCTGCCACTCTGGCTGGTTAATATGGAAAAGGAAAAGTTAATTAGCCTGATAAATACTATGTCTGCCAATTGGCTCACAAATGATGGGGTATGGTTCCGAACTATTGAAGATAACCATGATATGTATACCAGCAAAAGATGTAACGATACCTGTTGGACTAGGTATTCGCCTGTGGAAGCAGCCATAATAAAATCGCTTTTACAGCTTCCCAAGCAAAGCGGGCTGGATGGTTTAGAACAAGCTTTAGGATTTCGGCTTTATGCAAACATCAATGAGCAGACCACCGAAAGGTCAGGTGATGAACTCATTCTTCGTATGGTGAAATGCTTGGTTCAAAAAACGAGAAGAAGCCAAGGGTTGCCCGATTATCCATGCAAGTCGGCCGGAATGGCAGAATTTAAGACATTTGCCAAGATGATAGATTCTAGAATTGGGCTTGATTGCATTAGTTGCCCTCCCGACGAGCATCCGAAAGCATGGGTTTGTGCTTGGCGGTTTTACATTACTAAGTAAGTACAGGGCTTCTACTGCCTCACCAGCCTCGCCTTACATGCTTACTTTTTTAAAAATACAGTGGTAGCGGCTGGATTCGAGCCACTGCGCATTTCTTGGGCAACCGTGTTGGCAGAAAATCGGACTAGTTGTTATGATTTCGGTATCACACAGGAAAGGAGGTCAAGGACATGTGTAAGACCTGCAGGCATCACCACCCGGAGCTATACACTGATAAACCTGCAGCAAAGCTGGAACAGGAAAAGAAAGCACCTTTCAAGAAGAAGTAGTAAATTATTGGAAAAGGAAGATGCCGTATTTGAATAAGATTGAGCTATGCTCAAAGCACTATATTATATCTAGCAAAGAAGAAGTCTTCACAGGAGGAGTAGTATGACGATGAAAAAACATTTTACTGCTACGGAAGCTAAACAAATAGGAAAGGCTCTAGGTATTGATTGGAGTAAGTTTGATGTTGAACAGTATCGCATAGGCCTTGATGTTGAGCTTGAACATGGAAAAGTAGACCCGCAGACCAATATTACCAATGATGACCCTATCATGACCGGGAAGATAGCTTTAGCTCATCTTAACGAGTTTCCGGACTACTACACTCGGCTGGATAAAATGGAAAAGGAAGCTGAAGGGAAGCTGTAAGAGATAATTAGCCGCGGCTGGATTTCAACCGGTATCTAAACCGCAAGTGGTATAATTATATTACTTATATTTATGTTGGTTGGAATTCGTAATGCCGCGTAGAAAAAAACCTGTATCATTCCGCATTTCAGAGGTGTCACATGTGGTCGGCGCCACCTATAGTCAGCTGGTTTATTGGGATAAAAGTGGCCTGGTAAGCCCGAGTCTGAAAGCGGCATCTGGAAGAGGTTCACGCCGTCTCTATTCTATAGACGATATCTTCGAATTAAAGATATTGATGAAATTGTTGGATAGTTCGCTCTCTCTACAGAGGATACGGTCGAGCTTCCACTTTATAAGAGGGCAAGCTAAGAATTTATCATCCTTAGTGGTGCTCACAGATGGGAAGACAATCTATTTCTACCAGGACTACGATGTTCTCGTTGATACGTTAAAGCAAGGACAGATGGTGTTACGTGTCGCGGTTCAAGACCTGATTGCAGATGTACAAGCCAGGTTGACCGATAGGTGGTAAGTATAAGAAGAAACAAGACTGTCCAAATTCAGAATAATAGCCTTCTGGCACATATTTCGTGGCTACGATAAGGATATCATAAAGATCAAAAGGGCTGTATTAGACAAATAAATGAGGACGATAGCAAAGAGAAGGCTTCTAATTGGAGCAGGAACCCTATCCACAGGATTAGGCATTATCGGTGTTTTTGTCCCGATTCTACCTACAACCCCATTTCTATTACTTGCCGCTGCTTGTTATATGCGTAGCTCTGAACGGTTTTATCAATGGCTTTTAAACAACAGAATATTTGGAGCGTACGTCAGGAACTACATTGAAGGAAGAGGAATGCCTATAAGGATAAAGATATTTACCATCCTGCTACTTTGGTTGACTATCGGACTCACTATAACTTTTGGAGTACAGAACATAGTTATCAGGATAGTACTAATTTGTATTGCTATTGGGGTTACGACACATATCGGTCTAATAAAAAAAAAGTTGGAGATATTTAGAAGTAAAATTAACTGGCAGTGACTGGATTTGAACCAAATAAAATGAGGACTTGAGATATGATAAGGAATGATAGTGACATACAATGCTGTCCTAAGTTTGATCCTGAACCATGGCATGATAAAGAAATAACATGGGAAGACAAGCTCTTCGTAAAAGACACTTTGATGCAATTCATGCATATACCGCTACCTGGAACATTCGGTAAAAAAGTTGGAAGGATGTGGAAGAAAATTGAAGACGCTGGAGCAAGTCCAGATATCAAGGACTTTATCATGCTCGCCGCCGAATCATCGCCCTGGAAAGGTGAACTGTATATTAATGTGATAAAAGAGGTACCGAACGCTGAAAATGTCAAACTATCAGGTAAATATATAACCAAGGTTTTCGATGGTTCGTATAACGCCGTGCCAAAATGGATCAAAGAAATGGATCAATATGCAAACCAAAAGGGTAAGACAGTCAAGAAGTATTATTTCTATTACACGACCTGCCCCAAGTGTGCCAAGATTTATGGCCATAATTATGTGGTAGCATTTGCCGAGGTGTGAGATGCCATCTTCTTAGATATAGGAAATGTTGGATTAAACGGTGGTATTGACGACACAAGAATAGATAAATATTCTAAACCTACAATGCCGATATTAAGGAGGTTGCTATGGAATTAACACCAGAAGAGAAGAGGAGAATCTATGAGGAAGAGAAGGCGCGGATTGAGGCACGGGAAAAGATAGAACGAGAAGAACTGACTGAACCAGTAGGTACGAGTACGGGGCTATCGCCGAATATCGCCGGATTACTGTGCTATGTTGGGGGATGGATAAGCGGCATCATTTTTCTTGTTTTAGAGCAGAGAAGCAAATTTGTTCGTTTTCACGCAGTGCAGTCAATTGTTGCGTTCGGCACCCTCACAGTTGCCGGGATTATACTCGGTTTGATACCTGTGGTCGGTGTTGCTTTCTCTTCTATTATAGGAATCATAGGGTTCATTGTTTGGATAGTAATGATAGTCAAGGCTTCTAGTGGTGAGTGGTATAAATTACCCTGGGCTGGTGATGTTGCTGAGAAAATAGTCGCTTCATCAAAGGTAACAGGTGAATACTCTGAACATCTAACTTCAGAATCAACAATAGAATCAGAGGCAGCAGAACCTACACCACCCCACACTGCGGATTTAGGTAAACGAATCGAAGCTAAAGTAGACGCTCATTTTAAAAGTAGAGGTGGAAGAATAACAGCTTCCGCTTTTGCCATCGCCTGGAGTATTGTTTTATTAATATTTTTCAATTTTTATAATCAATACATAGCCTATTACCATTCGGAAACAGTGGACGCCATTACTACGTGGACAAGATATCCGTTCTTTACAGAAGATATCAATCTATGGCTACCGATTCTTACAACAACATTAATCATAACTATTGTTACTCACATTATTTTGATTATCCTTGACCGGTATATACTGCGTGAAATAATTAATATCGTTATAAATGCATTTTCGCTTTGGACGGTTTTAACTCTTCTAACTGTCTTTCCCTTCGACTTCAGTGTAATACCTAGCACTACTGCGGCTGACGCCACTTATTTAGGCGTCAGGATATTTTTGATTATTATTTCAGTCGGGGTAGGAATTGCAATACTGGTTGGTGTGATAAAGTTAATTGTTAATGTAGTAAGAGGAACTGCCAGTTACGAGGATCATATTTGACTAATCAGCTTTGTTAAACTGACCAAATATAAAAAGGCATTTCTTAAAAGAGAAGTGTGTATTAAATCGGTCTCAACACCGGCCTTTGGTTAGAAAGCCTATCTTACATTCTACAATTTAGTGCGTGGTATAATTCAGCAAAGGCAAGTCGAATATAAGAAGGTGTATTATGAAGAAAGCAATAATAATAGTGGCAATAGTGGTAGCAGTAGCGATAATCTGTACCTTGTTAATTACCAATGGTTGGCCGGGAGGTCTGTTTGGATCCGGAAATCTCGAGACTCATGGGTATGCTTTTACTGATTTCACCAAAGTTGAAATCAGCAGCGCTTTTGAATTTGAAATTAAACAATCTGGCTCGTACAGTATAAATGTTACCGCTGACGATAATATAATAGACCATATCCAGGTTTCTAAAGACGATCAAACTTTAAAGATAAGGATTGTAACAGTCCCGAGCCTTCGGCTCGTAACTTTGAAAGCTTCGGTGGCTATGCCTCAGCTTCGCGACCTGACTATCTCTGGAGCGTCGCGAGGTACTATTTCCGACTTCAGTTCCATCGAGGATTTGGACATCACGGTGTCTGGAGCCAGCAGGGTTACTGGTGACGTCACAGCAGGCGATATCGAGTTTGACATAAGAGGAGCCAGCACTATTCAGTTGGAAGGGTCTGCTGACGACATGATCGCTGCTGTAAGTGGTGCCAGCACCTGTAATCTTGGCGATTTCACAGTCAATGATGCCGACGTCAATGTTAGTGGGGCCAGCACGGGCACCATAAACCTGAATGGTAGACTAGATGCCAACGTTAGTGGTGCGTCAACACTATTGTACATTGGCGACCCTATAATGGGCGACATCAATACATCTGGTGCGTCTACAATTAGTAAGAAATAAAAACTTCACTGGTGTGACAGGGTGAGAATCACACCACAGAGGCACAGCAGCTACTAAGCTATAGTCTATTAATTAGTTGTTTAGACGCTGTTCTAGGTGGTTATTTGTATTTGGTTCGCTAATCTGCTTTATTTACGCCTGAGAGATAGCAGGTTAACATTTGAACTTGCTATCAGACAAATTCCAACAATCCCTATGACCGTGGATATCCCTGTGGTATTTTCTCCCAGGAAATCGCCATCAAACATAAAAATAGCAGCGGTTAATGCTATTACAATCCCTATTATCCATTGTGCGAAGAATGCTTTCTTTTGTTTACTGCTTATTCCTTCTGGCTTATTTTCTTTTTGCCTCCTCCAAACTAATAATGCTATAACTACCAATACGAAAGCAATAACAATAATCGTAATCAGTACAACATTGGACATCTTCAATACCTCCAATTATTGTTTTTCAGGCATACTACGTTTTATCTCCCCAGGTTGTCAAGCGGACTGAATTTCTGGTAGCAGGTCAGTTAGAGATGATTTATGTTTATTGGTGGCAGCGGCTGAATTTGAACCGCAGGGAATAGAGGGTCATTCCCGAAAAGGGTTCATTTATTTAAGAAAATAGCTGCAACGCCAATAATTGCGAGTGCTATACCGATTACCATTAGTATTAGTGGGAAGTAGCCACTGCCGCTGTCTTTGCTGGACAGATATGACAAGATAAAAAGCACTGCGCTAAGACTGAATGGTGCAATGATTCTCGCTAACTTCATTTGCCCTCCGTAATAATATTATTCTAAATAATAACACGATTAACTGGATATTACAAGCTATTGAAGGGAACTCATTAAAGAAACAATAAATGGCAGCGACTGGACTTGAACCAGTGACCAAGGGCTTATGAGTCCCCTGCTCTACCACTGAGCTACGCTGCCTGAAAATAGTGTAACATTGGCTATGGGAGACGGTCAAATTAGAGGACGCAGTGACAGAGAAAATTTGAATAGTTATAATCTAGTGCGAGAATGTCAAGCTGTACAGGAGGCGTAAATTGAGAGAGCCGTTTACCAAATTCGTAGAAAGTGAACTGGGGGCTGATACTTTGCTTATTACTTGTGGCTTGCCAGGCACCTGGAAAACTGAGACGAGCGAGGAGATTTCCAGAATTAAGGGCTACCCCATCCTTCGGTCTGACCTGATTAGACTGGAGGTGCTGAAAGGCGAGAATATATTTAATGAGAAGGTCGCATCGGATATGAGCAAACGAACAATGGTCTATGATGAGACGTTTCGGCGGGCAGGCAAGGCATTAAAGAAAGGCGATAGTGTAATACTCGATGCCACTTTTATCACCCAATCGTTGAGAAGACGGGCTGCGGAAATAGCCGCCAAGCACAATAAGACGTTCGTCATCCTTGAGACCCATTGCCCTCAGGAGGTGGCCATAGCCCGGATTCTAAGACGTACCCAAGATGATTATGAATCGAACGCTCTCACCGAGCAGGCCTACCTCAACAATAAAAAGAAGTTCGAAGAAGTAGATGTGGATGACCTGAAGCGATTGTGTCCCCGACTAAAAATCATCCACCTGACAGTTGATACCCAATATGAACCGCCTGAAGAATGGTATATCATCGGCATAGAAAAAAGATAGACAATATCCTTTGTCCCCCTTCTGAGCTGTGAAAGAATCCTTTCCTTCACAAGTATCAAGTTGTAGTGTAGTGAATGAATTCACTCTGTGCTCAAAATGAGGTACCCTCCATATCTTTAAGACATGGTTTTTTTAATAATGCCTGAAAGTTTGCTTCAATCTATAAGTATGTCTCTATGTTATAATAGCTTGAAAAAAGCGGGTGCATATCATCCACCGATTCTGCTAAAAGACTGAGCAAGGGTAGAAGGAATAGAAAAATTATAAAGGGGGCAGTATGAAGCTATTCGAGCCTATTACTATTCGTGGCATGACGCTTAAGAACAGAATTATAATGCCGCCGATGCAGGTCAACCTCGGTTTTCGCAGTCCTCGAGCCCAGGCTTACTTCGCTGAGCGTGCTCGGGGAGGGGTAGCAGCAATTATCACTCCGGCCACATCAGTCGATTCGTTCATCTCAGACGAGGCTTGGGGACGAGCCGGTGCTGCTGCACGCTTTATTAACGGAGCTCACATTATGGTTGAAGCGGTGCATGAGGCTGGAGCCAAGGTTGGCATCCAACTATGGCACGGGAACTACCTGCCCCAAAACATTGGTATGATGGACGGGAGAGGGCAACCGGTAGCCCCATCACAGAGGGAAGAAATGCGTGAGTTAACCATAGACGAAATACATTCCATTGCACTGAAGTTTGCGCTGGCTGCGGTCGGGGCCAAACTAGCAGGGTTTGATTTCATTGAATTGCACGGTGCACATGGGTATTTACTCTCCCAATTTTTCTCTCCCGCTTTTAACCGGCGAACGGATGAATATGGTGGCGATCTTGCTGGTCGAATGCGTTTCGCCTTGGAGTGTGTTTCCGCCATAAGAAATGCGGTTGGTGAGGATTACCCTATCTTTTTTCGTGTTGGTGCCTGGGAGAACATGGCCGATGGAATAAAGACAGAGCATGCTGTCCAGTTCGCCGACGAATTAGAAAGGGCTGGCGTGGATGTCATTGATGTGTCTGTGGGATATATCAGTGAGCCTGGTTTCGGAGCGAGTCCCGGTCCAGACAAGCTAATGGGCACCTTCGCTCATCTAGCAGAAGCTATCAAGAAAAGAGTAACAATACCCGTAGTCGCTGTTGGGAGAATTAATACCCCAGAAATTGCTGAAGCTCTTCTAACCGAGGGCAAAGCTGACTTGGTCGCCATTGGACGGCAGTTGATTGCAGACCCCCTTTGGCCCAGGAAGATAGCTGCTGGTGAGGCTGAAGATATTGTACCTTGTCTGAGCTGTAATATCTGCCTGGATACAGTTTTTACCACAAGAGAATTGATATGTTCGGTAAATGCCTCCCTGGCTAAAGAACAAGAATATAACCTCAAGCCTGCTGAAACGAAAAAGAAAGTCTTGGTCATAGGCGGAGGACCCGCTGGTATGGAGGCAGCGCGGACAGCGGCTATTAGAGGACACGATGTCGTCTTATGGGAGAAGAAAAAAAAGCTAGGAGGACAGCTTTTACTGGCTGCTGTTGCCCCACATAAAGAAGTAATTAGCCGTTTAAATAAATACATGGCAGGACAACTAAAAAAAGCGGGTGTCAAGGTCTTGCTAGGGCACGAAGCAACCATGGAGTTTGTAAAGGCGATGAGACCCGAGGTGGTAGTGTTAGCCACAGGTAGTACCTCGTTAATCCCCGAAATCCCTGGAGTAAGGAGAGACAATGTTGTCCTTGCCATGGATGTGCTGGCCGGCTGGGAAAGGGTCGGTGATCGAGTGGTCGTCATTGGCGGAGAATTGGTGGGTTGCGAAACAGCCGATTATCTAGCCCAAAAAGGTAAGAAAGTGACCATCGTGAGGAGAGGACCAAGTGTAGCCGCCAATGTAAATCCACGAGCCCGTGATAATCTCCTAGCTAGGTTGAGTAAGAATGGGGTTACCATGCTCACCGGCGTAAGATATGAGGAAATAACAGACAAGGGTTTGGTTATAACAGACAAAGAAGGGCAGAGGAAGAATATCAAAGCAGATACTATAGTACTTGCCACCGGGGCTACTCAGAATACTGAACTTGCTACAGAGCTGGAAAGGCAGGATATTGCCCTACAACTTATTGGAGATTGCGTCAGGCCTGGCAAAATAGTAGATGCTATTAGAGATGGTGCTAGAGTGGGGCGGGAAATATAGCTTCAGTTACTTTACATAATTGTTAAAGCTTTTATCCGCAATATGCTCAGGAAACATTGGCTCTTTGACATGCTACTCTGGATTGTGGACACAGAAATTTCAATCCCAAAGAAGGAGCATAAAAACGGCGAATAACAGATGAAAATAGATTTGCATATCCATACCAGGACCGGCTCGGATGGCAATTTACCTATTGAAGAGGTTTTTCAAGAAGCCCACCGAAGAAACATTGATTTAATCTCGATAACTGACCACGATTCTATAGACTGCCAGGTAAGAGCTATCGCTTTAGCGAAAAGACATGGCATATCTTACATCACCGGGGTAGAATTAAGCGTGACTTTTAATTATCCTGAGAATAATAAAGATGTCTCATTGGATTTTCTGGGGTATGGATATGATGTTAGTAATCAGGAGCTAAAAAACAAGCTTCGATTGATGCAAGAACATCGAAAAAGAAGAGCGCGCCAGATTTTAGAAAAACTGAATGTTGAGTTCGATAAAGAGGGTATTGAAAGATTTACTGAGGAAGACCTCAGGAAAATAGAGGATAGCGTGGACGGCGCGTTCGGGCGACCCCATATAGCGAATTACTTAGTGCAAAGAGGGATCGTCAAGAATGAGCAGGAGGCGTTTGATAAATATCTAGTCAAATGCGATGCTCCCAAGTACCCCCTTACTCTTGCTGAGGCATCAAAGTTGATCAGGAGTGCCGGGGGTGTACTGATACATGCCCACCCCAATGACCCTAATGGCACATCATTGTTAAAAATAACACGCGATTTGAAGGAACAAAAGAGGGTCATAGAAAAATATATGCTACAATACATCGATGGTGTTGAGTGCTGGCATAGGAGACATGACGAGAAAACTACGGCATACTATATTAAATTTGCCCGGAGGCATAATTTGCTCATAACCGGAGGCAGTGATTGTCATCAAAAACCGCTCATTATGGGCACATTAAATATACCTGATTGGGTTGCTGATCAATTCAGCAATATTATTTTCACGGAGCCAAGAAGATGAAAAATTATGACATTAAAGACCCTTCTCTTGCCCAGGAAGGCAAGTTGCGCATTGACTGGTCTGGCAAGGAAATGCCAGTGGTTAAACTTATAAAGGAAAGGTTTGGCAAGGAAAAGCTCCTGGCGGGAGTTCGTATTTCTGCTTGCCTCCATGTTACTACGGAAACGGCCAATTTAGCTCTGGCTCTAAAAGAAGGCGGTGCTGAAGTAGTCTTGTGCGCCTCCAATCCTCTAAGTACACAGGACGATGTGGCCGCCGCCTTAGTTAGCTATGGCATTTCTGTAAACGCCATAAAGGGAGAGGACAACGAGACTTATTACCGACATATCACCACCACCCTGGCACATAAGCCACAGATTACCATGGATGATGGTGCGGATTTGGTTTCCACCCTTCATAAGGAATACAATAAACTGGCTGCCGGTGTCATCGGCGGCACTGAAGAAACAACAACGGGAGTCATCAGGCTGAGGAATATGGCCAGGGCCGGTAAATTGATTTACCCGATTATTGCCGTAAACGATGCTCAAACCAAACATTTTTTCGACAACCGCTATGGAACAGGTCAAAGCACAATTGATGGCATCACCAGGTCTACCAATATACTGTGGGCAGGGAGGAAGGTAGTTGTTTGTGGCTATGGCTGGTGTGGCAAAGGGATAGCTAGGCGGGCTCAGGGACTCGGGGCGCAGGTTATCATCACCGAGGTCCAGCCTATCCCGGCTCTGGAGGCTGCCATGGATGGCTATCAGGTAATGTCTTTGATTAAAGCTTGTGATATCGGGGAAATATTCATCACCACCACGGGCAATATGAACGTCATTGATAAGGCACACATTTCCCGAATAAAGGACGGGGCTATTCTGGCTAATAGCGGCCACTTCAATGTGGAAATAAACATTACGGCTTTGGAAAGCCTGGCTAAATCAAAGAAACGAATACGTTCTTCCATTGATGAATACACTTTAGGGGATGGACGGCGTATCTATCTGTTAGGCGAGGGCAGGCTAGTCAATCTAGCTGCCGCTGAGGGACATCCAGCCAGCGTTATGGACATGAGCTTTGCCAACCAGGCTCTGTGTCTGGAGTATCTTACCAAGATGAAAGGAAAGCTTGAGCCTGCAGTCTATCCTGTGCCTGATGAAATTGACCAGAAGGTAGGCAGACTAAAGCTCGCCTCCATGGATATCACCATTGATTCTTTGACCAAAGAGCAGAAAAAATACCTCGAAAGTTGGGAATTAGGAACATAAAAAGGAGTAAAAATGCCAAATAGCTTTAATCAATCGAATTCTTATCTAGCCACTGCGGAGTCAGTCACAGAGGGACATCCTGATAAACTGTGCGACCAGATTTCAGATGCTATCCTAGACGCCATGTTGAAACAGGACACCTTCGCTCGGGTAGCCTGCGAAGTCTCTGCGGCTATGGGCATGATAATAGTTCTGGGTGAAATTACCTGCAAGGGTTATGTGGATATTCCCAATGTTGTACGCCAGGTGATCAAAGAAGTAGGCTACACCAAACCCGAATATGGTTTTGATTATCGGACTTGTGGAGTCATCGTATCAATTAAGGAACAATCGAGCGACATCGCTGCTGGAGTTGGCCAATCTTGGGAAGCGAGGATGGGAGAGGCAACCGACGAGGTTTTAGACAAAACTGGTGCCGGTGACCAGGGAATGATGGTTGGCTTTGCCTGCAGAGAAACTCTCGAGTTCATGCCTTTGCCTATTATGCTAGCACACAAGCTATGTCGGCGCTTAGCTCAGGTAAGAAAAGACGGAACCGTGCCTTATTTAAGGCCCGATGGTAAATCTCAGGTGACTATAGAATACACTCGTGGCATACCAAAGAGGGCGGTCTGTGTTGTGCTTGGTGCTCACCATGACCCTGGAGTCGAACGTAACGTCATTGAGCACGACCTTATAGAGCAAGTGATTAAAAAGACTATTCCTACCAAATTGCTGGATAAGAAGACTGAATACTATATTAACAGCGCTGGTCAGTTTGTTATTGGTGGTCCTGTGAGTGACACCGGTTTTACCGGGCGCAAAATCATTGCTGATACTTATGGCAGTGCCTGCGGACATGGTGGAGGCTCTTTTTCAGGCAAAGACCCTACTAAGGTAGACCGCTCCGCCGCTTATATGGCCAGATATGTCGCCAAAAATATGGTAGCTGCTGGACTTGCTGATTACCTTGAACTTCAGATTGCCTATACTATCGGAAAGGCACACCCATTGTCATTATCCATCGAGACATTCAGCACGGGAAAGGTCCCCGATGAAATCATATCAAATCTCGTTAACAAGCATTTCGACTTCCGCCCTGAGGCTATCATGAGGACTTTGGATCTGCGCCGACCCATTTACCGCCAGGCTGCCGCTTACGGGCATTTCGGCAGGGAAGACCTCGATCTTCCCTGGGAGAGAACGGATAAGGCTAAGATATTAAGAAAAGAAGCAGGCTTGTAAAAGTGCCAAACTCAGCACCAAATTAAGAGTCCTCTTAGTACCAAACAAAGACCCTACACTAGTACAAGCCTGACTAATGGCAAAAAACGCGACTCGGTCGTGGGAGACTGAAGACAACGGAGTCTCAGTGATGAGTATGGATTATAAGCAGGACTGGATAGAGACAAGATTTCGCTAACATATATGAATTATCGCAGCGACATAAGAAATATAGCTATTATTGCCCACGTTGACCATGGTAAGACCACTCTGGTAGATGCCATGCTTAAACAAAGCAAGGTCTTCCGGGATAGCCAAAAAGTAGGCGAGTTAATAATGGACCAGAACGCTTTAGAGCGTGAAAAAGGCA
>JADDYB010000333.1_pt1 | contig 14742 bp, 12 predicted proteins | sample 8641941 | NCBI WGS metagenome assembly JADDYB01 (sample SAMN16275377, study PRJNA637457) | freshwater sediment metagenome | isolation source: Lake Kineret sediment | place: Israel: Lake Kineret | collected 2013
GCGACATCCCCCGCGAGGAGCTCGCAGCCGAGCTCGGCGTTCCGGTCGAGACCTACGCCCGGTGGGAGGATTCCGGCGCCGACGTGCCGATCTCGGCCATCTACCACATCGCGAACCGCTTCGGCGTCGACCTCACCGCCGTGCTGACCGGCACCGCCGCCAAGCTCGACACCTACCAGGTCGTCCGCAACGGCGAAGGCCGCACCGTCGACCGCTACCCGGGCTACCACTACGAGGACCTGGCGTGGCGCTTCGGCCACAAGATCATGCAGCCGCTGCTCGTCACGCTCGACCCGTCCGACGAGCCGGCCGAGCTGGTCACCCACGCCGGACAGGAGTTCAACCTCGTCCTCGAGGGCGCGATGGCGTTCACCTTCGACGACAGGGAGGTCGTGCTCGAGGCCGGCGACAGCGTCTACTTCAACCCGGCGCACCCGCACGGCCAGAAGTGCCACGGCGTTGCGCCCGCCCGCTTCGTGACGATCATCGCAGAGCCTGGCCACGGGAGAGCATGATGGATCATCTGCTCAAGAAGTTCTGTCCGCGCATCGAGTTCGACTCGTACGAGGACTTCACCGAGAACTTCGAGATTCTGACCCCGGAGGACTTCAACTTCGGCTACGACGTGGTCGACGAGTGGGCGCGCGTCGAGCCTGCCAAGCGCGCACTCGTGTGGTGCGATGACGACGGGGCCGAGCGCACCTTCACCTTCGCTGAGATGTCGCACCTCTCGGACCGGCTCGCTGCGGCGCTCTCCGCCCGCGGGGTGGCGAAGGGCGACGTGGTCCTCGCGGTCATGCGCCGCCGCTGGGAGTACTGGGTGCTCGTGACCGCGCTCTGCAAGCTCGGCGCGATCCTCATCCCCGGCTCGATCCAGCTGACGAAGAAAGACATCGTCTACCGGGTCGAGAGCGCCGGTGTCGCCGCGGTCGTCTGCGTCGACGACGACTACGTGATCGAGCAGATGGAGGCCGCGCTGCCCGGGTGCCCGACGGTGCGAAACCGTATCGTCGCAGCGGGCTCGCGGGACGGGTGGCTGAACTTCGACGACCTCCTCGAGACCGCCGGCGAGTGGGTCCGCCCCACCGGCGACGCCGCGACCACCAACGACGACACGATGGTCATCTACTTCACCTCGGGCACCACCGGGCTCGCGAAGATGGTGCGACACGACTTCACGCACCCGCTGGGCCACATCATCACCGCGCGCTACTGGCAGCAGGTGCAGGAGGACACGCTGCACATGAGCGTTTCGGACTCCGGCTGGGCGAAGTTCGGCTGGGGCAAGATCTACGGCCAGTGGATCTGCGGCGCGACCATCTTCGGCTACGACATGAAGAAGTTCGTGCCCGCGACGCTTCTCGGCAAGATCGAGCAGTACAAGCTCACGACGTTCTGCGCGCCGCCCACGATGTACCGCTTCATGCTGCAGGAGAAGGTGACTGACTACGACCTGCGCTCGGTGGCGACGTGGACGACCGCCGGTGAGCCGCTCAACCCCGAGGTCACGAAGCAGTGGGAGGAGCACACGGGCAAGAAGATCCACGAGGGCTTCGGCCAGACCGAGAGCGTCGTGCTGCTCGCCACCTTCCCGTGGGTCGAGCCCAAGGCCGGCTCGATGGGGATGCCCTCGCCGCTCTACAACATGAAGCTCATCGGCGAGGACGGCCGCGTCTGCGAGGACGGCGAGGAGGGCGAGATCTGCGTCACCGGCCTCAGCCAGGCGTGGCCTCCCGGGCTCTTCAGGGGCTACTACCGCGACGAGGCGCTCACCGCCGAGGCCGTGGGCGGCGACCACTACAACACCAGAGACGTCGCGTGGCGTGACTCGGACGGCTACTACTTCTTCGTGGGCCGCAACGACGACGTCATCAAGTGCTCCGGCTACCGCATCGGCCCCTTCGAGGTCGAGAGCGCGCTCATCGAGCACCCCGCCGTCGTCGAGTGCGCGGTCACGGCCGCCCCTGACGAGATCCGCGGACTCGTCGTCAAGGCCACGTGCGTGCTCGCGAGCGGATGGGAGCCCTCCGACGCACTCGTCAAGGAGCTGCAGAACCACGTGAAGACGACCACGGCGCCGTACAAGTACCCGCGCATCGTCGAGTTCGTGGACGAGCTGCCAAAGACGCTCGGCGGCAAGATCAAGCGCGCCCAGATCCGCGAGGAGAGCGGCGTCCGGGACTGAGGCCGTCACCACAGCGGCGGGAGCGGCTACTTGTGACCCAGCCCGCCGGTCTGACGGATGTCGCCGATCATCCAGCAGCCCTTGCCGGCCTGATCGTGCAGCCACAAGTAGTAGTCACCGGTCGGTCCGCGGAAGTCCTCGACGTAGACGGGCAGCGTCTGCCACGTCTGGTCGGAGACGAACAGGACATCACCGCTGGCGTCATGCACGTCCACAACCGGCCGTGACGGAGCAGTCACGATCCGGACGTCCGTCTCACAAAGGTAGCCGCCACATCCGTAGACGTCGAAGAGCAGCGTGTAGTCCTTGCCGTGCTCGAAGTGATAGAGACCGGTGCCGTTGCTGCAGAAGAACTCCCATCCCCATGCGCTGAACTCCACCAGAAGCCCGGGACCCTGTCTCTGCCCGAGCGGGTCCGGCATGAGCGTAGGAGCGACCGAGATGCCGTACTCGTTCCAGATCACCGTCGTCTCGGCCCAGTTCCACGCCCTTGGCGGATCCTGCTCCACCGCCCCTGCCTGAACACTCAGCATGAGAGATCCGTTCAGTACAAGCGCCGCGATCATGAGCCGAACCAGTAGAGCGGTCCTGCCTCCCGTCATCCTGCGCCCCATAAGGCATCCCCTCCTGCGCCCTGGGGCGGAGCTTCTCGCTCCGTTGTCAAATCACCATCTCGAAAACGCCATCTAAAGCTGAGCATCCCCGTCCTGTCGTCCTCTCTTCGTATCTTCCCGGGGGCGCGGTCGGGCGAGACTCATGCGATGGTCTCATTCGCGTCCCGACGCCTATACTTGCGCTTGTGAGTCGTCGAAAGGGAGCGCCATGGACTTCAGCACACTGGACTGCCGTGGGATGGTCTGCCCGATACCCATCGTCAACCTCGCTCAGCGCATGAAGGAGGTCGACCCCGGCTTCGAGGTCGAGTTCTTCGCCGACGACCTGAGCTGCGTTCAGGACCTCCCCGCGTGGTGCGGAATCACCGGCAACGAGCTCGTATCGCTCGAGACGGTCGACGGGGTCGTGCACGCGTTCGTCCGCCGCACCTGACGTGAGTCGCGCGTCACGGCGCGCGATGCCTCACAGCGCCTGCCATGAACTCCGGGAGGAGCTCGTGGCTCGAGCTGTTAACACCTCCGAAACACACGCGCCGTAAGCTGAGTCTGGCGGCATCGGTCACGATCCGGCCCGAGGTCAACGCGCCCCGGTGCTAAGGAGGAACGCGCTATGCCCGGCAAGAAGGGACCCGCATACACCCCCGGAACCGAGGAGATGCGCGAACGTCTCGCCTCCGAGATCCTCGAGATCGTCGAAGCCGGCCCGGACGGCTACCTCTCCGACGAGGACTTCAACGACTACGCGGTCCATATCTTCAACCACCACTACGTCGCGAACCCGATCTTCCACGAGTACTGCGTGGGCCGGAAGCTCGACCCGAAGAGCGTGGAGCACTGGACGCAGGTGCCACCTGTGTGGAGCGATGCCTTCAAGACGCACCTCGTGGCGTCATTCCCCCCGGAGCAGGCCGCCTTCGCGATCATGACCGGCGGCACCACGAGTCTCACCCAGCGCGGACGCGTCTTCCAAGACGAGAAGGGCATGAGGCTTCACCTCACCGCGAACCGTGTGCTGACGAAGCACTACCTGTTCCCGGACTTCGACGAGGGCCAGCGCTGCCGCATCTTGTTCCTGGCGCCCAGCCAGAAGGTCGCGCCCTCGATGGGCATGGCCATCGGCATGGAGCAGACCAGAAAGCACTTCGGCACGCCCGACAGCATGTTCGTTTTGAAGCGTCGAGGCATCGACGTCAAGGCGCTCGTCGGCGCCCTTCAGGAGTCCGAGAAGACCGGCGTCCCCATCGCGCTCGTCGGAGCCACCGCGACCTACGTCTACTTCATGCGCGCGTGCCAGGACAAGGGCCTCACCTTCAACCTGCCGAGGGGCAGCCGGGTCTGCGACGGCGGCGGCTACCGAGGCAGATTCGGCCCCATCACCCGCAACGAGTACTACGCGCTCGTCGAGGAAGTGCTCGGAGTGCCGGAGAACTGGTGCGTCAACGTGCTCGGCGAGGGCGAGACCGCGAGCAACTACTTCGACGATTCGATCCTGCGGACGGTACGCGACCTGGAACCGCGAGAGCGCATCAAGCCACACCACCCCTGGAACCGCGTGAGGGCGGTCAGCGTCGAGGACCTCTCAGTCCTACCTGACGGCGAGATCGGCCTCGTGCAGGTCTTCGACCTCGCCAACGTGTCGACGGTGCTCGGGGTCCAGACCGACGATCTGGGCTACACCAAGTTCGGCGGCGTCGAGATGGCCGGGCGCGCGATGGTCGAAGACGGCCGTGTCATCGCGATGCCCGACGAGCCCCCCGCGGGCGTGGGCGGCGACGCCCCGATCTTCAGGCTGCTTGAGACCTACATCAACTTCTCCATCGACTTCGGCATGTTGGGAACACGCGCGAAGAAGGGCTCCGAAGGATCCGGCACGTCTCTCGATGCCGCGCCTCGGCCTCGCGTCTCCCGCACGCTCGACCCGGACTTCACCGAGTTCGCCAAGAAGGAGCTCGACCGGGTGGGCGGGACGAGCGATCAGGCACGGACCGCGGGTGATGTGGTCGAGAACGTGGTCGCCGACGGCGTGGACTTCGAAGACGAGAGCGTACCTGTGCCGACAGACTACCTGGAGCCCTCGCCGTGGGAAGAGGTCGAGAACGCCAACGTAGGCGCCGCTCCTTCCTGCCCGCAGGTGGTCGACGAACTGATCATGTCGGAGTACGAGCCCGAGGCCAGGGCTCTCGCCGAGGAGTCCATCCAGGTCTTCGAAGAGCAAGCGGACCGGCCGCTCTCGCACTACCAGAAGGAGTGGGAACGCGACGTCGCCCGTGTCGCGCAAGCCACCGGCCACGACGCCATCAAGGCCGCCGAGGAGGCCGAGCGCGTATCCCGCAGCGCAGACGAGGGCTGCGAGGATCCCGAGGACCCGGCCCACACCTGATCCCGAAACCGCTCGACGCTCACACTGAGACGTTCTTCCGCCGATACAAGGGAGGGCGTCTCGGTGTTCGTGTCTTCTGACCGGAGCACACTCGGCACCGGCTTTGCACTATGGCTTCCGGGCGCGTGAAGGCCCTGCGCTGAGGATGAGAAGGTTCCATGTAGAATGTCGGATTGCTCTGGTCTTTCCCGGCGAGGCAGGTAACGTGAGTCCGGAACCTGCTCCGCTTCATGATTCGAAAGGCGCTCGTATGCACACCGCTGGACCGACGACTCTCGTACGGCGCGCGCTCGCGCTCGCTGTCGTGTGGGCGTTGCTGCCCGCGGTCCCCGCGTTCGCCACCCCTTCGTCGGAAGACGACACGGCCACTCCCGCCGCGACCCGGGCGCCCGTCGAGACCGGCTCCGAGATCGACGTCGACACCGACTACACCACCGAGCAGTTCCGCACCGAACTCGCCGAGCGCCAGGCGCGCCTCGACGAGTTCACCGCTCAGCTCGAAGCGCTCGACAAGGAGCTCGAGGTCGCCACCGAGGCCTACAACGCCTCAGTCGACCAGCTCAGCGAGATGAAGGCGCGCGTACAGGTCGCGCAGGGAGACCTCGCCTCCGCCCGCAACGCCTACGCCCTCCAGTCCGACATCCTCGACCAGCGCGCCGAGTCGATCTACAAGGACGGCTCGCTCGCCTCGGTCGAGATCCTGCTCGACTCGAAGTCGGTCTCCGACCTCATGTCGCGCGTGAAGTTCCTGAACACCATCGGCATCCGCGACGCCGACATCGCCGCCTCGCTGAAGGCCCAGCGTGCCCTGCTCGAGGCCCAGGTGGCCGACCTCGAGAACGCCGAAGCCGCCGCCGAGTCCCTCGAGTTCGAGCTCAAGGCCCGTCAGATCGAGATCACGCTGCGCATCCAGGACCGCCAGCGCATGCTGACCGAGGCCCAGGGCGACCTGCTCGAGCTGCTCGACACCGAAGCGGCGCGCCGCAGCAACGAAGAGGCGAGACTTCTCGCCGAGATCCTTTCGGGCGCCAGCGAGAAGGGCATCGTCGCGCAGCCCGGCTCGCCGGTCGAGACGGCCCTCGCGTATCACGGCGTCCCCTACCTCTGGGGAGGCGAGTCGCCCAGCGGCTTCGACTGCTCAGGCCTCATCCTCTACGTCTTCAAGCAGCACGGCGTGAACCTGCCGCACTACTCCGGCTCGCAGTTCCGGCTCGGCGAGAAGATCGCCCCCGGCGCACTGCAGCCCGGCGACGCCGTGTTCTTCGGCTCACCCATCCACCACGTGGGCATGTACATCGGCGGCGGCTACTACCTGCACGCGCCGCGCACGGGTGACTTCGTCAAGATCAGCAAGCTCTCCGACCGCCGGGATTACGCGGGCGCCCGCCGCTACGCGTGGACGTACCGGGTAGGAGAACCGCTGAACGCGCAGAAGTCCACCTCAGCGGCACTGAGCTCGGTCGGCCGCTAGCTTCGGGGAACTTCGCGTTCGCGGGGTGGGATTCCGGTTATGCTCGGGTACAAGAGCGTGTGCCATCATGGCACGCGCTCGGCGTTTATCACTGACCGGCACCATCTGAGGGGACTTCATGAGAACGGTGATCGAAGCCGCACTCGATGCGGCACGACTGGCGGGCGCCGACTATGCGGACGCGCGCGTCGTCGACTCCTCGCATGAGGAGGTCCAGATCGCCTCCGGCACCGTCGAGGCGGTCGAGCGCTCCGACAGCTTCGGCATCGGCGTGCGCGTGCTCGCACAGGGTGCGTGGGGTTTCGCCGCGAGCCGCACCGTCACGACCGATGAAGCCGCGCGCGTGGCGCAGCAGGCGGTCGCGATCGCCCGCGCATCCGCGCTGGTCGCCGGCTCGCCCGTGCGTCTCGCTCCCGAGAAGCCCGCGCAGGGCACCTGGGCGGGGCCGTGCGAGATCGACCCGTTCACGGTGCCTCTCGAGGACAAGCTCGCGCTGCTCACCGCCGCCGACGAGGCGCTACGCGGAGAGGCCGCCGTCACGATCACGAAGGCCCACTGCGGAGCGCACCGCTTCCGCAAGTGGTTCGGCTCCTCGGAAGGGGCCTTCACCGAGCAATCCTGGTACGAGACGGGTGCCGGCATCGTCGCCTACGCCGTCGCCGGTGACGAGGTCGTCTCGCGCTCGTACCCGAACTCCCACGGCGGCGGGTGGCGCCAGGGCGGCTGGGAGTACGTCACCGGCCTCGACCTGGTGGGCACCGCGCCGCGAGTCGCGAGCGAGGCCGCCGCGCTGCTAACGGCGCCCGAATGCGAGCCGGGCCCCGTGGACCTGATCATCGACGGCTCGCAGATGGGGCTGCAGGTGCACGAGTCCATCGGCCACCCGACCGAGCTCGACCGCGTGCTCGGCGAGGAAGCCGCGTTCGCAGGCACCTCCTGGGTGGGGCTCGGCGACATCGGCTCGCTGCGCTACGGCTCCGACCACGTCACCGTCAGCGCGGACGGCACCGTCCCGGGGTCGCTCGGCAGTTTCGGCTGGGACGACGACGGCGTGCCCGGGCAGCGCGACCTCCTCGTCACCGAGGGCGTGCTCACGGGGCTGCTGTCCTCGCGCGACACCGCTCCCGAGATCGGCCGCACCTCGAACGGCTGCGCCCGCGCGGACGGCTGGAACCGCGTCCCGCTCGTCCGCATGACCACGGTGTCTCTCGAGCCGGGCACGTGGGACTTCGACGACCTTCTCGCCGACACCGGTGAGGGGCTCTACATCGAGACGAACAACTCCTGGTCCATAGACGACAAGCGCCTGAACTTCCAGTTCGCCTGCGAGATCGGCTGGGAGATCAAGGGAGGCGAGCTGGGACGAATGGTGCGCATGCCCAACTACACCGGCATCACCCCGCAGTTCTGGGCGAGTTGCGACGCGGTCTGCTCGGAAGCGCACTGGCAGGTGTGGGGGCTCCCCAACTGCGGCAAGGGCGAGCCGATGCAGGTCGCGCACGTCGCGCACGGAGCCGCCCCCGCCCGCTTCCGCAACGTGACCGTGGGGGTGGGACGCTGATGATGACGCCGGAAGAGGCCCGCGATCTCGCGAGGCGCGCCGTGTCGCTCACGCACGCCGACCAGGCCGAGGCGCTCGTGGCCGCTGAGTCGAGCGCACTGACCCGCTTCGCGAACAACCGCATCAACCAGAACGTCGCCGAGGAAAACGCCCTCGTCAACGTGCGCGCCGTCGTGGGCAAGCGCCAGGGTGTCGCGAGCACGAACCGCCTCGACGACGAGTCGCTCGCCGCCTGCTGCGAGGCCGCGGTCGCCGCCGCGCGCATCGCCCCCGAAGACCCGCGCTTCCCAGGCCTTCCCGAGCCCGCACCGGTCGCCGAGGTCGACCGCGCCGTCCAGGCCACGCGCGACTTCAACGCCGAGAAGCGTGCGCGGGCCGTGGGCGAGATCGTCGAGGCCTCGACCTCGCGCGGCCTCACCGCCGCGGGCAAGGTGCGCTCCGCCGAGCAGGTCATCGCGGTCGCGAACAGCCACGGAATCGACGTCGGCGCCGCCATCACCGGCGCGCAGGCCACCGTGCTCTCGATGGGCGAGACCGGCAGCGGCTGGGCGAGCTGGCTCTCGGGCGACGCGTCGAAGCTCGACGCCGCCGCGCTCGGGCTCGAGGCCGCCGACCTCGCGGTTCGTTCCGCCGATCCCGTGGACCTCGACCCCGGCACGTACCCGGTGGTGCTCGGCCCCGAAGCCGTCGCCGACGTCATGGACTTTCTTGGCTACGTGGGGTTCTCGGCGAAGGCGTACCAGGAGGGGCGCTCGTTTCTATCGAACCACATCGAGGACCAGGTGATGAACTACCGCATCACCATCGTCGACGACGCGCTCGCACCGCACGCCATCGGGACCACCTTCGACTACGAGGGGTGTCCGAAGTACCACACACTGCTCATCGACGACGGCGTGGGCAACCGCCCGGTCACGGACTCGTACTGGGCCGAGCGCTCGGGCTGGCCGAACTCCGGCCACGCGCTCCCCGCCCCGAACCCGTGGGGACCCATGCCCATGAACCTGGAGATGCTGCCGGGTGAGGAGACGCTGGACGAACTCATCGGCAGCGTGAAGCGCGGCGTCTACGTCACGCGCTTCCACTACGTCAACGTCGAGGATCCCATCCCGGTCACGCTCACGGGCATGACGCGCGACGGCACGTTCCTGATCGAGGACGGCAAGCTCACGAAACCGCTCAAGAACCTGCGCTTCACCCAGCCGATGATCCCCGCGCTCCAGTTCTGCGAGGGCGTCACGCACGAGCGCAAGTTCGTGGGCACCGAGGAGGGTGCGTCGCTCGTGCCCGCGCTCCTGCTGCAGCGGTTCGCCTTCACGGGCCAGACGAAGTAGCGCGGCCGAAGGGGCACGGCCGGCTACGCCGTGCCGAGTTCCTTGATGCGGTAGGCGATGCGCGAAAGCGGCAACTGCTCGACGACGCCACCGGCATCGGCGGCCGCCCCCGGCATGCTGTAGGACGCCGCCGTGAGCGACGACTCGCCGATGGTGTAGCCGCCCGCATGGCGTATCTGCACCATCCCGCTGGCGCCGTCGCAACCCAGTCCCGTGAGCAGGACGGCCAGCGTGCGGCTGCCGAACTCGCGGGCCGCCGACGAGAAGAGCACGTCGATCGAGGGCACGTGCAGTGAGTCGGTGAAGTCCTCGTCAAGACGCGACTGCGGGCCGGAGGGCGTCCGCATCACGCGCATCTGCACGCCCGCGGGTGCGATGTAGACGACGCCCGGGCGGAGATTCTCGCGCTTCTCGGCTTCGGTGACACGACGCCTGCAGCGGTGAGCGAGACTCTCGGCCCAGATCTTCGTCATGCCGGAGGTGATGTGCTGGCAGACCACGATGGGCATGGACAAGCCGCGAGGCACGTCGCAGAGGATCGACTCGATGGCTTTGGGACCGCCGAAGGACGCCCCGATGACGAGCAGCTCGAACGGCCCCATGCTCGCCGGAACACCCGTTCCGTGCGCGGGTCCGGGTCCGGTCGCCCCAAACGTCACTGGTCTCCACCCCCCGAAGAAGATCTCCCCCATCATAGCGGACCCCGGCGAGAGTCTCACCGGGGTCCGATGCGGGCACGGTTCTGTCCGTCAGTGGAGGGGCGCCACGCTCAGCAGCTCCGTGTCCAAAAAGTCAGGAGGCTCAGTTCGTTCCTGACGCCGCTATATCGGCATCAGGGTGAGGGGACTTTATACCGCTCGGGTGATGCGTGTCTCAGGTCTTCCGGCCCTCTACTGCTGGCTCTCCAGCATGTCCTTGACCTTCATGAGCCGCGTTCGCTCGCTGCGCTCCGACTCGTCGAGCTTCATCCTGATCTCGCGAACCGCGCCATCCAGCTGTGGCATGAGCACGTACTCGAGCGCGTTCACGCGCCGGCGGGTGGACTCGATCTCGGCCGCGAGCAGCTCGATGGCCTTCTCCCTCTCAGCGAGCTCGACCATGCGCGGCACGACCTCCGAGAGGCCGTCCAGCGCGCCGTCCAGGAGCGCAGGCGTGGTCGCGAGGCTGTAGCCCGACGGGGTGGGCAGCTCGCCCAGCTCAAGCACCGGGACGTGCACGCTCATGACGTTGCGGCTCGTCGCCGAGATGAAGTCGGCCGGCTCTCCGGCGAGCAGCGCCTGAGCGACGACGGGCGCGCCTCCCTCGGCCCTCGAGATCGCGAGCAGGCCGTATGCGACGAACAGGTCGTGCTCGACCTCGTGGCGCAATCGGCGATTCTCCGCGATACGCGCCATGAACTCCTTCAGGAGCTCGTCGAGCTTGTCTTTGAGCAGCTTGTGGCCGCGCCGCGCCGTCTCGGCGCGCTTGCGGAGCTTCAGAAGCTCCATGCGATTGGGGTTCACGCGCAGCTGGGCCACGTCACATCACCCCCCGCGTGAAGGCGAGCCACGTGACGCCACAAAGCAACAGCGTGAGCAACGCGATATTCACGCCGGACACCACTCTCATGGCGCGAGTCGCCTGTGCGGAGTAGGTCCTCAGGTAGAGCACCTGGGCGCCTATCGCCAGCAGCAGCAGGATCTCTATGAGCGCATACAGCCACAAGTGCGCTACGCCTCCACGACGTCGGTCGACGGCAGGTACTTCTCCACGAATTCGTCCTTGATGCGCTTCAACTCGTTCTTGGGCAGCAGCGCGGCGAGTTCCCATCCCAATGCGAGTGTGTCTTCAACGGAACGCTCTTCGGATTTGCCCTGGCGGATGAAGCGGTTCTCGAAGGCGTCGGCGAACCTCACGTAGGCCTGGTCGATCTCGGACAGCGCCGCCTCGCCGAGGATGACCGCGAGCTCCTGGGCCTGGATGCCGCGAGCGTACGCGCCGAACAGCTGGTTCGAGAGGTCCGCGTGGTCCTCGCGCGTCTTCCCCGGGCCGATGCCCTTCTGCTTGAGACGCGACAGCGACGGGAGCACGGCCACGGGCGGGAATACGCCCGAGCGATGCAGGTTGCGATCGAGAATGATCTGACCCTCGGTGATGTAGCCCGTGAGGTCGGGGATGGGATGCGTCTTGTCGTCGTCGGGCATCGAGAGAATCGGCACCTGGGTGATCGAACCCTTCTTGCCCCGGATGCGGCCCGCACGCTCGTACATCGTCGCGAGGTCGGTGTAGAGGTATCCGGGGTAGCCGCGGCGTCCCGGCACTTCCTTGCGCGCCGCCGAGACCTCGCGGAGCGCCTCGCAGTAGTACGTCATGTCGGTGTAGATGACGAGCACGTGCATGTCGAGATCGAACGCCAGGTACTCGGCGCAGGTCAACGCCATTCGCGGAGTGGCGATGCGCTCCACCGCCGGGTCGTCTGCGAGGTTGAGGAAGAGCACCGCCCGCTCGATGGCCGCGGTGGAACGGAACTCCTCCATGAAGTAGTTCGCATCCTCGAAGGTGATGCCCATCGCGGCGAAGACGACCGCGAAGTCACCCTCCTCCTTCGCACCGACCGTACCCGGGTCCGTGCTGCGAGCGAGCACGCCCGCTTGGCGCGCGATCTGCGCCGCGAGCTCGTTGTGCGGGAGGCCCGACCCGGAGAAGATCGGGAGCTTCTGGCCGCGCACGAGCGGGTTCAGGCCGTCGATCGAGCTGATGCCGGTCTGGATGAAGTCGTCGGGAAAGTCGCGGCTCATCGGGTTGATGGGCTGGCCGTAGATCGATACTCGCTTGCTCGGCACGATCTCGGGACCGCCATCACGCGGACGCCCCAGGCCGTCGAACATGCGGCCGAGCATGTCTCGGCTCACGCCGAGCTCCATACCCCGGCCGAGGAAGCGCACCTTGGTCTCCGAGGGGTTCGAGCCTCGCGTGCCGTGGAACGCCTGCACGAGAGCGACGTCGCCGTTGACCTCGAGCACGTTGCCCAAAGACTTCGTACCGTCCGGGAACTCGAGTTCGACGAGCTCGCCGTAGGTGACGCCTTCGACTTTCTCAACGAGCAGCAGCGGGCCGACGATATCGCGGGTGGTCGTGTACTCGCGTGCCACTACGCGGTCACCTCCAGGGTCTCAGCATCGGCTTCTTCGGCGGCCGCCGCCGGCGCCGCATCGGTCACGAGCTGAGTGTCTATCTCGGCCAGGATCACGTCGTACTCGGCGATGTCGCCGAGGCTCAGGTACTTGGCCCGCGCGATGCGCTCACGCACCGGCGCCGAGAGGATCGCACTCAGCGAGCCGCCTTGCTTGGCCAGCGCCAGGGCACGCTCGTGGAAGTGCAGAATCACCTCGAGGAGGCGATTCTGCTCCGCTAGTGACGAGAACTGGTCGTCGTCACGAAAGGCGTTCTGCTGCAGGAAGTCCTCGCGGAGCGTCTTGGCGGTCTCCATGAGGATCTGCTCCTCGGAGCTCAGGGCCTCAAGTCCCACAAGCCGCACGATTTCCGCGAGCTCGCTTTCCCGCTGCAGGATCGCCATCGCGGCGTCGCGGCGTCCGCGGTACTCGGGGCTCACTTCGCGCCCCCAGTACGACTCGACCTTGTCGAGGTAGAGCGAATACGACGTCAGCCAATCAATGGCAGGAAAGTGGCGCTGATACGCCAGCGTGTCCTGCAGCGCCCAGAAGACCTTCACCACCCTCAGCGTGTTCTGCACGACAGGCTCGGACAGGTCCCCGCCCGGAGGCGACACGGACCCGACGACGGAGACGGAACCCGTGCGGGGGGCTCCTTCGGAGAGGGTCGCGGGGGAACCTTCCGAGGAGCCCAGACACTCAACCTTGCCGGCGCGCTCGTAGAATGCAGCCAAGCGCGTGCCCAGATACGCCGGGAACCCTTCCTCACCCGGCATCTCCTCGAGGCGGCCCGACATCTCGCGCATCGCCTCGGCCCAGCGAGAAGTCGAGTCCGCCTGGAGGACCACCTCGTAGCCCATGTCGCGGAAATACTCGGCCATGGTGATACCGGTGTAGACACTGGCCTCGCGCGCGGCGACCGGCATGTTCGATGTGTTCGCAACGAGCACCGTGCGCTTCATGAGCGGGTGTCCACTGTACGGGTCGGTGAGCTCGGGGAACTCCATGAGCACGTCGGTCATCTCGTTACCGCGCTCGCCGCATCCGATGAAGATGACGACCTGGGCGTTCGACCACTTGGCCACCTGGTGCTGCGTGACCGTCTTGCCTGCGCCGAACGGTCCCGGGATGCACGCCGCGCCACCCTTCACGAGCGGAAACATGGTGTCGATGACACGCGTTCCCGTCACGAGCGGCTCGGTCGCCGATACCTTCTTCGCGTACGGGCGAGGGATACGGACCGGCCAACGCTGCATCATGAGCAGCGGCACCTCGTCGCCGGCGTCCGTGCGGATGCGGCCAACCGACTGCTCGACGGTGTACGCGCCCGAGTCGATCGCGACGAGTTCGCCCTCGACTCCCGGTGGGACCATGATGCGGTGCTCGATGACCTCGTTCTCGGCCACCGTGCCCACGATGTCGCCCCCGATGACCCGCTGGCCCGCTGACGCGATGGCAACGAAGTCCCAGACCTTCTCGCGATCCAGACCGGGCGCCGAGATTCCGCGAGCGAGGAACGCTCCGGCCTTGGCCTCGATCGCGTCGAGAGGACGCTGCACGCCGTCGTAGACGGCGCCGAGCATGCCCGGCCCCAGCTCGACGGAGAGCGGCGCTCCCGTGGCCTTGACCGGGTCGCCGGGGCCGAGGCCCTCGGTCTCCTCGTAGACCTGGATCGAGACGCGGTCGCCGCGCATCTCGATGATCTCGCCCATGAGCCCTTCAGCGCCGACCTCGACGAGGTCGAACATCTTGGCCGTGCCGAGGTGCTCTGCGACGACCAGCGGGCCTGCGACTTTGACGATTCTGCCCTGCTCCATACCCTGCGTTCCTTTTCTCGACGGGGTCTGCCGCCACTGACGGCGGCCGCCTCCGGCTATTCCTCGTCCCGTACGGGCATCTTCGTGCCTAGCGCGCGCTCGATCGCACGCTCCAACTTCGCTCCCCCCACACCGCCGGCACTGCCGGCTCCGGGGACCACCGTGACGGCCGGGACCGGGCGGTCCGCCGTCTCGGCCACGATGGCCCGGTTGGGCAAGGACTGCGCC
>JADDYB010000334.1_pt1 | contig 14730 bp, 17 predicted proteins | sample 8641941 | NCBI WGS metagenome assembly JADDYB01 (sample SAMN16275377, study PRJNA637457) | freshwater sediment metagenome | isolation source: Lake Kineret sediment | place: Israel: Lake Kineret | collected 2013
TACAGATGGACGGTCTCGCGAAAGTAAGCTTCGGTGCGGACCCCCGGATGAAAAAGTCCTGGGACCTGCTGCTGAGGTGGCAGAGGGAGGACGGCGGCTGGTTACGGGAGGACCACAAGGACGGGACCGCGGCCCCCTACAAGGTGTGGGATAGGAGCTGCCCATGGGTCAGCTACTTCGCCGCAAGCGCCCTACGCCACTCGGGTGTAACAGAATACAGGGAGCCCCTGAGGGAGGCGCTGGAGTTCATAGTCTGGCACCTAGACCAGAAGCGACCCGAGGAGATCAGGAGGTTCTTCTGGCACGGCCACGAACCCGTCAAGGAGCTAATCATGCTGGGGGAGATGGGCTTCAACCCAGACCAGAGCTCAATCAGCACGCTGCTGGACTGGCTGGAAACCATGTACGACCCGGGTAACGGCTTCTTCCGCTACACAGGTAAACCCGTGTCCAAGATGAACCGCAAGCTGGACGGCGGAGACCCGAGGGTCATGAGATACAGGCTCTTCCACCTCATGGAGCCCGACTGGCTCACATACTGGGCAACGAGAGCCGAGTACAGTTTCCTGGGGCTTCAGTGAATCGCTCATACTGCCCAGGATGTATCATGCAGAGGACCTATATATTTCCCGATCTAACACATCTCGGGTGAAGACTTGAGCGGTTCAAGGAAGCTTGGGCTGAGTGAGGACTGGGCAGTAGTGCCCTTCCTATCCCTAACGATGCTCGGGTTCGCCGCAACAGTCTATGATTTCACCGTGATCCAGGGCTTAGTCTTCCAGTTGAGCCCACTGAGCCTCGTGGGCCTAGCCATGCTCGTCTTCGGGGGCTACCTCAGGTTCATGAGCAGGAGGCAGCTCATGAGGGCCGGCCTCACCATGCTGGGCAGCTCGCGGCTGGTCATAGCCGAGGGGCAGCGGCTGGTCATAGATGGCCTCTACAGGCGCATAAGGCACCCTCTGTACTTGGGGGAGATCACCAGGAACCTGGGGTTCACCCTCATCCTGACCAGCGGCTACGGCTTCGCCCTGGTCCTCCTAGGAAGCGTGTTCCTACTCTTCAGGATAATGCGGGAGGAGAGGATGATGCTTGACGAGTTCGGCGACAAGTACAGGGAGTACATGGCGCGCACTTGGAGGCTCATCCCCTACCTATACTGAGGCTCAGCCGTCAATGCCGCAAGAGGCGCCTAATCAGATAAGATACAGCCACAGTATATAATCGAAGACACGAAGATAGATGAAAAAGAGGGGGCTATCCGTACATCAGGAAGATGTTGATGGCCGTCATCACGACCCCCACGATGAGGAAGTTCCTCGCCTTCTCAGGGTCCTTGTCCTTGTTCAAGAACCACGCCACAGCGCCCCCCAAGATCGCGAACAATACAGGGGCAATGTACCACAGGTTACTCACGTTCTGCTTCATTGGCGGAGGAGCGTAATAGTCCGGAGGAGGCGCCCCATACTGGGACGGCGGCGGTGCCCCGTATTGTGTGGGCGGAGGCATCTGCTGCCCAGCACCTTGCTTGGCCCCACAGGCCGTGCAGAATGTAGCGTTCGCAGGAATCTGGGCACCACAGTTCTGACAGTACTTCATCTGATTTGACATATATCCTTGCGAGATACATTGATTTCCCAGATAAAAACTATGACTTTACACGCACTTCTATATACCCGCCTGCACAGCAATGACCATGTCTGAGCCCCTCGATTTCTGCCGCAGAAGATTCAGCCACCTAAAGAAGCTTATGCAGGACCATGTACTCGACCTAGTCTACCTCCAGGGCGGAGGCCAGAGACTCAAACGAATAGCCGACACGACCTCAGGGACAGCCCTCATAGTGCCCCTTGACGGCAATCCCCGACTGTTCTGCCACTCCGTGGACATCAATAGCACCCGGGAGGAGTCCTGGGTGCCCGTAGAGGAGCTGAAAGGCAGAGCCGAAGCCAACCAGCAGATAGCCGACTATTGCAACCTGCACCTGCACAAAGGCTCGAAGGTGGGGGTCCAGTCCGAGGGCTTCAGCCACACGTCCTACGGCTTCATGAAGGAGAACCTGAAGGGAGAACTAGTAGACATCAGCGGCACCTTGGTTCCAGAGGTCTTCTACGGGCTCCACCCGGGTGAAGCCAAGTTCCAGAGGAAGGTGAGTAAGCTGGCCGACATCGCTTGCTCAGTGGCCAGGGAGTCCATGAGGCCAGGCGTCGCAGAGTACGAGGTCGCGGCGGAGGCCGAGTACGCCATGAGGCGGGAGGGGGCCGAGCTTACAAGCTTCGCCACCATAGTGTCCACGGGTCCGCGCAGCGCATACAGCCACGGGTGGCCTACAAGCCGCAGGCTCAAGGACGGCGAGTTCATGTTGGTGGACCTGGGGCCCCAGATAGATGGTTACGCGGCGGACGAGACACGCACCTTCCTCTTGGGTTCAGACCCTAAGAAGGAGAAGATGCTGGAGGCCATGGATAAGGCAGTGGAGGCCGTCGTGCAGGCGGTGAAGCCTGGAGCGAAGTGCAGCGATCTGGATGCGCTGAGCAGAAGCGTGTTAAAGGACCACGGCTTCCCCGACTACCCCCACAGCTTGGGTCATCCCATCAGCGGCTTCGCTGTCCCCAACCTCTCCAAGACCAGTGATCATGTACTCCGTGAGGGCATGCTTTTCACCGTGGAGCCCGGGATATACCTGCCCGGCTACGGGGGAGTGAGGATGGAGGAGAATGTGTTGGTCACAGAGGACGGGTTCGAGCAGCTAACCCGGAGCCCCCGAATACCCACATACTAGAGCTTACCCAGAGCCTTCTTTACCCTGTCCAGGCCTTCCTCAAGGTCAGCCATGGACTGGGCGTAAGCGTTCCTCACGTGCCCCTCGCCTCTCCCACCGAACACGTAGCCTGGGGTTAACCCTACTCTGGCTTCACCCCGTAGGTACTCGGCCATCTTCTTCGAGGAACACCCGTACGCGGAGAGATCTGGGAACAAGTAGAAGGCTCCATCCGGTTTAGTCACCCTCGCCTTCAGCACCTCTGACCACCTGTCTAGGCAGTAGTCCCTCTTCTCCCTGTAGCCCCTCACCATCTCCCTCACACAGTCCTGTGGGCCAGTCAACGCGGCCACACTCGCCCACTGAAGGGCGGCGTTTACCACAAGGTACGTGGCCATCTGTATGCTGAACAGCTTCTTGTAGAGAGCCTCGTTGGGGGCGACCATGTAGCCGACCCTCCAACCCGTCATCGCATAGGCCTTACTCAGGCCATTCAGTATCAGCGTCCTCTCGGCCATCCCTGGGAGACTGGCTATGCTCCTAGCCTTCACGCCGTCGTAGGTGATCTCATCATAGATCTCGTCGCTGATGACGATGAGGTCCTTCTCCTCGGCGAAGTCAGCTATCTCCTTCAGCTCCGCGTCCTTCAGCACAGCCCCCGTCGGGTTGTCAGGGCTACAGATCAGCAGAGCCCTTGTCCTGGGAGAACAAGCCCCATAGAGGTCCTCGACGTGAAGCCTCCACCCCTCCTCCTTGTACCTCGGCACCGTGACCGGTTTAACTCCAAGGAGGTCCACGGAGTCGTAGTACCCGAAGAAGCAGGGGTCCATGGTCAGGAACTCCTCTCCGGGATCCATCAGCGCCTTGTAGGCCATGTAGATACCCATCGTACTACCAGGCGTGATAATGACGCGCTCAGCGTCCACCTCGACGCCCATCCTCCTATACCTCGCGGCCACCGCCTCCCTTAGCTCCGGGATGTGCCTGAAGTCACCGTAGTGTGTGTGGCCTTCATCCATGGCCCGCTTCATCGCGTCGACGATGTGCCCTGGGGTCCTGTACTCTGGCTCGCCGCCACCCAGAGAAATCACTTTTTTCATTGAATCCACCCTGAGAACGCTGATACATCTTTCACCGACTATAAATAGAAAACGGTAATCATTGGTGCCAATAAACTTCTGAGACGCTGATCGTGTTCACATTTTATTAGCCTTGGACACCGGGTTATCTTCGATGCCTTCAGGTGCCGCCAAGTTCAGTTGCATGCGCTGCGGAAATTGCTGTGAGGGCCTTGTGTCGGAGGACAAAGGCGTTCTGAGGGGCCTGACCCTGCTGCCCGATGAGGTCGGCCTCTTCCAGCCAGGAATGGTTGAACCGGCTATAGGTGTTGGGCGAGGACCGCGTTATAAAGGATTCAACGTTGTGGCTTATCAGCTCGTGGCAGACGTCTGTCCTCACCGCGGTGACAGCCAGTGCCTGGTCTACGCGAGTCGACCTACCTCATGCAGGCAGTTTCCGTTCAGCCTTGAGCCGGGCGACGGGGGACCCATGATAGGCTTCGACATGAACTGTCCATCGGCTTCGGCTCTTCTGGGCTCCGGCGGCGAATTGGAGCTTCCTGAGCTTGAGGCCGCTGACAGGCTATACAGACTGAAGGTTCTCTTGGCCAAGAACCCCCGGCGGGCCTGGTTCTATGATCTCGGGGACCGCAGATGGGTTAGGGCCGATAGGCTGCGCTAGAATGCCTGGACGGTGTTAGCGACCTGAGGCAGAGTTCTGTCGATGCTCAGGACGCTTCCATGTGAGGGCCGTAGCTCGATCCTGATCCTCTCATATGGGTGCACGTAGACGCTGGGCTGACTGACCTGCGCGGGGTCCACGTCGGCCTTGCTTATCTGGGTGAAGTCTATGATCACCTTGAACCTCTCGCCGGCCTCAAGGACAGCGTCCCCGTTTCCCGTGACCCCCTTCACCGTGCACACAGTGCCGTTGCTGTTGTAGATGGACGCGTGGCACCTCTCGTTAGAGTAGGTCACCGCGAGCCTGCTGTCGCTCATATCGATTGGTTCATCTCCTTCCCCGAGCCTGACGTAGAAGACGGCCCGTGTGAGGCAGATGTCGCTCTGACGGCCCGTGTTGTTGGCGAAGGTCCCTATCAGGTCGCTGTCCAGGAACAGAGCCGAGCTGGCCTCGCTCATACCGGCCGAGATCACTGACTCGGCCTTCTCTGATGTGAGGTAACCCATGTTCAGCACCATGAACGAGAAGGCTGAAGCGGTGATCACGAAGGCTACCAGCATGATGGCCACCTCGAGGCCCGTCATGGCCCTTCTATGCTTGAATGCGCCTAGGATCGTCACCTCGGAGTCACCTGAACCAGCGGTGTGTATCCTCGACTTTCTTAAAATAAGCGAATGTGTGTAACTCGTGGAAACTAAATTTTTTTCACCGGTGGTCCTTCGCCATGTCCGGGGTCCTTATGGGCTTCAGGACCAGGTTGCCTCCCTTTATGGCCCACGTGCGTAGGCCAGCGTACTCTATTCTTGCGTCGTCCAGCAGTCGCTCCACCTCCTTCTCTGAGCCCTCAGGTACGTATAGGAAGAGCTTCTTGAACCTCTCACCAATGCCTGTGTGTCTGGACATGGCCGCCCACTTCTCAACGGTCTCCCGCTTGAAAGTCGCAGCCGTCTCCACCTCGCCGCACTCCCTGATGGAGCCGTCGCCGTTAAGCACGACTATGCTCGGGTACAGGTCGCCCCCAGGGGTGCTGAGCGCCCATGCCCGGGTCTTGTAGTCGTTCACGATGGTTATCCTGCTCTCATCCCAGTCCTCTTGGTCTACAAAGGGGAACCTGGTGGCGGCGATGATGCGGGCGATCCTTCCCTCCAATACCTTGTCCTCAACCATCACCCGTTCGTCTCCATGAGTTTCAGAGCCTGCTCCCTCCCCGGGATCGGCGAGACGGCCCCCAGACCTGTAGCGGTGATGGCGCCCACCGCGTTAGCGAACCTAGCCCTCCTTCGAATATCCCATCCCTCCAACGTGGCGGCGACCCACGCGCCGTCGAAGGCGTCCCCGGCCCCCGTGGTGTCCACAGGCTTCACGCTGAACCCTGGGCATGTGAAGGACTCCTCCTCAGAGGACACGTAGCAGCCCTCGTCGCCCAGCTTGATCACAACGGTTTCAACCCCCATTCCTCTGATGTGGTTCGCCACTTTAACTGGGTCACTCACCCCGTACAGGGTTTTAACGTCGTCCAAGCTAGCAAATACGGTGTCTGCTCTGCGGAAAGCGTACTCTATTGAGGCTTTGGCTGTTTGGATCGGCCATAGCTTGGGCCGCATGTTGACGTCGAATGTGGTTAAACCCCCCGAGTCTCTGCTCAGCTCCATGGCGTGGAGAGCCGCCTCTCTGAGGCTCTGACTCACGGCTAGGCTTATCCCACTGGTGTGGACGACCTTGGCTGAGGCTACGTACTCCTCGGGCAGGTCGTCCACTTGATAGCGGCTTGCCGCGGAGCCCGCCCTGTAGTAGGTGAAGTCGTGGCCTCCTCCCTCCACCAGGCTGATTATATAGATGGCGGTCCAGGCCTCCGGCTCAACTATTACGTGGCTGGCGTCCACGCCCTCTCTGGCCCACAGGTCCATGAAGCTGCGGCCGAACTCGTCGTCTCCCAGTCTACAGAGGTGGGAGACCTTGGAGCCGGTGCGGGTGGCGGCTACCGCGAAGTTGCTTGTGTCTCCCCCCCACCCCCGCTTGAAGAGCTCCACCTGGCCCAGCCTGCCGGTGCCTGTGGCGCAGAACTCCACCATGGGCTCCCCGAGGCTCACAACGTCTGGCTTCAAATCGACCTCAAGATGTATCTCGCGGTCATCTGATAAAACTTGGCTCATGGATAACCCCATTAACATGGCCAATGTATCAGTTGGTGAACGTGCATGGTCGGATTATCGGGTGTCATCACTGCCCTCGTCACCCCCTTCGACGCTGAGGGGGAGGTTGACGCGGAGGCCCTCAGGCGTCTCATAGACTTCCAGGTTAGAGGAGGCGTCCAGGGATTGTTCCTGTGTGGGACGGCGGGCTCAGGCGTCATCATGAGGCCTGACCAGAGGGAGAAGGTGTTCAGGGCGGCGGTTAAGTACGCGGGTGGACGCGTGAAAACCGTCGCTCACGTCGGGGCCGCGTCCACGGAGGAGGCTGTCTCTTTGGCGGCCGCCGCCGAGGAGGCCGGCGTGGACGCCGTCGGGGCTGTTCCGCCTTACTTCCTCACGCCGGACAACGAGAGCATAGTGGACCACTTCAAGGTCATAGCCGGGGCCGTGTCGCTTCCCGTGTACGTCTACAACATCCCCAGGAACGCTGTGAACAGTGTCACCCCCGAGATGATGCTTAAGCTGAGTGAGGTGTCCAACGTGGTGGGTGTGAAGGACAGCAGCAGGGACTTCGTGCTTCTCCTGGAGTACCTCAGGGTGCTCCCGGAGGACTTCACGGTCATCTGCGGGACGGACAGCTACATCTACCCAGCGGCGATCATGGGGTGTAAGGGTTGTATAACGGGGTACGCGAACGCGTTCCCTGACGTGTACGCCAGGTTCTGGGGGGCCATAACGGAGGGGGACCACGCTGAGGCGCGTAGACAGCAGTTCAGATTAAACGTGCTGAGGGCGGCGCTGCAGAAGCCTCCGATCGCTCCCCACTACGAGGCTCTGAGGCTCAGAGGCGTGGACGTGGGCGTCCCGAGGGCTCCTCTGCGGGGCATGAGGCCTGATGAGCGGGAGGCCTTGAGGAGGCGGCTCGTAGAGCTGGGGGTCCTAGGTTGACTCCACTTCGCTGTCGATGATCTTCTCGATGTCCTCCAGCTTCACCTTTATCCAGTCCCTCAGACCGTTGATTTTCTTTATCTTGGCGTTCCACTTGGCTGCGTCGATCTGTTGCCTTATGGACTGCTCCACTGTACTCTGTAGAAGGTTGGGGTCGAGAGCATCCAGCTCCACGGCTCTGTCTCCGTGCTCGGCCAAGAAACTGTCGGCTCTGGCGTCGCTTCTCTTCACGGGCATCGGGGGAAGATCGTATTGCCTAATCTGTTCCAGGGTCAAGGCCACCCTGTGGACCTCGAAGTCCTTAGCGCCGTACTTCTCGAGTCTCTCGGCCAGGTCTCGCTCTATGTCCACGCCGCTTGGGTCGAAGTCACCGTAGTAGAGCACGATGGAGTGTTTGCCGCCTGGCCTCGAGGTGATGTACCTGGACATCTCCTGGACATAGCTGAAGCTGGGGTAGCCGCGGGTGGGGAACGTGCGGACGCTGTACTTGTTGGCGACGCGGCTCACAAGTCGGCTGAGGGCGTCCTTCTCGAGGCTTATCAGCACGTTTCTGAGTTGGTCGTCCCACATGGGCATTGTGAAGCCCTTCCAGCTGTCCTGCAGCGATTCTAGGCGTATCTTGAGGTACTCCTCGGCTGAGTCGTACCCTATGTCGCCTCTGCCCAGGACTCTTCTGCTTCTGTCCTCTAGGCAGTTTATGGGTACATCGCCGTCCTCTCTGGCCTTGACCATGGTGCGGCTGAGCTTCTTGTAGCTGTTCACTGTGTTGGGGATGAGTAGCCTGCTGACGAGCCGGTAGTAGAGCTGTCTGAGGGTGATGGCTGTGTCGTACTGCTGTAGTATCTCAAGGGACGCCTCGACGATCTCCTCGTAGTCTGCCCACCGGTCGCCCATCAAACATCCATGCTAGTCGAGGGTATAATTCACTTTTTATGTGATCATCCGTGATGTGTGTCGCTGCTAGTTAATGGTTGTGAGGGGGTGGAGTCATCTTAGGTACTGTGGCTGTATCTTCAAGTGAATTTTTTGAGTCATCTCCTTTTAGTGGAATATATTTGAAAAATGAAGTTGAGAGGTTTTGATTTACTCTGTTTTCGGGGGCTCTTGAGCAGAGGACGAGGAGGCTTCTCTCCGAGGAAAACACGAAGTAAAAGATGATTTCTTCCGCCTTTTTTGTCCCGGCTGGCACGGAATAAGGAACCTGGCGAGCCACGCCGAGGGGGGGAGGGGGTAGAGCGGAGGAACCTGGAACGGCCTCCCCACGCCAAAAGGACCCTGGGAACTGGTCCGACGCGACGCCATTCTATGTAAAAACGCCGTCCATTCCACACAGAAACACGGTCTAATCAACACATAGAACACGCGCATTGGACGCCTGATGTGCTAAAAAAGGTAGGGGGGGTAGTTCCTAATGGCTTATTTTTCTACCATTAGGGGGGTAACCCCTCCCAGAGCAGTATCTGCAAAATATACTGTATTTACAGTGGAGCTTCTTCTCAGAAACATTTAAAAGTGTTAAAATCTGCGATTCGAGGACGAACATGTCAATGAAGAAAGCTACACCCGTGGAGATCATGGACGGCAAGAGCTTCCGCCTCAGGACGGACGCCATCATCATCCTGGACGGCATCGATGTCCCAGACAAGTCCACGCCTGAGGGCAAGAAAGCTAAGGACAAGCTGAACGAAATGGTCCTCAACAAGAAGGTGGAGTACGAGACCACCCAGTGGACCTCCATGGGCCAGACCAAGGCCATTGTGACCCTTGACGGCGTCAACATCAACGAGAAGATGAAGGAGTTCCTAGCCTCCAAGTAGGCAGGGCCCCTCCGTTTTTCATTTGAAACGCCTTATAGGGCGTACAGTCAATATTCCAACCATGAACAGTTTCTCGAAGACGAGGACGCAGCAGGTTCTGGGGCTCCTGGAGAAGGACGGTGTGGACGCGCTCATCCTCTTCCAAGGTGTCAACATAGGCTACTACACCGGGTTCAAGATCGGCCTCAGCGAGCGGCTGGCCGCCGCCGTCATCCCGGTCCATGGTGAGCCCTACTTCGTCGTCAACGAGCTGGAGGGAGAGCTGAGGGGCCTCAAACCCTGGTTCACTAAGAAGGAGATATGGCTGGAGCACGAGGACCCCGTTGAGCTTCTAGCCGGCACACTCAAAAGGAACAGTTTAGGCTCGGCGACCTTAGGGGTACCCGAGGAGGCGCCCTGGGGCTGGGTCAACAGGCTGCGGAGGATGCTGCCCAAGGTCTCCTTCGTGGACGTGGGTGACAAGCTAGGATACGTCCGAATGGTCAAGACGGGCGAGGAGATAGCCCACATAGAGGAAGCCTGCAGGATATCAGACGAAGCCATGCACGAATCCTTCAGCCGCCTCCACACAGGCATGACTGAGGCAGAGCTGCAGAGGCTCATGGTCTCAGGGATGCAGAGCCAAGGAGCCGAGCTAGCCTTCGCTGGCGTCCTCTTCGGGGAGAGGGCGGCCCTCCCCCACGGCGGAGCATCAGACAGGAAGCTGAGACCCGGGGAGTTCGTACTAGTGGACATGGGGTGCACCGTCAACGGTTACTGGAGCGACTGCACCAGGACCGTCATGTACGGCGAACCGTCCGAGCGACAGAAAGATATCTACGGCGTCGTACTGGAGGCTAACAGGGCCGCGTTCAAAGCGGTTAAGCCCGGGGCCACCTGCGAGTCTGTGGACGTGGCTGCGCGGAGCATCATCGATGACGCGGGGTACGGTCCATACTTCATCCACAGGCTGGGCCACGGCGTTGGGTTGGAGATACACGAGCACCCCTACATGGTGAGAAACAACAGGCTGCCCCTGGAACCCGGCATGGTGTTCAGCGACGAGCCAGGGATATACATCGTCGGCGAGATAGGGGTCAGAGTGGAGGACACCGTCGTGTGCGCCCCACAGGGCGGCAGATGCCTCACAGGCTTCCCCCGAGAACTGGTATCATACCCGGTGAATTAAGGTGGCGTTTACAGATCTCATCCTCGTAGGTGTGGGCGCCGGAATGGCCCTTGTGGGGGCGGTCATCTGCCTCTACTGGTACTTCTACTGGAACAAGAACTTCAGGGGTAAGCTGCTGACAGAGGGTCCCTACGCCCACGTGAGGCACCCCCTATACACCGGGTTCATAACGCTGGCTTTCGGCCTGGCTCTGGCCCTACCCGTCTACGAGACCCGGCTCCTTGTAGTCATCACCATGGCCGTCATAGTTGTGTTCGTACCCAAGGAGGAGGAAGCGCTCCAGAGGCAGTACAAGCAGAAGTATAGGGACTATATGAATCGGGTCAAGTACAAACTCATCCCCCGCATCTACTAGCCTTCTTCAAATTTCAGTCGTAACTCTGGAACGGGTTCTCAACACTGTTATAAAACACGTGCAGCCAGAATAATCCCATGTCCGCGGACATGGTCAAGTACTACAGGGACCGGGCCAAGGAGTACGAGCAGATATACGAGTGGAGGGACCCTCACCGGCAGGAGGAGCAGGACCGGATGGAGGAGGAGATGAAGAAAGCCCTAAAGGGCTGCTCCATTCTCGACATCGGCTGCGGCACAGGTTACTGGACCGAACGCGTCAGCGAGGCGGCTGAGAGCGTAACGGGCGTAGACATCAACGACACGGTGCTGGAGATCGCCAGAAGTAAGGTGTACGGCTGCCCCTCGGATTTCCGCCTCATAGACGCCTACAACCTGGATTTCCCGGACAGGTCTTTCACAGGCGCCCTGGCCTCCTTCTGGCTGAGCCACGTCCCACGTGAGAAGATGGACCACTGGGTCGAGGGTATGCAGAGGGTGCTGAAACCCGGAGCCAGAGTGTTCGTCGCCGACAACACATTCATCGAGGGTGTCGGAGGGAAGCTGGTCACAAAACCCGGGGACCCCAACACCTACAAGCTGAGGACGCTGAACGACGGTAGCCAGCACCTGATAGTGAAGAACTACCCGACGGCGCAGGAGCTAGTAGACCTGTTCGGGAGACACAGTGCAGGCATCGCAGAGAAAAAAGTGTTCTATGGAAAATGCTTCTGGTGGATAAGCTACACCATGAAGCCTAGGCCAAGGGCTTGAACTCTGTTTTAGGTGCGCCGCACAGGGGGCACTCCCAGTCATCAGGGAGGTCCTCGAAGGCTGTCCCCGCGGGGTAGCCGTTCTCCGGGTCACCCAGCTTAGGGTCGTAGATGTAGCCGCACACCTGGCACTCATATTTCTTAGGCATGGGTGAGGTTTGGGAACCCCGGAATATAAAACCGATGCAGCTGTGCTCAGCCATAAACGATAATATGAGCCGTGACCCAGTTCCACTGATGCTCTCGGAGAGGGAGGCCGCCAAGTACCCGTTCCTGAGCCTGGGGGTAGAGCTAGTCGGTGGGCTGAACCTCCAGCTGGGAGACCTGGCCGACCCCAACTACAGCAAGGTGCTGGACAGGGCGACCGAGAGGGTGACAGAGGCAATCGTTCAAGGCGTCGTCTCATCCAAGCTGGCCGACCCCCTCACGGAGCTCCTCAGCTACCCAGTGGCCGCCATGTACGTCTCTCTGATCGGAGAACAGTTCCTGAACAGAAGGTACGCCCTGGCAGAGGCTGTGCGGGCATACGATCTGCTACAGGATGAGTACGAGGAGAAGATAATCCAGATCGCCAGGGACGAGTTCCACTGGGACCTAAAGCGGGAGCCTGAAAGCATAGACGGCGTCCTCTACAGCTTAAAGATAGCGTACCCGGACTACCTTAAGGCGTCCGTTGGGTTCCACGAGCCCAAGTGGAAGCTGGTGAACATGAAACTGGTGAACGGGTACGTCAGCCTCACAGGGGTCGAGGCTGCGCGGCTTCTCCAGGTCGAGGTCGAGAACTGGGTCAAGGACAGGGTGTCCGCCCCCAGCAACTTCCCGCTCCCTGAGTCCCTCAAGACGCGGCTCGATCAGATCAGGAAGGTCTTCGACGAGAACAGGTCAAAGCTGGGTGGCAGCCAGCTTCCTGAAGTGATTATGAATGAGGCCTTCCCGCCGTGCATGAGGTACTGCCTGGAGGGCCTACTCGCAGGGAGGAGGGCCAGCCACATGGAGCGCTTCGGCCTCACCAGCTTCCTGGTCAACGTGGGAATGCCCATAGACGACATGGTGCAGCTGTACGTGAGCGTCACCGACTTCGATGAGGCGCTGACCAGGTACCAGATAGAGCACATAGCTGGCCTGAAGGGAGCCAGAACAAGGTACACTCCACCCACATGCAATACGCTGCGGACCCACGGGATATGCAGAAACCAGGACGCTGTATGCAAGACCGTGAACCACCCACTCAGCTATTACAGGAAGAAGGTTCAGAAACTTCAGAGAAAACAGGAGGAAGCCGATGCAGCTGAACCCTCAAATACCACCGCCTAGGATAGTGTGGACAAGAATGCAGGCACTATCAGAGGAGCGCAGACATAAACTCAAAACCGTGGGGCTCCACTACTGCAAATATTATAACAACATTGTCAGGTTCAACGAGCCCGCATGCGGCCACTGCCCCCACTGCACCTACCCCAGACAGTAACCAGTTTTAAACCCCCACGTAGCTTACATGAACCATGGAAGAGGAGTGGGGCAGCACCCAGTTCGTCGCGGAGCAGTTCCAGAGGTGGTACGCCCAGTACAGCCACACGGTACCCGCCCCACTGGAGATCAGCAGCCGCGAGTTCGGGTTCCTCACCTTCCACGGCAGAAACATGTACAGGCACATCCGGCTTCCTACCCAGGAGGAGCTCCAGCGTTACCTCAGACAGAACGCCCCGGCCCACAGCTACCACAGCAGCAGTTACTACAGCGACCCCACCGCCGACATGGCGAGGAAGGGCTGGAGGGGAGCCGACCTGGTCTTCGACTTGGACGCCGACCACTTCGACCTCCCATGCCAGAGGAAGCACGATAAGTGGGTGTGCAGGAACTGCAAGAAGCAAGGCATAGGGCACCCGCCAGAACTGTGCGAGTGCGGGAAGGCCCAGTTCCAGACCGAGACCTGGCTGTGCGAGAGGTGCCTCCAGGCCGCTAAAAACGAGACCCAGAAGCTGCTGGACATCCTCATCCAAGACTTCGGCGTCCAACCCGAGGACATCACCACCAACTTCAGCGGCAACCGCGGTTTCCACGTCCACGTTCACAGCGGTACAGCCAAGGTCCTGGACCAGCACGCCCGCCGGGAGATAGTGGACTACATAATGGCTACCGGCCTTGAGGCCGAGTACCAGGGCTTCAGCCAGAGGAACAGGGGAGCCAAACCGACCATAAACGAGGGAGGCTGGCGAGGGAGAACCACCCGCGCCCTCTACGACTACCTGTCCGTGGTCACGGAGGACCAGCTCAAGGAGCTCAAGGTGAACCCGAAAACCGTTAAATCGATCATTGGGGGCAGGTCGAAGGTGCTTAGCACACTGATGGAGAAGCACCCCAGCAACGTAACCCCCCTCGTAGAGCCTAAGAGCCTCCAGACTATAGTGGGTGAGGCTGCCAAGCTACAGGCGTCCGAGATCGACACCGTGGTCACCACGGACATCCACCGCCTCATCCGCCTCCCGAACACACTTCACGGTAAGACCGGGTGGCAGGTCCAGGCTGTACCCTACGGCGGGTTACCCGACTATGATCCCCTGAGCAGCGCCGCGGTCATCAGGGGCGACCCCGTGAAGCTGGAGTTCAGGAACGCCCCCAGGATGAGGGTGAACGACCAATGGTACGGGCCCTACAGTGGAGAGTCGGCTGAATTGCCACTGGAGGCCGCCATGTTCTACCTGTGCAAGAAGGGAGCGAGGCTGGCAAGATGAGCGACAGGTACCAGAGGCTCCGCGGAGCCTGGGTAAAGGAGCGTGAGACAGAGGAGCTCCAGAACATCAACGACGAGTTCATCCGCGACATGAAGCAGTACGCCCAAGAGCTTAACAGGGCACCCGTGGACACCGAGACCCTCACAGGCAGGATAACCCTGAACGAGAGGCTGCACGTGAACCAGATGCTCAAGGAGCTCACCGAGGTGAGGCTCAGCAAGATCGTGCGGCGTGAGCTGGAGACAAAGCCCATCGACGCCCAGTCACTCACCCCCGAGGAGCAGAGGCTCCACTCCAACCTGAGAAACCTTCTCGCTTCCTACAGGGAC
>JADDYB010000335.1_pt1 | contig 14667 bp, 15 predicted proteins | sample 8641941 | NCBI WGS metagenome assembly JADDYB01 (sample SAMN16275377, study PRJNA637457) | freshwater sediment metagenome | isolation source: Lake Kineret sediment | place: Israel: Lake Kineret | collected 2013
GGCATGAAGAACGTGATGGAGGTATTGAATGGATGATGAAAAAATGCGTCTTGATGTAGCAAAGGAGGTGTACAGGGAAGTTCTATCTGCAAATTTCCATCAGAGTGAAATTGCTGCTCGCTTATTGGCACCTGTTGCCTTTTTGACTGCTGCTGCCACTACTTTATTCGTGTCTTTTGAAAGGGATGGAATCTCATTTTTGTGGAGAGACATAGATTTTACCCTCGTTTTTTACTTGATCTACCTTTTTTGTACACTAATGGGTACTATCTTCATTATTGAGGTTATTGGACCAAGTTTTGTAACAAAGGATTTTAAGAGAAAAAGAGAACCAAAGAATTCTGAGCCAACTCAAGAACGACTTACAGGAAAAAATGAGCTGGGAGATCCTAAATCAATCCTTTTCTTCAAATCCATCTTAGAAGAAGACAAGGACACGTGGATGGATGTGCTTCTCAATAAAAAAATAGGAGATCTTCAACACAAATTCATTCATGATTGCGCAAATGAATCATATGTGCTGGCAGAAAAGACCCAAAAGAAAGTCATACGCAACCTGATTGCACGCCTCTTCTTCTATCTCTCGTTCTGCTCCCTCTTCCTCATGACGTACACAGGAATTGTAGATCATCTTGAGGCGTGGAATGAGGTAACTGGGTTTACTGTTGTCGTGATTTTGATTACTTTTGGAATTTTTGAAGTGGGAACCACTTTGAAACTTCATGATGAATTGAAAGGATCTTAAAAGAACACGAGTAATTTCAGTGAAGAATACCAGGAAGACTTCTTATGTCCCTTATAGAGTAATGAGGTTGTTTTAAACCTGGAGATGGGGTACCTGGATTGAAATTTCCTGGTTTCCATATGGTAATGGCCCCAATTTCATTTCCTGGTTCAATGTCTCTCTCAATACCGTCTCCCACGACAATTACCTTGAGCTCCTTCCCATCACCTGTTCTACTCCAGCGTTTCTTAATGTGTAAGAAGCACTCTTTATCTTTTCTCGTACACAATACAATATCATCAAAGTAATGCTCTAACTTGTGGGCTTCCAGTGTTTTTTTCTGCAGTGATTCGGTGCCTTCTGAAACGAGCACTAACCGGTAGCCCCGCTCTCTCAGTGCTTGAAGAACCTCCTTCACCCCCTCAAAAAGGGGGGCGGGAGTGTTCTCCAGAATGTTGTTGTAAACTCGAGTCGCCTTCTCTGTCAAATGATGAGCCTTCTCTATATCTTCTGTCTGCCTGCAGTGGCCCTGGAAGATATCCATGCTTTGCTGGACACTTGCTTCTACATCCACATTCTTGTGATAGTATAACCACAATGATAAAGCCAGAATTTCAAAAGGATACAGGTGACTTCCATTTTTTTTAATTAAAATGGAATCCATATCTCTCAGAATCTTCATATCGTCTTTTGTACCTTTTTTCCCTTTAATCATTTCAATCATCTTTTCCTGCGCTTTCTCAAATACTGCATTTTTATCCACGAGCGTGTTATCCAGATCGAATATGATCAACCCTGACTTTTCATTTTCCATCACTCTCTCTTTTTTCTTTGAAGTTATAAGCTTTACTGCTGCCATGATCTGTTGACTCCATTCTCCACAATTACGGAACAGTTCTCGAAAAATACCTGCTCAGGATTTCATCTATCATAAGAGACCAGTAAACGGAAGGTTACACGCATTCGTCAAAGCTACGGTGAGACTGAAAGGTCTGGTCTCGTTGTAGATAGGTTCTCACTCATTGAAGGGAGATGAGATCAGCAAAAGATACCCACATAGGTATGTTGCATTTTCCACGATTTAGAGATAACTAAGATCTACAGATAGGGTTGAATAAAATAACTGAACGACCTTTGCCTTTGTTTTCCTGTGCTCAATGGATTGAGAACCATCACGTGCAAAGGTAATTTATTCCACAATGGTAACGTTAACCTTTCAGATAGGTTGGTTTAGCACTTTTTATGGTTACTCTCTTGAATTCGCCCAGCTCACCAGTGCAGACCACGGGTTTGTAGTTGAAGGTTCTCCCGATCATGGTTTCGGTGACTTTTCCTTTCTGGCTGATGAGAACTTCAAGACTTTTTCCAGTGTACTGTTGATTGATCTTCAGAGATATATCCATTCTCAATCTGTACAGGGTTCGTGATCTTTCTTTTCTTATCCAGTCAGGAATCTGGGGCATCTTGGCAGCTCTGGTGTGCGGTCTCGGTGAGAAGCGGGTGACGTTGATTTTATCAGGTTGAATTTTCTTGACAAGCTCCAGCGTATCTTTAAATTGTTCTTCTGTTTCGGTGGGGAACCCCACAATGATGTCTGTGCACAGATACAGGTCGGGAAATCTCTTTCTGAATGCAGAACAGACTTCAATAAATTCAGTAACAGTGTATTTTCTGTCCATCAAGTGGAGGATTTCATCATTGCCAGACTGGACAGGGATGTGCAGGAACTTGTAGATTTTTTCATTTTCATAGACGTCCAAAAGATCATCCACTATACGAAGAGCGTGATTCGGGTTCATCATTCCCACGCGGATTTTGAACTTCCCCGCACAGTTGACTACTTTCTCGAGGAGTGAGGGTAATCGTTCCCCATCAATACTGTAGCAACCAGTGTCCTGCGCCGTTATCTGCAGCTCTTTGTATCCCTGGGCGATAAACGTTTCAGCTGTTTTTACAACAGATTCAACAGGGTAGCTAAAGAGATACCCTCTGGCGAATCGGGCTGCACAAAAGGTGCAGGAACCGAGACAACCTTCAGAAATAGGGATGATTGCGTTGATGCTGTCTCCGATGCGGGGGTAACACAGCTTGTTTTCTTTTTCTTCTCTAATGATATGAACTTTTTGTCCTCTTTTTATTTTTTCGACCGCTTCTTTGATGTCGTAGACATTAGTCCCTATGACATTGGTATCTAACTCTGAGATTTTGGGAAGGCATCCTGTGACAATTATTGTTTTGTTTTTGTCACAGATTTCTTTGATCCTTTTTCTGATTTTATGTTCTGTAGGACCTTTGACGCCGCAGGAGTTTATGATGATAATGTCTGCTTTGTCAAAATCTTCGGTGAGCTGGTCCTGTAATAAAGCTTTGATGATCTCTGAATCTGCCTTGTTCATGGTGCATCCGTAGGTTTCCATGTAGATTGACATTTGATAAAGGGAGGTGTAGAGCTATAAAAAGATGGCGGAAATAAATGATCCACAACCGACAGATGACCCTCAATCACAAGGTCTTACAGATGAGGATATTTCAATAGAATGAACATTTTCTATCTTTTTTTAATCTCTCTTGTGCCATTTTCTCAATAATCTCTCTATGATGTCTCTATTTACATTTTCAATTCCAGGAATACACACAAAAGATCTCACTTAATTCGTTCTCTTTCTCTGTTTTTTCTCAGATCCTTCTTGCAGTCAACTCCTATGGGAGATGAGAAATCTTTATATGCACCTTTGAACCAGGAGGCTCATGAAGGAAGTCAAGGCAAGCCACATCCTGGTGAAAACTGAGGATGAAGCCAAGAGAATTCTGGAAGAACTCAAGAAAGGAGTCAGCTTTGCAAAACTGGCCCAGGAAAAGTCGGAGTGCCCGTCCAAGAAGAAGGGTGGTGACCTGGGTTGGTTCGGCAGAGGGAAGATGGTGCCCGAATTCGAGAAAGCTGCCTTTGCGCTAAAGAAAGGTGAACAGTCAGGTATTGTCAAAACGAAATTTGGGTACCACATCATAAAAGTGACTGATACCAGGTAGTCATCAGCAACCCCACCAAGGGCAAAATACGGGAGCACTCCCTGAAGAGATGAGGGAGAGAATTCTCCCGATCCTTCGGTACCAGGTTAAGAGAGCAGGCCACTTTAATTCTCATGTTGAAGGAGAAATGAGAGAAGTTTTCATGAAGCCTCTGTACCATCCCTGCAGCTCATGAGGATAACCTTTATAATTTCTCGCATTTCACTTCTTTTATGGAGGTCCAGATCGAGCGTGAAACCCTGGAGTTCTTACTCCACGCCTGCAGGAGCACCCACCCCAATGAGTTTGCATCATTCCTCAGGGAAAAAAAGGACGTCATCACTGAGATCATTCTAGCCCCCGGCACCCTCTTTGGAAGGGGAGGCTCTGTCGTGAACCAGTGGATGCTGCCCATAGATTCTTCCATTTGCGGGACAGCCCATTCCCATCCCTCCTCCAATATTACTCCCTCCCCTGCTGATCTGCACTTCTTTTCCATTTACGGAAAGTACCACGCCATTATTGGGTTCCCTTACACAGAACAGACCATCCACTTCTATTCCCGGAAGGGAGAGAGACTCCCCCATAAGGTGGTGACGTGGTAAGGTATGGGGAAGCAGAATGGATTAAGAAGATCACGTTCGCCCCTGAAGAGAGAATACTCATCAATCCCCTGGACCTTGTCTACAAGAACCTCTTACAGAAAAATGAATACAGAGATGAGGATATCTTAGACGAAATAGAGAGAAGGCTCGGCAGTACCTCACCCCTGTACAATCTGCCTGAGAAAGAAGTGTTGTACCAGCTCTTCCCCCTGGTTGCCGTGGCTAGGAAAGGTTCCCACTCCAGAGAAGCATCACTCGTCATTGAGATGATCCTTTCTACGGTAAGAGAGCGGTTGGGATATGCCCTGGACAACAAAGAGATTGAAGGTGACGTCATCGATTCCATGAGAGGTATTGTAAAAATTGGAAGACCTGAAACGGTGAAAATTCCGCGAGAAGATGTCTTCCGCCTGGTCTCAGGAAAAGATCAGCTGCAATATCTCGTTTACTGGACAGCTCTTTCTGATTACGATCTCACCCAGTACTACCTTGTCGGGGGATGGATCCCTTTGACGAAGGCACAGCTCATCGATGTCTACGTCTTGTTGTTAGGAAAAGCTCTCCGTGACTACATAGACCAGAAAAAAGAGGAACACACCTCCCAGGAGGTGCACCTCCCTCCCATTTTTGGCAACATACTCACGATAATCTCCTCCAAAGTACCTGCCGTACAGGTCGCTCCCACAGGAGCTGCAGAACTGGAAGAGAGCGTATTCCCTCCCTGTATACGGGAAGCGTTCCAGGGTGCCTCATCTGGGTCGCGGAACTACGCTATTACCGTTTTATTAACCTCTTTTCTCTCTTATGCCCGGGTTTACCCCTCTTTAACTGCCTTTGATCAGGAGAAAAAACCAGATCTATCCCCAGAACAGATAGAGATCCTTCTGGAGGACGTAGTTCCTCTCATTTTGGAGGCAGGGAGCCGGTGCGATCCCCCCCTTTTTACCGATCAACCCATTGAACGGTTGAACGTCTTCTACCATTTGGGGTTCGGTCTCACGGACAACCCGCGGATCGGTGATTTTGGCTCTTCCAAGTGGTACCTCCCGCCCAGCTGCAAGAAGATAAAACAAAATGCACCCACCTTGTGCAAGCCCGATACCCTCTGTTCCCAAGGGATATATGTGGTGGCAGACAAGGAAAAACTGGACAAATTGATTCAAATCAACAAGGGAGAGTCTCAGAGAGTCCTCTTATCTTTGAAGGAGACCAGGAACCCTTCAAAAATTGCGGAACTATCTGGTGTCGACGAGGGAGAGGTAAAAAGGATTCTCCACAACCTGGAGAGAGAGGGTATTCTCATGCAGATAAAGGTGAAAAATCCTTTAGTCTACTACGTGAGGAAGATGAGGAGGATGAAAAGAAAGGGATAATAAACGTTAATCCAAAATTAGAATGAATTCTGTACTTTAAGAGAAAATTTGGTCATCAGTAAAGACAATTTTTTGGAGAACTCAGTCAAAAGTAGCTCGTTATGGCAACCACTTCGAGCCTGAATGCCCTGTGAGCCAAACCTTTATATGGGGGCTGGAGAAGGTACACCATGGGATCGAGAAAAGATAGAAAGCGCAGACCATTCAAGAAATCCCCCCCAACGAAAGTGAGACCCAAGCTGAAATGGGTAAGGGTGAAAAGAAAGGTCCGGTTCAAGAAAAAACTCAAGCGATAGGTGAGAACATGCAGCCTGAACCTCAGCGGGAACATCAACGGAAAGCTAACCTGGTGAGCTGGATAAAAAGGGTCAGATGGTCACAGGCTGCTGCAGACAGAAAGAAAGAAGAACGAGATGAAATTTCTCAGTTAGCGCCAGTGATCTTGACAGGAGGACACGGGGGTGCAGTTCCCGCATTCATTGTGTGGCTCACCAGGAAGCTCTTTTTAAAATCAAAGGAATCATGAGCATTCATATGCTCACTTTTTGCATCACTCTGGCATCTCGTAACCTTTATAAACAATCTGGAATTAAAGGGGTCATGAGTATGAAATTCAGAGACCTTGTCCAGTGCCCCAAATGTGGATTCACCTTCAGCAAGTCCTACTCCCGGGTGACCAGCTGCAGGGGATGCCCACAGTCTGCAGCACAGTGTCAGTTGATCCGATGTCCCAAGTGCAGCCATGAATTCACCGGGTAATTTGCCTGCGTCTTAGGTTAACCAGAGAGATTCTTCTGCTTGACCCTTTCTGTCTGTTTCACCCATTTGCATGACTTGCTAAAGTCTTTCAGCATTTCTTTCGCAAAAAGAATAGTCTCCCCCACACAGAGGGCATGAATTCAACTTCTTCACGTTTCTCCACCGTAAAAAAGGGTAAAGTAATCTTTTCAACCTCCTCATTACAGAGATTCCAGAAGAACAACCCAGAATTGTCACGGTAGAAATGGGGGGAAATCCCCTGGAACTCATCTGTCCTGAATGGTTCAGGGTTCATGTACTGGTTGAGCTTCAGTAGGAGCTTTCCACCAGGAGGAAGGAGGGCGTGCATGCCTTTGAGAGTTTGACGCGCATGATCTGGTGTGAGGTTATCGATGATATTGGATAAGATACCTGCCTGGAAGGGCCCTCTAATGGTGAACAAGGTGGAAACATCACCGCACAAGAATGTGCCTCTTTTCTTCAGTCCGTGATCTGAAGCCACCTTCTGTGCATACCAAACTGCGCGGGGCGAAATATCAATACCCAACCCTTCTTGTGCACCCAGGAAGAAGCAACGGAGGAGCTTACCGTTCCCGCACCCAAAATCTAAAACAGATGATGAATTGGGACATAACCAGGTCAATGCCTTCTCCATGGCAGGGTACGGTAGGGGGGTTTCAGGGTTGAATCCCTTTACCTCTGAAAAGACTTCATCCTAGTATGCAGTAGTCTTTCTGTAGTCCAGATTCTCATCCATGAGTATGATCACCTAACTGAACAGGGGGAACAGCACGTGTAGCACTATGTCTGCTGAGAAGTGTGAAATCATGGCCGACTCTAGCCCTTTCTTCCAGTACAACCATCCGAAAACAACACCTGCAATCCCGTTGAGGATGATGGCACGTGCAACAATGAAGGGCGAAATCTGTACCAGGGCAGAGGTAAAAGGAAGATGACCGATACCAAAGAGGACAGCTGCCAAAATGATGGCCAACCACACGCCAAAGGTAGTTGGATTCCCTTCTGCTGTTCTTTTCGCTTTAAAGAATATCCACACCAGTACTGTCATTAAAAACAGTCTCATAGCTACTTCTTCACCGATTCCACCGTAGAAAGATGCCAGAAATGCCTGCCACACTGGCGGGTTCACCTGGGCTGACCCAGCGAAGGGTTCCGGGTTCAGGTAATAAAACAGGGAATCGAACCCTATTATCAACCCACCCACCACAGCACCAGAGACTAGGGAGAGGGGGAGAATCGATAGAAGGTGGGATTTTACCTCTTTGCCTTCCAGGAAGCCCTCCAGGACAGGGATGCACAGACCCACTTTCTTCGATGCGTACAGTCCAACAACAATGAAAACTGCAAAGAGAACAGCATTCTGTACAATCTGGGCTGACAGGATAATATACAAAGGTATGGGGAGGTCTTTCAGGAGAGGAGCCTGAAGTGTTAACGTATAGGGTAAGACAGCAATGACACTCAACATACTTGCCACGAAGAGGATCAGGAACAGCTTCCAATTCATGAATTTCATTGGATCACCCCTTTGACAGGGGTTACTGTTCTTATAAATGTTATGAAGGTGAGCCACTTTATTCCTCCATCCTTCTCCAGGTCATTCCACAGAGAGATTCTGGCCTCAATCATCTGATAAAGGCTTCCTCTGGTGTTCCTCCTATCTTTAGATTTAGAGATCCATGGATCCTTTTGTTGTACCAGACTCTGGACTCTACACCCTTTTCTCTTTTGGGGAAAGAGTTAAATAGAGCTTCATCGAAGAGCATGTAGGTGATATCTGTGTTAGAAATTGGGTTATCTGGCGCTGTTATAGAATTGCCTGGGAAGATATTTCTCAGAGGTCAGACCCTCAAGGGGAGTGCCCGCATTTTAGCTGAATATGACCTCTATACAGCGAAAGAAGTTGAAGTCTCAGTAGAGAGAAAAGAGACGTACCGTCAGCATTCAAGAGATTACGGTTACCACACTCGTGGCAACGGTTACCGCACTCGCGGCAACTATCGGTCTACATTGGTGAAAGAACCACTATTCATGGAGGAAAATGTGGAGATCACCCAGGCTGAGAAGGTAATCAACTTCACCTACACCATTCCTGAAGATACCCCCTTCACCTTTGACAGCGGACTTGCCCGCATCCAGTGGCGTGTCGTCCTCTCTGTAAAGTCTGGAATCCTTCCTAGGATAGCATCGCGGGATTTTGTGGTGCTGCCACACAGGGTGACAGCTGAATCGCCCCCACCTGCTGATGAGATTCCCACACCTGTGTGCAAAGTACATTCAGACTTCACCCTGTTGTATCGGCCCTTCCATGGATGGCGATACACAGGCCGTCTCCACAAGAGCTCGCAGGTTAGTCTGGTTCTAGATGAGGAAGAGTATGCTCCTGGCGATAAAGTACGGGGCAACGTATACGTGACTGAGAATTTTGGCAGCGGGACTCTCAGTATCTATCTTGTTTTTCTCAATAAATCGAACTACCATGGAGATACATCGGAGGAGGAGCACCTAGTAGCACGCACAGAGGGTACGTTTTACCAGGGATCAGGGTTTCCATTTTCCTGCATTATTCCCCTCACTGGTTATCCAACCTTTGAAACAATAAGCATGAGACTGTGGTGGGTTATACGAGTAGTCTTATCCACTCCCTTGAAGTTCACGAAGGTTGTGGAAAAGGAGGTCTTGGTTAATCCCCTCGTGTTCTAGAGCAAAAAAGGGTTCAAGAAAGAACGCAGGTAGCTGTTCACGAAAGTTTATGTAGTAAACTTCACATAGGTGGGTGTGAAATGTGCGTATGTACTGGTGATGGAACTCCCGCACGACACAGAGATCACCGTGGGTAAATTAGGGAATATCCTGTTCAAGAAAGGATCATACGTATACGTGGGCTCTGCACCTTCTGAAAAGCGATTGGAGAGGCATTTGAGGAAGGAGAAGAACAAATTTTGGCACATTGACTATTTTCTGGAGAAAGCTGAAATCAAAAATATTTTTGTAGTTGAAAGAGGAAAAGAATGTGAGGTAGCCCACAACATTCATCTGCCTTACATTGAAAGGTTCGGGTGCAGCGACTGCAGGTGCGCTTCTCACTTATTCTATGGTGAAATTGATGGTAAAGACATGAGAAAGTATTACTGACTACTGGTATTTTTCCCTGAGCCTTTGTATCTCCTCTATACGGTTGAAATACCTGCCTTCAGTCCTCAAGATCCAGTTCTCCAAATGTTCTCTCCATCCTTCTTCAGTGAACCTATGGTGTTCAGGTGGGTTGTAGACGACTTTTCCATCTTTTACCGAGAAGCTGAGGCCGCATACGGGGCATTTCATGTGTTCCAGGGAGATGAATCGGGCTTTACAGACAGGGCATGCGTCGTCATTGACAGGTGCTGGGTTCTCACTCAAGAGTCTTTTTCCGATTTCTCTGGCTCTCTTGATGTCGTTTTCTTCCAGCAAGACTTCTCCAGGACCTGCTGCATAGAAGATCTGGCTGTCTACAAGTTGATAGCCGAAGCTGAGGACGAGCATGTTGAGCATGGGCAAGAGGAAGGGTTCCCATTGGGGGAGGGCAGCGACGCCAATGGTGGAGGCTTTCTTCCCTTTGAATCTGGTTTGTGCCATGAAGAAGCGGTCTAGAATCATTTTGATGACACCTGGTGGGGACAGAAGATAGGTGGGAGATCCTAAGATGAGATAATCATTTTTATCCATCAATTGGATGAGGGAAGCCATGTCGTCTGTAATTCTGCATTCTGCACTTTTGAAGACGCAGGCCATACACCCTTTGCAGGGCTTGATATCAAAGTCTGTCAATCGAACAAAAGAGGTCTGAGCCCCTTTTTCAGAGCAGGCTTCTAATGCTTCTCGTACTAAGATCTCAGTATTCCCGAGCTTTCGGTATGATGCACCTATTCCTAACACGTTCATGGATGATGATTTGTGTGGTTCCTTTTATAGGTGATTATTCTCGTTACAAGAACTCCATTTTTATAGGAAACTTCAACCCCGAAGGGGAATCCCCTCTTTTTAAAGAGGGGTCTTGGAAAAATCGAGACAGTGTGACGGAGCCAATATTAGGTTGGGCGGCGGTTTCAAACCGCCGGTTTTAATCGGCGGTCCGCCGCCCGTATATTTTGACGCGGTTGATTTTCCATAATATTAGTTTCGTTGCAGGCTTCGTATATATTTTGTGGTCTCTGAAGAAATGGTGGTCTAGTACTCTTTCCTATGTCCTCAAAAATGGAAAATGACGTTTTATTTCGTTAAGCTATTTAAATTATCTCACTAGATTTCTGCCGCAACCTCCTGTGGTGCCCTGTACTCAGCAATTTTCTCCAGTTCAACTGAAACAATCTTTGAGATACCCTCTTTCATCGATACTCCATACAGGATGTCGGCAGCTGCCATCATGGCATCTCGTAACGTGATCACGATAAACTGTGTATCCTTTGACGCACTCTTGATCATCTCTGCCACCCTTGTCACGTTCTCATCATCTAAGTGCGCATCGATCTCATCAAAGACGTAAAAGGGGGCAGGCTTGTACTTCTGGACTGCAAAGACAAAAGCTAAAGCAGTCAGAGCCTTCTCACCACCAGACATGGCCTCCACCCTCTTGAGCTCCTTCCCCTGGGGAGAAGCCTCAATGTCTAACCCACCAGCAAAGGGGTCTTCCGCATCCTCCAGAGACAAAGAACCCGACCCGCCCGGAGACAATTCAGCAAAAATCTTCGAGAAGTTTTCTGCTACCTTGTAATACGTCTCCAGAAATACCGTCTTTTTCTGAGACTCCACCTCAGCAATGAAGTCCAAAATGGACTGTCTCTCCTCATACAATTTATCAATGCGGGTCTTCAACTCTATGAACCGCAGCTGGACATCATCGAATTCTTCTACTGCCCTCATGTTAATGGGTTCCAGGCCCTCTTTCTCATTTTCCATCTGCTTGATCCTGAATTTTAATTCCTTTAAATCATCATACTTCCCTTCCACCTGAAACTGCGCACTTAAATCTTGCAACTCCTTGACCTCATTCTCTAATTGCGTTTTCTGCGTTTCTAAAACGTTCAACGTACTCTCACAGTGGTACACCCTCTTCTGGAGGGTTTCCTTCTCCTGCCTGAATCGAGACATTTCCTCCCTCAATTTGTCCCTGCTAGTCCTCAACTCCCTGATCTTCTCGTCAAATGTCTCCTCTTCTTCGGTTTTCTCCTGTAATTTTTGTTCAGAATCTCTCTTTTCTTTTGTTCTTAATTCAATTTGCTTCTCAATCTCTCCAATCTGCGGGAGCAGCTCTTTTACAGTGCTCTCAACCTTTCGAATAGTGTCCTTCAAGTATTCCAGTCTGGATTCTGCCTGCACCTTTTCCGAGTCCACCTCAGTAAGGTGAGTCCTCGAAGATTCCAATTCGCCCTCAACCCTTTCCAGCTCCTCCTTTTTTAGCGGTTTTGAGATCTCTTCCTTCTCTTTTTCGAGGCGTTCAATCTCACCCTCCAGCAGTTCTCTCTCCTTTGTATCTACTGCTAATTCTTCATTTTTCTTTCTCAGCTCCTCTTTTATGAAAGATACCTTTTTCTCTGTCTCCTGTATATCTTTCAGCACTTCTGCCTCCTCTTTTTTCCTCCTCTCCAGCTCTCTCCTCAAAGAGGGAACCCTCTCTTCCAGTTTGATCTTCTCGTCATAAATTTCCCGCAATTCAGGTTCCACTAAAGATAGCTGTTCTGTTATCTCTTCCCTCCTCCCCTTCAACAGCTGAAGCTCTTCCTGCACTCTCCTGAACTGATCCTGGTCATCAGCTATCAGAAACACACTGGAGTACTTCCTCTTAAAGTAGTGGCCGCCCGTTATGGCTCCACCCCTCTCAAACACGTCACCCTCCAAGGTCACCAACCGTGCGCCCTTTATATCCACGTGTAACCCTTCCACCACCAGGGTGTCCGAGAACACGTATTCAAAAGCAGGTCTGAACTTACTGTCAACCTGTATCAAATTAATGGCGTAGTCAATTACTCCCTTTTCATCTAGATCAGGCAAATTCCTCCTTTCCATCCTATCCAAAGGTAAAAAGGTGGCTCTTCCCGCCTTGCACTCCTTCAAATAGCGAATACACTCCTTCGCTGTTTCTGTCGTATCCACCACGACGCTGTGTAACCTCGGACCTGCTGCCACCTCCAAAGCAGTCTGATATTTGGCTTCCGTCTCACCTAACTGCGAAATCGTTCCATAAATGCCTCTAATTTTATCTTTTGCCTTTAACACAGCATTCACTGCATTATTGGAAGACGCTCTCTGTTCCTCTTTGAAGGCCTGTAGTTTTGAATGCAGCCGTATGGACTCGCTCCTCTTCTGGAGAAAATTCGTGTCTATTTCAGAAAGTTCCCTCTTCAATGAATTCTTTTCTTCCTCTAGAAGCGCATATTTCTCTTTCACGTTAATAATTCTCTCTTCAGTTTGTGAAAGTGAACTCTCCAGATTTTCAACTTCTTTTCTCAGTGTCTCTCTCTGTGAATACAAGGATGCCAGTTCAGGCTCTAGTTCACTTCGGGTTTCTTTCAGTTTCTCTATATCATTCTCTAAAATGCCCACCTGCGTCTCTAAAGAGAAAAATTTGTCCTTTTTCTCATCCAGTTCCTGCGTAATTCTTTCCAGGTTCTCCAATCCACTTTCTGATAACACGGACAAATGCTTCTGGTACTCTTGTTTTAACTCTGAAATTTTCGCATCTAACTCTTTTCTTTCCTTTTCAAGTTCTTCTATTCTTTCTGATGTTTTTCGAACCTTTACATCGTTTTCGCCCAGTTCTGTTTCTCCTTTTTTCTTTTCTTCTTTCAACTGGGACTCCTTCTCCTTCAAAAAGGTAAAGACCTGCTCAGAAGTCCGCAGATCCCCGCGCAACCTTTCGATCTCCCTCGAAATGGACAGGTGCTTCTCCTCACCCAATTTCTCAATTTCCGAGCTCATGATGTCAAAGTTCTCCTCTTTCTGTGAAATGTCCAGGACAATACCCGAAATCCTGTTACTTACTTCCTCGATCTCGTTCCTATTTTTCTCAGCATTCTCCACCGTCTCCTTCAATGACTTTTCAGCATTCTTTAACTCACCCTTATACAACCACCCTTTGTGCTTGTAGATCTCGTCTTTGAGGAACTGATACCGTAATGCATCATTTTTCTCCGTTTCCAATCGGTCCATCTGCTTTTTCACTTCGTTTAACACTAATTCTGCCCGCGCAATGTTCTCGTTCGCCTTCTCTAGCTCCCTATCTCCTCTCTCTTTCCTCTCTGCATACTCAGCAATCCCCGATATCTCCTCAATAATGCCCCTCCGCTCCCAGGAACTCATCTTGATGAAGCGGGTAATGTCCCCCTGCATGATGATGTTGTGTCCCTCCGGGAAGATGCCCACCTGCGACAGAATGTCCAGGACATACGTGCGCGTCTCTCTCTTCCTATTCACTCTGTAGACGCTCTTCCCCGTGACGTCAACGCTTCGGGAGATGATGACCTCCTTCCGTTCAAAAGGCAGTTCATTGCCAGAGTTATCCAGGTAAAGGGACACTTCCGTGTATTTTGCAGTATTCATGGTCTTGGAACCCGTGAAGATCAGATCGGGGAGCACCTCTGCCCTCAACGATTTGGTGGACAACCTCCCCAAAACAAAAGAGACGGCATCAATGATGTTGGATTTTCCCGATCCATTGGGGCCTACTATGGCGGTGAAATTCCGGGATAGAGTGACGGAAACTACTCTATTCCCGTACGACTTGAATCCTCTGGTGGAGACCTTTTTGATGTAGACCATATTTTTCTCCCTTTAATGGAAATTCATCCTTTCCATAAAAAGGTTTCGATTGAACATAGTCATGTACAAGAATGAGCAAAAGGGTGACACTCCTTCCCTGTTAACAATGCTCGGACTATCTCATGAAGTTAGTATTCTCGTGATGGAAAAAAAGAAATGATCAGGCGTAAAGCCTGACTATGGAGGAAAGGATTGATTGGAGCTTTTCAAACTTACTATTACAATAGTAACTTCCCTTTATAAAGGTTTCGGTTCAAGGGGGTTGTCAAATTATGTGGTGCCAGAAATGGTGCGACCTCTCAGATTGTCAGTTTTTTCTATTAATTGAACAATTCATAGTAGTAATCTACTCTATTCCTAGATGCGAAGTGAGGAGCACCATAAG
>JADDYB010000336.1_pt1 | contig 14651 bp, 17 predicted proteins | sample 8641941 | NCBI WGS metagenome assembly JADDYB01 (sample SAMN16275377, study PRJNA637457) | freshwater sediment metagenome | isolation source: Lake Kineret sediment | place: Israel: Lake Kineret | collected 2013
AACGTGATCACAGCCTGTCCCTTCATCAATGTCGCCGTCGCAGTCATTGTCTTTCCCGTCGCAGATTTCAGAAGCTCCAGGATAGACTGTGGGGTCGTGGTCGTTACAGTCAGTGCAGTCTGAGAAGCCGTCTCTGTCGTGGTCATTAAAGCAGACGCAGCACCCTTCATCTGTCTCACCGTCGCAGTCATTGTCTTTCCCGTCACAGATTTCAGAAGCTCCAGGATAGACTGTGGGGTCGTGGTCGTTGCAGTCATTACATTCTGGGTAGCTGTCCTCATCCCAGTCGACGATACAGGTGTAGCACCCTTCATCGATCTGGCCGTCGCAGTCATTGTCTTTGCCGTCGCAGATTTCTTGAGCCCCCGGGTGGATTAAGGGGTTTGAATCGTCGCAGTCTTCTGGTGGATAGTACCCGTCTTTGTCGCTATCTGGGTGAGCGCAGGGTGGGTCAACGTAGAAGTGACACGTATCACTGACGTGGATATCTACCGGGTTGTGGGGAATCATTTCCGGTGGCAAGAAGGAGGGATGGATAGTCACCAGGATTTCCAGCATTTTGAGGCCTGGGGGACACTCTGCAGTCTCGGTGACAGAAAAGGTTTCGTTCGTGGCGTACAAGGCTCTGCGGATGATGTAGTGTGTCTGTCCCTCAGGAGTATGGGCGAGAATGGTGACGACTGCCTTGGAGGCGGGAGATATAATGGTGAAGAAAATGGGGATGGCTTCTCCCTCCTTGTAGTGAGTGCCGCAGTCCCGATTCAGCCATAATCTCACTGAGGAGGACTCTTCATAAGTTGGAGCTGTGAAGTCTCCTCTCCCTATGACGGGCATCTGAAGTACTAAGGCGAGGAAGATAGTGAGGGTGAAGAGAATGTTCCTGGCTGCAGCTTTCTTCTTTTTCATGAAAAACTCTCCTGTGCTTGTGTCTGTTTTTCTCCAGGTGTGCGTTTAACTATTTAAAGCTTTTGCAGCTTTTTCAGGTGATGTGGTCCAGGTAGAGAGGTTCTTCAAAAGTAAGTGCAGAGCGTCAAGCCGGATGTCCCACAACCTTTAAATAATTTACACCCTATAGTAATTGAACCAGATGGTAAAACGTAACCTAAAGGAGGAAAATCATTGATGAAAAGGGATCAACATGGATAAAAATACTACCACAGTTGATGTTGTTGGAGAGACATGTCCTGTCCCCCTCATTGAGACCAGGAAAGCTATTAAGAAAGCCTCCCCCGGTGAGATCATCGAGGTTTTAGGGACTCACCCTGCATCCAAGAAAGAGATACCTATGGCAGTCAAGGAAATGGGACTTGAAATTGTTGACATAAGAGAGGAAGGGGACGTGTGGAAGATCAGAATCAAGGTGTAGACAGGTGATATCATGAACAAAGCTACCATAATTGTCCACAGCGGAGACATGGATAAAGTGTACAGCGCGCTCATCATTGGTAATGGAGCTCTTGCCATGGGGATGGAGGTGTCTATGTACTTCACCTTTTGGGGACTCATGCGCCTGAAAAAGGGTGAACTGGAAAAAGGACCACTCTCGCGAATGAATTTTTCAGGATTGGGAAAGTGGATGGTCACCCGAAAGATGAAAAAGGCTAACGTTCGATCCCTGGAAGATTTACTCACCGATTTCAAGGAACTGGGCGGCAAGATTTTCGCCTGTGACATGACCATGGAAATCATGGGGATAAAAAAAGAGGACTTGCGCCAGGACGTCATATCTGAGTACTGTGCCGTGGGAACCTACATCAAGGAGGCCAAGGAGTCCCAGATAACACTTTTCATCTAGATATAGAGAGAGATATAGAGAGAGATGATGCTATGAAAGAGTTAGTTTACTTAGACAATGCAGCCAGTACACGCATGGACGAACGGGTTTTAGAGGCCATGAACCCGTACTTTTTCGACATGTACGCAGTGGCAACCAGCGAATTCGGCTACTCTAGTGGTATAGAGGCAAAGGATGCCTTGGATGAGGCCCGCAAAGTTTTAGCTTCTCACCTCAATGGTTCATCTACTGAAATGGTGTTCACCTCAGGGAGTACAGAGTCCAGTAATTTGGCAGTAAAGGGCGTCGCTCGATCACTCGCAAAAAAGGGCAACCACCTCATAATTTCCAAAATAGAGGATTTCCCCGTCCTCTACAGTGCTCGAACCTTGGAAAAGGAGGGGTTCGTCGTCACGTACCTGAACGTGGACCGTGAAGGGCTGGTGGATGTGGAGCAGCTCAAAGAATCGATAACTAATAAGACTGTTCTCGTGTCTATCCAGCACGCGAACCAGGAAATAGGCACTCTCCAGGACATTGAAGCTATTGCAAGAACATGCAAAGAAAAAAATGTTTTATTCCACACTGATGCTACTCATACGTTTACGAGGGTACCTCTCGATGTGAAAAAGGTACCCGTAGACCTGGTGACCTTGTCTCCCCACACGATCCACGGTCCCAAGGGCATTGGTGCTTTGTACGTCCGTGAGGGGACGCCTCTTACCAAGCTGATGGACGGCGGCTTCCAGGAGTTCAACATGCGAGGTGGATTGGAGAACATCCCGGGGGCGGTGGGGTTTGCCAAAGCGGTAGAATTAGTGACACCTGAAGAGAATGAACAGTTGAAAAAGATGCGAGACCGCATCATAACCCGTATCCTCACTGAGGTACCAGATACCGTCTTAAATGGCCACCGGGAGAGAAGAACTCCTCAGAATGCTAACGTCACCTTCCACTATGTGGAGGGGGAATCCATAACACTCCACCTGGACATGCGCTCCTTTGCAGTCAGCACGGGTTCTGCGTGCTTCAGCCGTTCACTCGAGGCCAGCCACGTCATCATGGGCATCGGTGGCAATCACGAGAGAGCCCACGGGTCGGTACGATTCACCTTCGGGAGGTACAACACCATGGAGGACGTGGACGCAGTCGTTGGGGCTGTTTCTGAAGTTGTTGGAGAGTTGAGGAAGATAAGTCCTTTAGGCAAATCAGAGGAGGTGTAAAAATGACATCGCCTTACAGTGAGAAAGTTATAGAACATTTCCGCCACCCCCGTAATGTGGGGAAGATTGAAAATCCTGACGGGAAGTCAACAGAAGGCAGCCCCGCGTGCGGGGACATGGTTTCCGTCTACATAAAGGTGGATGAGAAGACCAAGACTATAGAAGACGTCAAATTCGAGTCCTACGGGTGCGCATCCAACATTGCCACTGGTTCCATCATCACGGAACTGGCCAAGGGAAAGACTCTGGAGGAAGCCAAGCACATTACGTGGAAAGATGCTTCAGAAGCACTGGGAGGGTTACCTCCTGTGAAGGCGCACTGTTCTGTTCTGGCTGTCGACGGGTTACGGGCAGCTATCCAGGATTACGAAGAACGTCACGGGCTTGTGACGAAGAAAGAGCCGACAACGGTGGAGGTAATTAAGAAGCGTCTCAAACACGTCATGAACCCCTTGACAGGGTTAGATATCGTGAGAACTGAATTGATCAAAGACATTGAAATAAAAGACGGGGTTATCAGTGTTGTTGTTGACTTGCCGGAAAACCACCAATTTGCACCTGCCATTAAAGAAGATGTTACAGACAAGTTACAGCATTTGTGGGACGTGAAGAAGGTTATTGTTGCATTTGCTGATTAGAACCTCAAAGTGGAATGGGAGCTGATCCTTCATTGCGTCAATCTGATGCCCTCACAAAGAATTAGTACACCATTGCAGAAAACAACTCTCTTTTGTTTTCCATATCTCTCTTGATGTCATTGTGCGTAGGTTTCATATACGGAGATCTGATCATTCCTGTGACGAGAAGGCTAATTCCAGGAACTCAGGAGTTTGTCTCTTTTCCCGATTCTTATATTTTGTCATGCTTCAGCTCCCACTTTGTGGGGAAAAAATGAAAAAAAGAAAAACAGGGTCATTCACCCTTCTTCTTGTTCTTCTTCATCTTCTCCTTCGCTAAAAAAGGGATGTTCGCCATGTGCGCAGCTGCCAAACAAGCTAGGGTCAATGCATTCCATTCCCTTTTCGATCAGTTGTGAATACATGATCCTTCGCTTGTACTTCAATTAATAAACTTTGGGTTTGTTCTCAAGAGTGCAAACTCACTGTTTATTGAACCCTTTTAAAGAGCTGAAATTCTTCAAAACTCGGTGGATAAATCAGAACTCACCTTCAATAAATTTAGGAAAAATCATGGGTTATCCCGAGAACCTGTAAGAATTCCGAAAATACTACCTTTGAGAGCACTCTCTTCTCCCGCGAAGTATGTTCTGCCACATTTATTCACAGAAAACCCATTCTGTGAAACAATTTCGGCCACTACATCAAATAGGAGCTCTAGATTTATACCTCTATAGCGTTTTACTACAGTCATGGAATCACCAACATACTATTTAAATAGTTTCAGGTATCTCACCATTGACATCTGCAATTGTGTGGGCGTTTTTCCAGTTCAATCACAGGGTTTCCTCACAGTTGAAAGAAAGTTGCCTCTTCAACTCATGAGCATCCTGCATAGGCAGGTCAAAATTTGGATTAGTTTGTTTTGTGTTGATATAAATGCTCTCTTGTCATAGAAAGCTATATGCTGTAAGCATTTTACTGCTATGTAGTTCAGTCCAGCTTTTCTAACCCTTCTTTTGGTGTTAATACAGACAAACTGGCCACACGTTGATAGTCACTCGTATTCCACGTGATCAGGATGGACGAGCCGGTAATGAGAGATGTGGAGGCTATCAATGCGTCTCCATCGCCCAGTGAATACTTTCTTAGAATATCTGAAGCTTTCTCTGCAATATGACAATCGATAGGAACTTCCTGAAAGATTGAAAGCAGTCTTCCTGCGTTTTCTCTCTCGGATTTGGATCCTCTATATATTTCAAAGCAAGTAAAAGCAGATACATATCCTATGTAGTCGCCAAATTCAATCTTCTCTTTGACAAACACTATTGAATTCTGTCTTCGCTCTTCAGGTATTTTCTTGGAAGTAAGTATATCAATGAGGACATCTGTGTCAACTGTGACTTTCTTCAGACCAATCACCAAATCGGGACAACATTTTCCTTCTTTCTAAAATATTTGGATTGATATCTACTGTTCCTGCTACGTCATCCACAATGCTCTCATTCTCAATTTTCCTGAGAATAATGGCATCATCTTCATAGTTAACATTTAGCCGATCCCCTGCCTTCAGCCTGAGTTTGTCTCGAAGGGATCTGCTGATAGTTATCTGTCCTTTTCGTGAGAGCTTAACGACGGTCATATCTCAAACTTATGCAGTATGACTTATATACGTTGTGCTGGCTGACCACAGTGCTCGCTCCGCTGGCAAGAGATCCTCTTCGTATCGTGTTGGACGCGCTTTGAGAATCCTAAATGGTGAGAAGCCGAAACATTTCTTCCCTTCTTTCATTTCAGCCACACTCAGGTTTTATTATTAAAATTCGTGCATTGTTGTAGCTGATATAGCAAGTCCTATTATAACTCCAATAGGAACACCAATAATAAAAAATCCAGTTCCGTCCACTTGAAAAGATAAAAATGTCTTAGTTATGCCATAAAAACAGAAATAAGTAAATTCTCCATGCAAGGCATCCAACAACCAGGTAAGGGGTTGGGGGTCAAGGTGGGTAAGCCACTCCAGAGCCTTGGCATTTTATGAAAATCAAAAAGAATACACCTATTTTCTCACGTGCAAGAACCCGACCAAAGTCTTTTCACAACTTGTGGACAAAGAGAACATTATCTACCACGCAACGAAGCAGGGAGCCACAAATCTGTGGGTTGTTTCAGGAAAGGAATTGAATATTAACTGCGACAAGGTAGTGGGTGGGCTCCGTTCTGACTATCATGTTTCTTTTGCTCCTAATCAATCATGGGAGACAGCTATTCAGAAGATGCGGAGGATGGTAGAAGATTTCAATCCGAAAGACTACGAACCTGAAGGAATCATTAAGACGCATCTGAATGAGACAATAGAATGGGATTCAGAGTATGAGGCATTGTTCAAAGAATTCAATTATGATCTGACTAAATCCATCAAAAAAATAATGAAAAAACACCTCATATCCTGGACGAAGTTCGAGAAATGGTTCAAGGACCTTCCAAGGTTGTGCACAGTCATGACCGGCTACTACCCTGGTAAAATTTCATCCCACGATCCCTATCTTTTCACGGTTGAAACTGATTATGAGGACTTCATTGTTAATCTTTTTTCAGAACTACCAACCACTGCCTTGTTCTTCAGGGTATCAGATCAGTTATTCATACTTGCTTACACCAAAAGGGAATATGTAAGAGTTATGGATTCTCAAATTCACATAAGTAAACTACAAATCCCTAACTTAGTGACGAATCTACTTGAAAGGGGGACCATACTAAGTGAAACACACGGGATAGTAGAATGCTATTGGAATAGTGACCCCTTGTAGTTATCCAGGCAGGCCTCCAGGACCTGCACCATCTCCACCACCGCATGGGGCTGGTCCTCCTTGTGGATCTCCATACTCACCCTCTAGAGAGTAGGTAGTTTCACACGAAGCTTCTTCAGCTACGGCAAAGGTTCCCATTAAGAGAACCCCGACCACAATCAGGAGTATTAACACATTTTTCATCTCTCTCACCTCTGCTCACTATATACCTCCACCATAAAAAGGTTGCGTTTGAAAAGGTTGCTCAAAAGGATGGAGGAGCACCGAATTATTCAAAAGCATGATATTGTTGAAACATGAAATCCCTCCATCATCATTGATCATCCTCCAGCTTCTCAACCATGCTTATGAATGCATTGGTCATAGAACCCAGTTAAAACCATTAAGCGGGGGGTCCTATATTATCGCTTCCATGGATTTCACCTCCTTCATTTTAAAGCTGGACCCCCCGCACCCTCGCAATTCATATATGGGGTTCTGCAGGACGAGACCGGTTCCCTTCGCAAGGGAAAAGAACTCACCCCCCACCTGCAGATCCCCTCCAGGGAGGAGAGGCACATGGCAGATAAGCACACCACAGAGGTTGAGGCAATTTGCAGTAGCTCAACCACAGAGGTTGAGGCAAATTGCAGTAGCTCAACTTCCCTCAACCAAATCGGACACGTGGAAGACACAGATGAAGAGTTTCTCATGATTCTCTCACAGAAGGGTACGGTAGGAATACTCCGTTATCTGAGCACCCACGAGAAAGCTCATTATTCTGATTTTAACCTACCTGTTAGTGTCTCTACCCTGAACATACGTCTCAGGGAGCTTCTCAGGTTGAGCCTCATCAACCACTTCCTGGAAAGAAAGCCGGTAAGAAAAGAATCGTATGTCATTACAGAGAAAGGGAGAAAGACCCTGGAGCACCTGGAAGCACTGATAACCCTTCACAAATCATGATTAAAAGAACTATCTACAAAGACATATACATTTTACAATAATAATTTATTCTTGGTACATTCTCAAAAAATTTCTCTACTTTTTCCACAGCACCTGTAAACATTCATTGGCTGCTTTGGTCAATTTTTACTCTTCTAATTTCTCACAAAAAAGGGGTCATGTAGGTACTGGGTTACGTACACACCTGTGCACAGGGTGGTTACTTATAAGGGGTTACTCTTTTCAAACCAAAACAATACAAAGGTTAAAAAAGCGTCATGAACCTACATTTAAGCCCCAATTTCAATTTTCGAATCCTTTTTTAAAAAAGATAGTACCACTGTCCTATAGGAAGGGAGTGTGATGGTCTTCGACATCTTTCCATACTTTACAATCATTAAATTATCAGAATCATCTATCTTTCTTGCAAGTTTTTCTATATTTATTTCTTCAATGAATCCTCTTGTTACATTCTCACCTTACAAAAAGAAGTAAATGCATGTACAAAAATGAGAAATGACCAAGAAGCACGAATCGAGTGGAGATTTACACGGGAAAAAGCACGAAAGAAATTCAAACTTCCAACACAACTTGGTGAAGACTGGAATGCATCTGAAGTCTAAAAAAAAGGAAAAGAAGAAAAAAATGAAAAAAAGAAAAATTATGGGTTCGTGTCAACGAATTCAATCCTTGCTGGCGATACAGTATACCCATCATCATAGATGCCGAAGACGACCACATATCCTTCAGTGAACCCAGGTGCGAACTCCACGTTCATCATGACTGTGGTCACCTCATCAAAGCCCAGATACACAACGCTTGGAGAGAAGGTCACAGTCAATCCTGGTGAGATCTCCTGAATGACCAGTTCCACATTGGCTGGATAGAGAGCGATGTTTCCCACCTCCACAGAGGTGGCGAAGGAATCATCGAAGTCTCTGATGTATGCCCATTTGCACGTTCCTTTGCTGTTGTTGTTTTCATTAGTTTCAGGAATCTCACAGTTGACATCTGCAATTGCGTGGGCGTTTTTCCAGTTCGTCCCCATGAAGACCTGGATGACCACGGTGCTCGCTCCGCTGGCAAGAGGTCCTCTTCGCATATTGTTGGACGCGCTTTGAGAACCCTGTCCTATGGCTGCACTTGACACGTTCAGTTGGATGTCAAAGCGCCCTGTGGGTGAATTAGGGGTCACCGTGCTGGCGTTTCCGACATTCTTGACCGTTGCAGTCACGGTTGTGGTCTGGGTGTTCAGGTCAGTGACTACTGCCAAGTTCGTTACAGTGAGATCAGGTCCATTTGCAGTGATGGTGGAGGATGCACTGGCGAGGATGAGGATACAAATCACTGGTACAATCATCTTTTTCATGAATTTCACCTCCAGCTTGTTCTCTCTTTAGCATTATTTAAATGTTGGCATGACTGGTTCGCAAAGTAGTCATTACGATATCTCCACTGAAAGAGAGTGGGAAAAAGTGTCCTCCACCTCTACGGGAATAATGGTGTCCTTCGTCACCTCCACTGCAATACACTTGTACTCGTCATAACAGGAAAATGCTCCAGTCCTCCCATACACGTCTGCCAGGCACCCTCCCTTGCACAGGAGGGCATATCTGCAGCCTTTGCAGTGTTCTGTTTTCAGTACACTCATTGCCCTCAATTCGTTCAAAAGTACAGAGGTATTCCAGACATCAATCAGCGAGTCATTCCTGATGTTCCCCAGAGATACATCCTCCCCAAAATTGGGACACGGGACAACTACACCGTTGCATTTCACCCCCAGTGAACTCATTCCAATCCCACAATTCTCCGGGGTTCTCCTGTATTTCACCTCCTTCTTTGTCTCACCAAATGCCTCCTTTTCGTATTCGCGATTCTGCTTCATGACCTCACGGAATTCATCGGGAGAAATGAAAATCTCCTTCTCCCCAGGTCTCCCCGAAAAGGCTATGAACCACATCTTCATCTCTGAGATCTGCAAATCGTTCACCAGTTCAAGCATTTCCTTCACTCTCCTGTAGTTTAGCTTCGTAATGCTCATGCTGCACCGGACAGGAATCCCCACCTCACGCAGCAGCTTCACGCCACGAATTGTCTTCTCAAAACTCCCCTCTACGCCTCTGAATCCATCGTGCGTTTCAGCATCTGGACCGTCAATACTGACACTGACATTCAAGACTCCAATCTCCTTCAAGGTCTGAACGACTTTTTCAGTCAAGAGAGTGCCATTCGTGAACAAAAGGACACTCAAAGGCTTTCTCCTGGCGTATTCCATCAACTCAAATAAATGCGGGTGCAGCAAAGGTTCTCCCCCGCTGAAGGTGATCGATAGAACACCCATGTCTGCCAGTTGATCAATAAAGGCCTTGATTTCATCCACTGTTAACTCGTCTTCCAGTCTTTCACCCGCATTGGCGTAGCAGTGCCTGCAGCTCAAATTGCACTTCTTGGTCGCTTCAAAGGACACGTTTACCAGCCGATGGACCAGCCTCACTGAAGGTGGAAGCTTTCGTGATGTCTCAAAAGGTGTATGAGAAACCCTTAGCAATTGGTGGTTCACCATCTGGGTGGCGATTTTGGATAATCCAGGCCAAATTTGTTCAAAAGAGTCTCCAGATTTCAGGGAAAGTTCTCGAACTATCTCTTCAAAGGTTCTTGTCCCTGTGGATAACTTCAGGAAGTCCATGACAGCTTCGTTACACTGCTTTTTCTCTCCTGTTGTGGTGTTGTAGATGAGTAAATCAGTACCATGCGGGGTGATGACCTCGGAAGCAGAGAGGTGGTCCTCCAGTGTGGGGTATAGATTCAATTCCATGGTCTCACGTCAGGGTCTTTGTAGAGAGGCAGTAAGTCTTAGCGTAGTTCAGCAGTAAAAAGGAAAAAAAATGCCATTCACGTGACTCATGAATAGCTTAGTAGGGCAGCATGCCGCATCCGCCACCGTAAGGCAGTGGCGCTGAAATCCTGGCAGGTTTGGAAGAGCAGATGGGATGCTTGGGGGCGACTTCTTCCAGAGCCTCGATCACAAACTCCATTTTCTCACCTCCTCTTTGTTTCCTCTCTATAGGGAATCATTCCTTATAAATTTTTCTGTGAACACGACTTTTGGACAAAAATCATTGCTCCTCCCTCAGATAGTGATGGTTAGAAAATCATATAAATGTCAAAGGAGAAGGAAGGAGGATGACCACGACAAAACAGCCAAAAGAGGCTTACCTCCTGAAGGTGACGGTCGCTGTTAATAGAAAAGTACTCCCTTACAGGACTATTGCCATCCTGGGGAATTCCACCCTCTATAAGCTGGCCCAGGCTATCACAGAAGCTTTTGATTTTAATTTTGATCACATGTTCGGATTCTATGACAACCTGGAGAACTGGGCTTCCTCGAAAGAAGTGTATGAACTCGACCCACAGTCGAGCATATTCAATGACATTTCGTCTGAAAAAGCAAGGGACGTGAAAAAAGCGAAAGTTGCTGAAGTTTTTGATGAAAATGAGAAAAAAATGCTCTTCATCTTCGATTTCGGTGATGAATGGCTTTTTCTGGTAGAATCTGTGGGAAAAGAGCCTGTTGAGGATGGGAGGACCTACCCTTCAGTAATCGAAAGTGTGGGGAAGGCACCGCGCCAGTACTAACCTTCTTTTGACATTCTCATCAGTTCATCGCAGCTCTACACTTAGTATAAAGCACAGAAGATGATAGCTGCTGCATCTTTCGTAATATTCAGGATTGCGAAGAATGTCACGGGCTTGTGAGTAAAAAGACCAATGAACAAAGCGTTCGTGTACAGGAATCCTTACCATTTTTTGCTCGTTCAGTAATGTGGCCCTGTCCGTATGAGCCCTCCACCATAATGACTACCTCATCCCCATTTACAGTGCCTGGTACGTAGGACGGCCACTCCTCACCCACGGAAGGTGCAGTGATGATCAATAAGAGAAAAGCAGCTACAGCCCCTAAAGCCAGTGCAGCCACGGTGATGCCTGCAGTAATACACGAGTCTATGAAGGCTGCCAATCCCCCTACTGACCACTCTGTATATACAAACAGTGATCCACCTTTCCAGACATTCATGCCTCAATCAGATGTGGATACTGGCATCTCTGTGGGGGTCTGATGCGAAATGATTAATTTCGTTCTCACATTTCACCAGACAAGATCACGAAGCTTCCGAAGAAGAACCAAGGGCATCGACAAAGTGGTACAGCACACGAAAACCACGAAGAGTTTGCACATCTTGAAGCTAAAGGTTTTCATACCAATGACATCCTTTCTCCCATTTCTCATTTCTCAGAAAAAAACTATCATGAAATGTGTCAAAGATACTTCATTCCCAACACGTCCCAGGGTCCCATCTGTAACGTCCAGCCCAGCAACTCTGTGACAGACATAATCTATCCATGAAAACTCTTTTCTTTTCAAATTAAAAGGTAATTATTATTTTTCCAGAGCTCTCTTGGACTATCTATATATAAAATCCATTCCCTATAACACAATTAAAATAAAATGTCAAAAAAAACAACAAAAATAGTGTGTTTACCTGACAGAGGTATGCTGCAGTGCTCTTCTGCCAGTGACGAAGGTGATCCTCTTGTTAGAGCAGAACGCTATCCCTATCAGACTCCGTGTACATCACACAGAGTGTGAGGAATCTAAAAAATCCAAAGATACCCAGTCTACGACACTTTACAAGACAAAATCACACAAAGCAATCCACTACGAAAGGCAGACCCAGCTGCGATTCAAGCACATTTTTCATGTGAACCCCCTATGTGATGAAATTCCCCGCTGGTGCGCAAGAGCACCTGATCCGAGACCAGGGGACTCATTCACGTTACGGTTGAACTTCACCCTACCTGAGAGGCGAAAGCTCAAGCGCCACTCTCTCGTTCTTGATCTGACCTCCACAAAGGAGTACGAAGCAGCGCAGATGGGGCTCATGTATGCTCGTTCGTTGTTTGACATATGCGCCGACGAGCTCTACAAGTCGGGCGGGTGCGTCCTCACGCGGGGCATCCAGGTGGGCCCGAGCTGGGTTAGTAAAGGGAGGGTAAAAACGTGTATTGTTTTTTCATTACCAGCTTCTAACAGGGTAGAGGACATGGCTGCTGCTGATGCTCTGGTGTTTGCGATCAAGGCCATATTCTCAGCACAAGATCTAAACTACATGGAAGAGACAAAGGCTCTACTCTACTTCAATGATGAGCTGTTGGGCTCCATGAATGTCGGATGTGAAATGGACTCATACAGATTCTTAGAGGCTGCCAAGAAGGTTTACTCAAACGAGAACGTAAAAAAAGTCCTTTATTCACGGATTGAAAATCGAAATGTTTTATACGCGTTTGAAGATGAGGGATCTGTCCGCCAGGGGATGATGGTTAAAACAGGGAGGGTGTGGAGGCCTGTGGAGGTGAAGGCAGTTGAGGAGCTCTATAAGGTTGTCGAGGATTTTGGGGTCATCGAGTTCATTCCGGCTGTAAACAGGGTCAACGAGAACTATCCCAGTATGATTATCATAGAGACAGACCCGGGGGACATGTTCATGACAGTACTGGGAGAGAAAAAGTGCTGGGCATTCAGCACGTACATCGCTGAGAAGATACTAAAGGTTCTAGACAGGTATGGGATCTTGTACCACGTGAAATTCTCTGGCAACAAGGGATGGCACATCCAAATCCCCATAGAGCTGAAGGAGCCCTTCAGATTCTACCAGGTGATGGTGGAGGCATTAGTGAATAGAGAACTGGGTAACCTTCCTGACGAGGAGAAAGTGGTAGCGATGCTGGCAAATTTTGTGCAGCTCGAAGACGTTAAAAGTTATAAAGACCCTTTTTTTGTGGCGAGGAGATTTGTCGATTTAGTAGGCGCACACATCATGTTCTTTGAGTTGTACGATGTTACCACGGTGCTATCTCTGAGTGACTTACAGCACTTGTGCCTGCGGGTGGGGTCTTTTTCCCCTCACGGGAAGGGAGAATGTTTCAACAGTGCTCGGATGGGGCTCTCAAAAGTTGAACTACCGCAGGTTTTGTCTATCAACCCGTACAGCAAGTTCAGGAGGCAGTTCAAGTTACTCATTGATCATTCTTCAAACAAGCGGGAGGGGAAGATACGGAGTGTTTTCTCGCTTCACAGTAAGAGCGGGTTAATGAGTGTACCTGCATTACTGTGCCGTGAGGAGGGAGTGACGAAGTTTGATGAGAGGATGTGGGACCGCGAGTTTGTGTGTGCCTATGCACATCCAGAATCTGTGTTGAAGCAGCTTGACGGTCCAGATGGGTACTACATGCAGGAACTGGCAGAGAAGTGGGATTTCAATGATGCAACAGGATTCGAAAAGTTCCTTCATGACCACAAAGGGTTGCTGTTATACTTGCTGCAGAATGGGGGTGAAGCCCTAGAGTTGCTGGACACGTCCACTGCATCGTGGGTGAATGCGAATTTATGGAAGAAAGTTGTGAGATACTAGGGCAGAAGATACCATGGTAGACTTGTTTTGGAGCCATGCTGGCTCCCACTGTCATTATTGATTAATAATATTAATGATCAATAATGACTATATGTTTAGGTATACTAGACTTATTCCAATAGTTGGCTTCATTTTTTCAGTAATATTCGGGATATTGGCATGGAAAGGCTAGTCCTTTCCAAAAGAGCAATATCAGATTCCCATTCTATAGATTCAAAGATATTGTAATATGCTATTATAGAGTTGCTACTAAAATAATCCACGAAGGCGAAATCAACAGAAAAGAATTACTATTACTATTCCTAGGAATCGAGTCTTTATTTTCAAGGATTGGGGGGCGAATGAATTGCTACCTGGGCTTATGAGGTGATCCGATCTCATCTGTAGCAATGGTGCAGTTCGAGCATATTCTTCATAAAAGAGTCTTTCCACTATGTTTTCTCTCAACTTTGGAATTTCTTTGAGAAAAATCTTTTCTACATGGGTTTTTATGTAAGGTATTGGATGCTTATCCTGTTCTCACAACAGAGGATAGAAAAGCAGTTTTAGAATATGCAACGAAAATAGCAAAAAATGAGGACATAATCTTCTACGAGGCATCTCATGGTGAAGTTTCTCATTGATGAAAAGAAGTCTTTTTCCTGCAGTCTCAGAAAGGAAAGATTTTAAAAGGTCAGGTATATATATGATGTAAATGCATACCTACCACCTCAATTTCATCCAGCTATACATTCACACAACGAGGAGGTTCATATGACAGATTACCACAGTACCAGAAAGGTTATCCAGACCATGGTGCAGAAACTCATTACTGATTATTCCCCCCAGAAAAT
>JADDYB010000337.1_pt1 | contig 14649 bp, 9 predicted proteins | sample 8641941 | NCBI WGS metagenome assembly JADDYB01 (sample SAMN16275377, study PRJNA637457) | freshwater sediment metagenome | isolation source: Lake Kineret sediment | place: Israel: Lake Kineret | collected 2013
GTTTTGCTTGCTCGACGAACTGAGATGCTTTTGAAAACTCCTTGACCAATTCAATAAATCGATTGATATTTGCATCATCCAGGGGTGCATCCATTTCATCGAGCAAGCAAAACGGGGTGGGTTTAATCATAAAAAGCCCAAAAAGCAGAGCGGTGGCGACTAAAGCCTTCTCCCCCCCAGAGAGGAGGTCAATATTCTGGAGTTTCTTTCCAGGGGGTTGGGCAACGATATCAATTCCTGTGGTAGCAGGGTCTTGCTCATCCAAAAGGATAAGGCTGGCTTGTCCGCCCTTGAAGAGCCTCATAAAAACCTCTTTAAATTTTTCATTGACCAAATGGAAGGCCTCCAAAAATCGCTTCGTCGTCGTCCGGTTGATCCGGAGGATCGCCTTTTTTAATGAATCGAGGGCCTGATGAAGATCGGCCTGTTGCTCTGACAGGAAGTCGTGCCGCTGTTTCAACTCTTGATATTCCTCAATGGCCATCAAGTTGACTTCTCCAAATCCTTCCAAGGCACTTTTTAACTCTGCCAACCGTTTTGACATCTCCTCTTTCAGAAATTCCGCAGGGGAGGCTCCGATCGAGGTGGAAAGCGTGGTCCCATATCTTTCTTTTATCGACTCCTGAAGGTGGGAGAGTTTCAATTGAACCTCTGAGGTCAGAATTTCTTCCTCGTGGATCTTCTGCCTCACATCCTCCAACTCCCGACGCAGGTATTTGGAAGAAGCCTCTACTTCTTTCCACTCATTAGAGAGAGTTTCTACCTTCTCTTTTTGAGCAGAGAGACCGTCTTCTCTAAAACGATGTTGTTTAAGGCCGTCTTCTAATTCCTTTTCCCATTGTTGGATTTTCTTACGAAGGGAGACTCCCTCCACCCGGCATTCCCTGATTCCCTTCACTTTTTTAGAGATCTGTTCCCTCAAGCTCCGCTGGGTCTCTGATAGATTTTGTATCTGCCCTTCCAGTCCTCTCTTCCTCTCTTCGACAGAGGCTAAAAAGACCTTTTTCTCGGTGATCGTTTCTCCCAAGTCTTCTGTCCCTTCTCCAACCTCCTCAACTTTCTTCTTCAATAAATGGACTTGTTCCTCTCCATCCTTTTTCTTAGCTTCCTCTCTCTCCATTTGAGCTGAGACTTCTCTCTTCTCCCTCTCTAAATCTTCTTCTTCCTCCTCGAGCTGTTTCTGTTCAAATTGGATGACCTCCATCTTCTGATGGAATTGGGAGATCTCCTTTTTCAGTGCCTCTAAATCTCTTTCCTGATGGAGAAGTTCGATCTCCTTGTCTTGAATCTCTTTTCTTCTTCCCTCCAACTGAATTCCCTTTTCATGGATCTCCTTCTGGAGGCGTTCCTCCTCATCATAGGCTTTCTGACATTCTTCCTCTGCCTCCTTGACTCTAAGTTCTAAATCTCTGATCTCCCTTCGCCTTTCTAAAAGGCTCAATCCTTGATCTCGGCTTCCTCCTGAAACGACTCCGGACCGCTCCACCACCTCCCCTTCCAAAGTGACCAGGGTTCCAAAACCCCCCTCTTTTTTTATCCAGTGGAGTGCCTTTTCCAAATGATCGACGACGCCGACATCACCGATTAGGAATTCTGCAATAGGAGCAAAGTCTTCCTTCACATTAACGAACTGCAGGAGAGGAACGGGTCTTCCTTCTTCACCATATAAAGATTGGGCTTGATTTCCTTTCACCCCAACAGGAACGAAACTTCCTCGACCCAGAGACTCTCTTTTAAGAAAGGAAATAGCCTCCATTGCCTCCGTTTCGCCCGCCACGATCAAGTATTGCAATCGCTGTCCTAAAACAGCTTCGAGAGAAATCTCGTACATCGGGTCTGGTTCCATGATATCTGCCACTGCCCCCAAAATTCCCTTCCACTTCTCCTGTTCCTCCCTCTTTCGAAGGAGGATCGACCTTACCCCTTTTTCATATCCCTCAAAATTCTCTTGAAGTTCTTTGAGGGAGAGGTATCGAGAACGGTCCTGCCTTAAGGTCTCCTCCAAGACAGAACGCCCTGTTTGCCTTTGACGAAAAATTTCTTTTAACCCCTCAAGCTCTCCTTCCCATCGAACCTTCTCTTCCTGATAAACTGATTGGATCGAGAGATTGAGTTCCCTCTCTTTGATTTTTTCGGAGAAGGCTTCTTCCAATTGGGCAAACCTCGTCCTCACCTCCTCGGATTCTTTCAGGTTGGAGCGAATCCGCTTTTGAAGATCCTCTTTTCTCTCTTCAAGATGGGTAAGGCGATTTTTGAGAGAGGTCAATTGAGTCAAGGTGTCGATCAATTCGACCTTCTCCGCCTCCAGCTCCTCTAAAAGCTCTTGGTGGGTTGATCTAAAATCATTGAAAAGGGTCTCCAGTTCTTTCAGAATTTCCTCGTTCTCACGGCTCCCCTCCTCTAACTCCTTCTTGGACTGCTCTGTTCTCCACCGCTCTCTTCGCGTCCCTCTCCAAGCACGGAGGGATTCTCTGATTTCTTCAATGAATTGGTTCTCCTGTTTTTGAAGTCCTCCTTCTTCCCTATGGAAAAACTCAATTTCGTTTTCCGTCCTTTGAATTTTCCGACCCAGTTCGAAAACCTCCTGCTGGAGACTTCGGAGTTTCTCCTCCTCCTCCATCCCGCTCAGCCTCATGCTTTCGATCAGGGCTTCCTTCTTTGCGCTTTGGGCAGAAATCTCCAACTCTCGGTCTCGAAGGGCTTTGAGATAACCTCTAGCCGCCTCCCCCTTTTCCGAAAGCTCTGCGTATTCCTGGAGAGCAAATCGGATTTCGATCTCCTTGACCTCCTTCCGTATGGCTTTATATTCCTCTGCCCGTTTCACTTGACGTTCCAAGGTGACGATCTGTCGCTTCACCTCGGCGATGATGTCCTGAATTCGAAGAAGGTTTTGTTGCGTGGCCTCCATCTTCATCAGGGCAAGTCTTTTCCTCTCCTTATATTTAGCGATGCCCGCTGCCTCTTCAATCAAAAAACGCCGATCCTGTGGATTGGCGTTGATGAGATGTTCCACCCTTCCCTGTTCAACAATGGAGTAACCATTCACCCCAATCCCCGTATCCAAAAAGAGATCGGTGATGTCCCGCAATCGGCAAGGGACTTTATTAATCAGGTATTCACTTTCACCGGATCGATAAAGCCTTCGGGTCACGGTAATTTCACTATATTGCTCATAGGCCTGGGAGGCTGACCCATCCTCATTGGAGAAAGTCAGGTTCACCTCTGCCATCCCTAAAGGTTTTCTACCGTCTGTCCCATTGAAGATGACATCCTCCATCAACCTTCCACGTAAGTGTTTGGCGCTCCGTTCACCAATAGCCCAGAGCACCGCATCGACGACATTTGACTTCCCGCAACCATTGGGACCCACGATCGTCGTGATCCCCTCCGGAAAGCTGAGATGGAGGCGATCCACAAAGGATTTGAATCCAATCACCTCCAAAGATTTGAGCTTCATGTGATGCTTACTCCTCGCCAAGTCTATGTAAAATCCAAATACCAAAGTTCAAATGTCAAATCAATGCCAAATGTCTAAATGTAAAAATGTGTTTATTTTGAAATTTGAAATTAATTTGAACTTTGAGCTTTGGAATTTGACATTCTTATTTTGCAGTATGCCCCTCAATATATTCAATGGCCCTTTGTAGCCTCTCGATCACCTTTTCTTTACCCAGAACCTCCATCACCTCGTCGATAGGAGGACTGACGGTTCTGCCCGTTAAGGCCACCCGAAGGGGTTGGGCAATTTTCACCAAAGGCTCTCCACGTGTTTCGGATAATTGCTGAATCAGTCGATGAACATTCTCTTTTTCCAAAAGGAATTCCTTTGACAGAGAAGTGATGACCTGATTTAACATCGGCATGGCCTCTTGATTCAAAAACTTCCCGGCAGCCCTCTCATCATAAGCGATCTCTTCACAGAAGTAAAATTCTGAAAGGTCTGCCATCTCCACTAAGGTCTTGACCCTCTCCCTGAGAGAGAGGATAGCCTTTCTCAAAAGATCAGGAGCAATGTTTGAATATCCCTTGGATTCAATAAAAGGTCGAACCCTCTGAACCAGTTCTTCCAATTCTATTTTCTTGATATACTGTGAATTGAGCCAATCTAGTTTTCCTGGATTGATGGCGGCGGCTGATCTCCCCACTGCCTCCAGACTGAACTTCTCTATCAACTCTTCACGGGTGAACTCCTCCTGATCCCCATAGGACCATCCCAAACGGACCAGGTAGTTAACGACCGCCTGGGGGAGATAGCCCATCTTCTTATACTCCATGACCGATTGAGCCCCATGTCGTTTAGAAAGTTTTTTCTTGTCCGGACCTAGGATCATCGGGACATGACCAAATTTCGGTATGGGATAAGCCAGGGCTTGATAAATCTGAATTTGGCGGGGAGTATTGTTGAGATGGTCGTTTCCTCGGATGACATGCGTGATCCCCATGGTCGCATCGTCCACGACCACTGAAAAATTATAAGTGGGAAGCCCATCACTTCGCAGAACGATGAGGTCATCCAGCTCAGCATTGTCAAACTCAACTCGGCCTTGAATGAGATCTTCCACCACGGTCTTCCCTTCCTCTGGAGAGAGGAATCGGACAGCAGAAGGCCTTTCGGGAGGGAATGATTTTGGCCAAGACAGGTTCGATCATATTTAGGTTTCATCCCAGCCTTCAGGGCAGCTTCCCGCTTTTTCTCCAATTCTTCTGGAGTACAGTAGCACCGGTAAGCCTTGCCTTCACTCAAGAGTTTCTCCGCTGCTTCCCGATAAAGGGAAATCCGTTGAGTCTGATAAAAAAGCCCTTCATCCCAATCCATTCCCAACCAGGTCATGGCATCCAAAATGACTTGAATCGATTCCTGAGTGGATCGGGCCACATCCGTATCTTCGATGCGAAGGATAAAAACCCCCTGGCTATGGCGTGCGAGTAGCCAATTAAACAAAGCGGTTCGTGCCCCTCCGATATGGAGGTCTCCCGTTGGACTGGGTGCAAATCGTGTCCTCACTTTTGTCATTACTCTTTCAACCCTCGTTGATAAAAACTATACCACCCTCCCCCTGGATGGGGGAGGGCACGGGTGGCCGCCGGCTCAGAGAGGGGGGCCCTTCGACAGGCTCAGGATGGTCATGGTGAGCTTGTCGAACCATCCCCCTCCCCTCTATCCCCTCCCGCCTGGGGAGGGGAAAATTATTTTAGAATGCATTATAAAAAAATCCCCCTCGACTCCCTCGGCAAACGGAGGCAGGGGGATCGTATCTCCCCAAAAAAGATTTAAATGAGATCGTCAATGGCCTTAAGCGCCTCGTCCAGTTTTTTAGAATCGGTCCCTCCTGCCTGCGCAAAATCAGGACGACCTCCCCCTGTTCCTCCGATATAAAGAGCAATCTTTTTAATCAACTCATTGGCATTGAAAAGATGGGTTAGGTCTGAAGTCACCCCCATGAACAAGGAAACTTTATTCTGGCTCTGACCCCCGAGAAGGATGATCCCGGATCCCATCTTCACCTTCAACTGGTCAACAAACTCCCTCATTCGCTTGATATCCTTCCCATCCACCTTGGCTGAAAGGACTTTCACGCCTTTTATCTCTCTAATAGAAGGGAGAAGATTCGAGAGCTCCTGATGGGATAATTTGTCCTGAAAGGACGAGAGTTCTTTTTCCAACTCCCTCTGCCTTTCAAGGAAGCGCTCTATTTTTGAAGAGAGTTCTCCAGGAACTGATTTGAGAGAAGAGGCAATTTCTAAAAGTTCTCGTTCCTCCTCTTTGACCAATCGGTAGGCCCCTTCTCCTGTCAACGCTTCAATCCTTCTCACCCCTGCAGCCACTCCTGACTCACTGACAATTTTAAAAAGTCCCATATCGCCTGTTCTCGAAGTATGGGTTCCCCCGCAAAGTTCTATGCTGAAGTCCGAGACCATTACCACCCGGACCTTCTCACCGTATTTCTCCCCAAAGAGAGCCATGGCTCCTGTTTGGAGGGCCTCCTCCACAGCCATAATTTTCGTTTCTACTTTTAAGTTCTCTCGAATTTTTTGATTGACTAAGGCCTCCACACGTTCCAGTTCTTCCCTTTCCATCGAAGCAAAATGGGTGAAGTCAAATCTTAATCGTTCTGGTGAAACAAGAGAGCCTGCTTGATGGACATGATCTCCTAAAACTTCTCTCAACACGGCCTGAAGAATATGCGTACCCGTATGGTTCAGGGCGATGGCCCTCCGTCGGTCCCCTTCCACCTGGAGAACTGCCACCATCCCTTCCTTCACCCTTCCCCGCTTCACCTTTCCTTGATGAACGATTAATTCCTCCATGGGTTTGATGGTGTTCTCCACCTCTAAGGAAAACCCTTCATGAAAGATCACTCCCCTGTCCCCCACCTGGCCACCTGCTTCTCCATAGAAAGGAGTCTTCTCTGTAATCATTTCAATTTCGTCCCCTTCTACGGCGAAAGGAACCATTTCATCACCTTTGATCAATTTCAGAATCTTCGATTCGGATTGAATCTCTCCATAGCCTAAGAAGGCCGTCTTCGTCCCTTCGTTTGCAAGCTGCCGGTAAACCTCTTTTGTCTTTCCCTCTCCGATCCCCTGCCAGGCCTGTTTACTTTTGTACCTCTGCTCTTCCATCTGGGCCCTAAACCCTGCTTCATCGAAACTCATCCCTTTCTCTTGAAGGATCTCAGCGGTTAGATCGAGAGGAAATCCATAAGTATCATAAAGTCGGAAGGCCACCTCTCCGGAGAGAACCATCCCTCCTTCCTCCTGAAGCTGTTCCAACTCCTCTCGCAAGATCTTCAGCCCTGAATCGAGCGTCTCCGAGAAACGTTCCTCTTCATTCTGGATGACCTTTGAAACGAAGGCCTCTGTCTCTCTCAATTCAGGATAGGCCTCTTTCATCAAATCCACCACTTTGGAGGATGTTCGATAGAGAAAGGGGCCTTCAACCCCAAGTATCTTTCCATGCCGCATCGCCCTTCTCATGATCCGGCGCAGCACGTACCCTCTACCCTCATTGGAAGGGAGAACACCATCGCTGATCAGAAAGGTCGCTGCTCGGCTGTGGTCAGCGATCACTCGGATGGAGATGTCGGATCGCGGGTCTCGTCCATAGGGGACTCGACTGACCGTTTCGATCTCTTTAAAAATAGATCTGAAGAGATCGGTCTCGTAATTACTTTTGACACCCTGGAGGATGGCAGAAATTCTTTCCAGACCCATCCCCGTATCGATGCAGGGTTTGGCCAGAGGTTGAAGTCTTCCCTCTGGATCTCTATTGAACTGCATAAAAACGAGGTTCCAGAGTTCTAAGAATCGGTCACAATCACACCCCACACGACAGTCGGAGCGACCACAACCCACTCCTTCTCCTTGGTCAATCACAATCTCCGAACAAGGACCACAAGGTCCTGTCTCACCCATTGCCCAGAAGTTATCTTTCTCTCCTAACCGGACAATTCGGTCTCCCGGGACTCCCACTCTCCTCCAGAGGTGAAAGGCCTCATCGTCATCCAAATAGATGGTGATCCACATCCTCTCCGCAGGCAGTCTCCATTGACGGATGAGAAGATCCCATCCCATTTCAATCGCCTCTTTTTTAAAATAGTCGCCGAAGGAGAAGTTTCCCAACATCTCAAAGAAGGTGTGGTGCCGAGCCGTTTTGCCTACAATCTCCAGGTCGTTATGTTTTCCGCCGGCACGAACACACTTTTGTGAGGTAGTGGCCCGTTTGTAATCCCGGATCTCTTCGGTTAAAAAGACCGATTTAAACTGGACCATTCCGGCATTGGTGAAAAGCAGGGTGGGATCATTTTTAGGGACCAATGAGGAGCTACGAACAATACGGTGTTCCCTCTCCTCAAAGTAATTGAGAAAGGCCCTTCGAATTTCGTCAGAGGTCATGGTTTAAAACCTGTCCCCCTTCGATCATTCATCTTTGCATCGGCGGGCCTCGTGACTTTCAACGTCTTCTCTTCTCCCTTCACCATTTCTTTGACGGTTTCTTTCTCTTTCTCTAACCGCTCAAAATCCTCCCAACCGGCGTCGCTCGCAGCGAGAATTCCCTTCACCCTTAGAGCAAAGTCATCTGGATTGGTGCAGTGTTTGAGGGCTTCATCGTAGGTGACTAATGCTTCCTTCATTAAGAACATCAACGATTGATCGAAGGATTGCATTCCATAACTGGTGACCCCTCTGGCGATGGCGTCATTGATTTCGTTGGTTTTATCCTTTTCGACGATACACTCCCTTACCCTTGCAGTGGAGACCAGGACTTCCACTGCAGGCACCCTTCCCAATCCATCTACCTTTGGCACCAATCTCTGGGAGATGACACCCTTGAGCACACCCGCAAGCTGAAGGCGAACCTGTTTTTGATGGTAAGGAGGAAAGACAGAGATGATTCGAGTGACCGTTTCCGTGGCATTCAAGGTGTGGAGTGTGGACATAACCAAATGTCCTGTCTCAGCAGCTGTCAGAGCGGTTTCGATCGTCTCAAAATCCCTCATCTCACCTACTAAGATCACATCTGGATCCTGCCTGAGAGCCACTCGCAAGGCACTGGAAAAGGTGCTCGTATCTGAACCGATCTCCCTTTGGTCTACAATCGACTTCTTATCTTCGTGGATAAATTCGATGGGGTCTTCAATGGTGATGATATGGCAATTTCGTTCATTGTTGATGATGTCAATCATCGAGGCCAATGTCGTTGATTTACCGCTCCCCGTGGTTCCTGTAACAAGGATGAGGCCCCTTTGTTCCAAGGAAATACTTCTGAGTACGGCAGGCAGATGCAGTTCCTCCAAGCTCTTGATCTGGTAAGGTACAATTCGGAGAGCAATCCTGAGCTTTCCTCTCTGTTGGAAGACATTGACCCGAAACCGTCCCAGACCGTAGACCTCATAACCCATGTCCACTTCCCGATTCTTGATAAATCGTTCCTTCTGCCAATCGTTCATCAAACCGAAAGCCATTTTCGATAAGTCATTATGATCGAAAGGCTTCACCTTATCCCAAGGTCTCAAGGTGCCATTGACCCTGAAGATCGGAGGAACCCCTTCCTTAATGTGAACATCAGAGGCTTCCTGGGAGAGGGCTTCCAATAGGATCTGATTTAAATCCATCTTCTTCTCCTTCCTTTTCTTATCCTATCGATCACGCTTTGGAGCTGCGAAAGTTCTCAAGAACCTCCTTCTCCATCTGCTCCAGGATCTTAGGATTCTCTTTTAAATATTGCTTTGCATTCTCTCTTCCCTGACCAATACGTTGGCCACCATAGGCATACCAAGTCCCGCTCTTCTCAACCATATTCTTTTCCACCGCCAGGTCGAGGACATCTCCCTCTCTGGAAATCCCTTCGCCATGGATGAGATCGAATTCTACCTCTTTGAACGGAGGGGCTACCTTGTTCTTCACCACACGAACTTTTGTCCGGCTGCCGATCACATCCTGTCCCTGCTTGATGGAGGCGATCCGTCGTATATCGAGCCGCACAGTGGAGTAAAATTTGAGGGCGTTGCCTCCGGTGGTCGTCTCCGGATTTCCAAACATGATGCCAATCTTCATCCGAATCTGGTTGACGAAGACCACGATCGTATTCGATTTGCTGATGGTGGCTGTCATTTTTCTCAGGGCCTGAGACATCAGTCTGGCCTGAAGCCCCATATGGGCATCGCCCATCTCCCCTTCGATCTCCGCTCTAGGAACGAGAGCAGCCACGGAGTCGATGACGATCACATCCACTGCGCCACTGCGAACCAGATTTTCTGCAATCTCCAGGGCCTGCTCTCCATTATCGGGCTGAGATATCAGGAGATCCTCAATATTTACACCCAATTTCTTTGCATATTGAACGTCTAATGCATGTTCCGCATCAATGAAGACAGCAACTCCTCCTTTTTTCTGAGCCTCCGAAACGACATGGAGGGCTAGGGTTGTCTTTCCTGAAGCCTCAGGACCGAAGATCTCCACCACCCTTCCCTTTGGCAGGCCTCCGACGCCGAGAGCAAGATCTAAGGAGAGGGAGCCAGTGGAAATGGTAGGGATCTCACCCGGCATTGCTCCCGCACCCAACTTCATAATGGCGCCTTTCCCGTATTGCCTTTCGATCTGGGTGATGGCTAAATCCAATGCCTTACCTTTACTTGGATCTACTTTGGGATCTACTTTGGTATCGCCTTTCATCAACCCTCCTTTCCCCCGACTCGTCGGGGGAAATTCCAAGCTCTTCTTAGTTATTAAGTCACTGGGTAATTAGATCATTCAATGACTAATGACTCATTGACCTAATGACGCAGTAACTTTTGTCTTTACCATTTGTCGCTTTCTCATTGGCTTCCTAATTTCATCTCTTTTAAGGGTGTGTAGATCGGACCAGAAGGTTTCAAATCGCTCCTAAATAATACCACCCTCTCCACTTGAAGATCTCCAAACTCCTCTTCTTTATGTCTCTCCATCCTCCCCACCAGTTCTTCTTTTCCTCGACTTGATTTCATCCTTCCTAAGGTGAGGTGGGGGTGGAAGGGACGATCTTCAGGTTGAAATCCAATTTTTTCCAATTGGATTTCTATTTGCTTCTGAAACGAGATGAGGACTTCTCTCCCATGCACCAGTCCCATCCAGATTACCCTTGGGTTTTTCAAATTGGGGAAAGCCCCTACTCCTCTCACATTGAGAGAAAATGTTGGGGTGTTCCGGATTGGTTCTTCAATGGATATGAAGATGGGGCCAATCCTCGACTCTTCAATATTTCCAAAAAATTTCAGAGTGAGGTGGATTTTTTCAGGATTGACCCACCGCACATCTGCATGGGTTGATCTTAAGTCTCCCTGGACCTCCTCGATCTTTCTGAGGATCGGCTTCGGAAGCTCAATTGCCAGAAAGGATCGAATCAATCAAAAACCCCTTCATAATCCCCCCTCACCCCCCTTTATTAAAAAAGGGGGGATTGGGGGGATTATTGATTTTCGATGTTAACATAACTACAAAAAAAGTCAATGAGAAAAACCCCTTGAAAGTACTAATAAAAAGGGCCTGTCCCTTGTTCCCTGGACAGGCCCTTCGTCCCATTCCTTGGGCATTTCTCTACTTCCAATAACGATCGTCAGAGAGACGTTCCTCGACATTGATTTTATAAAATTCTTCAAGGGGCCAGAAGACCTCTTTATCCTTCCCATAAACTTCTTTCAGAGCATTTCTAACGACCTCCACTCCTTTAGGGGTCATCTTTCCAAGGGGTGGACGGCTTGCCCCGGATGGCAAACCAAGGCCTTTCATCATGGTCTTAATCGCTAATGGATTTCTAAATTTACATGGGACATCAAATCCTTCGTAAGACTCGGTGGTGTTGACCGTCACCACTTTGAAAAGTGGATCGAGAACATCTTTAAGCCGATCGGCCTTCTCCATGTCGCCTCGTGATAATGCCTTGACCATCTCCCCGATGGATCCGGGAACAATATTCGACATTACTGAAATCACGCCGGAAGCACGGATATCACTAAGGGTCATCATCTCAAATGTCTTATCGTCATCTCCGGAGAGAATATCAAAGTCCTCTCCGCATAGGGCTCTTGTTTTCGCCATACGTCTAAGATCTCCGGTCGCTTCCTTCACTGACCTCACGTTCTTATATTTCCGATGAAGGATCGCCAGATCTTCCACCTCCAATTTTGTACCCGTTCTTCCTGGAATGACATAAGGCACAACGAAGGTCTTCCGGAATGTCTTTGCAATCACCTCATAATATTGTGTCCTCAGCTCGAGGGAGGAGGGTCCGTTATAATAACAATCTACAAGAAGCACTCCTGGGGCCCCTACTTCAACAGCATGTTTTGATCCTCTTATTGCCTCACTTGTTGAATTTGAACCTGTGCCTGCCACGACAAAAACTTTGCCTTTTGCCAGCTTAACCGTCTTTGTAATCACCCGATCATGTTCTCTCCAGTCCAAAGTGGGGGATTCGCCAGTTGTTCCAGTGGGGACGAGATTTGACCCATTCTCAATGAGAAATCGGACATTTTTCTCAAGTCCTTCAAAATCGACCTCCCCCTTCCGATTAAAAGGTGTTATCATCGCTGTCCAACAACCTTCAAACCTCTCGAGTTTCATTAAAACCTCCTCCTTCCCGTCAAGAGATGATCTATATTATTTGTAAAAAGACAAAATTTCAAGAAGAAAAGATTCACAAATCTATTTTCTTGAAAATTCCTTGCGGATGAGTCGCAAATTCTGTATTTCACCCGGAAGTTAATTTGGTATGAGAATTCTCTTGACTTTTTCAATATGTGGTATTAATATTACCACGTGGTAATTAAATTACCACACCCTAAAGAAGAAACTAATGGAAGGGAGGGATAATGATGTTTGGAGAATTCATAAAAGAAAGAAGGATTGCTAAAGGCATAGGCCTAAGAGAATTCTGCAAACGGATGGAAATAGATGCCAGTAACTGGAGTAAAGTTGAGCGCGGCTTGCTTGCACCTCCTCAGGACGAAGAGAAATTAAGAAAGTTAGCGCGTGTGCTGGATATCAAAATCGGGTCTCCCTTATGGAAAGAAATGAAAGACAAGGCGAATATTGATGCTGGTATCATTCCAGAAGATATTCTGTCTGATGAAAAGGTATTAAACTCGCTGCCGATATTCTTCCGAACCATAAGGAGCGAAAAACCTACTCCTGAAGACCTGGATAAATTAATTGACATGATCAGGAAGGAGTAGTCCTTTGGATTACAGCGAGTTTAAGTGCAAATGGATTGGTCCAGTATCTCTTTGGAACAGGTGGAAAGGCACCTGTCCATGATGGCCAACAACTGCTTTCTTTCCTATCCAATCAAGTGTAGGCATCTCAACTCTCGCTTATTCCTCGGAAAATATAAATCTCTTCTTAAGGCTATTGGCTCGATTAAAAGGAATAACTTTCTCATGCTGGAGGCGACCAACGACAATTCCCGGAGTAATGCCGAGATTTGCTGCAAATCTTTGGATTGATGCCAGACTAAATTGTTGGTCTTCGAGAAAAGTGTGATATTCCTTCGGAGGAATTAAGAAATCCCGTGAGAATTGATCAGCTTCTTGCTCCTTCTTTATTCCATCTCTTCGAGTGCCATCTTGATCCGTGGTTTCGATGAATACCTCATCTTTTCCATGCAGAAGAATGTGACCGACCTCATGGAAGAAACTAAACCAGAGGTGGTCATCCGTTTTCCCCCGAAGACTCATCTGTATAATAGCTTTCGTGGCTTTGAGCCAGCGAGTTGCGCCAAAGACATGGGTGCCGGGCAGTTCAGGGACGAATGCAATGGCAACGCCTCCTTCAGCACAAAGTTTTTTCATTTCCGGCTCAAACATTTCCGGGGGTTCAGTCATAAGCGAACGGATTTTTTTTAGTGCTCCTTTGAGGGACCGCGGGTTGTGAGAACTGACTTCAATTTTACTGGCTTCAATCTCTCCCTTTCGCAGCCAAGCGGCAACGGCATAATGATTCGTCTGGTAGGCGGGCGATTTCCGGTAAGCAGCCTCTGGATTTTCCCAGAGAAGTTTCCACTCATGAATGCGAGCGACTCCAAAAAAATTTAACACCGCCCTCACCCTACCAATTTTGGAATCCTCTCTTGGAATCCATCCCATTTTTGCCATAGCATCAACTGGAAAATTATTCGCCCACTCTCCCTGTTCTTGTAATTCCTCTTCTTCTTTCAAACGCGCCAGAGCTTCTCTGTAATTCCGCTCAAGATTATTCCAGAAAGAAGCGGCAATTCCCAGAACCCTTTCAAGCTGAAGAGCCGTTTCAGCAGTTATTGCTGCCTTTCCAACGATGATCTCATTGATGGTCTTTTTCGGGCGTCCGGTACGATCCGCTAGCTCCGCCTGGGTCATGCCGATGGTTTCAAGGGTTTCTCGAAGCGTCTCTCCGGGTGGAATGGCATAATTCGGTTTGCAGGAGGTATTTTTCATTCTAGCCATGGGTGTCCTCCACTCCTAAAACCTTGACTTTTGTTATCTTCTGCCAATCCAATCCGCCGTTTTCTTTTAACGGCGTTTCATCATGATCCGAGGTAATCAAGAGACGGTAAGGCTGTTTAACGTCGAGGGAAATTTGTCCGGCCCGATTTCCTTTTAATTCATGAGCCCTTAGCTGAGGTAAGGTCCTGAGAACCTCAAGATTATCCGCCGCCTTTAGTTGTTCCAGCCTCCTTACGATTAAGTTTGCTTGTTCTTCACCCCAACGGCGCTTGAGGACTTTTATGTCGCAGAATTCTTTTTCGAGTTTTTTATTCTTATAGGTAACTAACATGCTGATTCCAAAATGTCAAGAAAAAAATTAACCTTTAGGGTTAATTTTTTGTATACGCTGAATCCTCCCTGTAACAATACCTTAGGGCGAATAAAATATCTACAAAGATTTCATGGGCTTGGCCCTGAATTTTCACACGGTTCCCTGACCCACTTCGGACATGTAGGGATATTCCCCAAATTGAATATACTTCTATCAAAAATTGTGCAGGGGGTCAAACTAAATCGTGCACAGGGAAAGCAACGGTAGTGGGGGTTGAGGAAACAAGTTGTAGGTTTCTTGAAAAGGGTGTTCAGATCCGAGTCTTTTTTGTTCTCAGCGAGTTCGTCAGGTAAGCATAAAAAATTTCGAGGCATAGCT
>JADDYB010000338.1_pt1 | contig 14580 bp, 15 predicted proteins | sample 8641941 | NCBI WGS metagenome assembly JADDYB01 (sample SAMN16275377, study PRJNA637457) | freshwater sediment metagenome | isolation source: Lake Kineret sediment | place: Israel: Lake Kineret | collected 2013
CGCCTCGAGTAAAAATACGGGAATGAAAGAAATGATGATGATCATTAGGGCAAAAAAGATGCCTCGTCCTACTTGTTGACAGGCACGGACCACGGTGGCCCGGTGATTTTTTCGATCTTCCTCCGTGCCCTCGGAAAGATGGCGGTAGCCATTTTCCACCATGACAATCGATGCATCCACCACCACTCCGATCGAAAGAGCGATCCCTCCTAATGACATGATATTGGAAGTAATTTTTAAGAGATACATGGGAATAAAAGAAACGGCCACTGCAATGGGGAGAGCAAAGATTGGGACAAAGGCAGACTGAAAATGGAAGAGAAAGATGATGATGACCAGACTCACGACAATGATTTCAGTAAGTAGCGTTTCTTGAAGATTTTTGATGGACAGACGAATCAGCTCAGAGCGATCATACGTGGGAATGATCTTCACCCCCTCAGGAAGTCCAGGACGGATCTCTTCAATCTTGGCCTTCACCCGCTCGATCACGTTAAGAGCGTTTTCACCAAATCGCATCACTACAATGCCACCGACCACCTCACCCTTTCCATCGAGTTCAACAATTCCTCTTCGGATTTCGGGACCGAGTGCGACCTGGGCGACATCTCGAAGAAGAATCGGTGTTCCTCGACTATTGCCCACAGCAATCTTCTGGATATCTTCCACAGATTTGATATATCCCCGGCCTCTGACCATGTACTCCCTGCCGCCAAATTCCAGCAGCCTTCCCTCGACATCATTATTTGACATTTTCACCCGATCCATAATATCCCGGATGGAAAGGCCATAGGCTGACATCCGATTAGGGTCGATATTGATCTGATACTGTTTTACAAACCCTCCAACACTTGCCACTTCAGAAACACCCTCCACGCTGGCCAAGGCATAACGAAGGTACCAGTCCTGAAGGGTACGGAGATAGGCGAGGTCATGTTTCCCTTTTTCATCCACTAAAGCATAAGTATAAACCCAGCCCACACCAGTGGCATCTGGTCCCAGAACAGGATTCACGCCTTCTGGAAGCCTCCCGGTAATCTGCTGCATGTATTCCAGCACTCTGGACCTTGCCCAATAGATATCTGTCCCATCTTCAAAGATGGCGTAGACATAAGAAAATCCAAAATCGGAAAAACCTCTGACCGTCTTGACTTTCGGAGCGGAGATCAAGGCCGAGACAATGGGGTAGGTCACCTGGTCTTCAACGAGGTCCGGACTTCTGCCTTCCCAGGGTGTATAAACAATCACCTGGACATCGGAAATATCAGGTATCGCATCGAGAGGAATGTTCTTGATGGCATAGACCCCTCCGAGCATTAACAGTAAAACAATGGTAAAGACTAAAAAACGATTTCTTGCGCAGATCTCGATAACCTTCTCGATCATTTCCTGCTCCTCTTTCCGTATGGCCCTTTATCACCTAAATCTTGGCATTTGGTAAAGGTAACGAAGCCCGTATCGGTTAATAGTCAAACGGTTATGGGTGATGATGCTGGTATCGAAGCAAGAGGCTCGAAATTAGAATTTCGAGTATCCTGTATCCGCATACGAGATTCGATACGAGTTTCGACAACGACAAACGTCAATTTCAATTTAACGATACGAGCACCTTTATCGTTACCGTTGGACGAAACCTATTTTCTACCTAATGAGAATGACCCATTCCTCCAATGGCCTCTTTAAACTTCGATTCGGAGTCGATGAGGAAATTGGCGCTCGTCACCACCCGTTCTCCGGCTTTGAGCCCTTTGATGACTTCATAGTAATTTTCAACTTTAGCTCCAACCTTAATTTCCCTTGGCTCAAAATATCCAGAGCCTTTGTCAACGATGGCCATCTGTCGAAGACCTGTATCAATGACAGCCCCTTCAGGCACAGCTAACTTTTGTCCCAATTGAATTTTCATCTCCACATTTGCAAACATCTCGGGCTTGAGCTTTCCATGGGGATTGGGAAATTCGAACCTCACCTTTGCGGTCCGTGTATTGGGATCCAATAAAGGAGAGATATAGATTGCCTTTCCCATAAAGGTCTCTCCAGGAAGATAGGAGAACTGAATCGTTCCCTGTTGTCCCGATCGAATGAATGGAATCTCATATTCATAGATATCTGCAATCAGCCATACGACAGAAAGGTCAGCCAGCTTGTATAAGGCGATCCCTGGCATCACATTCATCCCTTTATAGGCTGCTTTTTCTAATACAAAACCACTGAAAGGAGAATGGAGAGTAAGTGTCTTTTTAACCTGACCGCTCTCCTCTAAGGCCTTAATTTGGTCGTCACTGATATCCCAGAGCTTGAGACGTCTTTTTGCCGATTCTGCCAGCGAAGTCCCGCTCCCTGCCACTTCTGGAAATGAGCTTTTTGCCAAATCTTTCTTTGCTCGAAGAGCGATGAGATATTCTTCCTGAGTGGAGACCAGTTCCGGGCTATAGATGGTAAGAAGGGGTTCACCCTTGCTGACAAACCTGCCTGTGAAATCAACATAAAGGTCTTCGATCCAGCCCCCAATTTTGGTTGAGATCGTGACGATTCTCTTCTCATCATAATCGACCTTCCCCAAGGTCCGAATCACTTTTTCAAGAGGTCTCACCTCCACGGTTCCAAATTTAACTCCAATCAGTTGCTGTCGTTCAGGAGAGATTTGAACCGTGCCAGGAACACCTTCTTGCATCTTTCCTTCTTTCTGGATGGACTCCATGGTCAGGCTCTTCATGTCCATGTCATCCATTTTTTTTGCTTCCTGCTTTACTTCTTCTTTATGTCCCTTATGGGTGGTAGTCTCCTTTTCCTTTCCACAGCCACCCATCAACCACACCAGGACCAAAAGAAGGACGATCCAAATCAATCTTTTCACTTTCTTTCCCCCCCTTCCAAGAATTGTTTTCCAACAGTCGCTCCTAAATTGGCAACATTTTTTTCAAATTCAGTTAATGCTTGGTGATATTCCAATTCATATTTATAGAGTGTCATTTGACTATCCAGCAAGGTCATGAAATCAGCCTTGTTCACCCGATAGGCACTCATGGCCGAATTGATTTGAAGGTTCGCTTGCGGAATGATCCCTGTTTTATAGAGGTCAATCTGTCTCTCCACTCGCTGGACCATCGTGATCATATCTGTAACCATGAAAAGGATCTCATTCTTCATCGCTCGGTATTGGGCCTCTGTGGCAAGGATCTCAGCTTTTGTCTCTGCCACTTTCCGACCCTGTTTTGACTTATAGAAGATCGGGATGTTCATCTCCATCATCCCTGTGAGCATATCCCGGCGTTTCATATCTGGGCCATTATCTCTTTGGCCATAAGCAAACTTGAAATTAAAGTCAGGATAATACTCCCTCTTGGCAAGGGCATGGGCTTTTTCCTTTGCTTCGATCATCTTCTTCATTCCCTTCAAGGTGGGGTTCATCTCCAGAGCCATTTTCTGAAGTTCTTCTAAGGTGAAAGGAAGTTTCCTGAAAATGACTTCTTCAGGTTCGCCCACTTGATTGTCCGGTGGCCGGTTGAGGAGGGCTTTTAGTTTCGCTTCCAGGGTTTTTTTCCGTTGACTCAACATAATGAGTTCATCCACCATTTTGGAAACTTCCACATGGGCCTTGAACACATCCTGCTGTATTCCCTCTCCAACGGCATAGCGAGTCTCAACAATTTTGGCGAAATCTTCCAGAACCTTTTTATTCCTTTGCGCGACTTCTGTGGCTCGGTAGACATGAGAGAGATCGTAATAAGCGGCTTTCACCTCTTTAATAATCCGATTGATCTTCTCTTCAATCTCGGTGGAAACAGCCTCTGCCTCTTTCTCTGCCATCTCCTTCATCAAAGGTCTCTTTCCTGGGAAAGGAAACTTCTGTGAGAGGGAGAACTCTTTCATCGTCATATCTTCATCTCTGAAACTGAAATTGGTTGGGAGGCTGATGATTCCAAAACCGAACATTGGATCTTCCAAAGCATAGGCCTGAGGTATTCTTTCTTTAAAAACTTTCCATTTCATCTTCGCCGCTGAAATTTCTGGATTGTTTTGGAGCGCCTCTTCAATCATTCGATCTACATTCAACCGTGGTTTTTCTGACTGAGCTGATGAGGGAAAAGGCATTAACATTAAAATAAAAAAAAAGGAAAAAATCATTTTAACCGAGCAGAATAACTTTAACCCCATTTTATCACCTTCCTTCTGAAAAATTTAAGGCAATTCAAACAAGTCGATGCCAAGAATATCGGAATCTCTCTGATGCTAATAAAAATGTATTTGCAAGTAAACCCCGTTAGAAAAGGGGAAGTTTTGAACCCCACCCTCAATAAGGAATAAACTTTTTTTCTTCATCCCAACCATAAATAGTAGGGCTTTCTACGGGGTAAATACTGCAATCCCTGTATCTTAAAGTTAAAAAGACTTTATTTTATCAATGTTAATAAATCCAACAGCCAAACATTACATTTTGAAACAACTTTTTAAAAAATCCTTTAATTTAAATTTGTTATGATTGTGTATATATTTAGACCCCTGTTGTGTTAGACATTAAAATAAAAGCTCTTGACCTTTTGGCTAAACCTTAAGGGGGGTGAAGGTTTTAGCAGTTCGGGGACCTAATTTCACTTAGGCCCTTGGCCAAGAGCTTTTTCTAAATGTTTTGAATTAAAAACTTATTTGTTCTTTATAAACCTAAGTGAAACGATATCACAATCAAAAAGAAAAAACAACCCTAAAAAAATGGGAAATTTAATAATTTTAAATAGCAATTCTTCCGCCAAGATACCACTTTAATTTGCTCTTTACCTCCATCTTCCATGTATTAGAAGGGTGGGCTCTCGGTTGAAATGCTAAACCTTTAGGGGGGGGTGAAGGCTTTAGCTTCATTTATCCAACCGAGAGCCATTTCATTATTATTGAGAACTTAGAAATCTTCCTTTATAAAATCTATTAAGAAAAATATTAAATATAATACATAAATCTTTTATCTAAATCATTTTTCAGCCCCATTTCTTGGGCCATATTACATAAATCTTTAATTGTTACAGAATTAAAATATTCTTTTAGCCTATTTCCTGCTTCACCCCAAACGATTTGAGTGACGCATTCCCCGGATCTCTTGCAGGGTTGACTTGAATCTTCTGGGTTTACACAAAGGACTGGAGTAATACTACTTTCTGTGATTTGAATAATTTCACCTATGGTGATATTTTCAGCCCTTTTATTCAAAAAATATCCGCCAGAAGGACCCCTTTTGCTCCCAACAATCCCACCTTTTCTTAATTTCTGGAAGATCTGTTCCAAATAACGTTGGGATATTCCCTGTCTCCGAGAGATATCCTTGACCTGTGTGTCTAACCCTTCAGAATAATAGGCAATATCAAAAATTGCCCTCACCCCATATCGGCTTTGTGTTGAAAGTCTCATATTACATTAATTTAATAATGAATAATTTATAATATTCATTATAAAAATTGTCAAGAACTATTTTGCTTATTTTTCGATCAGGAGTTTTATGAGGGAGATAACTTCTGGGCTCTTCCAATCCCTTGGACCTACTGCTTTTCCCACCATTCTTCCCTTCTTATCAATAATGAAAGTGGTCGGAATCCCTTTTACTTGAAAAAGGTCGAGGACCTCGCATTTGGGATCGAGTAAAACGGGGAAGGTGTAATGATATTTATCAATAAATTCTTTGACGGGCTTTACCCCTCCATAGTCCACAGAAATAGCCAATAAGACAAAATTTTTCTCTTTAAACTGTCGGTGAAGGGTCTCTAGGGGAGGCATTTCTTCCTTGCAGGGACTACACCAAGTGGCCCAAAAATTGAGAAGAATGACTTTCCCTCTGAATTGTTTTAATTCAACCTTTCTTCCATCTAAATCTTTTATAGAAAAATCCGGAGGCTTTTTATCGCCCTTAATCGGAGTGATCCCTATTTTCGAAAAGAGATCCTCCTCACTTCCTTTTACAGTGAAAGGAAGGCTGAAAAAGAATATGAAGATCACAAAAAAACTGTAAAAAAAGATTTTCCCTCTCATTGTCTATTTCTATAACATCTTCTAGGTGTATGCTTCAATGAAATTCTATCCTTCTTCCCATAAAAGCTTTTTGATAATATTTGCTGCAATACGATAAGTTTGATCTTTTCCCGTGATGAGATGAGCACCGGCTTTGCGAGGGTTGATCTCGGTCAGATCCATACCGGCTAAGCGGACCCGATGGGATAAAAGACTTCTAAGAAAATCTGCGATTCGATAAATTTGTTTTTCGTTGAGGCCCTGTCTTTCGAGATACCGAACCCCTTCGACTCCATTTCGCGCCCCGATGTCCAAGTCAATAGAAATATAAACATAGGGGGTTTTGATGTGAGTCAGTACATTTCTAATCTTGGAAGGAGAAACCAGAAAATCATTTTTTGTTAAAATCGTCATTCCTTTTCGTTTCAATTCTGAGAAGATATTGACATAGCTTTCTATCCTGGGATCTTTAATACGAAAGGCATGTTTGGGAGGATAGTCACTAATCCCTATGAGATAGAGGTTTTGCGGTTTCAATACCTCCTCCGTCAACAAATAATGAAGAAAAGAACTTGCATTATAAGAATCCTTTCGATGGTATAAGAACGGGTCATAGCGATCATGAACAGTATCTGGATTGGTATCGATGTCGTATTGGATCATCCCCGCCATAACGGACATGGGGATGGCATCGGTGTGGCTGTCTAAGACAATTAAAGAAATATTTTCTGGTTCATACAGCTCTACCAATTTTTTAAAAGCCCCTCCGGTTAAAGAGTGATCCACTGCCAGTAAGCAAGGAATATCAGGAAAAATGTTCGTGGCAATGAAGTCTCCTATCTGTTGGGCATAGGTCTCAAAACCTCCTTGATCCATGAAATCTACAAATGTTTCTGTCTTAATTTTCCCCTGGTCGGCTAAAGAGGGAATAGGACGAAGCCAACTGGGTAGGTCTAGTGAACCCTTTTCTGACCAGAGTTCTGGGTTAACCTCCTGGCGAATGATTTCCATGACGCCATCGTAAGGATCGTCGAAGGTTCCCCTGGTTCCTTTTAAGGCAACTTTCTCCTGGATGGATTCATGCCTTTCGTCACCATCCAGGGGACAACCAAAAAAGATGATTTTTCTCTCCGGGCCTTTTTCCATCATTTCCACCCCCACCCTCACCCTCCCCCATCAAGGGGGAGGGGTTATCTATATTTTTTCTCGGCAAAGATAGGGTCGAAGGAGGAGCGATTTCTACTTAAAAAAATCGTCTCTTGCTTTTTTAAGTTGCAGGATATTTTCCAGAGGAGATCGCGGGGCAATGCCACATCCGGGACACAAGAAATCCGTCCCATTTTCTAAAGTCTTTATAGCTTCTTTATATACCTCATCCGGCGTCCCACTGAAAATAGTGGTTGCCGTCGCTACATTTCCAAATACCTTCACACCCTTCTTGTGGGCGATTTCCACTGCCCGTTTTAGATCGGCTTTCTCTTCTATGCTGATTCCTGCTACACCGGTTTCGCACATGAGTTCGATGATGGGGTCTGTGTTGGCACAGATATGAAGAACCACTGGACCCTTCACCTTACTCGCAATTTCCTTCTCGATAGGCAACACAAATTTTTCCCACAATTTCGGGCTCAAGAGGGCGGGACCGGAGGTGGGTTCTGCATAGGTATAATAATCAGCACCATGGTCAAAGGCAAAGTTGGCCGCGGCAATGGCGGCTTGTTTGGTCACTTCCAATGTCTTAAAAACCAAATCTGCCTTTTTCATGCACCATTTCATAAACAGTTCTGTTCCCACAAGATTTGCCGCACAGGTAAAGGCTCCTTCCGATTCCCCAAACATTGCAAGCTCTTCTCCAACCTTTTTCTTAAGAAGCTTCAAGTTCTCTTTGAAAGCAGGAAATCTGCCCTTTTCGAGGAAGTTAGAAGGAAAGGTGAGGTTGTCCACACCCTCTGCATAAGGATGACCTTTGACAGAGTATTGCAAGTCTATTTTCGGAGTACCCAGTTCACAACCAAACGCTTCGCTCAAGGGCAAAATATCCCATCCCATGGCCTTGACCCATTCAAAGCCACCATATTGATATCCTGCATAGGCAAGTTCAGTCATGGCTACAGGATCTGTATCCGCAAGTGGTCTCTCATAACCGCATTTTTTCATGAAATCGACCACACCATAAGTGGTTGTGCACCCAACAGGTGTCATGTCAACCTTCTTCCCCGTTAATTGGTTTATAACTCTCTCTTTGAGTGTCATCGCTGCCATTCTCTTCTCCCCCTTTTTTCTGAAATTTATTTCAAATCATATCACAAAATTCATAGCCAATACAAGGACGAAGGGGCATCCTTTTATCTACAAAAGGAAAGGATTTTTAACCCAATTGCCTTTAAATTTTTGGATATGTTTGAATGCATCCTCTTCTTTAGCAAAGACATGAATTCGATTCTTCACATGAGGGACGGTAACCACTTCGCTTTCGACAAAGAGTGCTTGAGAGGCATTGATCTTAGTCCCCGAGCGCTCATCGACTACAACCACTTCCTTAATCCGACTTTTTAGTTCTGAAAAACTCATAGAGGCGCAGGCGATCGAACAGAATTTCTTTTCTGTGCCATCCTGAAGGGTAAAATAGACAGCATAGAGTGGCTCGATTTTCACCCCGTCATAATCACAACGGTTAGGAGCGTCACTCTTTTTACAACCAAAAGCTAACATGACAAGAATCAATGGAAGAAAAAGGATCCACATAAATACGAAGAAAATATCTCCAGAAAACCTCCTCCCCCCTTGCGGGGGAGGATTAAGGTGGGGGGAAATCAACCTATATACACCCCCACCCTCCCCCTCCCCCATCAAGGGGGAGGGGTGGTGTAGTAAATTTTCATCGTTCGTGGGTGATATTTCGTCATGAAAAATTTGTTTCATCTTAACCCACCAGCAAATGGATGATGACCATCACCAAAGATGCCGACAAAAAGAAAAAGGCGAACCAATAAACTTTTCTTAAATAGAGGGGCAACAAATCTACTGTCTCTCCATGTTTTCCAAAAAGTTCTGTTGTGAATCCCCATCCTACGGAGAATGTCCCTAAAGAAAAAAAGGTAAACAGGAGGATGCTATCTGGAACATATTGCCAGAGGCAATAGAGGCAGTGGTGGAAGGGGAGATGCATCATGGCGGGCGCAAAGACCTCTATTTGAGATAAGAGGAAGAGAATGGCATTCAGAAGAGAAAAGAGAAAGAGCAAACCTAATATCGGTTTACGAAATGTTTTAAACTTCAGGCTTACACCGATGAAACCTATCAGGGCAAGGTGGGTGATGAAAAATAGGATCTGAAGGGATTGAGCATATTCTGGACCAAAAATGGATTCCGGTGTCGTTCGAGTCGGTCGGTTTAAAATATCAGTAATCGTGGTGCAGCAAGAGACAAGTGATTCCGGTGCAATCCCTATCATCAAGAGGATATCTCCAATGGAATCTATCAGCACTAAGAGGGAAATAATGGAGAGGAGGAGTAACTTTCTCCCCATCAATGGAGAGGTCTTGGTAGCTCCGTCAAGGATATGAAGGATGAGCCATCCTCCGATCAAAAAAAAGATAATCGGTTTGAGAAATTCTAAAAAACGTGTCAGGCTTACCTTCACTTGAGTCACGCCGAAGATACACATAGCCCCTTCGATATCCGAAATGAAACTCTGAAGCGTGACGTAGAAAAGGGGCCAATTGATCAGCCTGACCAACAATACGATCACCATAATTAAAAGAACCAAGTAGGACCGATCTTCCAAAGAGGTCTTCTCTTCTGGTGTGGAAGATCTTCCCCATTTTCTGTAAAGGATAAGAGATGAAATCCCTCCCCATATCGCTAAGAGAACGGAAAGGACACCGATAAATATCATGGTGATGCTGAGGGCGTTTAAAATCATTTGGATTCCCTCTGCTCGATGTCCATGAGTCCTCCATCCTTTAAAAGGAAGATCGTTTCACTATAATCGAGGAAGACAGGATCGTGACTGGAGACAATAATTGTCTTCCCTTTACTTTTAAGGTTCATGAGAATATCTAAAAAGATTTTTATCGATTCGGCATCGATGTTGGAGGTGGGTTCATCAGCAATCACAATTTCAGGATCATTGATCAAAGCCCTGGCAATAGCCACCCGCTGTTGTTCCCCTCCGGACATCTGCTCCGGAGGATGATCCACTCTCTTCTCCAATTTCAATTGGATCAGCATTTCTACTGATCTTTCCCGCCTATCCCTTTCCATGACCCCGAGGGGAAGTAAGGGGAAGGCCACATTTTCCCAGGCAGGGAGACGTGGCAAGAGGTTGAAGTTCTGGAAAATCAAACCGATGGTCTTTTGGCGAATCCGGGAGAGCTGGACATCCGAATACTTTGAGATATCTTCTCCGCGAAGAAAAATTCTGCCATGGGTCGGACGATCGATCGTGCTGATCAGGTTAAGAAGGGTGGTTTTCCCGGAGCCTGAAGGACCTCGGATAAGAACGAGAGATTCTTTGGAATCTCTAAATCAATCTGATTGAGGGCCCGAACCTCTTCAGGTCTTCCCTGATAATAGATCTTTCCCACCCTCTCTGTTCGAATGATCGTTTCCATTACCGCATCGCCTCTACTGGAGGTACTGTAGCTGTTTTCCAGGTGGAATATAGGCTTCCCACCATCGTTAAGACAATGGCAAAAAGAAAAGCAAAAAGGCATGGAAGGGGGAGGAATCGGGAAGGTACAGGAAAAGGGGCCATCAACCCAATTTCTGCAATGAAGAATTGGGCAATGAATGCCCCGTTGAATAATTTCAGCCAAGCCATTGCCATAAGGATGGCCAGCGGAGCACTCGTGAGACTGATGATGAGGTTTTCCAAAGCCACCATCTCCATCACCTCTTGGGTCTGCCAGCCCGTTGCCTTGATAATCCCGATCTCTTTTCTCCTCTCCGTCTGGCCAAATCCTGAAACGATCAGCAGGGCTGGGATGGCAAGAGCAAAGGCAACGGTATAGAGGGCAGTAAATACTCCAGCCTTATAATTGAATCCTCTTTCAAAATATCTTTTTACCAAGACCTTATCCTGAACCCTCAGAGGAGGGTCCGCCTGATCAGGATTGGAAGTTTCCATTTTCTCTTGGATCTCCCTTGCTAAGAAAGGGGCATATCCTGGTCTGGTGTAAATCAGGATATCTGTCGCCTTCCCTTTCATTTTAAAGAATTCAGAGGCATCTTCAAAAGACATCAAAATCAGATTGGCGCTCCATATCGTTGCATTAGAATCAAAAATTCCCGCAACCCGAAGGAGTTTCGAAGTATTGATTGAAAGAGAGAAACGAACACCGGGCTGTAGGTGGAATTCTTTTGCCAAACCTTCTCCGACGATCACATCCCCTTTTTCACGGAACATTGTCCCTTGGGCAAGACGAATCGATTTAGGAAGATTTTCAGGGAAGATCCCGACAAGGGTCGCCAATCGATTGGCAAAATAGGTTCTTCCAACGATTCGAGGAAAGACCTTTGTCACTCCCTCCATCTTTCTAAACCGTTCGAGGCAATCGAGGGAGATAGGGGCATTGCTACCAAAATAATCCATCGTCACATAGATATCCGCCCCTTCTTCTACAGAGATGAGGGATTGGAATTTAATCCCCTCAGAGATTGAAAGGGCAGTAATGAAAGGAAAGAGAACGGCAATGAGGCAGAGGATGAGAACGATACTTCGGACCTTATTCCTGATGATATTCCCAATTGCAGTAAAAAGAAGATTGAGGTGTCTGTTCAATAGATCTTCCGTTTCATTTCCCCTCACCTTTTTCCTCTCCCCTCGGTTGCGAGTCGTACCGACTGGGGGGAGAGGGCGGGGGTGAGGGGAGAATAAGAAGTTGATTGACGGGTATCTCCTCAAAGTAGGAGACCGTCGCAGTTCGGTCCGGACCATAGGAGTATCCACCTGGGATGGGCCAGAGTGTGGAATCATCTATGGGTTGGATCCGAGGATCAAAATTGATGAAATTCCAGATAGGAGTGCTGATAGCCCCCATCCCAACCCCTCCTACCATCCTTTGAAAGGCAACCATCTGGTCTGCCTGAACCCTCTTCCAGGAATGCTGATCCCATGCCATGGCTAACATGGTCAGGGTGATCAGAACTATTAGAAAGAGTAAGTAGAATCGGATTTTTTTGCCCATAAGAAAACCTTCGTCCAGCGGCAAAGGTAAGGATGCCCGTTTCGTAAATGGGTTAGGTCTTTGGTCTTTAAATCTTTCACCTTTACCCTTTGACCTTAACCCATACGGGCTTCCTAACCTTAACCTAATGACCTTTTAGCCACGGTTTATTTCATCTGTTCCTTCCAAATCTCTAACGCTTCTTGATAGGACACCACTTTGCCACCAAAGCCTTTCTGAAATTTTTCAGCATTGGCTCTTGTTAAAAAGGAGATGAAACCTGGAGCCATATCCGTGATGACCGTGCTTTTATAAACATAAAACCCTTTTTGAGCATCGAAGGATCGATTGCTCAAAAGATCTGCCGCCGTGGCGGATTTAAATTTCTCTTTGAGCCGTAAATGCAGAGTGAGGCCACATTGAACGCCACAGGTGATGAATTCTTTGCCCTCTGTTGTCGTCACCACATATTTTGTATGGGGATATTTTGAGACGTCCATACCGCAGAGAATGCATCGTTTGATTTCACCACTCCATGCAATGGTATTCATTAGGAGAATAATTATGATCCAGAAGTTCAATTTTTTATGCATTCTTTACACCTCTCTTGTCTAGAAAATAACCTAAAAAACCTCCCCTCCCTTGGCGGGAGGGGATGATGGGGAGGGGGATGGTTCGACAAGCTCACCATGATCACCCTGAGTCTATCGAAGGGTCACCCCCACCCTAACCCTCCCCCATCAAGGGGGAGGGTGGGTTCTTAGGAATTTTCATGGTTCTCCTGCCTGCCCGCCGCAGGCAGGGGTAACGTACCCGTCATGGGGAATTACTTAGATGGCCTCAGACTCCAGATATAGAGAGTAATGGAGTGAAGATCCTTTTCATCCATCTTCCCCTCATAACCATGCATTTCTTGACATCCTTTTATGATCGCTTCTTTAATTTTGACCCGATTGTCCATTTTTTTTGAAAATGCTGGAGTATTCCATCCTGATGCAGTTCCACCCTTGCCTTCTTCTCCATGGCATTTGTAACACCCGTGCTTTCCTGCCAAATCCTTTCCCATCTTAGCCCTTTCAGCTACCCTGGCCATGATCATCTTTCTATCCGATCCCATATCAGAGAGGGTGCGGTTCAGGGCATCTTCAAAAGTACCAATCGTCCCACCATGTTTTTTCTGGTATTTTTGAACATCTTCCAGTAAGGAGAAGGCAAGCTTGCTCACTGCTGTCATTACTCCTGGGATATCACTGCCAATCAGCCATTGAGCCTTTCTTGCATCGATCCATCCTTTCGTTTCGTAATCCACGACCTCCCATCGGTCGATCTCCGTTGGTCTCTTTTCGTAAAATTGGGCGGCACAAAAGATGCTACATGTCTGAGCCTTTGTGCCATCAGAAAAAGTGAGGCGGTTACTCGTTTGATGATACATCTTTAGATTCATTCCACAGAGAGGGCACCATCTGGGCTCCTCTTTGGCCTCGATATGGAAGGGTAATGCCAGAAAAAAGTTAATCCATAATATAATAAAAACCATTGTTATCAAATAGAATTTTTTATTTTTTCTCATTTTGAATCCTCCCTAAAAAGATAGTAGACGAGGCATTCTCTGGGATGCTCGACGAATAAATCTAATTCGTAAGCGAACTTAAATTTTGTACAAAATGGGATAACCCTTATTAAGGGAGTGAAAGGGTCACGAGGGATGATCGGGTGGGGTTAAATATACTTGAGAAGATAAAGTGAGAGAAATTGGCAAGAAGTGATGAATTTCTAAGGCGGGAGACGGAAACAAGCTTTTACCCATAAGGATAGGATATTTTGCTCCAGGAAGATCGAAATCACCATTGGAAGAGCCACAAAAACAAATTGCCCTTTTAATCAAGGGCAAATTTTCCGATGAACTACCGGTTCTATCATGGCAACCACAGGCAGAGAAAAATCCACCCCGCTGGCTCACACAGGAGTTGCAGTTACAACAAGAAGAAAAGGTGTCTGAGGAGGGGGTATGGCAAGAACACTCGAGCTTCGTTTTTGGGATGGCGAGGCCAACATGGAAAACTAAAAGGATGAAGAAAACAGCAAAAACTCTCTTTTTCATTTTTTATGATCTTATAAAAATTTTTCTATATTGTCAACATAAAGCAGGGCATGGTAATTCCACTCTTTCATCGGCAACAGAAGGCTAATCCGACGTTTTCCGGATTGGGAAGAAAATCAAGTTTAACGAGTTCCTGATAAGGTATTGGTTTTGAAATATGTTTATTTTTCACTAACCATTCTACAACAGGAGTTACCTCAAATTCATCAGGTGCATTGGCTCCTTCAAAGATAGGCATTGGATATCGGCTGAGGATAACACTTATCCCCAATGATCTCATTGAATCATTTAGTAAAATAGGTGAACCAGATCTTTTCA
>JADDYB010000339.1_pt1 | contig 14558 bp, 20 predicted proteins | sample 8641941 | NCBI WGS metagenome assembly JADDYB01 (sample SAMN16275377, study PRJNA637457) | freshwater sediment metagenome | isolation source: Lake Kineret sediment | place: Israel: Lake Kineret | collected 2013
TTTGCGACGCGAAACAAGATCGATTCGTCGAAATGAGTAGAAAGGAAATGATAAACAAAATCCTGAGCGAAGGGATGATGAACGTCTGCTGGACGGGAGGAGAACCAGCGATGCAATTCGACGACATCATTCAAACCATCGAATCGCTTCAACTTTCTAATGAAAATAATTTCCCGTTTTTTCATTTCATAGAAACCAATGGAATCTTGATAAACGAAGAAATTATATATGAAAATTTAGAGTTCCTCGATCTTTACATCGTTAGTCCAAAATCTAAAAAAATAGCAGATGTCTGGATAGAGAGAATAGAGGAAAATGCTTGGCTTCATGGAATAGTCAAATTAAAATTCGTGATCGATGATATTTTTGAAATACCCGAATCCCTTAAAAGATCTGGAATAACATTTTATGTTCAACCAAAACTTCGTGAAGGAGAAGATCCATTGCGTAAATACGTGAAATTGACGAATGATTTCAAGAAAATACATGAAGAATATCGTGGAATAACAATGCTTCCACAATTACATAAAATAATAGGAGTGAAGTGACCATGAATTCGACGACGTTTCAAGAGATGTTAAGAGAGTTAATCCAAGATATTAACGAGAATGTAATAATGCCTTCTCTACGAGACTCGAAGAGTGATCTTTCTGGAAAGAGAGATCTAGATGCAGAATACGAGAAAATTAGACTCGATCCTGTCGATACCGCCAGGCGTGTCGAAGCAGCGTGGAAAGAGATGCTATCTGGTTTCACGATGAAGGCTCCCGAGATAAAGCTCTTCGATATTCATCACACCGAGATGATCATCGACAAAGACATTTCTTATTATTCTGTCTGCGAGCATCATCTTCTACCTTTCTTTGGAAAGGTCCATGTTGCTTATATCGCGAGCAACAAGATAATCGGGCTGAGCAAGATCGCTCGAATCGTGGAATATTTTTCCAAGAGAACGCAAGTGCAAGAACGATTAACCGATCAAATCGCAGATTTCATCATGGACATTCCAAACCTGCGACCAGATGGAGTCATGGTCATCGTCACGGGTAAACACCTCTGTCAATGTATGCGTGGAGTGAAAAATGACACTGCAGAGATGGTCACGAGTGCTGTTCGAGGATATTTCCTCGAACGACCGCACACTAAACAAGAGTTCCTTGATTTAATAAAAATAAAGGGATGAAAATAATGCAAGGCGAGAAGAAAAAAGCTATCGTTCTCTTTTCAGGAGGTCTAGATTCGACAACAACTCTATACATCGCGATGTCGGAAAGTTTCGATGTTTATCCGATATCGTTCGATTACAAGCAACGACACGCGATCGAATTGCAATTTGCAGCGATGACGTTGAGTAAAATAAAAGACGATTATGATTTCGACTTGGCAAGTCGATGGAAGATCATTCGTCTTGATTTTTCGCAGGTCATGGGTTCTGCTCTCGTTGACAAGTCCATGCAAGTACCTAAAAATAGAGATGAATCAAAAATGAGCGAAGAGATTCCCGTTTCCTACGTCCCGCTGAGAAATACTATTTTTCTTGCTTATGCTGCGTCTTACGCAGAATCGATAGGAGCTCGGGACATTTTCGCGGGAATGAATTGCCAGGACTATTCGGGTTATCCTGATTGTCGCCCAAAATTTGTCGATGCGATGGAACGATCGATCACTCTCGGGTCAAAGCTAGCAGACATGTCAGACGAGAAATTCAAGATCCACACTCCATTGATGAACATGAACAAGAAACAAATAATCGAAGAAGGAACGAAGCTGGGAGTTGATTACAATTTCACGTGGAGTTGCTATGACCCGCGGGTTGCGAGCGGGAGGATAGAACCTTGCGATACTTGCGATTCTTGCATCTTGCGAAGGAAAGGATTCGATGATTCGAGATTTTTCAAGGAGAGCGTGACTTGAATGACTATCGATTACGTTCCCGTTCCCATGATCGGGACGCTCAACATCGTCAAGAAGAACGTTCAATGGAATAATTATTCTCCTGATTGGTGGGAGCAAAATTCCTTTTTCAGGTATCCGAAAATGCTCGTTTCTGCGTTTTTTGGAAGAGATTTTCTTAACATGAGAGAATCCCTGAGAATACCAAAAGACATGTGGATTCTTGGAGACTCGGGAGGGTTCCAAAACATAACGAGAGATACTAATCTTACTCCCGAAGAAGTATTAAAATGGGCGCAAGAGAACGTTCAAGCAACGCTGACGCTTGATTATCCACTCGTCACGAAGATTTCTGGGCTGAACATGAAGTTTATCCTGGCGAACCAGCGCGAGATAGAAAAAAGGCTGGAAAAAACTGCTAATGATGCTAGAATAATGCACGATAAACGAACGACTAATTTAGAATTGATATTCGTCACGCATGGAAACACGTGGGATGATTTCGATCTCGCGCTCAAAAAATTGAAAGATCAAGGGTTGACTTTAGATGATTTTGAAGGAGAAAGCAAAGCTTTAAAGGGGGATAATCCTCTCATCGTTTCTATGAAAATACTCCATAGTTTAAAAAATGTCCCGAAAGGCAAGCGATTTCATTTTCTCGGGTTATCAGGTATTCACACGACGCTCGCCTTGTACTACGCGTCGAGTTATCGACCAGACTTGAAAATCACGTTCGATTCCACGTCATTTTGTCAGTGCGGAGAGACTCGACGAGAATATTGGATCATCGATCGACGATACAATGTATCGTTCGCGACGACGAATAGAGAAACGAGAAGCATAACTGGGCTTCCTTGCGATTGTCCTGTGTGCAAGATCGTGAAGGATTCATCATTTTTTATGGAGGATGGAACGATTCCTGGTTCAATGATTTCCTTGCACAATCTCTGGCTCTGGCTTCGATACACCGATGTCCTGAGATCTCTATCTTCCGATAGAGATGCCCTTCGAGAATTTGCTATAAAATTCGTTGGTGACAAGAGCATAATAGGGGTTTTTGATTTCATCGATCACGTCTGGAGAACTGATGATGTTCAAGGGGGATTGAGAAAATACAGGAATCTGGTCAACTGGAACGAGCAAGAATCGATGAAATCGAAGTCGAGTCTCGATGCTATCTTTTCAGGGGATGATAAAAAATGAAAAAAATGGAAGAATTATTCGATATAGAAAAATTCAAGGATAAGAAATATAAATTCGTCAAGATATTGATGAATAACGGTATTTACATCTTCTTTTATCCTCGAAGGATCGTTAGCATCGAGCGATTCAAGAACGACGTTAATAATAGCATCGTGAAAATAGAGACGATGGAACAAGAGTACATGTTTTGCCTCGATGACATTTCATCGATACATTACGAGAAAGATGTCGAGGAATCCGTCGAAAATCGATACATTTTGACACAGGCTCAAGAATTTATCATCAATGAGATAAAGGAAAAAAAAAATAGAAGCGTGAGGATATGGTTCGATGAAAAGTACATCGTCATTCTACCATTAGACGTGATTCTTGTCAAGTTTGTTCTCATGTCGGATGATTTTGCGATTATCATCGAAACTAAATATTATTCGCACGTATTTCCCATTAATAGCATTTCTCGGATGGAAATCGAAAAATTCGGTGATTGAATGGTCATCGAGAGAAATTGCTTCCACGCGATGGGAAATCAAGATTGTGATCTCGCTCCAAACCAAGTCACTTGTCCTTGCTTGAAGAACGAAGAGAAATGCGAAAAATTCGAGAAGCGAGTTAAAAAATCAGATTGTCCACACGTTTATTCTGCGGGAACCTTTCAACTTTGCAATTTAACGTCCACGACATGCTCTAAAACTATCGAAATGAAAAAATGCAATAGAAAATTGAATCCTGATATCGATTGCCCAAAGAATTGTCAGGATAGAGATGTTTTATGTTATAAAATGATGGGCTGCACGATTCGAGACGCGTGGTTGTCATCATCTGTTAAAAAAAATAAACAAGGTCAAACAATAACTAAAAATAGATTGGATGATCTATTCAAGCGAGGATAAAACGATGATTTTTTTCACTGAAGTGACTTGCGAACCAAGCAATTATTGTTTATTGCATGTCGGGAAATACAATTGCGCGAGGAAATTAAAAAAGAAGGAAATCCTCGTCGATCCAGGCGTTCTTGAACTGACGAAACTTCCAGACTATTCTAAAATAAAATTGCTTCACGAGCTCGCCTCAGGAGGTCTTCAAAAAAACGAGTGGATTAGCATCGATTATCCTCCGTACATGGATCCGAGCAAAGCAAACTCGTTTATCAAGAAAAGCGTCGAGAACAATTTCAAGTATAAGGATAACGATCGATACATTTGCTGCATTCAATACTTCCCAAGAATGATCGATCAATTCACGAGGAGATTAGGAGAATTGCTCCCGATATTGCAAAATCCAAAGAAGATGATCGGAATAGGCGGGATAAAAGACATAGAAATGCCAAACATGCACACGAATCTATTGTTTCACACGCTAATGAAGGAGATTAGCCCGAGACGAATTCACCTATACGGACCAGCTGAGACGCTGATAGAAAAATACGTTCCATTGCTCGAACGAAAAGGGTGGATCGTTTCTGTTGATTCGACAAAATGGACGCGAGCTTGCACCGTGAAATTGAAGCGGCAACACGGGCTTTATTGCCACGAAAAAAAGAACTTGTATTTCGAGATTTACATGAAGAAATTATCGAAGAGGCTAGGCGTCGATGTCATCTATTAAATCGTCGAGTAAAATCGAAATCGGAGACGCTAGGCATCTCCCGCTGGACGACAATTCTATCCACGTTAGCATCTTTTCTCCCCCGTACAATGTCGATATCCCTTATAACAATTACAAGGATAGCCTGTCTCGTGAAGATTACGAGCAATTGACGAGAGATTATCTAAAAGAGCAATGGCGAGTCCTCGTTCCTGGTGGGAGATGCTGCGTGAACGTGAATAACACGGGTCGCAGGCCTTACGTCTCGTTAAATTCTCTCGTGAAGAGCATCGCTGAGGAAATTGGATTCCTCGTTCGAGGCGAGATCATCTGGTACAAAGGGAGCGCGTGTTGTCGAGGAAGGACCACGTGGGGTTCATATCTCGAATGTACCAATCCCGTTATTCGTGATTGTCACGAGTATATCATCCCTTTATCTAAAGGCAAATATGACTTGAATTGTGATGGATTCCCGAAACACGATATATCACCAACAGATTTCGCTAATTTCACGGTATCGGTCTGGAGAATCAACCCGTTCAAGATCGACGAGCATCCCGCGCCGTTTCCAATCGAGATACCCTATCGATTGATAAAACTATATAGCCGACCAGGAATGAATATCCTCGATCCATTCTGCGGGAGCGGGAACACGATGCTCGCTTCCAAGAAACTTGGAAGAAATTGTTTCGGATTCGACATCGACGAAGATTACGTTAAATTGACTAGAAAACGACTCGACGAGAAGATTTACATCAAGAAATCAAAAGAGAAAAAGGCAAAAACGATAGATAAATTTTTTGGTGGAGAAAATCAGGTGATTCGATGATCATCGACGAAATATTAAACATCGCTTGTCTCGCGTTCACGATCGCTGGAGCCTATGTTCTTGGAAACAAGGGAGATAAACTTTATGGTTGGATGATTTACACGATAGCGGCGATGTTAGGAATCATTTATTTCATCATCTTGTTTAATCCGATTCAACTATTATTATGGTCATTCTTTCTCGTGAACGATTTGCTCGCGATTCGACGATTGAGAAAAAAACGTGATAGCAATGCCTGAACGACTCCCGTTTCCAATCAAGAAATATGCTATCATTTATGCTGACCCACCATGGAAATACGAGAACGAGAAAACGGGAGGTTCGATGAAATCTTCTGCAATTGATAAATATCCCGTATTGTCTATTAAAGAAATCAAGAATCTTCCGATCGATTCGATATCTGAAAAGGATTGTTGCTTGTTCATGTGGGGAACGATTCCATTATTGCCAGAAGCGATCGAAACGATCGAGTCTTGGGGTTTCACGTACAAGACCGCGTTGATCTGGAGAAAAACGTATAATGGATTGTATGGAATGGGTTTCTGGTTCAGGGGTCAAGTTGAGATGTTATTTCTTGGCGTGAAGGGGGACGTGAAAGCATTTCATCTCCAGATTAGCAACTTTTATCAATCATCGGTCGTGAATACCGAACATTCGCAGAAACCAGATAAATTCTACGAGATCATCGAAAAAACGGGTTTGAAACCTAGAATCGAATTGTTCGCGAGGAATCATCGTGAGGGATGGGACGTGTGGGGAAACGAAGCGCCTGAAGAGATCACGACATACCCGAAACGAAGATCAAGCATCGACAGGTGGATAAAATGAGCGATTTAGTCTGGAACGATTGCAATTTCATGGATTGTATGGAAGGAATGAAGAATCTTCCCGACAAGTCGATAGACCTCTGCTTGACGGATCCACCTTGGGATGTTGATCTCGGAAGGTGTGGCAAGGCAAGGCAAAGGTTGAGCTGGCACGATTATAATTATTTCGATAACAAAAAAATGTTTAACGATAATATCGAAGATTACGTGAAATTCAGCAAAGAATGGTTCAAGGAGGTTAATCGAATTTGTAATCAAGTGATCTTTACTCCAGGAAACGTGAACATGGGAATGTGGTTCAATATAGAAAAACCTAAAGAGATTTTGATCCATTACAAAAGAGATAGCATCACGATTTCACATTACACGAGGTTCTGCCAGCACGATTTCATTCTTTGCTATGGGAATCTTCGAGCATTTCAATTTCGAGATAGCGTGCTCGACATTCCCGCTTGCGGGAAGGGAGGGAGTCAATACACGCGCAAGATCGATCTCCAGCACGCGTGCCCGAAAAACATCATCTTGTGGAGGATATTAATGCAAAGATCGAGACCTAAAACCGTGATCGATCCTTTTCTTGGTTCTGGAACGACGCTCCAGGTCGCCATAGAACAAGGCGTAAAATGTCTATCATTCGAGATAGATTCATCGTTTAAGGATGACATCGAAAAGAGAAAGGAAGAAGGCATCGCGACGTTCAAGAAAGCAGGAAAAAAAGTGAAATCATCGCTGGAGGGATGGGTACGGGAGTAAGTCCATTCGAGTGGAACGCGTGCTATTTCATCGATTGCATCGATGGAATGAAGCAACTTCCTGATCAATGCGTCGATCTTTGCATCACGGATCCTCCTTACAACATCACGATAGGATCGACGATGAAACGAGTTCAAGCGATGAAGGAGAAGAGAATCCACGAGATTTATTACGACGATTCGATGACGCGGGATGATTATGAGACATGGTGTCGCGCCTGGTTCGCTGAAGTCAAGCGAGTCTCGAAAATGATCTTGATAACGCCAGGAAAACCGAACGAAGCGATGTGGGACAGGATAGAAGAACCCGTCGATCGAATTTACAATTTCAAGCCAAATTCTCGATCTCCAGGTCATCTCGTCATGTCGGTTACGATCGACGTGATGCTTGCTTACGGAACGTGGAAACCCTTGCAATGCTTTCCCTATGACGTTTATTTTCAGAATGTCGAGAGGTTCGAGGGAATCATTCACCCTTGCCCGAAGAATTATAAATTCTGGTTGCGCGTCGTTCGGGATTCTCGATGGAAAATCGACGTGAAAACGATCATGGACCCGTTTTTAGGAAGTGGAACAACCGCGCAGGTCGCTAGCCATCTCGGATTGAAATGGATAGGCTTCGAGATAAACAAGCAATACGAGAATGATATAAGAAAACGAATTGCATTGGGAATCCAGGCGTCGAGTGATGAATTGAAGAAGAAATCAACGATAGATGATTTCGTGGAGGGGACGTGAACGAGCATCGAAGAATGGAACAAATGTTATTTTGAAGATTGCGTTCAAGGCATGAAAAGACTTCCTGACAAGTCGATCGAGATTTGCCTCACCGATCCTCCATATAACGTCGGGGGTTCCAGACATCAAGTTTATAACGGGAAGATCATCAATGGTTACGTAGATTACGACGATGAAATGGAACAATCGAAGTATTTCAATTTCATGGATGAATGGTATTCGGAAGCGTCTCGAATTTGCGAGACGATCATCTTCACGCCAGGCTATGCAAATAGACAATTCTGGTTCAAGCGGGAGAATTTCGACATCTTCTATTGGATCAATAGATACAGGTCTGGTTCGAGCAAGCTCGGGTTCAACAACGTGGAAATGTTCTTTATCAAGGGTAAATTGAAACGTCGATTTCCGACCAACATTCTATTTTACAATCACGGGTACAATGGCGTGTTCGATTGCATCACGAAGCATCCACATCCGAAACCCGTTCATGTCTATCGATATATCATCGCGAGGCTGGAACCTCGTTCTGTTTTAGATCCTTTCCTCGGGAGTGGTTCAGTCGCCCAGGCTTGCGAAGAAATAGGAACGAGATGGATAGGATTCGAGATAAATAAGGAATATGCTGGCGACATATCGAATCGAATAGATCTCGGGAAGCAATCGTTTGGAAAATACCTGAAGAAAAAATCAACGCTTGATAGCATTTTTAGTGATCAAACATGAGTAGACAATACGGATTGCGAATGTTCATTGACGAGGGGGAGATTAAATTCTCTGAAAAAACGACTTGCCCGAGGTGTAATCAAGATCTCGGCTGGATCTTGTCAGAAAAATGCAGTCTCTGGAATAAAAACGACGTTCACACTTGCAAGCATTGCGGATTCGAAATAATAGAAAAAAATGGTCCCAAAACGTTGAATGATATTTTCAAGGTGAAAGAATGAGCGAAATTGGCTGCGCGACATGCAAGCATCGAGATCTCCCTCTCGTGAAGAACAAGAGAGGCAAGTGGGACGTTCAATATCCTTGCTCTAAATGCGGTTTGGGAAATCGCAAGCAATTCTGCAAGTACCAGCCGAGAGGTGCGACGACATGAGCGATCTTCCGAACGGGTACGAGTGGAACCATTGCTATTACAAAGATTGCGTCGAGGGAATGCGAGAATTGCCTGATAAATGCGTCGATCTTGGCTTGACGGACCCGCCATACAATCTATCGTTCAAGGGAAAAAAGAACCTATGTTCTGGTTCTGGAAACGAAAAAAAGCAAGTATCTTTTCAGAACAATTCTGAAAAGATTTATTATTCGGATGAGAACAAGGATTTCACGCTCTTCGTGAACGATTTTCTCGAAGAAATGATTCGTGTTTGTAATTGGGTGATATTAACGCCAGGACATCCCAATCTTTATCTTTACATAAGAATAAAGCAACCGTCTTATTACATTCGATTTTGGTACAAGCCAAACGACATGTCATATATTCTCTCGGATCCTGTTATAATCTATGGTAAATCAAGGAATATCGTTCACATGCCAGCAATTTTCAAGCATAATTTAGTCACCGTGAAGAAACAATTTAGCTTCGAACCTGTCCATCCTTGCCCGAAGCAATATTCGCTCTGGCTCGACATTCTCAATCGAGCAAGACCAAAATCCGTGCTCGATCCGTTTCTTGGCAGCGGGACAACATCGCAGGCTTGCGAAGAGCTTGGAATCAAGTGGCTTGGATTCGAGATTTGCGAAGATTATCACGTCGATATCGACAAGAGAATTAGGATAGGTATATCGACGATGGAAAGAAAAGGAAACATGAAAGCGAACAAGCTTGATAGCATATTTAATCTAGGGAAGGATGAAACGTGAAAGACATTAGCCCGTTCACGTGGAACTCGTGCAATTATATCGATTGCATCGAAGGCATGAAGAAATTGCCAAGTAAATGTTTCGATCTTTGCATCACCGATCCTCCCTACAATAAAGAGTCTCCAGGAGCCGCGGGATTCGACAGGAAAAGGAAAGTCATCGCTATAAAGAAAGCAGAACAATACGACAACATGATTGACCATTACGACGATTTCTGCGATGAATGGTTCACGCAGGCTAGAAGAATTAGCGATTGCGTGATATTCTCTTGCGGGAGCAACAATCTAAAATTCTGGCTTGACAAGGATCCCGATGATCTCCTCTACCACTTCAAGCCAAACGGGATTCTCGGGTCGAAAATAGCGAAATTCAATCATCTCGAAGTGTATGTCTATTTCGGAAAAAAAAGGCACTTGTTCGATTACAACGTCCTTCGATACAATGCAGAAACGGGAATGCTTCGCGAGATTCCTGAGCTCGTTCACCCGCATCCAAAGAATCATCTTGTCTGGAGAAAAATAGTCGAAGCATTCAAGCCAAGAACCGTGATCGATCCATTTCTAGGGAGCGGGACGACAGGACAAGTTTGTTCGGAGCTAGGAATTGCTTGGGTTGGATTCGAGATAAAAGAAGAATACAAGGTAGACATCAACAAGCGAATATCGATAGGAATGAGCAACGCGACAAGGATCGCGAAGAAAAAATCTAATCTAGATAAAATATTCAGGGTGATTGATGGATGAAATCAATAACGATCAACGTGAATGACCAGACTTACGCGAAAATCGAGGCAATAGCAAGATCTCGCGGGAAAACTATTGAATCAACTGTTCTTCATGGAGTATGCGGATATGCCAGGAGATATAACAAGATGTTTAACGTTTGGAAGGGATGAACGATGTCGATGAAATTTATTCGTGGAAAGGATTCGATAATAGTAGAGAATCCAGATATAATGCTCGTCATGGAAATGTTGCGAGCAAGCAAGAAACTGACGAATTTCATCGAAGAAAAAAGCCCTACTAAAGATAAAGACTTCTGCTTCAGGACATTCAGGAAAAAAGATGCAGATTTCAGGTATTGCTATTACAAAGAAATTTATGGAATGGAATTGATAGCATTCATCGAATCTATCAATGACGAGCAATTCGAGAATCGATCGAAGCAAGCAATGTTGCGAGATCTTTTCGAGGCGTTGAAACCACACCAAAAACTAGATTCGATGTATTCTGGCTGCACGGGTTTGGATAAAGCGATCGAACCTATCGCAAGCCTCATCAAGAATCATTTCAAGCCAGACACGAGAATGAATTACTCATCCGCTCAAACGGGTACTGCAGAATCTGGAATCTATTTCAAGGGAAAACGAGTCTCTGACGCAAGGACATATACTATCTATTATGAATTCATCGTGAACGTGACTATCGAAGAGATGATAGATTACATGATCGACGGGAGCGATAAATGATGGAAAAAAAAGAATGTCTCGAATGTAGATGGCTCGTTCCCGATAACATGAAATGTTATCTCGAAAAATGTCATTTCGAGTCCCGAAAAGAGCACGCTGATAAATTGATCGCTCGATTTACCGAGATAATCGATCATCCTTGTGGAAATTGCTTGAATTCCTTGTTCTGCTATAAAGAAGGACCTAACGAGACGAGATGCTCGAAAGTAAAATCAAGGGAAGAAAAGGAACGACATGTCAAGTATTGGAGGGATAAAAATGCCTAGATTCCTTTACACGAATGCTATATACAATATCGAGGACAATTCTCCCGCGACGTATTTTCGAGGGTTGGATAGCAATGAAAAGCGATTCGACATCAGGACGACGGGATTCGATCCTTGTTTTTTCGTCAAAGATTCCGACTTGAATAGAGATGAATTGCTCTCGACGGGTAAGGTTAAGTCTATATCTAAATTTCCTTCCGTGTCGAGGAGTATTCTTGGAAATCCTGTTTCTCTTGTCAAAGTGAACGTTCCCACTGATGTTTCTGATAGATGGAGCAGAAATCCACGAGGCCTCGTGAACGTGAAAATGGCAGATTGCCAGACGTTCCAGAGCGACATAAAATTCGAGCAGAACGTGATGATCTGGAATGGAATTTTCTCGGGAATCGAAGTTCCATCACCAAAATTCACGTATTATGACATTCCTAGTTATGACATTAAAGAACTGAAACCTTACGACGAGAACGATATCGAACCAACGATAGATTACGTTGATATAGAGACGTGGTGGTTTCCAGGAGATAGAAAGGAGGATATCGACAAGGCTTTGAAACCAGTCACCGCGTTCACGTCAAAAATAAACAAAGAAAAAGGATTTTTCACGAGAATTTATCATCCAGAGAAAGAACCCAAGCAAGATAAAATCAACGATGTTCTTAACGGGCTGAAAGGAATCGAATATCCATGGGAGATCAAGTTTCATATCACCGAGAAAGACTTGCTTCAAGATTTCGTGGATTCGATAGTAAAGAGCGATCCTGACATCATCACGGGTTGGAACATCGATTATGACATCTGCCAGATAATAAACAGGTGCAGAAAAAATGGAGTAGATTCTTCGATAATGTCCCCTTATTCTAATTTCATTCCCGATGCAGTTAAAATCGATGGAAAAGAACCATTGATAAAGGGAAGGACGATAATGGACGAGAAAAACACTTACATGAAACATACCATGTTTGATGGAATGCTCAGGAGTTATCGTCTAGAATTCGTTCTCCAGCACGAATTCAAAGCTGGAAAAGTGAAATATTCTGGAACGACGGGTCAATTACTCCAGCGAGACCCTTTCACGTTCGCGAGATACAACGCGATCGATGTCGAAGCCTGCGAGATGCTCGACAAGGTCAAGGAACTTTTCAAGTATAAGGAATATGTCCGTCGCCAGCTCGGAGTCCAAGTACATTATGCTAATTCGATGGACGTGGCTCTTCATTCATTATTCGTCAGGAGATCGATGTCGAAGGGAATGGCTTTCTTGAACAGGAATTATGACAATCCTAAATTCAAGGGGGCCAACGTTTTTGACGCGTCAGTTGGAATGTTCGATTCTTGCGTCGATATGGATTTCAAGACGCTATATCCTTACATCATCATCTCGTTTAACTTGTCTCCCGAGACGATCATCGATGACCCCGAGCATTACACGACATCGTACATGGACACTTGCATTCGCACGCCGAACGGACTCGTATTGCATCCCGCGAGCGCGAAGAAAGGATTCATTCCAGAAATTTGCGAGGAATTCATCGCGAAAAGAGACGAAGCAAAGCAGAAGGCGCTGGAATATAGGGAAAAATTTGGGAAGAACGATCCTCGAACGAAAGGAGCCGAGCAAGCGCAGAAATATGAAAAAGGCAAGACGAATGCCGTCTATGGTATGATGAGCAAGTATGATATAAGGATAGCAGAAGCGATCACTGCTATCGAGCGAGAGATCATCCAACACGCGAGCGATCTAGCAGAATCAATTGACTTGAGAATTGCTCTGGAGGCAAGAATGAAGAAATGACCATGCCTACATGCACGAAAGAGGATCGAGAAAAGACTTCTAATTGCGCTTATTATTTTGATGGAAAATGTGGAGGGCATTCAAATGATGCAAAACAGGAATTGAAATGGGAATGCGCGATGGAGATCGTTCCCGAGATTTTTTTAAAACAAAAATCAACATCATTAAACAAAAATAAGAAAAGTCTTGAAATCGAAGAAAGAAATCGTGGTGTTCGATCGATGATTGAAATGAATCAAGTCATTCTTGGAAATAATCTCGAAGTAATGCGAGAACTCCCGAGCAATTTCATCGATCTTTGTTATGTCGATCCTCCATTCTTCAAGAATCGGGACTTTGGAGAATTTAACGACGAGTGGAAATCGATCGATGATTATTTGAAGTTCATTCGGGATAGATTGGTAGAAATTCATAGATTGTTGAAATCGAATGGTTCGATCTATGTTCATTGCGATTATAGCGTGAACGCATACATGAGAATAGAAATAGAGAAAATCTTCAAGACTAAAATAATTTCTGAGATAATCTGGAAGCGAAAATTTAACCAAGCGACGAATCAACATCCTAGAAATTTTGGGAACGATCACGACACGATTTTTCTCTACTCGAAGGGAGATGATTATACATTCAAGAGATTAAAGAGAAAAGTAGAAGCATCTAATTATTCCAAAGACGAAAAGGGATACTTTAAGTCCGCTCCTCTTGTTAAAATGTCGAAGGAAGCGATGGAGAAAAGAGTGTCGATCGGAAATGCTTGGAAAAGCGATTCAGGTAATTTTCGATGCAAGCGATATCTCGAGGTCGAGAACGATCGAGTCATCGATAAGGTGTCGATCGATGATGTCTGGATCGACATTCCAAACATGCAGCATGTTCGATTAAACGAGAGAACGCATTATCCAACGCAGAAACCAGAACAATTGCTCGAACGAATCATCATGTCGAGCTCGAACGAAGGGGACGTGATCCTTGACCCGTTCTGCGGGAGTGGAACGACTCTCGTGGTTGCGAAGCGACTGCGAAGGAATTTCATCGGGATCGACATTAATTCAAAAGCAATAGAGATATCCAGGAATCGACTGGAAAATCATGTCATTCAAGGTAAAATCGTCAAGGGGGAATCGAATTCTATAGAGAAGTGGTTAAAATGAGCGATGTTGATATAAAAAGAAGGTATGGCGACACGGATTCCTTGTTCCTTTCGGGAATAGATCCTTTTGACGAGAGAAAGATGGAATTCGTTGGAGAATGGATTAGCAAGAATCTTGACAAGTTCTGCTCGAAATACAACGCTATGAACAAGTTCAAGATCCGTCCTGACAAGTCCTTCGCGTCGTTCATCC